>AR_comb_assmDRAFT_10556220_pt1 | contig 20371 bp, 17 predicted proteins | sample ArasoioldDNA_FD_10543 | JGI IMG/M metagenome (IMG submission 10543) | reverse complement strand
AGGGACTGGCTGTTCGTCGAAGATCACGCGCACGCGCTTCTCAACGTGCTTGAACGGGGCGCAGTGGGGGAAACCTATGCCGTTGGCGCGAATGCGCAGCGGCGCAATCTCGACGTCGTGCAGCAGATCTGCGACCTTCTGGATCACGAGACCGGCCAGGGCGCTGCAGGCCCGCGGCGCAGACTCATCCGCTTCGTGACGGATCGTCCGGGTCACGATCTACGCTACGCAATGAACTCCTCCAAGATCCAGGCGGAACTTGGATGGCGTCCCACCCGCACATTCGAACAAGGATTGGCTGAAACGGTGCGCTGGTATCTCAACAACGAGCCGTGGTGGCGACCCATTCTGGTCAACCGCTATGCGGGTGATCGCTTGGGGACAAACGCCGGTAAGCGTCCATGACGCGAATCCTGGTGACTGGCGCGAACGGTCAGGTTGGACGAGAACTACAGCGAGCCAAGTGGCCCGCGGGCTTCAGCTTATGGCCTGTTGACCGCGCTCAGCTCGATATCGTCGACGAGACCGCAGTGCGCGAATTGTTCCAGAGCGTACGACCGGAAATCGTCGTGAACGCCGCGGCATACACCGCAGTCGACAAGGCCGAAGATGAGCCCGCGGCGGCTTTCGCGGCCAACTCAACGGGCGTAGCGCATGTGGTGCGATACGCGGATCAGTGCGCAGCCCGTGTATTACATCTTTCGACGGACTATGTTTTCGACGGTAGCAAGGGAGGTTGGTACGTCGAGTCCGATCCCGTGAACCCGCTTGGCGTGTACGGCCGGTCCAAAGCTGACGGCGAGCATGCAGCCCTCGCTTATCCGCGCGCGGTGGTGCTGCGCACGGCCTGGGTATATGGCGCCTTCGGGCAAAATTTTGTGAGGACGATGTTGCGCCTGGCTCGAGAGCGACAGGTCATCGGAGTCGTCGCGGACCAGGTGGGGTGTCCGACCTCTGCCAAGGATGTCGCCGCTGCACTGGTGAAAATCGCGTCCGCGTCACTCGACGGCGCTATCGAGGATCAGTTGCTGCACATGGTCTCCCCAGTGCAGGCAACCTGGTACGAATTGGCGAACGCTCTGTTTCGGATCTCGTCCCGCGGGTTCAAGGGGGAGCTGCGCGCCATCACGACTGCCGAATATCCAACGCGCGCAAAAAGACCGCCCAACAGCCGGCTCGACTCGGCGCGCTTGGGCGCAACGCTCGGTATCCGGCTTCCTGACTGGCACGATTCACTCGCCGATGTGGTCCACGAGCTGGAAGGGAATCCCGGGAGAACGCAATGATCAAGGGAATCATCCTGGCTGGCGGCACTGGAACCAGACTCCATCCGCTCACGCTCGCCACCTCGAAGCAGCTGCTGCCCGTGTATGACAAGCCGATGATCTACTATCCGCTGACGGTGCTGCTCCTTGCAGGCATCAGGGACATTCTGGTCATCACCACACCGGAGGATAGCGTCTCCTTCACGAGGCTTCTGGGCGATGGGAGTCAATGGGGCATCAATCTGAGCTATGCGACTCAGGCAGCACCCAACGGCATTGCCGAGGCATTCCTGATCGGCGAGAAGTTCCTGGGCGGCAGCGCCTGCTCGCTCGTCCTCGGTGACAATCTTTTCCACGGCAACGGTCTCGGAGATGTGTTGCTGGCGGCCGCTCGATCAACGCGCGGCGCACGGGTGTTCGCGCAGCAGGTGCGCGATCCGGAACGATATGGCGTGGTGTGTTTCGATGGCGACGGCCGGGCGACATCGATTGAAGAGAAGCCACGAGCGCCGCAATCGAACTGGGCAGTGACGGGTCTGTACTTCTACGACGAGAACGTGGTTGAGATCGCCCGTGCTGTGCGGCCGTCAGCGCGCGGCGAACTGGAGATCACGAGCGTGAACCTTGCGTACCTCGAGCGTGGCGAGCTGCAGGTGAACCCGCTCGGTCGAGGTTACGCGTGGCTGGACACGGGTACCTTTGACTCGATGGTGGAAGCGTCCGAATTCGTGCGGGTTTTGCAAGCACGCCATCAGCAGAAGATCGGTTGCCCCGAAGAAGTGGCTTGGCGCATGGGGTTCATCGACACGGATCAGATGCTGAGACTGGCGCGGCCGTTGCTCAAGAGTGGCTACGGAGAATATCTCTGCGCCCTGGCAGACGAGTAAGGTCCGAGCATCCGTTTTGAAGGCACAGGACTAGCTATTGGTGGATGCGGTTGTGTTCGGTCGCGATCCGAGCATGGCGAAATAGGTCCGTTCCACCTCGTCGGCGATTCGCGCGTAGGTTCGATTCGCCTCTACCCATGCTCGCCCGCGCGCTCCCATCGCGGCGCGTTCGGTGCGGCTCCGTTTCATGAGCCAGGTCACGGCGCGTGCGAAATGCCGGGCTCCCCAGGGCACGCAGACTCCAGCACGGCTTTCGCGGAGTATCTCCTCTTGCTCAGGATGATCGTTGGCGATTACCGGCAAGCCCAGGGCCATGTATTCGATCAGTTTGGTGGGTGACCCGACTTCGAGTATCGGCGAGCGAAATATCGGCGAAATGCAGATGTCCGAAGCTTCAATCAGGCACAGCGCTTCCGCCTGCGGAAGAAAACCCGTGAGCTGCACGTGCTGCGTCATGCCGAGCTCCTGTGCGCAGCGCTCGAGCAGCAGCCGGTGCTGCGGTTTGTCGGCATCCCCGATCAACAGCAAGCGGGCATTCATGCCAGCCGCTCGCAGCTGAGCGAGCATATCCACCAGCACTTCCAAATGCCGGCTTGACTCGAGCGTGCCCAGGTATGCGAGCGTTGTTGAAGCCACCGAATTCGGATCCCGCGGCTTGACCGGGAGTATCCCCGTCAGGTCGAAACCCGTGAGTATCGGCGATACCTTTGTCGGCGGAATGCCATGCGCGCAGACATTCTTCTTCATGCGGTCACTCTGCACGAACACGTGATCGCTCCTGGGCATGATCCACCTGTACAACAACCAACCGGATGCTACTCCGCGGATCCTCCCTAACCAGGGGTAGCGAGCAGTCTTGTCGCGCGCAAACGTGAGTTCCATTTCGGGAATGGGGAATGTCAGCCAATAAATGAACTTTACGCCCCGCCGGGAGCACACGACAGCCGCGATGGCGGCGATGAGGAACTTGTCGCTGATCAGTATCGCTTCGTAGCGGGGGCGCTTCGCCGTGCTGAGCGACCTCAGGTCATGGCGAAAGCCGAGCCAGTGCTTGCGCGCCCGATGCAGGAACCCGTCCTTGCTATCGGTCGGCCCTACCGACACGGTCCTGCCGAACCAATCCTGCGCGCCGGTCGCCACAGTTTCATCGGCCGCCTGCATGGCGAGATCGATCTCATGTCCACGTCCGACGAGTTCTCGTCCGAAGAGGACGTTGATGCGCACGCGGTCGTTCGGAAAGGGCTCACGCGGCATGAACAACATTCGAATGATCTGCCTGGTCATGTCCGAAGCATAGGACATTCGAAGAACTTACACGGCGCAGAGTTTCGTTGAAGAAACTTCAGGCTACGATGCTTCGACATAACCAAGGAATCGACCAATCTGTGCAAAAAGAGGCAGGAGGCCGGTATCATGATCTGCACACCGATGTAGAGGAGCAGGAATGGCGACGGCGCACGGGCCGAGCTTCATTTGTATTGGCGCCGGAAGGGCAGGCACCACCTGGCTCTGGGAGAACTTGCAAGGGCATCCGGATATCTGGGTTCCTCCCGTCAAGGAAATGCACTGGTTCGATACTCGGTACCCACCTCAGGCGCTCGCCGGGAAATCCGGATTTAGTCATCGCCAGGGGCTGGTGCGCTATCGTCCGTTGCTGCGCCATCCATCCTGGTTCACGGCACGCTGGTTGTTCGAGTTCTATTCCGCCCTGGACCACGGCGGGGACTACTGTGCTCTGTTTGAGCGCGACCGCGCACCCGTGCTGGGTGACATCACTCCCGCCTACGCTATCCTCGATCGGGAAATAGTACGCAAGGTGCTCACGACCGTACCGAGTGACTGTCGCATCATCTTCATCATGCGTGAACCAGTCGACAGGCTGTGGTCGAGCATGCGCCTGTACTGCAGACGGCGCGGGATATCGATTAGCGCGTTGAGCGAGCCGGAATTACACGCCCTGAGTCTTCTTCCGGAGCACACGCTCAGATCAGACTACGTCCGCACGCTCGAACACTGGTCGATCTTTGAAGATCGGCTCGGCCTTTTTTTCTATGAAGACATGTGCGGCGGTCCCGCCGAGTTTCTACGGCAGATCCTTTCCTTCATTCACGCCGATCCAGCGTGGAAGTCCTCGTTGCTCGAGCGTGTCAGCAACGCCGGCGAGTCGTCCTCCGGACCGCCGCCGTCACTGCGGGTCCAGTGGCGCGAGTCTTACCGGGGAACAATCACCGGCGTTCGTGACTGGGTCGGACGAGTGCCCGCGGCATGGCAAGCCTGAGCTCAATGGAATTCAGAGCTGCGCTGGCGGATGCGGTGCGCGGCCGGGCGTCGTAGGTCGAGATCTGCCAAATGGCTTTGCAGGATCTTGTCTACTACACGGCCGGGATTGGCTTCTTGGCCCTCGCGAAGATCAAGCATACCCTTCGTGGCTATTCGACGCCCAAGCCGTTCGACATCTCCGAGACCGACCAGTGTGTCGCCTACGACGTAAAGGTCGTGGAGCATTGGTTGTCGCAGCTTCGGCAGTACACGCGGTCGGATTCTTTTTTGTCAGGAAAGAACGTTCTCGAGCTCGGCCCAGGCGCTGACCTTGGCATCGGATCGATTCTTCTTCTGAAGGGCGCCGCCGCGTATAACGCCTGCGACGTCAATGACCTCGCAACCAGAACGCCGGACGAGTTCTACCACGCGCTATTCAAAGCGCTGTCCGACACTCACAGCCGCGCTGAGATCGATGCCGTGAAGGAACAGCTGGTAAGGCTAAAGGGGGGCCAGCGTTCGCAACTCAATTACGTGGTGCGCGACGACTTCGATCTTGCCGCCGCGTTTGGACGCAACACGATCGAACTCGTTTTCAGCCAGGCGGCCTTCGAGCACTTCGATGACGTGAACGCGACTGTTGGGCAATTGAGCGCGGTGTGCAAACCCGGCGCAGTGATCGTGGCGGAAATCGATCTGCAGACACACTCAAGATGGATTCGGCAAAAGGACCCCAACAACATCTACAGGTATCCGCAGGGGTTGTACAACGCCTTCTGGTTTCGGGGAATTCCGAACCGCATTCGTCCCTATCAGTATCGTGAGATGTTCGAGCGTCATGGTTGGCGGGACATGGTCATAGTCCCGCTCTCTCGTGCCGACAAGCACGGTGCGGTGGCAGTCCACGAGCGCTTCCGCAGCGAGATCAACCAGATGGATTGCCTGTCCATCATGCTCTGTGCCACCAAGAAGGCAGCTGCTGACCGGGCTCGCCAATGAAGCCGTTCGTCATTACCGGCACACAGCGCACCGGCAGTTCGACCATTTCGAGGCTCCTTGGATACCACGAGAGTGTGGCTTGCGGCTGGGAATGGCCTCACCAGGTCTCATGGTTGCGGCGAGTCGAAGCATGTCGGCGCGGCCTCCGGGGCGATTTCCTGCTGCTGTGGCACCGACATCGCGACCAGATCACAGCCGCGATCTCCGCGAAGAGCGCCTGGATCGGCTACAAGAGCCTGTTCCGTGCCAACGACAAGTGGCTGGTAACACCGTCTGCGGCGGCCTCACTGTTCATGGACAGGTACTACGAAACGCTGCGCTGGTGGCGCAGTGAGCCGGAAATTCATGTCGTGCACCTGGTGAGAACGGACAACCTCGCCTGGTTGCGATCGAAATTTGTGGCGAGAGAAGTGGGCTCGTTTGCGGCCGGACATTCCTACCCAGAGGACGTGTCGGTACATATCCCGATTCGAGCGTCGCTGAGAAGGCTGAAAATGAAGCTATGGCTCGATACCAAGCTGAGCGAACTCAAACGCACCAATCCGTATCACGTGATTCGCTATGAAGACTTGTTGACCGACATGAAGGGGGTCACGAGCGACGTGCAACAATTCCTGGGCCTCGAACCACAGTTCATGCCGAACGAGCAGGTCCGCAAACGTCAGTCGGCTGGAATCCCGGTTGAGCAGCACATCCGCAACTACGAAGCGTTGAGAGCGGCCCTGGAACGAGCCGCTCTCTTGAATGCCCCGTTTGAGAAGTAGCTGCTGAGAACCTCAGGTCGTATCGCAACCTGCTGAACGCAGGTTCGGCGGACAGTCGCTATTGGTCTTGCCGCGCTTGGCATCGATGAGCGGCACGATCCCATGCTGCCACCCGTACTGCGTCGTCTGGGCGTCGGTCTTCACAAGCCGCATCCAGAAGAGGTGCGTTGCACCCAGTTTCTCCATCGCGTACTTGTAGATCGCCTCCGGAGTATTCGGCCCGTGGCTGATCAGTGAGGGATGGGACACCATGAGCATGACGGGCATCTTGCCGGCGTAGCCAGAACCACCTTCCATTCCCATCACAACACGCTGCCCCTCGGTGGGACCGTGGCTCTTCGGGGAGTAGTCGCCCGTCGGGAAGGTATCGACATCCCCGAAAGCGCATCTCTTTTCATAGCAGTGCTCGATGATTCCCGGCAGCTGACCGGTCAAGTGGTTCGCATAAATAACCACATTGGTTCTTGGGAAAGCCGGTATCACTTCGTCAATGAACCGCTTGATCTGAGTGGCCACCTTATCCTTTGAAAAGTCGGGCGCGATGGCTCCGCCAAAGCCGGTAGTCGTCTCGTTTCCTGACACCGCTTCGAGGTAGGGCTCCTTGTCAAACCGATTTCCGATGGCACGGAACAATGCAATCCATCGATCCATCACGGCGGGATCCCAGGAGCGCGCCACGAAGCCATTCTTGGTCGGCGCCACGCCGTACCACTGAGAGCCGCGCTCGGCGTACCAGCCGGTCTTCCCGCCGTAGCGCGGATCTTCCAGCAAGTAGTTCGGCACAACTCCAACCGGAGTAGGCGACCTGTAGTCGCGGTCGAAAATCTGGATGACCAGGCGCTTCGGCGTTGGCATCGACTTGAGATACTTCAAGTCGGACTCGATGGGAGAGAAGTCATACACGCCCTCTCCGGTCTCCAACTGCGCCCAGTAGTAGCGACGCACGGCGCCGATCACGTAGGGCTCATCCCTGATACTGTCGAGATTCGACTGTGGTGAACCCTTGTACGTCAGCATGTAATGGCCAGGGTGCCACTTCACACCTCCCTTTTGCCCCGTGTCCACCCCGCAATTGCCGGAGTCGTTGAGGCACAGCTGTGAAGGCGCTTTTGGTCCCGTCGCCGCGGCGATCGTGAAGCAAGCGAGGAAAGTGGTTAGTGCTGCAGTGAGTGATGTGGTCAGGCGTCTGCGAATCATCAAATGTCTCCTCATTCTGGTACCGGCAGCCTCGGACCAATGGGAGCTTTGCCTGGAAGGACTTAAGTCAGCAGAGGGTTGACTACAGCGGATCGGTGTCGGGAGATTTCCCCGATAACGAATTCCCCGCCGGCAACCCCGCTATCCAGGCAGCGCCCATGGACCGGAGGCTTTGCGTCCCCACCTCGCGGTGGGTTTGCCATTGACTTAATGTAACGCGCATTCGTAGTTGGGATCAACCGTCCCGTCACGAAGATCGCGATTCGGCGCCAGGGACAATACCGGTGTCATCTTCCGACGACACTTGCCGAGTCAATCAGTTGTGAAAGCAAGCGGGCGTTCTGAATCGAATGCTGCAGCATCGCGTGCTGGCGTGCGCGAGCGGCATATTGCGCCCGTCGTACCGGGTCGGTGACCAGCATGCGCACGGCCGCGAAGAGCCGTTCTTCACTCCCGGCATGGATCCCCACGCCCTCACGATCGAGCACACCATCCGGATCGATGTGCAGGCTCACGACCGGTACCTCCCGCATCCACGCCTGAACAAACGTGTTTGGGAAGCCCTCGTACTCGCTCGTGTTCACGAATACATGCGCGCGGGCCAGGAGCTCATTTACATCGCTTTGACTTCTCTCGCCCAGGTAGTCGAGGTTGGGCGTCGCCCGGATGCTTTGCGTCACAGCGTCACTCCACTGAGAACTTCCGTACCGGGGAGCCGCGCCCACCATGATGAAGCGCGCGTCCTTCAGGTCGCGCAACTGCGCAGCAAGACGCACAAAAACTTCCGGCTGCTTCAACGGTTTCAGGTTCGCTACCCACAGGACTGAAATAGGCCCGCTCTTGTCAATCGTCTCTGTGGGCTGCGGATGGAAATTCCGAATCACTGCATCGGCGCGTCGTCCGTAATTGCGCTCGAGCAGTTGGGCCTGCCTTTCGGTCTGCGCCACGATGTGGCGTGCGTGTCGGATCCCGTACTCGATGCTCCGCTTCTCCAGCCAGCGCCGGACGGCGTTTGATCCCGCTCGCAGATTCTCGGGCTGTACGTCCGTGTCGCTGGATACGTGCCAGATCAGACGCGCATTGTGATGGCGCGCGTAGTGTGCGACGACTCCGGTGTAGCCGCAGGCGACTCGCTGATAGATGACATCAGGCTGCAGCTTGCGCAGGGCACGGCTCAGCGCCACGGCGTCCATCAGGTATCCAAGTCGCGGCACGGCACTGGTGCGTCCGATGGCGACGATGCGATATCCCTGCGGCTGGAAATCTGCAGCGACCCGCCGCGCGACATACGAGATGTCATAACGATTCGACGGCAGCAGCGACTCAATCAGACACTCGATTTGGTACTGGGCTCCGCCCATGAAGGCCATCCAATGTGCCGGCGTGACGACACACAGGCGTATGGGACGGGGGCTCAAGTCGACTGACCGTACTGGCTGTCCGTGACTGACTGGCTAACCGCGGCCAACCTGGACGTGGTCATGTGTATCCCAGCTCGCGATTCAGCCATCCCGCGTGCTGCTCAAAGTAGCGCAAGTCGTCCTCGGACAGGCGCTCCATCCATTGGTTGTCCACTCGGATACTCGCGGAGCGCTGCAGACGCATGTTGTTACCGTCGGTAGAGTGATGCACCTTCGCGGTGAAATCCAACATTGCGGGTTCGAAATCAACGCCCAGGAAGCGGCAGATCCGGCTCATTTCCCGCGCCGGATCGACGGTCACCGCTTCATACTTCACGAACAATAGGTGGTCCGGGCGAATGTGCTGCCTGAAGAGCGGCAGCGCGCGCGTATGTTGCGTTACCCAGCCGGCCACGCTTTCGTTCCGCGACCGTTTGCGCCTGATATTGGAGTAGAGCACACCGCGTCCATCACGGGTCAGCAGAATTACCCTTACCTGTTCCGGATTCTGCTGATAGATGCCGAGCGCCTTCAGGTAAGTCTTGGAAGAGTCCACTACGAGGTCCGCGTTGAGCACCTCACGAGCCGCGTCATAAACTCGGAAGTTGTTTGCAAAGCTTCGCCTCATGCGACCGAGCAGCGGATCCAGAAAGCGCGCTCCGAAGCGCATCCGCAAGTAGTACATGCCCAGCATCAGCTCCCGGCGCGCCCGGTATGCACGCGTCTGATGCGTGCGATCGACCGTGACGTCAGCCAGTGGGTAGCCCAGATGCAGCGCATAAGGGTTGGCCATGATGTCCGTACCTAACTGCGCGCTCAATCGATCGATCACCGTTTGCCAGACGGTGCATTCCCGGATGCGCAGGCCACAGGTGCACGGAAGATTCAGCGCGAGATCCTGCGACAGAAACGAGATCTCACCCAGGGACTCGATCCTGGAGTGTGATCCCAGGAGAAGATCGAGCAGGGTTGACCCCGAGTGCCGATGCGAACAGATGTATACGTACCTGGTCACTCAGTACTTCGCCTTTAGCTGCCCGCGATGTCCCGCGTTTTGTACGATGAGCCCACGCCGACCGGCCGCCGGTTGCCACGATGGCGCAACGACTTCGCGCGTGACTGCCGGCACCTGCCGGAACAAGCGGCATCGCTGCGCGGCGACGACTCCTGAGAAATACCAGAACAAGTAGGAAACGGCTTCACTCTTGACCAGGTTGGCGTAGAACGTGGTCATCAAGATGATGACGGTAACGCCTGCCCACCCCACGGCCAATGTTCCAATGATGCCTTGATCCACCTCAGCAACGACGCGGCTATCTCTGTAAATCAGGTAATCGATCAACAGGGCCAGCGCAATTCCCAACAGACCGATCTCCAGGATGAAAACGGTGCCCGAGGACTTGAGAAATGGCTGGAACTTCAGAAAGTATTTCCCCGTGAAGTTGTCGCCCAGTGATGATTGCGACGCGTTGCCGATACCCAGGCCGAAAGCAAGATGTGTTGGATCGCGTGCCATCTCTCTGAGTGGAACCATGAGCGCGTCACCACGCCCGACCTGCCGCAACCGGGTGCCAAGCGCTGCGTCCTTGTCCACGTAAGTCTCGAGCTTTTCCTTGTCTGCGAAGAAATCCGTGATCGAAGTGCCATTGCCCTTGAGGCTGGCATAGTAGTCATAAATCGGTACGAAAATGCTGCCCGCGATCATTATCAGGGCGGTCGCAATAGCGGCATTCTTCAGCCGCGTCCCCCTCTCGGAACCGGCGACAAATGTCACCAGCAACCCGACCGGCAGGAGCAACACGGTCGCTTTGGTTTCGTTGATGGTGGTTGGAATCAGAAGCAAGACGAAGAGCACCAGGAATGGAGTCATCCTGATTCGCTTCTTCAGAAACGCTCCGGTGAGCACGCAGATGACGCAAATGAGGAAGATCGAGAGAAGGCCAGAACCCATGAGCGTTCCGGCAGTGGTATCTCCCGAGGCACCGCCTGTCGAAACGCGCGTCAGTCGCTGGTGGATCGCGATCGGAAGCTGTCCCAGGGACAACAACAGCAGCACCCATAACTGGGTGCGGATCTGACGCTCACTGAAGGCATAGACGGCGGGCAGAAAGAACAACGGCACGGCGCGCAGGTAATTGCGCATGCCGGCGAACACCGGCCCTGAGACCATGGCATTTGCCACAATCCCGCAAGTGATGGTCGCCGCCACTGCGGCAAACGCGAACCAGTACGCGGCTCGTACGAACTGGAAACGGTTGCGGGCACCAAGTATCACCACCATGATCAGCGTCAGCCCCGAAATGATTTCCGCGGAATACTTCACGCCGTGAGGCAGGAGGCCGGCCTGCGTCAGATACTCGACGGTGCAGGAGGCAAAGATCATCAACAGGACGAATGTGTTCATAATGCAGTGTCAGCAAAGTCCTACGTCTTACGCGTCCTCCGCCGGATTCTGTGAGCGCAGATCAAACAGACGCCTGATCCTGCGCCCGGCCTTCAGCAGGAGCAATGCTGCGCTGAAACGAACGCGCTTTCCGTCGATCAGCACCTTACCGTCGTGGACGGCAAGCGTGTGCAAGCCGTCAGGATATGGGCCGTTGGGATCCGGCTGTACTCGACTCACCGTGGTTTCCGCGAACTCCGAAGGTGTCAGGACATCGAGCCTGTTGATAGAGACCGCGCTGCCATATCCGGTAGCACAATCCTGTGCCGGCCGATACCAGCGGCCACTTACCTGAAAGAAGGGGCCAGCTGACCTCGCGCTGCGCAAATCGACTTTGGCCGGATCCCGCGCATGTAGTTGCCACTCGCCTTTAAGATTGTTGGACCACCAGATTCTCAGTTTGTCATAAGCGTCCGCGCTACCGCGTGTAGTACCAAACAAGTACCAGATGTCGTCGTATCTGAAGAGCGTTGCATCGAGGATCCCGATGTTGTCAATCAGACGCTGTTCAACCTTCCAGCCCTCAGAAGGATGCCAGGCGTAGAGGTCGACGCCGCCTGACCGAGCACTCTCCGGCACGCAATACCAGACATCATCGTGTTGGAAAATGAATGGGTAGGACAGATGGAAGGGTTGCACGATCTCCACGCGTGATCGCTGCCAGCGCGCAAAGCGCTGCAATGACAGGCTCCGAACGTGCCCGAGCTTGCTGCGGTGATCTATCTCCTCATAGACGACGCGGTGGCCCCCGGCCAGCGGCCACACGAAGGGATCGGCGCGCGATCTCAACAATGAGACCCTCGGACACCACTGAGTGGGGCCCAGCCGTCCTTCGGACACGAGTGCCCGAAGCTCGGCGCCCGACGCGTTGACTAGACCGATGTTCCAGTCCGTCAGCACGCAGTACTTCTTGTAGAAGCGCCGAAGCGAACTGTTTGTCATGGCCCCTTGATCACGGCACGATGCCAGTATGTCGAAGCTCGTATACGTCTGTCTGCGTAGGCGTCAGCAGACGGCTCGCGTCAAGAAAATTATCGAAAGCATCGCGGCCAGACTCAGGCCGGATAATCTCACGCCGGTACCGCCGAGGGTTTTCGATCTGGATGGCGTCGTGATCGGGATCTACAACCCGACTGGCCTGGAAAGAGTCAGCGGCCGGAGCGTGTGCGTCGGCTACCTGGTCGGGGACGCGGAGTGGCGCCAACCGTTGCGCGGGCGACCCGACGGCGCTTACGCGCTGTTTCGAGCTGACGATCGGCATGTGGAGATACTGGCGGACGCGCTTGCTTCGCGCACCATATGGTATTTCAAGGATGACGACATGTTCGTCGCGTCCACCTCGCAGCGAGCGCTTGTGCCTCTGCTCGGGGGCTTGAACTTCAATCCGGGCGTCATTCCATGGATGCTCGCGAGCGGGACATTGGGGCCCAGCCATTCGTGGGATCGCCGCATTGAGCACCTGGGAGCAGCCACATCCGTCGTACTGGATCGGGATGCCTGGACACTGGCAAGAAAGACCGAGCCCGCGCAGCGTGCGGTTCTCAACGAGTCTGACGGCGATCATGAAAGGCGCCTGAGAGCTGCGCTGGAAAGAGTTGTCGGTGCCGCGGCTCTGGACCGCGCGCAATGGGCACTACCGCTGTCCGGCGGCGTCGACTGCAGGACCATCCTGTGTTTGCTGAGGGAGCCCGCCGGCCTGAGAGCCGTGACATGGGGTCTGCGAGCATCGCTGCACGAGAAGGACAACGATGCCTATGTTGCGCGAAATCTGGCGACACACTTTGACCTCAACCATGAGTATCACGAGACGGACCTGTCCAGTGAACCCGTAGAGGACATATTCCGCAGGTATCTGGTCTGCGGTGAGGGCCGGATCGACCACATATCAGGATACATGGATGGGTTTCAGATCTGGAAAACGCTTCATGACACTGGTGTACGCGGCATCATCCGCGGCGACCAGGTGTTCGGGCGCAAGACCGTATCGTCGCCGTCGCAGGTGCGGGCAAGTGCGGGAATGCCCCTGTGGTCGGACTTTGACGGTCTTCGCCGCCTCGAGGAATTCGGTATCTCCCCTCAGAGCGTGCCTGAAGCCCTGGCGAGGGGTCCGCAGGAGACGCTGGAAGCCTGGCGAGACAGGTTGCAACAGGACTATCGCGTGCCCTTCGTCCTGGCTGCACTGAGCGACCTGAAATTGCCCTACGTAGAGATCATTTCGCCGCTCTTGTCCGGCAGCCTCGTCAATGAGATCCGCAAGCTCCCGGATCACTTGCGGACCAACAAGAAGCTTCTGAGAACGATCGTGCACTCCCTGAGCCCTGAAGTCGGCTTCGCAAAATATTGGGCGGCGGAACCTGCTACGCGAATCTTGGAGTCCCCGCGGATCGTTGATGTGCTTCGAGAGTATTTGTCATCAAGCCACGCCGAGGTTGTCGTTCCAAGGGAGTTCACCAGGTATGTGCTCGATGGGCTTGCAATGAGAGCCGGCTCCCGCCGGCCTCCGGGATGGAGGAACCTGCGCCGCATGGCGGCTTCATACCTTCCCTCTTGGATCATGAAGAGGAAGACTTCGCAGGCCAGCGCATTACGCCCGAACCTGCTCGCATTCCGCGTCTACCTGATGGCACGCATGCACGACCTGCTGGCCGAGGATGCCGCAAGCCTCAGAGCGGTTGAATAAGCTCAGGCCAGGTCTTACCTCGCTGCCGCTGTTGGGATGATACCCAGCCATTCGAGTACACGAGCCTCACGCCCGTGCAGGATGGTCGCGAGGAGCTGACGATCGGAAGCCGACAATGCGGGACTGCGTGCATAGAGTATTGCCGCCAACACACACACCAGCCCCCCGACGATAAGGTGCACAAGCTGTGGCGTGGCAAGGATGCTCTTCAGTCCCATGCACACTGCAACGCAGCTCCCCCAGATGAGTATTGTCATCGTCACGACCGCGCGAAAATTCGCCCAACGCGCGACGTCGCGAACATGCCACCAGAGGAACAGATTCTTGAACGTCTGCGCAGTCCCGGTCGCAATCGCCGCACCATAAATGCCCGCAACGGGGACCAGGAGGAGAATGGCTACGAGGTTGTAGATCGCGAATACCTTGCTCAGCAGAATGATGGATGCCTTCTCCTGGTACTGAGCGACGAATGTCACCGGATCGCCGACCCGACTGACGGTGGCGAAGCCAACGATCACCGGAAGGAGCCACGAACTGTCCACGAATTTCCCGCCGAACAGTACCGTCACGATCTCGGCATGGAATGCGATCGCGTACGCAGTCATGGGCAACTGCACCAGGTTCATGATGTTCAGGAGGAAGGTGAAATACCTGGGGATCTTGCGGCTGGCCTCGCTGGCTGGCACCGAGAAAAAGAGGGGCTGGATAACGTTGCTGAACTGGCGGGTGGGCAGCAGCTGGGAGGCCATCTCGTTGAGGCGCACGTAAAAGGAATACGTACCGACTGCCACCGGATTCATGAACGCGGCGATGAACAGGTTGTCGCTTTTCGCGGTGAGCAGCAGCGTGCCGGCGTCGTTGAAATTGTTGTAGAAGCTGTAGCGGAGCAAGCGTCGCCGCTCATCCGGATCGGGGCGAAAGCCTGGCACCAGTCCTCGCGGTGTGCAGTGCCTCGCGTGCGCGATGCGTAAGACGATGTACATCAATCCATAACCAAGGGTGTCGGCGAGTATCGCGTTCGTCAACGTGAGCTCGTGGAAATGGCTGAGCACCAGATAGGCCAACAGCTTTACGACCGAAAGCACGACAGCCGAGCCGACGCTATAGCCTTGCTGCATGTGGGACGAAAACGAGATCTGCAGAATGCTTGCCTGAAAGTGCAGCAGGACAAGCAGGCTGAAAAGCATGAATTCGTCTCGATACGGTTGCAGGTGAAAGATCGGGGCAACCCACCGCCACAGGAGCAGGACGGTACCGAGGAAGATCAGATTGGTCGCAAAGCGCGTGGAGGAAGCGACCCGCAGCAGCCACGCAGCCGCGGGAGCATTGCCGGACTGCAAGTACTCCGGCTGATAGCGGCGCATGGTCTGTTCGATTCCAAGCGATGCCGTGGTGCTGATCACCGGAATGACCGCATAGAGCAGGTTGAGCACGCCGAACGCATGCTCCGTCATTCCGCGGACCAGCACGATGTAGCTGCCAACCGTCGCCAGCTGGGAAAGCGCGCGGAAGAAGACTGTTTGAAACAGAGAACGCCGAACGCGCCCCTTGGAGTAGGGCTTCATCGCATCCCTACCAGCAGAAGACACGCGTCACTTGGAGGCGCTGGAACGATCGGATCGCGGCAGGCCGGCCTGCAACGAGGTGCAAGGCCGCCACTGCGCTTCGGCAGCCCGTCAAGAATTATCTTCGCGGTAGTGGTAGCCGTAGTACTTGTCGGCGCCGTGACGCTCGGAGGAACGATTGAGTATCACGCCGGCCGTGGTGAACTCCGAGAGCAGCTGCGAGGCACGCACCAGCGTGTCGCGTCGCGTACGGCCTTCAGCGACTACCAGTGCAACGGCGTCGACTCGCGGGGCAACCAGCAGAGCCTCGTCCGTGACCAGGAGTGGTGGCAGGTCGAGGAGAATGATCGGGCTGGCAGAGATGCTCCTGATGTATACGAGCATCTCTTCGAGCCTGCCCGAAGCGATCAGCTCGGAGGCCTGCTCCGTGGGTAGGGTGCTGCCGGCGATCGCAAGTCCATCCACGCCGATTGTGAACAGCGCGCCGGCGGGAGTTCCGTCACCCCCGAAATAACTGACGAGCTCATGCGGGGGGCACACGCCCAGGCTGCTGCACACGCTCGGATTGCGCAGGTCGAGATCCAGGAGGAATACGTCGCTCATGCGCTCGCGCGCAATGCTCAGTGCGAGATTGAGGCTTATCAGGGACTTTCCCTCGCCCGGACCAGGACTGGTAATCGCGAGGGTTGTCCACCCCTCATTGCGCATCGCGTTCATTAGCCGCGTTCGCACCAGGCGGAATGCTGCAGCAATCCGTTCGTGACCGGGACCATACGCGTTGGGCAACAGGATGCGCCTCGTTTCTGCCGCCTCGATGTCGGGCGTCACAACCGGCAGCAGACGAATGGCAGTGCTGCGCTCTGACCGTGCAGCGGTTTTCCTGCGCGAAGCATCGATGTCCACGGACCGGCTGCCGACTTTGGCACCGGATGTTTCCCGCAACTTCTCGAGAGCCCGTTCAATGACCATGTTTCTTGTTCGCCTTGTGCACTGTCGTACGCCCGTCAGGCCGCTAATGCAATGGTTGCGCCAACCACAACCGCCGCAACCAGGTAGGCCGTCGAAATCAACCCCCATCGCAAACGCCGGTGCCGCAGATCGAAGCGATTCAGGATCAGCGGTACGTGCCCGACGGGTGCGGCCTGCATGATGGCCTCCAGGTCGTCGGCGCTGCGGACCGTTGGGTCGGCTGTGTCCTTGAGAACGGCGACAAGAAACGCAATGCCGATGCTCAGCACGAATCCGAGCAGGATGATGCCCAGTCGATTGGGCGATGCTGGCCGGGTCAAGGCGGATGGTGCACGCAACAAGGTCAAGCGTTCGCCGCGCGCTTCGCTCTCCAGCGTCTGCGCGAGCGCGGCCTCCTTGATCTTGTTCTGCAGATCGCTGTAACGGGCCTGCGCAATGCCGTAATCGCGTGAGATTTGCGTGTATTGACGCTCCACCCCAGGGGCCATCGCCAGGTTCTGCTCATAGCGGCCCAGGTCAGCGCGCGCCCGGGAGGCGTTGGCACGCAAGGCGGCCAGCTCATTACGCGTGGAATCAAGCTGACTCTGAATTCGCAGGTAGTCTGGATTATCGGGCTGCTCGGCGGACGTCGAGCTGGCGGCACCCTGGGCGGCGAGATCTGCAATCGCCCGCCGCAGGCGCTTAACGTCGGGATGCTCGGCCGTGTATTTCTGTTCCGCGATCGCCAGGTCCCCACGCATCTTCGCCAGTTCCGTGCGCCAGTCGCCCACCGCGGAGGTGAGGCTGGGACTGACTTCTGTCAACTGCAGCTCGAGCATCGATTCGCGCTCCTGCGCGACGCGAATCTGGGCTTCGAAGGACTCCAGGTCGCGCTGCGCACGATCTGTGCCGACAAGATTGCGGCCCTCCGAATCGGGTAGAGCGCTGCCGTATTTGCCCTTGAATTCCTCCAGACGCTTTTCCATCGAGCGCATGCTGTCTTCGAGTTGAGCAGCCTGCGACTCGAGGAAGTGCAGTGCAGCGGCCGCCTGCTCGCTTCGCGTGCGTTGGTTATACGTCAGATACAGCTGCAACAGTTGATCGGCGACCGCGACCGCGCGCTCACGATTGGAATTGTAATAGCTGATGGTAAAGGCGGTCGCGGACTCGCTCGGCTCGAGCGTGACGGGATCGACCCGTTCGACTTCCGTGTCCTGCTCTATGAGAGATGCCTTCTCGGCTACGCTGGCATCCCTAAGTTCCGGGTACGGGTCCACGCGCTTGACGAGGCCAATCAGACTTTCCTTCGTCATCACGCGGCGGCGTGCAAGTTCCAGCTGCTCTGAAGCGTTGAGGACCACATCAGCGCTACCGGTCACGGTGGTGGGTACCAGCTTGGTGGGGAGCGACGATCCTTCCTGCATCACGGTCGTACTGGCGCGGTAGCTCACCGGCAGCACATAGGCAAGAAAAAGCGCGATGAGCATGCCCGCTGGAATGATGAGTACCGGGTAACGCCAGCGCCGGCGGAACAGCCCTGCGTAGTCACCAACTGACTTGATCCCGTCTTCGGTTTTCATTGCATCAGCGGTTCCTGGGGTCTAACCCAAGATACCCGACTCCCATGAATACGGCATTGTCCGTAGCGGTGTCGCCTGACCCGCCCCCCGACGGATCGCTCCACGCGAAGCGGTAGCCGCCATTGATATACCACTGCTGCGTCAGCCGCCAACGCAGAGAGACCTCTGCACGGGCGAAATCTGAACTGCTTCCTGAGCTGGCACCGAGCCGCGAAGATTCCTTCACTCGCACGGCACCATTAAAAATCAATCGTGGCGTGAAGATATGGTCGTACTGAACGCGCAACTGGCTCGTCTCGATCATGCTTGCCGCAGTGCTTGGCTCGATAAAGTGCCCGATGCTGTAACGCAGGGTGTCGGTTTGGCCCTTCCGTAATCCATAGAACTCAAGCCCCCAGTTGGTGTTGGTCTCTTCCGTGGGGATGGAATTGGGCTGAGTGGATTCACTGTGCTCCGCCGTAATCGCCAGACCGGTCTCCCAGATCTCGGACCAGGTGTACTTGCCTTCCAGCGACAGCCCGTAGTTGTCGGTCGTGTTTGAGTTGTTGTCTGCCTCGTAGCGCGCGACATAGGGCCCGATCTTGAAGTCGAATTGGGGCCCAAACGATTTGCCGAAATACACCTTCAAGGAACCGGCGTCGTATCCAACCAGGCCCACGGTGCCCGGGGGCCTGTCATCGTTGTGGTAATAGTTGACGTTGTCATAGCGCACGGTGGTACCAATGCGCGAAGTTTCCGAGATGGCAAAGGAATAATCAGGCTCCACCGTGATGCGCCCGCGCGTATCGCCTATGTAGGTGATGCCGGTATCCCCGGCATTAGGATCCTGCGGGTTAAACGGATCAAAGTTCGCGTCACCGTATTCGGCGTTGAAACTGTCCTGTCGCGAATAGCGCGCAAACAGCAGGAACTCGCTGCGCTGCGTGTGAAATTCATGATCGATGTCAAAGAACAGCTCGATGGGGTCGATGCCGTTGCGATCGGGGAATTCCTGCAGCAGGATGCGCGGCCGAAATTCCGTGTCCGAGCGAGGAGTCCGCCGCCCGGTTTTTGCCTCGAATGTTCCGCGATACTGGATCATCGGATCCTCCAGCGCGGGGTCGGGGGTCAGCTCGCGATTGGTGTGGTATTCGGTCCCCACTTCAACTCTGGGAACGAAGTACCACTCCTGCGCGGAGGCGATGCGAGTGAACGCGATCATTTGTAGGCCGATAGCGCCGCTGACGCCCGCGAGCGTGCGGCGATGCACCCACCTATGGCACGACGATGACATCGCCTGCCTCCAGGGGAATGTTCTGTTCGAGGCTCTTACCCTTGCTCACATCGCTATACCGAAACTGCAGGACCTTCTGCGCTGTTCCACTGCCGCGCACTACGATGATGTCATTGAGCGAAGCAAACGGCGTCAGTCCCGATGCGAGACTCAGTGCCTGCAATACGGTCAGCCGCGGGTTCATCACGAACGAGCCCGGCTTGTTGACCTGCCCGATGACATAGACGCGGTTTCCATCCATGGTAGTGACCGCCGCTGTCACTACTGGCTCAGGAATGTAGGCCTTCAACTTGTTAGCGATCTCCGTCTGTACCTGCGGGACGGTTCTTCCCACTGCGACCGTTTCACCGGCAAGAGGAAATGAAAATTTGCCATCAGGACGCACCACCACGGTCTTGGTGAGATCAGGCTCCTTCCACACCGCCACCTCGAGCTGGTCGCCCGGATGCAGCGTGTAGTCGGCGAGCTGTTGGGCCAGTGCCGGTTGCGCGAAAGTCGCTACGATCGGCAACACAGCAAGTGCGTAGCGCCAACGCACTTTGAACACAACCGTGGACATCTCATGCTCCCCTTTCAGCGACATTTCTGTTGCAGGCATGTGGTCCCCTCCACGGTGCGAGTCAACGTCACCGTGAGCAATCCTACAGGCGCGGAGATGCAGCCGTCTGTTTTGAATTTCTTGCCATTCTGGCCCGCCCGGACGCGGGCGGAAAGGGAGATTAGACATATGCGAGCGCCGATCTTGGTGAGTAGGAACTCCTACACCCTTCGATCAATACGCTCGGGCATCGTTCAGCACTAGGAGGGCTGTTTTGGCCAGGATTTTTAGGTCGAGAAGAATCGACCAGTTGCGCACGTACTCGAGATCGTACCGGACCCGTGCTTCCATCTGCGTGATGGTGCGCGTTTCGCCCCGCAAACCATTGACCTGTGCAAGACCCGTGATCCCGGGGAGCACCTTGTGGCGGACCATGTAGCCCTTGATCAGTTTGCGATACATCTCGTTGTGCGCCACGGCGTGCGGACGCGGCCCAACGAGACTCATCTCGCCCCGCAGCACGTTGAAAAGCTGCGGAAGCTCATCGAGCGAGTAACGACGCAGGAATCGACC
>AR_comb_assmDRAFT_10386905_pt1 | contig 20400 bp, 18 predicted proteins | sample ArasoioldDNA_FD_10543 | JGI IMG/M metagenome (IMG submission 10543) | reverse complement strand
TTGGGATCGAAATCCGATCCGCCCTTGCCGCCGCCCATGGGCAGCGTGGTGAGCGAATTTTTGAAGACCTGTTCAAATGCCAGGAACTTCAGGATGCCGAGGTTCACACTAGGATGGAAGCGCAGCCCACCCTTGTAGGGGCCGATGGCGCTGTTCATCTCGATGCGGAAGCCACGGTTGACCTGAATATTTCCCTGGTCGTCGAACCACGGCACGCGGAACATAATGACGCGCTCGGGCTCGACAATGCGCTCGAGCAGCCGCGCCGACTGATACTCGGGGTGCTTCGCGAGGACCAACCTGAGAGAGTCGAACACTTCCTGGACCGCCTGGTGGAATTCGGGCTCGGCGGGGTTCTTCGCTTTCACACTGATCATCACGGATCCAATGTAATCCCCAGGAACTTTGATTCCCGGGGGTGTCATCACAGACATAGGTCCTACCTCCGTAGGTACAACGTAGAAAACATAGTGCCGCTCTCCATTTTCGGCGTCTCCAGAAACGGGGCAGTGATAATTCTCACCGCAGGGAGTGATTGCAGTCACGGCGGCTGGATGTCGAGTGGAATGAGGAGATTACGGCAGCGCGCGGACCGTGCCGTCACGGGCACCTCCCTGCTTTCTACATTCTGAGCGCCCAGCGGCCGGCTTGCAAGATTCGGGAGGCCAAGCCCCGCATGGGCTGTTCTCGGAGCGCAACAGGGCTATTTTTTGGTTTTGCAATCAATGATTGCAATGCTATCATTGATTGCATGGCCAGCATTACCATCCGAAACCTGGAAGAGGCGACCAAGCGGAAGCTTAAAATCCGCGCCGCCATGCACGGGCGTTCCATGGAGCAGGAGGCGCGAGAGATTTTGAACGGCGCCCTACGGCAAAAGCCGGGGACTGGCGCCGATCTGGTAGAGGCGATTCGGCGACGATTTGCTCCGCTCGGAGGAGTCGATTTGGAACCATATCCGCGAGAACCAATGCGGGACCCGGACTGGCTGAAGGATTGGAAGTAGGCGATCGCGCTTCCTCTCCATGACCATCTTAGATACCAACGTCGTTTCTGAATTGATAGCAATGTCGCCTTCGGAGGTGGTCGTTCACTGGATTTCCAGCCAGCGGTTGCTCGACGATCTGCTCTTGACCGCGGTCACCGTAGCGGAGATCTTATACGGAGTGGAACTTCTGCCTAAAGGCAAGCGTCGGGATCGTCTGCATCAGCAGGCCCAAGCCATGTTCGCGGAGGATTTCGCCGGTCGCGTGCTGCCTTTCGATGAGCAAGCGGCCCGGGCGTTTGCTCCGATTACGACAAGCCGCCGAGCGCAAGGACGCCCCATTGCGGAGTTCGACGCGCAGATTGCGGCCATCGCGCGAGTCCATGACGCAACCTTGGCCACGCGCAATACGGATGATTTCGAAGGCTGCGGCGTGCGGCTAATCAATCCCTGGGAATCGGGCGCGTGAGGAACAGCGCCCCTGCTGCGCTTAGCAACCAAACGAGTTGATCAATCGGAATGGTGAGAACCGGGCCGCCTCAACCCACGTCGGACCTGCCGCAGTATTTCCCGGAAGGAACCAACCAGCAACAGCGCGAGAAACGTGCCGCCCACAACCGCGCCGACGAGCCATCCGTAGCGTGGCGAGACGAGATGCCCAACGACACCCACCGCCACGCAGAAGAGAAGGAAGAACAGCAACTCGAAAATGTTCATAATTGCTAGCAGATTCTCGGTAGCTGCTCTCCGCTAAGCATGTCGACGACCCGGTTGCCACCGATACGGCTTTGCAGAACCACCGTGCGCCCGGGGCCCTCTTCGACTCTGCCCACGCGGACTGAGCCTTGTGAAACGTCAATCTTCCTTAGAACGTCGAGCACCACATCCGCTTGCGCCGCCGGAACGAATACTGCGAAGCGGCCTTCATTTGCGACATAGAGAGGATCGAGACCGAGAATTTCGCAGGCACTCTGCACCGTCTCTTCCACCGGGATCAACGTTTCTTCTAGCTTGATGCAGATGTTGCGGTCGGAAGCAATCTCGTTCAGCGTCGTCGCCAGGCCGCCACGCGTCAGGTCACGCAGGCAATGTATTTCGATTCCGTCCTTCAGCAGCGCCTCAACCGCGGGCCACAGGTTGGCGCAATCGCTAAGAATCGGCGATTCAAATTCCAGGCCTTCCCGGACAGAAAGAATTGCGATGCCGTGGCGGCCGAGATCTCCGCTGACGATCACCACATCTCCGGGCTGCACTGCCGATGGGCCGATCGTCCCCTTGGCATTCGCCTCAATGACACCAATTCCCGACGTATTCACAAAGATCCCATCGCCTTTGCCTTTGTCGACAACTTTCGTATCGCCCGTCACCAGCTTCACGTTCGCCTTCGCCGCAGCCGCCTGCATTGACGTCACGACCGCCCGCAGCGTGTCCATCTCCAATCCTTCTTCGAGAATGAATCCCGCGCTCAGGTAGAGCGGACGCGCGCCGCACATGGCGAGGTCGTTCACCGTGCCGTTCACCGCGAGATCGCCGATATTGCCGCCGGGAAAAATCAGCGGACGCACCACAAACGAATCGGTGGTGAACGCCAGGCGGGATCCATTCACCGACACAACCGCCCCGTCGTGGCGCTGCTCGAGCGCGTCGTTCGCGAATGCGGGGATGAAAATCTTCTCGATGAGCTGATGTGTCAGACGTCCGCCGCCACCGTGCGCCAGGACGATGCGGTCGTCAGCGACTCGCGGAACCGGACAGCTCAGGTTGAACGAGGTGATTTTGGCGTCTGCCATAGTGGTAGTAGGCCGCGCACGCGCCCTCCGACGATACCATGGGCGCGCCCAGCGGATTTTCCGGCGTGCACTTCACGGCAAATGCCGCGCACTCGTGCGGCTTCTTGAGGCCCTGCAGAATCAGCCCGCTGATGCACTCGGGCGACTCGCGCGCCGGTTCTCCGGAAAAGGGGAACCGGAGGTTGGCGTCGTATTTCTGAAAGCGGCCGCGAAGCTGGAATCCGCTCGCTGGAATTTCGCCGAGGCCGCGCCATTGCCGCGGAACGATTTCGAACACTTCCGCGATCGTCTTCTGCGCGGGACGGTTCCCTTCCCGCCGTACTGCGCGTGCGTATTGATTCTCAACTTCGTGCCGGCCTTCCTCGAGTTGGCTGATCGTCAGGAAAATGCCTTCGAGAATGTCGAGCGGCTCAAAGCCCGTTACCACGATCGGGACTCCGTGTTTCTGTGCAATTGGGAAATATTCTTCAAAGCCCATGATCGTACAGACATGCCCGGCGGCGAGAAAGCCCTGTACCACGCAGTTGTCGGAAGACAGCAGCGCCTCCATAGCTGGCGGAACCAGCACATGCGAAACGAGAAGAGAAAGGTTTTCGACGCCATCGTGATCCGCCTGCCACGCGGCCATGGCATTGGCTGGTGCCGTCGTCTCGAAGCCGACCGCGAAGAATACAACTTGTTTTTCTGGATTCTGCTTTGCGACCTTCAGCGCGTCCAGCGGAGAATAGACGATGCGGACGTCGGCGCCCTCGGCCTTGGCGTCGAACAGACTCCTCGACGATCCTGGCACGCGCAGCATATCGCCGAACGAGCAGAGGATCGCGTCGGGGCGTTTCGCGATGGCGACCGCTTTATCGATTAGCTCGATAGGCGTAACGCAGACGGGGCATCCTGGACCGTGAACCAGGGTAATTTCACGCGGCAGCAGATCTTCCAGGCCGCTCTTGACGATGGTGTGCGTCTGGCCGCCGCAGATTTCCATGATCGTCCACGAGCGGGTGACCTTTTTACGAATCGCGCCCGCTAACTGTTCGGCAGACTTCTGGTCGCGGTATTCACTGAGGAATCTCACCGAGTTCCTCCTTCACTGCGCCCATTTCCTCCAGGATCTTGAACACGCGCTGGGCTTCTTCCTCGTCGATGACGCTGATGGCAAACCCAACGTGGACGAGAACGTATTTGCCGACTTCGGCCTCGGGTGTGTAGGCAAGACTGATCTCTTTGCGGATGCCGCCGAAATCCACCTTGCCGACGCGGAAGGCGACGTCGCCGGTATCGGTGATCTCGACGATGCGGCCTGGCACGGCAAGACACATATGCGAACCTCAGGGGCTAAAGGCCGATCAATTTTCGTCGTTAACGCGGACCCAAAGGGCCGCTCTTCCACCGCGACCGTAAGCAGGCGGCGCTACTAGCCATCACAACCTGACCTAGTGCAATCCCGCCATCATTCGGCGGGACCTGGCGGTGCGTGTGTACCACGAAACCTCTCGACTCCAGCATCGCGGCGGTACGTTCGGTCAGATAACGATTCTGAAATACTCCGCCGCTCAGCACGATCTGCTTCAGTTCCGAGTTCTCGGCCACTTCCACGATCCAATTCACCAGCGCATTGTGGAACCGCGCAGCGATTCTGGAACTGGGCAATCCATCCCGCTTATCTCGCAGCACGTCCGCAATCAAGGGAGCCCAATCGCCGCTAGCTAGAGGATACGCTTCTTCGGTACGCAGCGAGCCGATTTCATTCTCCAGCAGCATGGCCGCCTGGCCCTCGAAGCGGTTCTGCTGCGCAAGACCTGTGATTGATGCGACGGCGTCAAACAGACGCCCAACGCTGGTCGTGGGAACAACATTGATTCCCCTTTCCAACATCGTTCGAACCTGCGCCGCCCGACTTCCCACGTCTCGCAACCCCCGCGAGACATGGGGCACCCCATTTTTGGTTACCTGATCCTGGTTGTCTGGGGGTGCCCCGGGTCTCGCCGATGTTGCGAGACCCGGGATTCCGTGCTTTTCTGATTCGAATAGCAGACTCGCCGCCGAACGCCAACCTTCGCGCACGGCGGCATCTCCGCCAGGCAGACCAAATGGCCGCAGGTGCGCGACGCGTTCGTACTGATTATTTTCCACGCAGAAGAACTCTCCGCCCCAGATTGTTCCGTCGAGCCCATATCCGGTCCCATCCCAGGAGACGCCGAGGTATGGACCCTCTACGTCGTTCTCGGCTGCGCACGCCGCCACGTGCGCCTGATGATGCTGCACGCGAATGACCGGCAGCCCCGACCTCTCAGCCCAGTCGGTCGATGCGTAGTCCGGATGCAGATCGCAGACGACGGCCTCCGGCTTGAAGCTGTAGAGGCGGCAAAGGTCGTCAATAGCGCGTTCAAACGCGTGACGCGCTTCGAGTGTTTCCAGGTCGCCGATATGCTGGCTGAGGAAAACGTCTTGCCCGATTCCGATGGCGACTGTGCTCTTCAGATGCCCGCCGACCGCAAGCACCGGCGCGACATTGCGGGACACACGAATTCCCAGCGGCGCATAGCCGCGGGCGCGACGCAGGATTCCGACGCGCCCGCGCGTCAGGCGCACGACCGAGTCGTCGCAGGCGCGCACGATGGGTCGATTGTGCATCAGAAAATGATCGGCGATATCTTTCAGACGAGTAGCCGCTTCTTCGTTAGCGATCGCGATGGGTTCATCGCTGCGGTTGCCGCTGGTCGCGATCAGGGGGAACGGACACTCGCGCATCAGAAGATGATGAAGCGGCGAACACGGGAGCATCACACCGAGATAGGGCGAGCAGTGGGCCACATTCCATGCGATGTCGATGCCGGATTTAGGCCGCAGCAGCACAATCGGCGCAGCCTGCGATTCGAGCAGTTCCTGTTCGGCCGGCTTGATCTCGCAGTACTCGCGCACCATCTCGAGCGACGGCATCATCAGCGCAAATGGCTTCTCTTCCCGATGCTTGCGGTCCCGCAGACGGGCCACGGCGGCCGGCTGGCGGGCGTCGACCAAGAGTTGGAATCCGCCGATGCCTTTGAGCGCGACGATCTTTCCCTGCAACAGGGCCGAGGCAGTCTCGGCGATCGTTCCATCGAGCTTCGGTCCGCACACCGGGCAGGCATTGGGCTGAGCATGAAAGCGCCGGTTGTCAGGATTTTCGTATTCCTCCCGGCACGCCGGGCACAGTACGAACTCGCGCATCGTCGTATTCGGACGGTCGTAAGGAATGTCGACAACGATCGTGTAGCGCGGGCCGCAATTGGTGCAGTTGGTGAACGGATATTGAAAGCGCCGGTTGACGGGATCGAAGAGTTCGGCGCGGCAGTCTGCGCAGGTTGCGAGGTCGGGGAGAACATTGACCGACTTCGAAGAGTCCGTGTCGCTGTGGTGAATTTCAAACTTCGTCGAGCCCTGCGCGGGGATCCAGTCCGACTCGCGCACAGTCACCACCGAGGCTTTCGGTCGCTCCGCCTCCACCCGTTGTTCAAACCGGCGCAGTTCGTCAGGCGCACCCTCAACTTCCACGACAACTCCGGCGGATGAGTTCAGCACCCACCCGGTGAGGGACATCTCGGTGGCCAGGCGGTAGATGAAGGGACGGAAGCCGACGCCCTGCACGGCTCCGCGCAGAGTGACACGGAGGCGCTGCGTTGCCGCTTTGGGCGTCACTGGCATGCGCAAGTTTGATTTTAAGCTTCCAGCGAGACCTTCAACCAGAAAGGACACTTCGAATGACCAGGGGCAGGCTGCGGTCCTCGAAGGAAAAACGATAGCAAGGCCGTCGTGATACTTCGCGTCCTTCGTGGTTTACGCCTTCGATAGGTTTTGTTTCACCAATAACGAAATCTGTTCAACCAACTCCGGCAGAGCCGCCGCGACTGCGGGAGAAAGAGAGTCACCGTGGTTGAAGCTATCTCCCACAACGGTGATTACGAACGCCCTGGGGCTTGCACCATAGAGTTGAACGGCCAGATCGAGGACCTTCTGCGGAGAGAGGACGTGGGAAAAACGCGCAGGCTCGGCCGCACCGCCGCGAATTTCGGCGACCCGAATCGCGCCTGGTTTGTTCAGAGGATCATCGCATGAGGCCGCATCGACGAAAATGACACACCGGAAGTTCCGGGCCGTGTCAGCCAATTCCGGCGTCAGCTGATGGAGGCGGAGGATCTCGATGTAAGATTCGGGGAATTTGGAAGCGAGAGTTTCGGCGGCGCGCCAGGCGACGCCGTCATCGGAGCGCATCGGATTCCCGTAGGCGACGATGAGGGCGGTGGGCATGGAACATGTCCCGGTAGGGACATCTGATAGTAGCCCAGCGTTTCGACGCTGGGTACCGCGGCACGAAAGATCGGCGTCCCGCGGCGCAAGAATAAAGACGGCGCCAGCTGTGGGTAACACGGACATTCTTGCGCCGATTCGCGGCTGAATCAGCAGCTTCATTCGACTTCAACGATCAGAAACGAGTTCTCGCGTAGACACCGAGAGAGGCGCACTAGAAAGCCTCTCGTAAGACAGTTCCAGCTGTTACCAGGCGCTGTTGAAGACCAAGTTGTAGCCATTGACGCTACCGAGGCCGGTGGCCATGTCCCAGCCTGGAGTCGCGCCAAATGCGGGTTGATACGAGTTCGCACCCACTGTCGGCGTAATCGTGGCCGTGCAGGTCGCGCCTTTCCCGCCTCCGCCTGAGATCGTGCACTTGGGGACGCCGGTGTATCCGCTTCCGGCGGCGGTCAAAGTCACTGCGGTGACAACACCTCCGGACCTCGTCGCACTGCACTTGGCCTGAACGCCGCCAGCGAAAATCGTGGTGCCAGTTGGCGAAAGGTATTTCGATTTGTTGTTGGGAACACTAATGCTGCAGGTCGGCGTAGTGGTGTACCCTGATCCGCCCGCCTTCACCTTCAGGTTGGAGATCTTCTGCGTGCTGATGACGCCATTCGTGCCCGACGGACGATAGCAATCGGCCTTAAAGGCACTGCCGTTATATACGCAATTCACGTCGATATCTCCGTGGGTGACATCGTTAAACACGCAGCTGTTGCCTGCCACCTCGTTGATCGAGTAGCAGGATGGATTGCCCGTCGCCCCGAACTCGGTCTTGGCAATGGAGTAGTAGGTCGGATTCGGATTGCCGGCGCGGATGCTCCAGTGTTGATTGACGAGCGCCTGCATGGCGGCCATCAACGGCGCCGAGGCAGAAGTTCCTCCAATGCCGATCCATGTGCTGGGAGCGCCGGTGCAAGGCGTCCCGCCGTTGGCCACATCGGAATAGCAGATGAGGATGAAGTGACCCCAGATGCCATTGCTACCGAACAGCGCGACGTCGGGGACGTCGCGAACGCCATCGGCTGGGTTGCCGAAGATGCCTTTCTGAAAGACAGGCTTCGGGTATCCGGTGCAATTGGTGTTTTCAATGTAGGCGAAATTCTGGTTGCCAGTACCCTTATAGCAGCCGCTGGGCCCGCCTCCACCGGCAACTGTGCTCAGAAAATTCAAACCGGTGGCGCTGTTGCAGAACCCCGTCGCGCCCGCGGGAGAGCTGAAGCCTTCCACGTTGTAGACCAGGTAGCTGGCGCAGGAGTCATTCCAGGGAATCTCGGGAATGTAGGACTTGGCCGAGCCGAAGTTGGCAGTATTCGTCGACTTCCAATAGGTGCTCTGCGGAGCCCCGCCCTCGAGAGCATTGTAGAGATCCTCGAAATCCGTACCGCCCACGGAAACGGTGTACTGGCTTTCGCCCCAACCCGTGATGCCAATGCCGGGATAGGCCCAGCTGTTCCCGTTGGTGAACAGGCGGGCGCAGGTCGAAGGTCCGTTGTCGCCAGAAGAGGTGAATACAGACACACCCGCGGCGGCCGCCGACTGAAATGCCGCATTGAAGGCGGCGTTGGCCGCGGCTCCGTTGGCCACTTCGCATTCGCCATAGCTCATGCTGATGATAGGCGGAGGGCTGCCTGCGCTGATGATGTTCTGAATCGCGATCAAGCCGCCGAAGGTGGTGGTGGTGTCGCTGCAGGAGATCACCTCCACCGCGGCGCCCGGGGCGGCGGCGGTCACCATCTCGACGTCGAGATCGGCTTCCACATCATCGGGGTTGGTGCCGGGATTGGTGCAGTTCCCTGCCGAATTCGGATGCACGGTGGTCAGCGTGCCGCCGTACGAAGTGAGCTTGAACTTGCTTCGATAAGTAGCCCAGTCGGTGCCGAACGAGTTGGTGTCTTCCACGACCGCAACTGTCTGCCCCGTGCCGGTGATGCCTGCGGTATAGAGCGGAGTCAGGTTGTAGATGGTCTGGAAATCCTCCGGCACCAGGGCGTAGCAGTTGGTGCCGCAACCGGCGAAGGTGTAGTCAGTCTTGAACTTGTGATACGCCTGCGGACGGAAGTTATGCATCGAGACCACGCCGTGGATGGCGGGCGCAAGAGCGGCCGGGATCTGCGGATCGCTCATGTTGGCGATGTGCTGCTTGTCTCCGACTAGCAGACTGTGAATTTCCGTGTGGAACGCATTTCGAATCTGGCCTGCGGTTCCGGAGAAGTCGATGACCATGCGGTTGGGATAAACGTGGCCCACAGCAAATCCCTGGGATCGCAGCCAGGCGGTGATGGCATCGATGTCCTGCTGCGCAACGCCGAACTTCTCGCCCTGCTCCGACGCGGTCATCCAATGGCGGAAATTGGGAGAAGTTTTGTCGGTGAGGGAATCGATGTAGGCCTCGAAAGCGCTCTCCACTTCCGGCGCCCGCTTCAACTGCAGCAGCATGTGATCCAACGCGAAGTCGTCGGCGACCCGGCCACGGTCGTGCTTGGCAGTGACCTCGGGACGCGTGTTGCCATAGAGCATGACGGTTTGCGTATTGTCGATGGGCTGAGTGATTAGGGCTCGCGGTCCAGAGGTCGCAGCCAGAACTGACGAACCGAGGCTCGCAAGGAGTCCCACCAGCACCGCCGCGACTGCTAACGCGAGAAATTTCCTTGTCATTTTGTTCACCTACCGTGAGATCGAACCGGGCATGGAAAGACCAAGTGGCTGAAATTTTATCTCAGTTCGTTAAGAGCAGAACGTTGAGATAAAAATGCATAGTGCATGGGGCAATGAGCGGTGAGCAATGAGTTATGAGCAGACGTGGGTTGCTCATCGCTCACTGCTCATTGCTGCTTTTATCCTTGCTCTTTGAGCTTTAGCTTCGACTTGTTTTCTTCCATGAACTGCTTGATTTCGGCAGCGGCGCCGAGCAGGCGGTTCCACTGCTCGTAGTACAGCGTCACCGGAAACCGGCCCAGGCCGTACACGCTGACCCCACCCTTTTCTCCGACCTTAAATATCAGGTCGCCGCTGCGTTTCTTGACCTCGACTTCTTTTTCCAGCTGAGCCAGTTTTGCTTTCAGTTCCTCGTAACTCGGTTCTGCCATGTCGCCTCTCTTTAAGGATATAAATGCTCGTGGATGGCAGCGACCGGCCAGAATCGTGCCCTGCCTATAGTAACTTGTCTGAACTTGCCCCGCTGCGGATAACCGTTATAAGCTCTAAGCAATCTAATCCCAAAGCGGAAGAACTATGCGTGTCTGGGTACGATGGTCGGCGTGGCTCTGCCTGTCCTTGATGCTATGGACGGTCGCCGCGGAGTCCACCCACAATCACGCGAATCAGGCTAATTCCGCATCCTGCCTGATCTGCGTGGCTGCGCACAGCGCCAGCCCCGCACCCGTCTCCGGTCAGGCCGCTCCGGCGTTCGCGGCGATCGGCCAGCTCCAAGAAGAAAATGTAGAAGCGAAGGCGCGGTTTGATTTTTCCGATGCCGGCATTCGCGGTCCTCCTGCCGTCCTGTAGGGAATTCCTCAATTGGCAGTTCGCCGGACACTCATGCATTAGGTCCGGCCAGTTCCCTACTCAATTTCATTCAGGAGGACGTCATGCCTATTCATCGTCGGGGGCGCCGAGCTGCATTCGCGCTTGTGATCTCTGCCATCGCGTGCATCGCTGGGGCTCAATCTGCTGGAAACTCTGGGTCAATCAACGGCACAGTGCTCGATTCGACGGGAGCTGTTGTTCCCAATGCGAAGGTTGAAATCCGAAACCCGGTCAGCGGATTCGATCGGTCCACGACTTCGGATAGCTCGGGAACCTTTCACTTCACGAATATCCCTTTCAATCCATACCATCTCTCAGTTAGTGCAGCTGGGTTTAATTCCCTCGCCCAGGATGTAGAGCCGCGCTCAGCCGTGCCGATCAACGTTCAGATCACGCTCCAGGTGGCCGGATCGACCACGCAAGTTACCGTGGAGGGGGCTGGCGACCTGATCGAGAACGATCCTACCTTTCACACGGACGTGGATAAGGGACTGTTCGACAGGCTCCCGCTGGAGAGTTCGACGTCGGCAGTCAGCTCACTGGTGACGTTATCCACGCCGGGAATCTCAGCCGACTCGAACGGTCTGTTTCATGGACTGGGAGACCACGCGGAGAATTCGTTTGTCGTGGATAACCAGCCGATTACCGATCAGCAGAGCAAGGTGTTTTCCAATCAGATCCCGCTGGACTCGATCGAATCGTTAGAGGTCGTGTCGGGTGCGCCTCCGGCTGAATATGGCGACAAGACTAGTGTGGTCATCAACGTCACAACCCGCTCCGGGCAGGGCCTTACCACGCCACATGGCGCGTTTACCGCGTCTTATGGCTCATTTGGCACATCCAGTGGAGCATTCGATCTCGCTTATGGCGGCAAGAACTGGGGAAATTTCATCATGCTGAGCGGTTTGAATAGCGGACGGTTTCTCGATCCGCCGGAATTTACCGTGATGCACGACAAAGGCAATGAAGAGAACCTGTTCGACAGGGTGGATTACCAGCTTTCGTCCGCTGATTCGATTCATCTTAATCTCGCGTACACACGCTCCTGGTTTCAAACCCCCAACTCATTCGACGCGCAGAATGCGACTGCGTGGAACGGAGTCACGGTAAACAATGGCGGGCTCGATCCGAATGGGAACATCGTCGGACCGGCCGACCAACGGTCGCAAATCAAGACGTTTAACGTTGCTCCCTCCTGGACCCGGCTGCTGAATCAAACGTCGGTGCTCAATGTTGGCGCGTTTGTGCGGCGCGATCACTACAACTACTATCCGAGCGCCAACCCATTTGCTGACTTGTCTCCGGATCTGCAGGCCGAGACTGCCGGTCAGGACCGGACGCTGACCAATGCCGGCCTCCGCACCAGCGTCTCCTACGTGAAAGGGATTCACAACGTAAAGGTTGGGGCGCTTTACCAGCAGACTTTCCTGACGGAGAATGACAGCCTCGGCATCGTGGACCCGACATTTCTGCCGTCGCTGACGGATGCGAACGGCAACCCTTGTTACAGCACAACCACGAATGTGGCGCTTGATTCCCCATGTACTGACCTGCTGCCCTTTGACTTGACGCGGCGCGGCAGCGTTTATGCCTTCCACGGACACACAGATGTAAAGGAATTCTCCGTCTACGCGCAGGACGCGATTACGAAGGGAAGTTGGTCTCTAAACCTCGGATTGCGCGGAGATCTCTACAACGGCCTGGTGGCGCACCGCGAGGCCGAGCCTCGCGTCGGCGTTGCCTACAACATCAAGCGCACCAACACCGTTCTTCGTGCGTCGTATGCACGTGTTCTGGAAACGCCGTTCAACGAGAATCTCGTGCTTGCGAGCACTGGTTGCGCGAACCTGGTCTTGAATCCATTGCTGGGCTGCGCGGCCAACGGAGTAAACCCGCTGAGCCCGGGCTGGCGAAATGAATTCCATGCCGGAATTCAACAGGCTGCTGGCAAGTACCTGGTGTTTTCAGGTGAATACATCTGGAAATACACGCACAACGCTTACGATTTCAGCATTCTCGGCGCCACGCCGATCACATTCCCGATCGACTGGCACAATTCGAAGATTCCAGGTTTCGCTGGGCGTGTGAGCTTTCCAGATTTCCACGGCTTTTCTGCCCTCATGGTCTTCTCCAGCGTCGCGGCTCGGTTCTTTCTCCCGCAGTTGGGCGGAGCCGGAGCGGTGCCATCCGCTCCGGGTGGCGTATTCCGCATCGATCATGACGAGAAGTTCAATCAGACCACGCACCTGCAATATCAACCATGGAAACAGGGTCCGTGGATTGGATTCAATTGGCGATATGACAGCGGGCTGGTGGCCGGATCAGTGCCGTTTGCGGCATCCAGCAACCCCAATGATCCGAATTTCCAGGTTGACTTGAGCCGGTTTACTGCCGATCAACAGTTCCAGGCCGGCCTGATATGCAACGGGCAACGCGCGACACCGACGTTGGCCCTGCCCGCGTCATGTCCGGGATCGCAACTCTCGTCAAGCCTAGTGAAGATTCCGGAACCCGGAACCGAGAACGACGACAAGAATCCGCCGCGTATCGCGCCACGACATCTGTTCGATCTCGCGATCGGACACGACAACCTGTTCCGCGGCGACAAATACAAAGTCAGTCTGCAAGTCACGGCCATCAACCTCACCAACAAGTACGCGCTTTACAACTTCCTTTCCACGTTCAGCGGCACGCACTATATGACGCCACGGACTTTGACAGCGCAACTTGGATTTCACTTTTGAGGTTGGTGTAACGAGATGTAAGAGTTGCAACCGGTGCAGAAGACAATCCAGTGTCGTTTCTGCATCGCAATCAACGTCTTTTCTGTTCCTGGTTGTGGGAGGAAACGATGAAGAACACGATCATTGCGGGAGCGGCTATCGCATTGTTCTGCGGTCCTTTGTTTGGGCAGCAAGCAAATGCCCCCGACCTGGCCGCGCAGAATGCGGCTTTGGAGCAAAAGGTGCGCGACTTGGAAGACCGGCTGATCGCGCTCGAAGGAAAGGTTCGCATGCTGCAGAGCCCGCCGACAGCGCAGCCCGCAGCCGAAGGGCAACCTGCGACCGCACCACCGGCCGAAGCCGCTGCAGCACAGGCGCAAGCGCCGGTCGTGCCCGCGGAACCTCCTCCGATTCAGGGACAGTCGGCGGTCGTGAGTACCGGAAGCACCTTGCCGAACTATGGCGGCTCATCCTCGGCAGCCAAGGCGCTCAATCCCGACATTAGCGTGATCGGCGACTTCATTGGCGCGGCCGGAAACGGGACCGTCCCGCCCCAAGCGAGCTTGCAGCCGTTCCCTTCCCTGCAAATGCACGAGTCCGAACTCGGTCTGCAGGCCATCATCGACCCCTACGCGCGTGGCGACTTCTTCATTTCGTTCGGCGAGGAAGGCGTCAATCTTGAGGAGGGCTACATCACATTCACTGCTCTGCCCGCCGGATTCGTGGCGAAAGTCGGCAAGATGCGTTCAGTGTTTGGTAAGGTCAACATGATGCACAATCATGTGCTGCCCTGGGTCGACCGGCCGCTGGTGACCACCAACCTGGTCGGCGGCGAAGACGGCATCGATGACGCTGGTTTCTCGATTGAGCGCATTCTTCCAGCACCAAAGGGCATCTTCCTGGAAGCCACGGGACAGGTGTTTCGCGGGGACTCGCCAGATGTATTCAGAGCCGACACTCGCAGCGACGTGAGCACCGTGGAGCATCTAAGAGGATATAAGGACATCACCGAGTCGACCAACCTCGACCTCGGGCTCTCTTATGCGCGTGGGCATAATGACGCAGCTCTGGCGAGCGGCGGCGCTGGTGATTTTGTCACCCAACTCTACGGCGTAGACGCGACCGTGCGGTGGAAGCCGCTACGAAGGTCTATCTACCATTCGTTTGTCGGAAGAGGCGAGTTCATCTGGAGCCAGCGGCAGCAGCTTCCGGTAGAGCAACGCGCCTTCGGGTTCTATACCTCGGCGGATTACCAATTCGGCCGCCGCTGGTTCGGTGGAGCGCGCTTCGATTATTCCGACCGTAGCCGCTTCGACAACCTTACCGACAAGGGTGTCGCAGCGACCTTGACGTACTGGCCGAGCGAATTCAGCCAGCTTCGCGGTGAGTATCGTTTCACACATTATGCTGAGAACCGCGACAGTCACGAGGTTTTCATGCAGTTGATCTTCTCGCTGGGCGCTCACGGAGCGCATCCGTTCTAGGAGAGTGGAATGCATAAAGCGAAACGTTTTTTCGTGAGCCTGGTTGTAGCCGGCATACTGCTGTTTCCGGCGTTGGCCGCTGCCAAAAAGCTCAACGTGGTCACGGCGACGACGGACATGGCTGCACTGGCGCAGGAAGTTGGGGGCGACCGCATCAGTGTGGAAGCGATCGCGAAGGGCTATCAGGATCCGCACTTTGTCGAGGCGAAACCAAGCTTCCTGCTAAAACTGCGGCAGGCAGATTTATTGATCGTCGTCGGCTTGCAGCTGGAGATCGGCTGGCTGCCGCCGCTGATCACGCAGAGCGGGAATCCTCGCATACAAGTCGGGGGGAACGGATACCTCGACGCCTCGCAGTTTGCGGAAATCCTGGAAATTCCTCAGGGCGTAGTTACCCGCGCCATGGGCGACGTGCATCCGCTGGGCAATCCCCACTACTGGCTCGATCCCGACAACGGACACCGGGTGGCCAAGGGTATCGCGGGAAAGCTGGGGGAAATAGATCCCGCGGATGCGGCCTACTTTCAGGAGCGCTTCCAGGACTTCGACAAGCGCCTAACAGCAGCCGAGCAGAAGTGGGACGCGGAAATGGCTCCCTATCGCGGGCGCAAGGTAGTGACCTATCACAATTCCTTCACCAACTTCGCCAAGCATTTTCACCTGGAAGTGATCGGATATGTGGAGCCTCGACCCGGCATTCCACCGACGCCCAGCCACACCATCGATCTGATCGGGTTGATGAAGCGAGAGAATTGCAAACTCGTCCTGGTCGAGCCTTACTTTGATTTGAAGACGCCGAACAGCATTGGGGCGGCGACAGGAGGCAAAGTACTGGTATACCTCCCGTCAGTAGGCGGAGAGAAGCAGGTGACAAATTACTTTGAGCTCTTCGATTACGATATCGAGTTAATCAAAAAGGGATTCCAGTAACCAAAGGAAGACTATGGAGATTCTGCCATTTCTGCTGTGGCCGTTCATGGCCAGCCTGATTCTAACTGGCATCCATGCGTATCTTGGTGTGCATGTGGTGGAGCGCGGTGTGATCTTTGTGGACCTCGCGCTGGCCCAGATTGCGGCACTTGGCGCGACCGTTGCCATTCTCGCCGGCATGGATCCGCACGGACTCGGTGCGTACTGGCTGAGTCTGGCATTCACGTTCGTGGGCGCGGCCGTCTTTGCTTTCGCCCGGACTCGGCGCGGACATATCCCCCAGGAAGCCTTCATCGGCATCGCCTATGCCGTAGCCTCGGCGGCGGCGATTCTTGCCATGAGCAAGGCCACCGGCGAAACCGAACACCTGAAAGACATGTTGGTGGGCAACATCCTCGCTGTCTCGCGCCATGACGTCATGAAGACGGCTTTACTGTACGGAGGCATGGGTGTCTTCCACTACATTTTCCGCCGCCGCTTTCTGCTGATCTCCACCGACCCTGAACAAGCCGAAGCGCAAGGCATCAGCATTCGCTTCTGGGATTTTCTTTTCTACGCATCGTTCGGCTTTGTTGTGACTTCGTCGGTCGCAATTGCCGGCGTGCTGCTCGTCTTCTGCTATCTGATTGTTCCATCGGTGGGAGCTATGTTGTTCGCAGACCGCGTTGGCCCGCGCCTGGCGATCGGTTGGACCATGGGAACGTTAGTTTCCGCTTTGGGAGTCTACTTTTCCGTGCTACTGGATCTTCCGACCGGTGCAACCATCGTCTGTACCTTCGGAGCCGTGCTCATCGCCATGTTCCTGATCCACCTCCTGTTCTTCCATGGTCGGGAGTCGCGCGCTTTGGCTGGAGCGGCCTCAGCCGAGAACCCGAAGGAACGAATTTTGCCGCAGGAACGGTAGGAGTGGCCGGGCGATGCTCTCACCAATGTACTTCGGGAGTATTGGCCGGATATCGCTACCCACGTGCTCCATCGACACCATGAATATCCCATCGGAAGCCCTGCCGGACGGTTCCTAGAGAAGTCGTGGGAGTAGATTGTTGAACAATCCGCGGAAGTCGTCCAAGCTACCGGCTGCGCCTGGCCTCTAGCGGACGATCCGTTACAAGCTTGGGATGCAGGCGGCGGAAGGTCTCGGTCACGTGGCAATTCCAGCAGACCGGCTGATGCGTGGAAAAAATTCTTGGCAAGTCTTCCGGGCTAACATTCTTCCACTCTGACGTCTCGAAATCGGGGCCCAGGAGAGCGGGGACGTGATCCAAATGATGTAGTGTCCCGATCGGCTTGTGGCAGAACACGCAGTCTTTCCCTTCATACCACTTGGCCACAATGTTCCTCACCAGGCAGTTCTCCGGATCAGCTTCAATCTGCGACAGGCAGTCCTGACCGCAGTCCTGCCGCTCGGGCCAGCGGGAACACTCCTTCAGCCGGAGAGTAGGTTCGTTGTAGAAGGCTCCCAGTGCCGCTTCGCCGGCGGCCACGTCGACCGCTTCAGGCTCGTGCGTCTCGGGACACGTTACCAGGTGTTTGCCTCGAAACTTAAAATACGCGCGCACTCCGGGGACCGCCCGAAAGACAAACAGCGCGACTGCCAGTACAAGGACAGCAATGATGATGGTAAGCACGGATACGGTCATAGAGCACCCCCCCGTCCAACTGTGAGTCCGTCGTAGCCCCCGGGCGGAACGGACCGAATTACAGTTCAGTCTGTGCGGGGGGTCCGGAAAAGACGATGCTTTGCATCACCGGGACGGGTGATCGTGGTCACACAGGCTCGTCAGAAGCGGGGAGCTACTTCCGTTTCTTCTTGGTTTTTTTGGTAGGCGCCTTGGGCGCGGGCTTCTTCACAGGTTTCGATGCCGGCTTCGCCGCCGCTTTCGACGCCGCGGGTGCTGGCTTGCCAGGTTTAGTTTTTTCCGCTGCTTTGGGCTCAGGCTTCGACGGTGCAGGAGGCGGGGGCGCAGCCGCCGCTTTGCCCTTCTTCCCTTTCGCGGCTGGCTGAGTTGCAACCGGCTGAGCGGTCTGCTGGGCAGCCAGTTTGGCCGCACGCCCGCGCCGCGGCGCCGGGGGTGGAGGCGGCGGAGGCGGCGCAAACGGTTTCAAGAATTTCAGCGTCTCGGTACGCGAGCGCAGTTTGCCATCGAGCAGCAGCATGAACACGTCGTGGGCCAGCTTGGGATAGATCGGCAGTTGCGACGTAATCAGCAACTCCGTCATCTCGGGCAACGGGATCTTCTGCTGCACCTGCCGCCATTTGGTCAGATAGTTCTTGATCTTCTGCTCGACGGATTGTTGCTTCGCCGTGACCGCGAGGAACAGCACCATCTCCGGACGCGCCGACGAAAGCAGTTGCCAGGTGCGCGAAGGCGTCGCCGCCTCTTTGCCCATCAATCGCTTGGCCAGTTCCTTGGCGTGATCTTCTATGTCGCGCCACGCTTCGACCAGATCTTTGCGCGGGATCAGCTTCTGAATGTCGCTGACGTCTTTGTCGGAGTAATGCGATGTCAGGAAATACATGACCGCCGGTCCGGCGTCCGGCGTGTAGCCTAGATCGACCATCTGCTGCCGCGTCTTCATCAGCGCGGTAATGCCGTTGGTATCAACTTTGGCCGAGGTCCACTTGTCGTGCAGGATCTCAAGCCAGCCTTCTTTCTCGAGCATCTTCACCACATGCAGCGGGTCGTCTTCGTGCGCCAAGGCCCCGATCTCATGCCCGATCGAAGACTTCAAGATGTGGTCGATGTACTTCCCTTCTTTGGCGGCGTCGTAGCGGGCCTGCGTGCGTTCTTCCAGGGGCCAGTGGAAGCGCGCGGCGAATCGCGTGGCACGAATCAGCCGCGAAGGGTCTTCCAGGAACGAGTAGTTATGCAGGATGCGAATCAGCTTGGCTTCGATGTCGGCCACGCCATTGAAGGGATCGAGCAGTAGCCCGCGCGAGCCTTCGTTGAGCGACAGAGCCATAGCGTTGACGGTGAAGTCTCGGCGGCGCAGGTCCTCGTGGATCGTCGAAGGCATTACAAGAGGAGGCTTGCCCGTCTTCTCGTAACGCTCGGTGCGCGCCATGCTGACTTCGGCGCGCGCATTCCCTGGCAGGGCGAGAAAGATGGTGCGTATGTCCTCTTCGACGGCTGTGATTTTGGCACCCGCCTTTTCGAAGTCTTTCTGTAGTTTGAGAGGATTGCCCTGGACGGTGAAGTCGAGGTCGCGGATGGTAAATCCGCTGATGATGTCGCGGATCGCCCCGCCCGTCAGGTACAGATTCATGCCCGCCGCGCGGACTACGTCTTGCACGAGGCCGACGCCCTTCAACTGATCCGGCGTCAGCCGGATTTCCATCGTGTAAATGTAATCAGCCATTGGCTCTCAAGCAGCTGTCAGGCCCTTGGCCAAACGCGATTCGATACGCGAATCGCCCCGGGGGAGGGACCGATTTGCCGCGTTTTTCACAAGATTTCCACAGGTCGAGTCACACTTGTAATCCGACCCTAAGCCACTCGCACGCAAGTGGCCTAGTAGCAACTACTTATACAGAATGGAATCTCTCCGGCAAACTCAAGAAAATAACACAACGTTTATATTTTGGCTACTGCCAAGCGGGATTCCGGGAGTTTGTGGGAAAAAAGTGCGAGAATCGAAATGCAGGGGTCAGGGATTAGAGGTCAGGGGCCAGTTTCGTCGCTGGTCTTTGACCCCTGATCCCTAGTCCCTGCTCCTTCCATGCCTTCAACGCACAAGAAAGTCATCGTCCGCAAGATGGACCGCGACTCGGTTTCGGGATATGTATCGCCGACGCAGTTCGTCAACGAGGGCAAGGTGGAGGTCCTGAATACTTCCGGCACGGTGATCGCCGTCGACCTGCGCGAGATCAAGGGCGTCTATTTCGTCCGCGAATTCGGAGAAGCGGAATCCCTCACCCGTAAGACATTCACTTCCCGTCCCCGCGCCGAGGGATTGTGGGTGCGGCTGCGGTTCAAAGACAGCGAAGTGCTCGAAGGCCTGATGCCGGCGGATCTGCTGCATAGCATGCCCGAGGGATATTTGGTAAATCCTCCCGACCAGCGCTCGAACACACAGCGCATCTTTGTCCCGCGCACGGCGTTAGAATCGCTGACCGTGCTCGCTGTGATCGGCGCCGCCCGCCGCCAGCGGCGCCCACAGGATCAGCGTCAGGTGCCTATGTTCGAGGAATAGGCGCTGCATAAGGCTCCATGCTGCCTTGGGCAAACACGTTCGCTCTCGACTAGTTTTTCTTGTTTTCTACCTAAAACCTGGAAACAGACGTGTCACCAGTTCGAAAGCACCAGTGAGAGAAGTCACAGCCCCTTGTGATCTCAGCCCTTGCGCACGAAATAAAAATAGGCAGATCCTTGCCAAGGCGAAAGCGGTATAGGCAGAAATGATGTAGAAATCGGTCGTTAGGTCTAAATCCTTGCGGCTCAAGGTTTTGCCTCTAAGTCGCTGAGCCCCATAGATTATTGTCGGATTTTCCGATAACTCCATCACCCCAATAGACCGGGACGGGGGACGGGTACCCAAAATCCACCAATTTCAGTTCACCGGAGTCAGCACGAATGCGCGGTTGTAGCCGTTGTGGCTGCCGTAGCCGGTGATTTGACCGACGTTGTTGA
>AR_comb_assmDRAFT_10009788_pt1 | contig 20402 bp, 18 predicted proteins | sample ArasoioldDNA_FD_10543 | JGI IMG/M metagenome (IMG submission 10543) | reverse complement strand
TCTTCTTTTACGGCTATGCGATGGGCCATTGGGGTATGCCGCGAGCGCAGCAGGTGTTGTTTGTGCTGGTGGTCTACGCGGCGCAGATTGCCTTCAGCCACTGGTGGCTGTCCCGCTTTCGCTACGGCCCGATGGAATGGCTCTGGCGCGGGTTCACGTATTGGCACGTGCCGCAATTTCGCCTGTAAACGGCGCCACGTATGAGAGGACCTCAGGCGAGCAGCGGCGTCACGACGGTGCCGTGGACGTCGGTAAGGCGGAAACGGCGGCCCTGGTAGAAGTATGTCAGCCGTTCGTGATCGATCCCGAGCAGGCGCAAGAGCGTCGCCTGGAAGTCGTGCACGTGCACGCCGTTCTCTGTGATGTTGTAGCTGAAGTCGTCGGTCGCACCATAGACGAGGCCCGGCTTGACGCCGCCGCCCGCCATCCACACCGTAAAACAACGCGGATGGTGATCGCGGCCGTAGTTGGTCGACGTCAGCTTGCCCTGCGAGTAGCTCGTCCGTCCGAACTCGCCGCCCCAGACAACGAGCGTGTCGTCGAGGAGACCACGGCGCTTGAGATCGATGACGAGCGCGGCGCTCGCCTGATCGGTCTCGCGACACTGGCGTTCGATGTCGCGCGGAAGATTGTCGTGCTGGTCCCAGCCCTGGTGATAGAGCTGGATGAACTTGACGCCGCGCTCGGCAAGACGCCGCGCCAGCAGACAGTTCGCGGCAAACGTCCCCGGCGTCGTCGAGTCCTTGCCGTAAAGCGCGAACGTCTCGTCCGTCTCGTTCGATACGTCCATCACCCCAGGCACGCTGGCTTGCATGCGGTACGACATCTCGTACTGCGCGATGCGCGCGTCGATCTCGGCATCGCCGCTGAGTTCGGCGGCGTGCACGTGGAGTTCGCGCAGTCGGTCGAGCAGCAATCGCCGGCCGTCGCGGCTGACGCCGTCAGGATTCGCGAGATAGAGCACAGGATCACGGCCGCTGCGGAACTGCACGCCTTGATGTTCCGCTGGCAGGAAACCGCTGCCCCACAAACGCGAGTACAAGGGCTGATCGACCTTGCCGGGTGTAATCAGGACGACGAACGCGGGCAGATCAGCGTTGTCACTGCCGAGCCCGTAGTGAATCCAGGCCCCCATGCTCGGCCGCCCGGCGATCTGCGATCCGGTCTGGAAGAACGTGATGGCCGGATCGTGATTGATGGCCTCGGTATACATCGAGCGGACGATGCAAAGGTCATCGACGATGCGCGCGGTTTGTGGAAGGAGGTCGCTGACCCATGTGCCGTTGGCGCCGTGACGGCTAAAGCCGAACTTCGAACCCGCGAGCGGCAGCGACGATTGGTTGCCCGACATGCCGGTGAGTCGTTGCCCCTGTCGTACCGAGTCGGGTAGCTGTTCGCCGTTGCGCTGGCCGAGCACGGGCTTGTAGTCGAACGTCTCCATCTGCGACGGCCCACCGGCCATGAAGAGATAAATGATGCGCTTGGCCCTGGCGGGCACATGCAGTTGCCCGCCAAGGATGCCGCGGTCCTGAGCAAGCGCCGTCATCGGGTTGACGAGGTTGGCGAGCGCGATCCCGCCGAGCCCCAATCCGAACCGGCCGAGGACATCGCGCCGCGACATCGAGGCAGCTGGCAGCGGCCCGAGGCATTTCTGACAGCTCATGTCACTCTCTCCGTGGGGTCTGACCCCATCAGCGCACGACAACGAACTCGTCGAAGTTCATGATCGCGCTCGTGACGGCAGCCATGGCAGCAAAATCGGCGCGCGGCAGGGTCTCGTCCCACGACGACTCACCCACGCTCAGCCAGCGTGCCGCACTTGCGGCGTCTCGCCCGTACAGTTGTCGCTGCTCGTCGAAGAGCTGCAACAGAATCTTCGATTCCTTCTCGTCCGGCTCACGGCCGATCAGCGTTCGAAACGCGTCGCGGTTCCTGATCGTCGCGTCGGACGGAAACTGCTTCATGAGGCGTTCGGCTAACACGCGCCCAGCTTCGACGAACTGTGGATCGTTCAAGAGCACCAGCGACTGCAATGGCGTCGCGGTCACCTCACGCTTCGCCGTACAGACCTCGCGCGTCACCGCGTCAAACGTGATCATGGACGGCGGAGGCGAGGTCCGGCGCCAGAACGTGTAGAGGCTCCGTCGATAGAGCTTGAGCCCGTGATCCTGGACGTACGACTTCCCCGTTCCCGATTGCTCCCACAACCCCGCGGGCTGATACGGCTTGACGCTCGGTCCACCGATGGTGCGGTTGAGGAGACCGCTCGCCGCGAGCGCGCTGTCGCGAATCTCCTCGGCCAGCAGTCTCACCTTGGGCCCGCGCGCGAGGAGGAGGTTGTCGGGATCGCGGCGAACAGCATCGGCCGACACAGCCGACGACTGCTTGTATGTCTCGGACGTCACGATCAGCCGATGGAGTGCCTTTACATCCCATCCATGATCCATGAACCAGCCGGCAAGCCAGTCGAGAAGCTCGGGATGGGTCGGCAGCTTACCCTGACTGCCGAAGTCCTCGGGCGATGCGACGATGCCCCGACCGAAATGCTGGCGCCAGATGCGATTGACGACAACCCGCGCCGCGAGTGGGTTGCCGCGATCGGTCAGCCAGCGCGCCAGCCCAAGCCGATCGCGCGGTTGATTCTGCGGAAACGGGGGAAGACTGCGCGGGGTGTCGCGCGTGACGATCTCCCCGGGTACATCGTACGCCCCACGCGCGAGCACATGCGCCGGACGTGGTGAGGCCATCTCCTCCATCACCATCAGCTCGGGTACGTCGGCAACGAGGCGATTCTCCTCCTCGCGCAGACGTCGAAGTTCCTGGAGTGCCATGATGGAAGGCTGATGCTGCCGCGCCAGGTAGTGCGCCAAGGACGCGGCATCGCTCGAATCACGGCGAAGGACGCCCGCGACTTCAGCGTCTGTGAGCCCGACGTCGAAGACCTGAAAGTCGTCGATCAGCCCGTTCTTGAAGCCACTATCCCGGAAGCGGGCGCCGATCGTCAGCGGGTGCGTGTCCGACGATCGATCTCCAGCCTCGCGCCGATAGCCGATGTCCTTGTAGAGATGGTCTCGGACGACATCGGTTTCGAGCCGCGTACCGTCGAGATAAAGGCGAATGCCGGCGGCTCGACTCGAGCCGTCGTAGGTGATGACGAGGCGTGACCACCGGTTCAGGGGCAGCGGTTGCCTGGCGCGAACTGCGATCGCGTTGCCAGGCCAGAAGTGGATGAGCCCGAAGAAGGGCCGGCCGCGATCGAGCGTCAGCTCGAAGCCACGGCTGCCGGCGTCGGTCCACGCGCGGGACTGATGGAAGATCACCGCGCGATCCTGTGCCTCCGTCGGCTTGATCCGCAAGCTGAAGGAGAACGCGTCGGTGCGAAGGAATGACGGCACCGAGGACGCCACGACGGCACTGTCTCCAGAAAAGCGCATCGCAGCGTTGGACGGCGATTGCGGGGACGGTTCTGTGACCAGGGTCAACCCGTCCTGCACGTCGGCCTTGCCGCCGGTCACGCTGTCGAGCGTTCGCCCGTCCGTCACCACGTCAAAAGCAAGACCTGAAACCGGCAGAGGCGGCGCGAGCTCCGCCGCTGCGATCCACCGTTCGAACGCAGGCCGTGCCGCGCGCGCCTCGGCAGGCAACCGGGTCTCGAGCGCGGCCATGCGCACCTTCAACTCCTGATGCTGCTTCTCGGCGGCCTCAGGCCACAGCAGCATCGAGGGCGAGGGCGTGGCGTTGGTGAAGTGCGAATAGAGGCCAGACTCGTCGATGCTGTTGAAGAACGCGAACAGCGAGTAGTAGTCACGCTGAAGGATGGGATCGAACTTGTGGTCGTGGCAGCGGGCACATTCCAACGTCAGCCCGAGCATGGCCGTGCCAAACGTGTTGACCCGGTCGAACACATACTCGGTGCGGAACTCCTCCTCGACGCTGCCGCCTTCGTTCGTCTGCCGATGCAACCGGTTGAAGGCGGTCGCAATCCGCTGCTCCCGCGTCGGGCTGGCGAGCAGATCGCCGGCGAGCTGCCAGGTAAGGAACCGATCGTAGGGAAGATTCTGGTTGAACGCACGAATCAGCCAATCGCGGTATGCGGACATGTCGCGATCGAAGTCGTTCTGATATCCGTATGTGTCGGCGTAACGCGCGAGGTCGAGCCAGTCCATGGCCATACGCTCGCCATAGGCCGGCGACGCGAGATAACGATCGACCAATCGCGCATACGCACCAGGCGATCGATCGGCAACGAACGCATCGATCTCGGCGAGCGACGGCGGCAAACCGTTCAGGCCGAAGGCGAGCCGGCGGATCAGTACCTCGCGCGAAGCTTCAGGGGCGGGCCGCAGGCCGTCGCGATCGAGTCGCGCGTGCACGAAGGCGTCGATTGGATGCCGGCCGGCAGCGGAGTTCGGGACCGCGACCGAATGCACCGGTATGAGCGACCAGTGCGGTTTGTACTCGGCGCCTTCGGCGACCCACTGCCGTAGCAGCGCCTTCTCGTCCGCCGAGAGCGTCAGGTGCGACTCAGGCGGCGGCATCACGTCGTCCTCGAAGTCGCTGTTGATGCGGCGGATGAGTTCGCTGCTCGACGGATCGCCGGGCTTGATGACCCACCAGCCGTCGCCGATGTCCTTGACTGCGCCGTCGCGCGTGTCGAGGCGCAGCTTCTTCTTGCGCTTGGACGCGTCGGGGCCATGACACCGGAAACAACGATCGGAGAGGAGCGGCCGGATCTGCCAGTTGAAGTCAACGCGGGCAGGATCGGAAAGCCGAGGCTGGCGGACCTGCGCGGAGGCCGACAGGCCGACGAGCGCGGCAGCCGCACAGACGAGTCCGACGCACAGCCTCACCGGCATCTGGCGCATTCTCGAAGCGACGGCCCCCCGCTGTCAACGCGACGGACGTTTCTTCCGCCTGGGCGCCGGCAGCGCCACGATGGCTTCCCACGCGAGCGTCATCGCGGCCCGAACGGTGGCGCGATTGGCCGCGTCGAGCCGGACGTTGGTGCAACCCTGCCGGCCCCAGGCGCCAGCCGACGGCTCGAACATCCTTGGATGTTTTCGCATCAGCTCGCGCTGCTCGGCGGGCGACAGCTTGACCATGCCGTACGTATCGTTGGTATGGAGCGTCGCGAAGATACGTCCGTTCGCCCGGAAGTCGGGATGATTCATGTGCGCGCTCTCGATGACGCCATCGAGGCTGAGCGCAATTTCGCGAAAGTCGTCGGCGGTCATGGTCTGCGCTCGTGCTGGCTGCCTGCGATTCGCCGCTCGCAATGGCCAAGCCGCAGCGATTCTGGCACACGTGTCGTTCATGAGATAGGTTCTTAACGTGTCCACGACGACTTCGACGCGTCCTCACGTCCCGATTCCCGGCGCCCGGCTTTCCGCGCGCATGACCGCGCGATCGCCGCACGAGCCGCACCGCGCCTCCACACCGCTCGAGCTCTTCTTCGATCTCGTGTTCGTCGTCGCCATCGCGCAAGCCGCAGGCGCCCTGCACCACGCGATCGCAGAGGCTCACGCGCTCCAGGGTCTCGTCAGCTTCGTCATGGTGTTCTTCGCCATCTGGTGGGCGTGGATGAACTTCTCGTGGTTCGCGTCTGCGTACGACTGCGACGACCTTCGTTACCGCGTAGCCGTGTTCGTGCAGATGTTCGGCGCCCTCATTTTCGCCGCGGGCGTGCCCGTGATGTTCGAGACGCACGCCCCAACCACCGCGACCATCGTCGGCTACGTCGTGATGCGCCTCGCCATGGTCACGCAGTGGCTGCGCGCGGCCGCCGGCGATCCAGACCGCGCAGTTGCCGCGCGCCGTTATGCGCTCGCCATCACCATCGTGCAACTTGCGTGGATCGGCATGTTCTGGATTCCGCAGTACTGGGGTCCCGGCTTCGTCACGCTCGCGGCACTCGAGCTGGCGATCCCAGTCTGGGCAGAGCGGAAGTCGAAGACGACGTGGCATCCACATCACATCACTGAACGCTACGGTTTGCTGACGCTGATCGTGCTCGGGGAATCGATACTGTCGGCGACCGTCGCCATTCAGTCAGCGTTGTCATCGGGCGAGGCGCTATCGTCGCTGCTGCCGCTCATCGCCGGTGGCTGGTTGATCGCTTGCTCCATGTGGTGGATGTACTTCGATCGACCCGTTCACGATCTGCTGACGAGTTTCCGCAAGGCGATCGTGTGGGGCTACGGGCACTACTTCGTGTTCGCATCCGCGGCAGCCGTCGGTGCCGGACTGGCGGTCAATGTCGACCAGGTGACGCACCACGCGAAGATCGGCGCCGTTGAGGCAGGAGCGGCCGTCGCAATTCCGGTTGCCGTGTTTCTCCTCTGCCTGTGGTTTCTCCACGACCGGCCTGAGTACCGGCAAACGCGTTGGTTCGGCCCGATTGCCGCCGTGCTCGTGCTACTAACGCCGTTCAGCGGCCACGGCGTGCTCCTGACCGGCCTGATTGTCTCGTCGATTGTGGCGATCAAGCTCGTCATGAGCAAAATGTAGTGTGCAGCTTCAGCCGGACCTGATCGTCCAGCAAAGGCTGGACACTACCGGTCCCAGGTGTCGAACATGATTTCCAAGCTCGTTCGTCGCACGCACATGTACCTCGCCCTGTTTCTCTTTCCATGGGTGGCGATGTACGCGCTGAGCACGCTCGTCATGAATCACCGGGCGACGTTTCTGGCTCGCTACGGCGACGGCCCGATCCCGTACGAGCGCGAGCGACAGATGGTGTACGACGGCACCTTGCCAGCGGATGCCGATCTGCGAATCGTCTCGACGCAGATTCTGACGTCCGTAGGTCTCGACGGAGCGCACAACGTATCGCGGCAGAAGGACGGAACGATCGTCATCAGCCGCAACGATCTCACGACCCCACGTCGGCTGACCTACTCTCCCGCCGATCGCTCTCTGTTGATCGAACGTCAACAGCGACGTGCGAATGCGTTCCTGGAACGGTTCCATCGGCGCCGCGGCTACGCGACGGGCTACCGGCTCGACACTGTGTGGGCAGTTTCCGTCGACGTGTTCATCGTCGGCATGGTCTTCTGGGTGCTCTCTGGCCTGTGGATGTGGTGGGAGATGAAGATCACGCGACGGCTTGGCCTGACAGCGATTGCGAGCGGCATCGCGCTGTTCGCGTTCTATCTCGGCACGTTGTAGAACCATGACGCTCTCGCATATCAACCGGCGCCTGCACCTGTATCTCGGCCTCGCACTTCTGCCCTGGTTCTTCATGTACGGCATCTCGTCCATTCCCTTCGCGCACACGCCGTTCTTCGAGCGCCGGGATGCCGCCAAGCGGCTGCCACTCTGGACCTTGCGCGCCGAAAAGACCGTCGACGTGCCGGTGCCCGAGGATGCTGGCGGCCTTCGACCGCTCGGCGCAGCGCTTCTGCGCGAGGCCGGCGTCAACGGCACGAGCTTTGGCACCTACCGTCAGAGTCCGACTCAAGTTAACGTCTACGCGTATTCGTTCTGGCAGTCGACGCAGCTGAAGTACTACGTCGATCAAAAGAAGCTGACGGTCGAAGACCGGCGATTTCGCTGGGATCACTTCCTGACCGGCGTGCACGCGCGCGGAGGGTTCGAGCAGGACAGCCTTCTCGATCGCTCCTGGAGCCTCGTCGTCGATCTCGTGTCGCTGTCGATGCTCCTTTGGATCGCGTCGGGACTCTACATGTGGTGGGAGCTGCCGGGACAGCGTCGATGGGGCTGGGTCGCCATCGCCGCGGGCACGGCATCCTTCGCGTTCTTCACCTTGCGGCTGTGACAGCCTTTTCGCCCGGATCCGGTGACACGTCGCGCGTCGCCTTCGGCGCTATGCGGCTTTCGACTGAAGTCGCGCGCGACGACGACGAGTCGGTTCGGGTGCTGCATGCGGCGTTCGACGCCGGCATTGCTCTCGTCGATACCGCGGACGCGTACTGTCGCGACGCCAGCGAAACCGGCCACAACGAGCGCCTCATCGCGCGAGGCATCGCATCGTGGCACGGCGACCGGTCACGTCTGCGCGTGGCGACCAAGGGCGGCTTGACGCGGCCGAATGGCCTCTGGATTCCCGACGGACGCGCCAAGCACCTGGCCGTGGCATGCGAAGCCAGCCGCCGGGCGCTCGGCGTCGATCGGATCAACCTTTACCAATTGCATGTTGTCGACCCACGCACGCCACTTGCGACCAGCATGCGAGCGCTCGCGGCGCTCAAGCGCGACGGCGCAATCGAGGACATCGGTCTCTGTAACGTCACGGTTGGACAGATCGAGGAAGCACGGCAGATTGACGACATCGCCGCGGTGCAGGTCGAGCTCAATCCGTGGAAAGACGAGAACGTCCTCAACGGTGTCGCGGCGTACTGCATGTTGCACCGGATCCCGTTGTTGGCGCACCGGCCATTCGGCGGACCGCAGCGGCGCCGCCGCGTGGTGCGTGACCCGGTTCTGAATGAGATCGCGGCCCGGCACTCCGTATCGCCGTTCGAGATCGTGCTGGCGTGGCTGCTGCAACTCTCGGAATTCATCGTGCCCGTTGCTGGTGCGACACGCGTCGACACCGCCCGGTCGATCGCTCACGGCCCGCGCGTCACACTCGACGCCGAGGAACGGTCGCGCCTCGACGAACACTTTCCGGCAGGCCGTGCGATGCGCATGCGCGAGGCGACCACGTCACGGCGCGTTGCGCAGCCCGTCGATGGCGAGGTCGTTCTGATCATGGGCCTTCCGGCCGCCGGCAAGAGCACGCTCGCCGAATCGTTCGTGGCGCGCGGCTACGCCCGGTTGAACCGCGATACAGCCGGGGGCTCACTTTCCGATCTGCTGCCTGAGATCGACCGTCTCATCGCCGCCGGCGCTGCTCGTATCGTCCTCGATAACACCTACGTCTCACGTGAATCGCGCGCGCGGGTCATCGGTGCGGCGGCCGACCGTGGCCTTCCGGTGCGGTGCCTCTCGCTCGAGACCAGCGTCGAGGATGCGCAGGTCAACGCGGTGCACCGGATGCTCGCGCGGCATCGGCGGCTGCTGACCCCACACGAGATTCGCGCAACATCCAGGCGCGACGTCAGTGTCTTCGGTCCGGGCGTGCAATTCCGCTATCAGCGCGAACTCGAGCCTCCGGATGCATCCGAAGGATTCTCAGCGATCGACACCATCCCGTTCGAGCGCCGTCTCGATGGGTCTTTCGTCAACAAGGCGCTCATCGTGTGGTGCGACGGCGTGCTGCGCCGCAGCCGATCGGGCGCGCGGACGCCGCAGTCGATCGACGACGTGGAGCTTCTTCCCCATCGGCGGGAAGCGTTGCAGGAATACGCCGCCGACGGTTGGCGGCTGCTCGGACTGTCATGGCAGCCCGAGATCGCGGACAACACCATGAACGTCGAACTCGTAAACGCGATCGCCTCCAGGACCGGCGAACTGGCCGGGGTTCCATTCGAGATCTCTTACTGTCCGCATCCTGCGGGACCGCCGATCTGCTGGTGTCGAAAACCTTTGCCCGGCCTCGCCGTCGTCTTCATCGAGCGCTACCAGCTCGACGTCGCTCAATGCATCTACGTCGGCGCAGGTACTCAGGATCCTGGGTTCGCGAGGCGGCTCGGGTTCCAGTATCGTGACGCCGACGACTTTTTCACACCGTCCTCGTAGTGACGCGGCCCGTCCAAGCCGGCCGCGCGACACTGATGTCGTAACATCCCATCTGAGATGACCGCTCGATATACGGTTGCCGTCGCCCTCGCGCTTGTCGGGATCGGACTCAGCGCCAGTTGCCGAAAGACCGAGCGCGACCCAACTGGTTCAGCACCTGCCGAATCGCCCGTCGCAATCACCGAAAAATGGCGGGCGAAGCACGAGGCCGACTATCGCCGCGACTGGGTGACCATCGCGGGACTCTATCCGCTCAGGGCCGGTACCAGCACGGCCGGAAGCGCCGGCAACAACGACATCGTGCTTCCGCCGTCGGTCCCGGCGCGCCTCGGCCGATTCGTGAGAAATGACCGGGTCGTCCGGTTCGAGCCGGCGGCCGGTGCAAAGGTGCTGTTGCACGACAAGCCGGTCACCACCGCGATTGAATTACGCGACGACAGCGTGCCGAAGGCCGACGAGCTGGTCGTCGGCGACGTCCGCCTCGTCGTGCATGTCAGCGGCGACACGAGGTCTCTTCGAGTGCGCGATCCAGATGGCGCGCTCGCGAAAGGATTCCTCGGCTTCGCCTGGTTTCCGATCGACCTGACGTATCGCGTCGTCGGCCGTTTCATCTCCGACCCGCAACCGCAGCAGATCAAGGTGCTCAACACCTTTGGGGAACTCGATGAATACAAGAGCGAAGGCGTCGTCGAGTTCACGCTCCTGGGCCAGGTGCTGCGGTTACGCCCGTTCACGACGCGGCCGAAGCGCTTCTACTTCGTCTTCAAGGACGCCTCGAGCGGCGAGGAAACCTACGAAGCGGCGCGGTTCCTCTACGCCGATCTGCTCGACGATGGGACGACAGTGCTGGATTTCAACCAGGCGTACAACCCGCCGTGCGCGTTCAATCCCTACACGACGTGCCCGATTCCAGTGCGGGAGAACCGGATGCCGATCAAAGTGCTCGCCGGCGAAAAGGCCTATCCCGTCCACGTGCCGCTCGGTAACGAAACGAAGCGGTAGGCGGTTCAGACCGTCAGTTCCCCGGATCGAAATCTTCGAGCTGGCGAATCTCCACCTCGCCTTCCCACTTCCCGCCAAGGACCTGGGAGTGCAGGCTCATGAACTCCGAGCCGAGCCTGACGGCTTCGTCCTTCGACGCCGCCTTGACGATGGCGTAGCCGCCGATGAGCTCTTTCGCCTCGGCGAACGGTCCATCGGTGACCGTGAGCTTGCCGTTCGCCACTCGAACGCGCGCGCCTTTCGAGCTCGGTAGCAGACCGCCCGTCTGCAACACGACGCCCGCTTTGATCATCTTCTCGGCGTACTCGGCCATCGCGGCCATGAGCTTGGGATCCGGAGGCGCCCCCGCTTCGTAGTCCGTATCCGCCTTGACCATCATCATGAACTTCATTGAATTCTCCTGAAATGTCAGTCGTCAGCCTGTCCTCTACCCTGACGTCGAACGGCGGGGGTGGGAATCGACAACTGCTCCGCGCTTCGAGTATTTTTCATGCAGCCCGAATCAACGGTGGTCGCACAGAAGTGACGGACAGCCATGTCCACAAAGGATGCCATGCCCGCAGACCGGCGGACGTTCGTGAAAACTCTCGGCGCGGCGACGATTGCGCTTGGCGCACAGGCGCCGGGCACGGCGACGGCGCAAACACCGACCGCCAAGCCGGCTTCTTCTGTCCGGTTCGGCGTCGACATGTTCAGCCTTGGCGCGCAGAACTGGACGCCGTTCCAGCAAATGGATTTCGCCGCGAAGTGGAACGTCAAGGTGGTCCACTTCAGCGAGATCCGGTTCCTTGGCAACCTCGAGCCCGACAACTTGAAGAAGGTGCGCGCGCGCGCTGACGAGCTTGGGCTGGACCTCGAGATCGGGATGCGATCGATTTGTCCGACCTCGGCGATGTTCGACAAGGCGCAGGGAACTGCGGAAGAACAGCTGGCGCGGATGATCGACGCGGCAAAGATCCTTCGCTCGCCGATCGTCCGCGCCGTCCTTGGCAGCGCCGCCGATCGCAAGACCGGCATCGAGAAGCACATCGAGTCGATGATCGCGGCCCTCAAGAACTCGCGGTCGAAGGTGATGGACGGTGGCGTCAAGGTCGCGATCGAGAACCACGCCGGCGACATGCAGGCGCGCGAACTCAAGTCGTTGGTCGAAGGCGCCGGCCCGGAGTTTGTCGGCGTCTGTCTCGATTCTGGCAATCCGGTCTGGACAATCGAGGATCCGCACCTCACGCTCGATACGCTCGCGCCCTACGTACTGACCAGCCACATGCGCGATAGCGCCTTGTGGAATACGCCGGAAGGCGCGGCGGTCCGCTGGACCCGGATGGGCGACGGCAACATGGGCATGGAGAGCTACCTGCGCACCTACATCGAAAAGTGTCCGGGGAAAGCGGTATCGCTCGAAGTGATCGTCAGCGCCAACCCGCGCATGTTCAACTATCGCGATCCGAAGTTCTGGGAGCTCTACAAGACCACGCCGGCGTGGGAGTTCGCGCGGTTCCTGACGCTCTGCGAGCAGGGCAAACCGACACCGGCAGCGCCGCCCGACCCGGCGTCGACGCCGCAGTCGCGCAACCTCGCAGACGTCGAGGCGAGCATAAAGTGGACGCAGGCATTTCTCGCCAAGCTCTAAAAGGGATGACACCTGAGAACGGAGCCCGCACATGAAGCTGTATTACCGTGCTGTCGGTCTGACGGTCGCCATCGCCGCCGCGTTGTCGCTCCCGATCGACGCCGACGCGCAGGCGCGCTACTCGGCCAAGCAAACGGGCGACGTCGTCCAACTCCGCGACGCCCAGACGGACACGACCGTCTCGGTGATGACCACCGTAAGCAACGCGTATGAGATGGTCGTCAAGGGACAGAATGTCATCCGCATTCCGTTCGCGACCGTGGATGACTTCCGGGCGCGTCCTGGCCTGAACGGCATCCCGCTGCTGGCGCCGTTCGCCAACCGGCTCGACGAGACGGCGTTCTATGCCAACGGCAAGAAATACAACTTGGACATGGAGCTCGGGAACGTGCGCGGGCCGATCCCGATTCACGGCTATTTGAGCAACGCCAAAGATTGGAAGATGGTGGAGGCCAAGGCAGACGGCAAGGCGGCCTGGGTCACGAACCGTCTCGATTTCTATCGCAACCCGCAATGGATGCAGCAGTTCCCATTCGCGCACACGCTCGAGATGATGTATCGCCTGGCCGACGGCATTCTCGAAGTACGGACCAAGATTGAGAATCTCAGCATCGAACCGATGCCGGTGGCGATTGGCTTCCATCCGTACTTTCAGCTGACCGATTCGACACGCGAAGATTGGGTGCTCTCGATTGGCGCGAAGACGCAGTTTCTTCTGGCGGACAACAAGATTCCGACCGGTGAAACCCAGCCCGCCGACAAGTTCTTCCCCGATCGCAAGGCAGTGCCGCTCAAGGATTTCGATCTCGATCACGTGTTCGGCGATTTGGACCGCGACGCGCAAGGACGCGCGGTGATGAGCGTCAAAGGCAAGGCGCAGCAGCTCGATGTCCTGCTCGGGCCGAACTACAAATCGATCGTCCTCTATTCGCCGAACCCGGCGAACGCGCGCGGCGGCGGTGGTCGCGGCGGGGGCGGTGGTCAGTCCACGGCGACGCCAGCGCCGTCAGGGATGCCGGAGATCCCTCTGACAGCGGCGAAAGATACCGTCACGAATCGCGGGTTCATCGCGTTCGAGCCAATGGTCGGCATCACTGACTCGATGAACCTCGCGCATAAGGGTCTCTACAAGGAGCTGCAGAGCATCCCTCCGGGAGGGACGTGGCAAGAGAGCTTCTGGCTGAGGCCGACGGGGTTCTGAGCTGGGAATCAGCGCGGCGACTGAACAAGCGGAGCCGCGTGCCGCGATTCGATGGGGTCAGCGGCCCGTCAGGTGCTCGCGCAGGTAGCGAGCCACGTCGGTGACGAAGCGGTGCACCGATGCTTCGGCAATCCGGTGCCCGACGATCGCGTTCATCGCGTCGCCGACGACGCCGAGCGGCGGATCGTAGTTGCCGAGGAAGTCGAGCTGTGTTTCGGTCGCTGTGAGTGGATAGATCGTCAGCACAGCGGTCATCAACGGAAAGAACCGTGGGTTGCGCGCCGCCTCCCAGGAGATCGGGATTCGCGTCACCGGGGCGCCGTGCGGCCCGCCGGTCGCGTCCTCGATGGTCCCGATCGTGAAGACAATCTCCGCGGCGACGTCGACGCCGCCGACGGTCACTCGGAGTTCAGCGGCCACCGAGCGCGCGCGGTCCGCCGCGACCCGGGTCGCGGCTCGAAAGATGCCCGCAGCGTCGGCGACGAGCATCTCCCGGACCTTGGCGTACGGGTGGTTCACATAGTCGTAGCTGCGAATCTCCTGATCTGGCATCGGTCTGACCTTGTGGCGAGTCGCGCGCGCATGATACCAGACTGCTCCCGAAGGGGCGCGATCTCACAGCTCGGTCATCGCGACCAGCTTGCCGACGGTGTTGATGTTGCGCACCGTCGCAACGCCGGTTGATTTCGGCAGCTTCAACTTCGACCGGCCCATCCCGTCGGGATAGTGGATGTAGATTTCCTGCCGGCCAGCAACCACCCGCTCGCCGCCCGGCGCGACGACGCCTTTCGCGAAATCTTTTGCGAGTGGCGTCGCGCAGAAGACGACGGCGACCTTCGAAGGTTGTTCCTTGGGGAACGGATTGCCGTCGAGCACGCGCCGCAGCTCCGCTGCATCGCGCACGATCACGTCGACCGGTTTGCCCATGTGGTTTGCGAGCGCCCGTTCGAGCGCTGCCCGCACCTTGTCAGCCGTCAGGGCGCTTTTGAACACCACGTTCCCACTCTGGATGTAGGTCTGCACGTCGGCAAATCCGATCGTGGTGCAGAGTCCGGACAGATCTTTCATCGCCAGCTTGCCGGTGCCGCCGACGTTGACGGCACGCAGAAGCGCCACGAACGCGGTCGATCGCGCCACAAACACCTCGCTGAGGGACGCCCGAAGCGCGTCATTGTAACGCCGTAAACGCCGCGCGACCGGGGTCTTACCCCGGTTCGACCCGAAGCGCCCCGAGCTGTCCCGCCCGCCTTTGGAACGACTCCGGCACCATCCACGTCATATACTTTGTCATGCAAGATATCTTGCCTAACTCGAGCGCAAATAATGGGCGAAAAACCTGAAAACGTCGAGCCGCTCGAGGCGCGGAGGAGCATTGGGCGCGAGCTCAGGCGCGGGTCCCTCGAGCTCATCGTGCTCCACATGCTCGAGCCGGGCGAGGCCTACGGCTACGAGATCGTGTCCAAGCTGACCGCCGAAACCGACGGGGCGCTTGGCGTCACTGACGGAACGCTCTACCCGGTGCTCTATCGCCTCGAGCGCGGCGGTTTCGTCGAGGTGCGCTGGGAAACGCAGCCACGCGGCGTGCCGCGGAAGTACTACCGGCTGACAGACGCAGGACGTCGCGAGTTGATTGAACTGACTCGGGAGTGGACGACTTTCGCCGATGCGATGGGCCGGCTGCTCGGCCAGAAGAGGACAACGTCATGACGACCGCCGACGATTACATCGCGCAAGTGCTTTCGCACCTGCCGCGCGCGATGCGCGAGCGCGACAAGATTGCGCTCGAGCTCCGCAGCCACATCGAGGAACGGGTCGCTCACGGTCAACCCCTCGCGGCCGTGCTGCAGCAGCTCGGCGATCCCGCGCGTCTCGCCGAATCGTACACGAGCGCGGTGCCGCTCGAGCCGGCATCATTCTTTGCGCGCGCCGGCGCCAAACTGATCGACGTCGCGCTCGTGCTGGCGATTGTCGTTCCGACGCTCGTTCTCACTTGGTATTACATGCCTGAGGTGCTCTTCCCCTGGGCGTTTCTCGTCACCGTCGTGGGCAGCAGCCTCGGGTTCTGTGTCTACACGGTGACCGCCGAGTACTGGATGGGACAAACGCTCGGCAAACGCATCGCCGGCCTGTATGTCGTGCGCGAGTCAGGCACTCCGATCAGCCTCGGACAGTCGATCGTGCGACTGCTGCCCATCGCGTTTCAGTTTTACTGGGTCGACGTGCTGTTTGCGCTCTTCACCGAGCGCCGGCAGCGCGCGTTCGAGCTCCTGTCGAAGACGCGCGTCGTCCGGACGACGCCGGTGGCCGGCCGCGCGTGAGCTCTCTCAGCGCGTCCTTGCCGATCCATCGGGCCGACGCGTCGGACGATGCGGCGAGCTTCCCGGCAACGTCGATGGCCGCGGCGCGCAGCGTGGCGCTGCGGGTGCCGATTCGGCGCAAGGCCCAGTTGACGCCCTTCTTGACGAAGTTGCGCTCGTCGGTCGCGGCACGTTCGATGAGTCGTAGCCCGTCGAGAAACGGCCGGTCGCCGGACGTCTGGTCGTGGCCGGCAAGGCTCGCCAAGAGCGCGAAGGAGGCGCGCTTGCCGAACTCGTCGGACTTTCCGCTCCAAGCCTTCACCTTCGACCAGGCATGCGGTGACTGATCGAAGAGCTTGAAGCACACGGTATCGCAGATGCCCCAGTTGTCGAAGTCGCGGCACCAGCGATCCATCTGCGCTGACGTCACGAGCGCCGGCTCATCGACGAAGGCCGCCAGCATACGCGCTTCGTACTTGCCGGTGTCCCACAACGCAGCCGCGAGCGCGTGACTTCGCCCGAGTTTCTTCGCCAGCACTTGAATGTTGGCCATCGACACGCCGTAGGCGTGCTTCGCGTTGATGCCGAAGCGCACGAGGTTCGCACGATCGCGGTCGGTGCTTTTCTTCTCCAGCCACTCGAGCGCCACGCGGACATCGGCGTTGACGTCGCGCGGCGCCGCGGTCCGGCTTCTTGCGGGTGACGTTCGAGATCGTGGTGCGCTCATGATCGACCCGGCCGGATACGAGACGGATCGGACGGTCGAAGGGTCGGGCACGCTGACGGCTCGACGGTCCACATCATGTTGGCGATGCGCAATGCCTGGGGAACGGCAGGCGTGGACATCGCAAGGGCGATCAGTAGGGTTTTAAGCACCGGGATACTCTACCGCGGCGCCGGAGAACTTCCGCCTGAAGGCGGATGCCACAAGGACGGCAGGAGCGGCGAATGCCGCGGGAAGGCCCTGATTGCAGGGGTGTGATAAGGTAGCCGTCGGCCCAATTCTGAACATTTTTGTCATCGCAGGACAGATGAGTCGACAGCTGTTGACGGTCACCGCGGTGCTGCTGGCGTATGCGGCGACGGCGTTCGCCCAAGGGACGCAGTCCGCACAACCGCCGCGTACTGATCAGGATGCGCCGCAGCCGTTCCGCGTCTCTGTCGACGTTGTTGCCGTTGACGTTCAGGTCATCGATCGCAACGGCCAGCCTGTGCCCGATCTCGGGCCCGAGAAGTTCTCCGTCACCATCAACGGCCGCAAGCGTCGCGTCGTCTCCGCAGAGCGAATCTCGAGCGACACGGGCGAAGAGTCGGTATCGAGCGGCCCCACTGCCACCGTTCGCGGCCGCGTGATCATGCTCGCCGTGGATTGCGTCAGCTTCGATGCGACGGCCTCGCGCGGCGTCATCCAGGCCTCCAAGCAGTTCGTTCAGCAGCTGACGCCGGATGATTTCGTCGGGCTGGCCGCGTACCCCAACGGGCCGAAGCTCGCCCCGACGCGGGACCACGCCGCCGTTCTTCGCGCGCTCGACAACGTCGTCGGTCAGCGCGATCTCGCCGAGCTCGGGCAGTTCAACCTGCGCCCCTCGGAGATCATCGACTTCACCCGCGAGCTGCAACGTGGCGGCGGACCCACGGTGGACTCGATCACCAGGAGAGAATGTGGCGATCCCTACGATCCCTTCTGCCAGCACCGGCTCATTACCGACACCACCGGGACCGCCCTCTACATGGAAGGCGAGGGGACGGCGAGCCTGGGAGTTCTGAGATCGCTCGTGTCGGAGATGTCCGGTTTCCCGGGACGCAAAACGGTGGTGCTCGTGAGCGGCGGCATCATCGCCAGCGACACACCGGGAGGCCGGCCTGATCTGGCCGATCTCGGCATCATCATCGGCAAGGAAGCCGCGCTGGCAAATACCGCGGTCTATACGCTCTTCATCGATTCGAGCTTCATCGACCGCTTTACCGCGCAGACGCGCAAAGGCGACAAGAATCTCGGCAACTGGAATCGGGACAGCGCGCTCCTCTCGCGGTGGCTCGAGCAGTTCACTGGCGCCGCCGGTGGCGCGCTGTTCAACATTCAGGTCGGCAACGCCGAGTCCGCGTTCTCGCGCATCAGAAGCGAGCTGGCATCCTACTACTTACTTGGCGTCGAGCCGGCCGACGAGGATCGCGACGGACGCACGCACGAGATCTCGGTAAAGACCAGCCACCCGAACGTCACGATTCGTGGCCGGCGCTGGGTGATGGTGCCGCTGCGCCGGGGCGGACCAATCGGCGCGACGAAGGCCGCAGCGAAGACGGCAGCACCCGCCGAGCCCACGCCTGCGCCCGCGGCCGAACCCGCACCTGCCGCACCCGTTCCTCGCGTCGTCCCCGCTGAGGTGCAGGCGATCGCCGACGCCTTCGATCGCGGCAATTATGCGGCGGTCGAAAAGGCGCTCTCGCAGCCGAACAGCCTCGCCAATCTCCTCCGGGCGTTCCGCGTATCGGACACCCCCTGGCCGAACGATCCGAAGCGGACCGCGGTGTTCGCGCTGGAGATGGCGTTCGCCGGACTTCGCAGCAACAACCTGCCGGCGCGCGAAGAGGGTGCGCGGTTGCTCGCCGAATATCACACCCGCGTGCGCCAACCAAACGGCGCCGATGCGTTCGAGTGTTCCTGGTTCCTGACAGAAGCGGCGGCGCTCGAAGGGTTGTTCATGCCAGAGAGCGCCCTGACCTTCATCCCGCGAGCCGTACAACGCTGCCCGACGACACCACGGCTTCAGCTCGCGTACGCGTTCATCTCCGAGCAGCAGTGGCTGCGCGGCGGCATGACGCCGGCGCAGCAGCTGGAAGTCGTGGACCGCTACGAAGCGGCGATGAAGTTCCCCGAAACCGAGTTCGAGGCCCGCGTGCGCGGCGCCCGCTATCTCTACGGCCTCGGCAATTTCGACAAGGCGCTGGAAGTCCTCAACGGCGCCACGCGGAAGACGAGCGACAAAGAACTTCTCTACCTTGCCGATCTGATTCGAGGCCAAGTGCAGCGGGCTCGTGGCCAACAGGACGAGGCGGTGGCGGCCTTTCGGTCGGCGCTCGCCACCTGGCCGGGCGCACAGTCCTCGCGTGTGGCGCTCATGACGCTGCTCGTCAACAGAGGCGATCGCGAGGGCGCCGCGGCACTCGCCGAGGCAGCGCAGACCGCTTCGGACGACGAGTTCGATCCGTGGTGGACCTACTGGCTGGGCGATTTCCGGTCGTACCCAGCGATGCTCGATCACTTGCGCGGTCTCGGGCGATGACGCGCCGCACTACGTCCGCCGCTGGAATTGCGCTGACTGCCTCGCTGCTGACGACGGCGCTCGGCGCAACTCAGGCCGCACCCCCATCTCAGGAACAACCCCCCGTGTTTCGTGCCGGCACCGACGTCGTCAGCGTCGAGGCGTCGGTCCGGCGAGATCGACGCGCGGTCACCGGACTGAAGAGCACAGACTTCGAGCTCCTCGATAACGGTGTGGCGCAAGAGATCACCGAGGTCAGCTACGAGAAGCTGCCGATCGACGTCACCGTCCTCCTCGACACCAGCGCCAGCGTCACGGGAGCAGCGCTCGACCAGCTCCGCAACGCCCTGCGGCAGCTCCGTAGCGACCTCGGTGCCAAAGATCGCCTGCGGCTGATGACGTTCAACATGAGGGTGCAACGCCTCATCGATTTTGGTGATCCGACGGCGGTCACCGACAAGGCCCTGGCGTCCCTCGGTGGTGCCGGCAGCAGTGCTGTGTTCGACAGCCTCGCCGTGGCGCTTGCGGGGACGACGCCACCAGGCCGGCGGCAGCTCGTCGTGCTCTTCAGCGATGGCCAGGACAGCAGCAGCATCAGCGACGCCGACACGCTTGTCGACGTCGCGCGGCGCAGCACCCCCACCGTTGCCGTCGTGCTGTCGGCGGCGTCGCGCCAACGGCCGGCGGCGCTGCTTCGCAACTCGACGAAACTGGCCTCGGCGACTGTCGGCGATCTCGTCGATCAGATTGCCAGCGAGACCGGCGGCTTCGTGGCCGCGATCAGCCCGGAAGATGACGTCACTTCGACGTTCCGGCGAATCCTCGAGCAGTTCCGTACCAGCTACGTCCTCTACTTCACGCCGAAAGGCGTCGAGCGGCAGGGCAACCACACGCTCGACGTTCGCGTCAAGAACGCGAAGGTGGAAGTGCGGGCGCGTCGCGGCTACATCTGGCGGTAGATGATTCGTCGGTTTCGGGGTGCAAGCCCTCTTCTCGTCGCACTTCTTTTCGCCCTCGAATCAAACTGCGCTCCACGCGCGCAGCCATCTGCGACCGCTCCGCCAGGCCTGGTCACGATTTCGATCGTCGGAACCAATGACCTTCACGGCGGTCTGCTGGAAAGAGAAGGCCGCGGGGGCCTCGCGCTTCTTGGCGGTTACCTGAAGCAACTGCGTGACGTGCGCGCCCGCGACGGTGGCGCGGTGCTGGCGGTCGACGCCGGTGACATGTTCCAGGGCACGCTCGAATCGAACCTGACCGAAGGCGCGTCGGTTGTTGCCGCCTATAACGCGCTCGGCTACACCGCTGCCGCGGTCGGTAACCACGAGTTCGACTTTGGCCCGGTGGGTCCGGCGTCCACGCCACAA
>AR_comb_assmDRAFT_10103778_pt1 | contig 20442 bp, 17 predicted proteins | sample ArasoioldDNA_FD_10543 | JGI IMG/M metagenome (IMG submission 10543) | reverse complement strand
GAATGATAAACGCGAACTAGGCTTGCGTGTTTATTGTTTGTATCTGGGGAAAGAGTAGAGGGCCGGGGTTTGCGGTGGTAGGGTGCGAAAGCTTGGCCTCGAGTTTATTTCTTCAAGATCTCTAACTTGATTTCGATCGTAACTTTTTTCGGATTACTTTTCCCTTCAACATTCACGCTCATGGCGTTTGAAAATCTTTTGTGAACGGTATCGCCAGCCAAATGAAAATCTAGCGAAAGAGATTTGATCGCTTCCAGCTCTACCGGATCAAGGCGGATCTTTAATTTCTTGGTTACCTTCCGCTCTTTCGATCTTGAAGCTTCGACAAGTTCATTCAAAGCTTCTAAAGTTGTGTCCTTAATCTTCCTGATTTCCCTGGTGGTATAAGTCTGTGCTTTTCCAATATACATGTCGCGAAGCGCATCAAGTTGCAAAGCGACATCGGAAGATTTCACCTCAATCTTCTTCATTGCGGGTTGAATGCCCGGCGATGTTACTTGCGAAAATTCGACAGTTTCATGAGCAATTTCCGCTGGAGTTGGCATTACTGGCTCCGGTTCAACCGCTTCAGCTATCTGAGATTCGGGAACCGGTTCTGGTTCCACTTTAGAAATGATGGCATCTACCGTTTCTTGTTGGACTTCCTCTGCGAATGAAACTGCAGATTCAGGTTGCGGTTGAGCAACAGGAGCCGGTTGCGGAGCAGGTGTATGAGGTTTCGGATACTGCGGGAAACGCGGTGCAGCCGCTCTTTCAGGAACGTGCGGTTTTTCTTCGCCCAGTGCTTTTTTGCGAACAGTGATTAATGTCGCTTTAGAAATTCCTTTTAACGTTTCAAAAATTCCATCCCCAAGAAGTGCAGAGGCCTCATACCATGGAATATTTCGCGGGTTCAAAGCCTGGTTCAATTCGTCCACCGATACCACAGCTTTTAAATCCCGTTTGTTATATTGAAGTACCATCGGAATTTCGTCCAGGTTTAAGCCGAGTTCGCGAACATTCTCTTCAAGATTTTTGTAGCTTTCGATATTGGCTTCAAACATCGGAATTTGGGAGTCGGCCACAAACACAATGCCATCAACGCCGCGCAATACTAACTTACGAGTGTTGTTATAGAAGACCTGACCTGGAACTGTATACAACTGGAATCGAGTTTTAAATCCGGCGATGTTTCCGACATCAAGAGGAAGCAAATCAAAGAACAGAGTACGATCGGTTTCCGTTTCCAGACTAACCATTTCGCCGCGGGATTTGGGCGAGGTTTTTTGATAGATGTACTGTAAATTCGTGGTTTTGCCGCAAAGGCCTGGTCCATAATAGACGATCTTTGCGGCCATTTGCATCGTCGCGTAGTTAAAGAAAACCATAGCCGTCTAGTTTACATTATCTTACAGTTTGCTTAACTTGACACCGGTAGGAAGGAGAACCGGTTCGCATTGCAAACGATTTTTTTCTCGTAATAATAATGGTTTATGATAACAGAACCCCATCCTCAAGACAATTTATTCTGAGTCTAAAGTCTTAAATTATGACCACTCAAACTGAAAAAACAATCGCTACAAACCGGAAAGCATTTTCCGATTACGTAATTCTGGAAAAATATGAAGCGGGAATTGTGCTTACAGGCTCGGAAGTAAAGTCAATCCGGGAAGCGAAAGTAAATCTGAAAGATTCTTATGCGTTGATCAAAAATGAAGAAGTGCAGCTATTGAATTGTCATATTTCACCATACACCTTCGCGCATCAATTCAGTCATGAGGCTCTTCGAACACGCAGATTGTTACTTCATAAGAAGGAGATTTTGCGGCTGATAGGCAAGATCAAGGAAAAAGGTTTGACTCTGGTTCCTTTGCGGATGTATTTCAAAGGAAAACATATTAAAGTGGAAATTGCTTTAGCAAAAGGACGAAAAATTTGGGGAAAGCGCGATGTCAAACGGAAGCGAGCCGTAGACAAAGAAGTCCGTACCGCACTAAAATACCGCGGACGTTAAGGAAATAACCACGGAGCTATGGAGATGCGGAGTTGATATTAATTTCTAAATACTCCGTCTCTCAGTGACGCCGCGGTTCAAAACTATTAATTGATGAAATCTTCCGCACTCCTGATTGCAATCCCTTTATTTGCATTCTTCGCCGCAGCTTTCGGTTTGGATCCGGGCAGATATTTACCGCTGATTCCGGAAGCGGACATCACTGCATACATGGCCGCGCGAAGTATTGCCTCAGATGGAAATCTGGCATTCAGTGCCGCTGATTCAGATCGATATTTCAAAGAATACGGACAAAGACCATCACGAATTAGAGTTGCGAAAAAGAAGATTCTGGCATCCGATGGACAGTATCGTGAGTACTTAGTTTTCTCACTTCCTGAAGTATTTGTGTTTGCTCTTGTTCCATTCGTTTGGGCATTTGGATTCAAAGGCTGGTTAGTTCTTCATGCAGTGTGCATCGGAATTTTGTATTGGATCGGAATTTCGTTTTATGCAAGTGGCTCCGACGATTCAAAGTGGTCCGCAATTAATTCCATTTTGTACTTCACTCTGATCCTGACTCCAATAATTTTTTTGATGCCTACACATCATCTTTTTTTGCTAGCCGTAATTACTGCTGCGGTGTTTGCAGGCATAAAAAATTATCCAATCGCAGCCGCAGCATTGTTGGCAGTCGCAATGTCTTCTCAGCCCTGGACAATTCTCGTTGCCTTCTTCCTTGTTGCGTACTGGCAATTTTCAGGATTAAAAAGTGAACCACCAAGATTTATCGTTTCGTTGATTTTATTCGGCGCCCTGGTTTTTGGAATTGAATGGCTGATGTATCCTCCATCTTCAACCTCAGAAACTAGATGGCTGGGTGCTATTTCGCCGCCATCGATTCTGCAAATCTGGACAACACTTCCAGTTTTTGAAACCAAACTTTTTGCGGCACCAACTTTGCAACGATTATCCGATTTTATTTTCGGCCGAACTGCAGGATTCCTTGCGTATGCAACAGCAGCATTGTGTATTTTGCTTGCTTCGATCTGGCACATCCGAGATCGTCTTGTGAATCGCGGAATCGCATTTGCAATTTTAGTTTTGTTGAGCGTTTGTTTCGTACCATTCCCTCAACGCGGGTTGGCATATTTCACGGATGATTTCGTAATCATGCTTTGCGCCGTTGCATTTTTTCTTTGTCCAATTGTTCGTCCGAATTGGTTTTTGATTGTGACTGTAGCAATCTCCGCCATTTTTGCCGGACCTCTTTTGCTAAATCCACTGGGAGTGTTGTCATCACGAAGTTATTATTTGCAATCATTTCCTTATCGCTTTCTACCCCAGGAGCTGGAACTAATTGGTGAACATGGCTTAACAGCGGATCCCGCCTATCGATTGAATTTTTCAGGTGGAGTTATGTACTTTTTGAACCAAAATTTTTATGTGGAAAAAGATTTAATTTGGGTTCGCGGAAAATCCACCCTGGAGTTCATCATCGAATTAAATAACCCTGATGCGATTTCTCATCTGCAAATACAAAATGGTGTGGTGCCGAATCGGATCTCTGTTCATTTAGGAAACCGGGATGAATTTTTCCCATTAAGGCAGGAAGAAAAAACGTTGCTTGATTTAAGCAACTTCCGGTCTTATATCAAGATGTATCAGGGTAATTATTACCTTCATGGTACAATTAATTCTGAAAGTGGCTACGTGCCCAAGTTATTGATCCGCGAAAATCCTGATTTCCGTTATCTTGGCTGCCGCATTCAGCCCTTCAGCAAACATACAAATCCTCAATAAAGGAGAACGATAACCGGATGCGAATTCAAATTATTTACGTATTTATGGCGTTCGTTGCTGCGCTGTTTTTTGCAAATATCGCCAGTGCTAAAGATTTAATGGCGCCCGATAGCGAAATTGCAGTGCTCGATACATCGATGGGACAAATCACCATCGAATTTTTTCCTAACGCTGCTCCAAAACACGTTGAGAACTTCAAGACACTGGCCAAAAAAGGATTCTATGATGGCGTAAAGTTTCATCGGGTGATTAAAGGATTTATGATTCAGGGTGGTGATCCGAATTCCAAAGACAATGATCCATCAAATGATGGTTCTGGAAATGCGGGATATACGTTGAAACAAGAATTCAATAGCATTTCGCATAAACGTGGAATCGTATCGATGGCAAGACGTGGCGATAGTGTTGATAGCGCATCGTGCCAATTTTTTATTATGCATGCCGATCGGCCGGAACTGGATAATCAATACACCGTTTTTGGTCGCGTAATTTCTGGAATGGATACAGTGGATAAGATTGCTGCAACTCCAGTCGGAGCACGCGATAATCCGGTTACGCCTGTGGTGATCAAAAAAGTAACCATTGAAAAACGAACTGCCACCCAAACCGCAAAGTAATCCTGAAATAGAGGGATCCAACCAAAAGGAGGATCCCTCTTCACTTGATGAAGTCCGCCAGCGCTTACAAACTTTTGGCTACCTTAACGGACGTATTGAACGATTTTATCGCGGTAGTCTGAAGCGTTCTGCTTCCCAATTTTTTAATCGTTGTCTGCTCAGCCTTCGTGTCGGTTTACTGAGCGGAACCCTGGCCGCACTGCTAATGACTTCCGGTACGCTGCTTTTCAATATCAGCTTGCTGCGAAACTGGCTCGATCTGGTGCTTTTGTTTTTTTATTTCGAAGTTTTCTTTGTAATTGTTTTTTCTTTGCTTGAACTTGCGCTGATCTATCTTGTTTCTTTATGGCTTCGGGTTGCACGTGGCAGAAGGTTGGTCGCTGCCGGCCAGGTGTTTAGTTTTCTTACCGGTTTGGCATTCTTCAGCTACTTCTTATATTGGGGCTGGAGCAGGGTCGGTATTTTGCGGCTGCTGCCTGAATATTTTATTGCTACTATTATTATAGTATTACTGATATCGTGTGTACTGGTGGCGCGTTGTACCTGGGTCGGGTTTGTCGTAGCTTTTCGGGAATCCAAGTTTTATTCGGAAATGCCCAATTGGCGTCGTCGTGGATATGAAGTCATCCTGGCGGTGGCTGCTTTGATTATTTTGGTCGCCGTTGTTTTAAAGCAATCCGATGAACGGAAAGTGGAGGAACCTCCAGTCGCGGTACTTTCAACTACCGATCGGTGGATTGTGATCGGAGTTGATGGTGTGTCATTGGATTTGTTGGGGCGATTTTCTAAGGGTGGTGACTTACCGAATTTCAATCGCCTGTTGTCTGAATCATTCGTAAGTAAACTTCAGTTTGATGGCGCGGGAGTACCGCCGGTTGCATGGACTACAGTTGCTACAGGTGTGACACCGGAAGAACATGGAATCTTGATGCCGGAAGTGCGGCGTTTAGGCGGCGTCAGTTCATGGATGCAAATGACACCATTCGAACTTGCATTCCATTCTGTATTGATGCACGCCGGTCTTGGGCAACGTCAACCAGTTTCCGGTTATATGCGTCAAACAAAAGCATTTTGGGAAATCCTTTCCGATAGCGGAATTCGAACCGGAATCGTGAATTGGTGGGGAAGTTGGCCAGCTCGCACACTGCGCGGTTGGAATGTTTCAGAACGTTATTACTACAAGCTTGCATCAGGAAATCGGGCGCAGGATGATACTTTCCCCGCGGAATTATTTTTTGAGTACAGATCTCTTGCTGGAAAAACACCGCCAAAAATCAACGGTCCGGAACTAGATCGATTCTATACATCCGTTTTTAAATCTTTGTTGCAAAGGATGCCGGTTCGGGTAGCAGGGCTGTACCTTCCTGGACACGACATTCTGAATTACGAATTTTTGGACCGGAAACAAATGGATGCATTTACATACACCGCGCGTTATCGCGAACACTTGAAGTGGCTTGATGAACAGATAGGCGAAATTGCCGCATTTTCGGATTCCAATTTGTGCATCATTCTGAGCGCCGGCCGCTCTCTGCCAGGACATTCCAGCGGTGTTTTGATTCACGGTCCTGACTCATGGAAAAAAGGTTTTGTTCAGGATCGTGCATTTCCTGAACGTTCCATCACACCATTGATTCTTTACACTTGCGGTGTTCCAGTATCACGTTCCATGAATGACGATCTACTGCAAGCTGTTTTGCCGCAGCAGTTTTTGGCTCGCGTTCCTCTTCGAACTGTAAATCAGTATGTGAAAAAAGATCGGATGGAGATCGAACACGCCGGCGAGTTTAATGATTTGCTTGTGGAGCAAATGAAGTCTCTCGGCTACCTTCAATAGCACTTCAGATTGAAGAAGTGCTCACTTAGGCATTTCGACAATCTTCAAATCGAACGGTCCATCGCTTTCAACAAAAAACACACAATCAGATGAAACGTCACAGCTGGTTATGTGGCGGTAATTGCCCCCGGGCTGCATCATGTAAGAGCCGGGTTCTAATCGCACCTCTGGTTTCCCTTCCGGCGCTTGAATATAAGTTCCCGATAGGAATACTACTTTCATTGCGTATGTGTGTGTATGTAGCGGAACCTTAAATCCTGCCGGAAGCTTGAGCAAAGCTCCGAACGCACCTTTTTGATGATCGCCCCATAAGTCCACTACCTTAACTCCGGGTGCTCCGGTAGGATCGAGGTCAGTCCATTTCAAATCTGAAGATGGAATGAAAACAGGAGTCGTTGCATTAGTCATTTCAGCGCTTTTCGCAGCTTGCGCGAAAACAGATCCTGTCAGAACCAAAAGGGTAAGGAATGTAACAATAGTGGTAATTTTTGTTTTCACTTTAACTCCTTTCTGAAATTAGACGTTCTTTTATGTAAGATAAAGGGCCGGATTGCTTTCACATCACCAACATGAACGTTGGAACTCATTGCGCGAATTCGCGAACGAAGCAAGCACGCGTAGAGTGAAGAAGTTTAATCCCAATCCTTTTTCAGCATCAGCTCATCTATCCTGTAGGCGTGAAGCATCTCATGTATCAGCATGTGCCTGAACATTATATACACCGAGTAGTGGCTGAACGCCTCATGCTCGGCCGTTCGCTGCCAATCCTCTGCGGATAGCTCTTTCAACCGCTTAACGACCACCGCCCGCTCCCGCACGTACCCGTCCAGCGCTTGGTCCAGATCAATGCTGAGCAGCGAGCCGGCCTCCTCATCCGGTGATGGTTCCATAGACTTTATTTGGGGGAACGGGTCAGAGAGCATCAACTCCAGGCGTTGGAGGAATACCTCGTGCCCTGTAGATATATGGCAGGCATGCTCATGAGCAGACCACTTGTTCGGCGCAGGGCGGCGCTTGAGGTTCTGAGGCGGCACCTCGCGAACGAGGCCAATGATAATGTCGGGTGCAGCTTCTAAACTAGCTATCAACTTTTGTGTATCCATAATCTCCTCCAAGTCTCTGCGAGCAAAGCCGTCTAACGCTTGAGCTTAGCGGCAAAACTGCAGCGGTCATTCTAAAATCTTTCAATTTCAATCTGAAATCTGAAATTGTGAATCCGTCAGGCCGCGGTAGGGATCAAACGGCGCACGTCTGCCCCTTTGATCATCAGCCACAGCATGATTGGGAACTCGCCAGCGGCTCGCGCCAGCATCGTCACCCGTTCGTAGAGAACGAAGCGTTGTCCCGCCAGCACTAATGACGTAATACTATGCGCGACGTATGCTGCACCCGCGATGATAAGGAGAATGCCAAGCACGCGCGGAAGAAAGCGCGATCGCATAACGAGCAGTCCGAACGGCAAAAGCCATAGTCCCCAGAAGATCTCCACCGCCAGCACGCCGTGCGTGTGCAGGCGGAGGAAGAGCATTGCCAGAGCGTCTCGCTGCTCGCTAGTGAACGCCGACATGTCCGCGTTTCCGGTTAGCAACATTTGGGCGGCCACGTAGTTGAGCGCGACGACAAATGAGATGGGAGCGGCAATCAATAGGAGCATGGCCATGAGCGCGGCCAAAGTTCTGTGGACTGGCTTGAAAAGCTGATAAAGCAATAGGGCCAACGGTACGGCGAGCACCGCGGAGACCATGTCGGTCACCACTCCGATACGGAAGCGGAGGTCAGGTCCAGTGATCGCGCGAGCGATAACTTTGAGGTCTTTCCCGACAAGAGGGGCGTGAAAGAATCCAAAGACGGTAGCGACTCCGAGCGATACATACACGGCTCCCGCCCATCGCGCAAGCCGCTTCGTCTCCTCAGGTGATCGTTCGAATGGCGCATCTTTCATATGGTCTGCACTATCTTATGATCGCATTGACTCACGGCTCCTGCCGAATCTGAAATGTGAAATCTGAAATTCAAGAGCTTAGTTTTTAAGTTCGACTGTTCCCTGAGTTAATTCCGCTTCACCATTCATCAGCATATATTCCAGCGCATTGGAAATATTTTCGCCAAGCTTTTCGCCGGATCTTTCCAGTCCCATCAGCTGGCTGATTTCTTTTTGTAATTGTTCTTCAGACTGACTTCCATGCATTCTTAACACCAGCTTGATAGCAGCGAGAATTTCCTCTGGCGAAATGTAATCTGCGCTGAAACTACGCGGATAAACTCTAGGCTGAACAGATTTGCCTCTGATTTTCAAAAAAGTTCCTTTCTTAACCACAACATCTTTAACGCATAAAGTTTCCACTTGCTGATCGATCAACTCCACAATTTTTGTTGTGACCTGTTTCACTCCCCAATGCATCGAAACCCTTCGGTGCAATTCATCCTCATGAATCGGTCCTTCCATTCCAATCACACGCAGCAAAACATCTTTGATTGCTGATTGGTTATCGATCATCGATTCCGGTGTCCCAATTCGATTGATCGGGGTGGGCCGATATTCCGGAATACTGATTCCAGGAGACTTCTTGTGTTCTTTGATTTCAAGTTGAGGAAATTCAAAAAATGAATACACCGTTTTTACTTCCCTCTTTTTATTTCTGGAAGATTCCACCGCTGCCAGCACTCGCGCGATTTCTGCTTCCGGATTTGCATACCAATCAATCGACCAGATTTTAATTATCGTCCAACATCGATTCTCAAGTTGTTCTTGCCTGAGTCGATCCCGATCCCTTGCCGTTTCTGCGGATGAATACATAAATCCATCACATTCAATTCCCAAAAGGAATCTTTCCGGATTTTCAGGATCTAATACTGCCAGATCGATTCGATATGCGGAAGATCCTGGCTGTGAAATCACAAGTAATCCGTTTGAAATTAATGCATCCTTTACTGCCTCTTCAAACGGACTTGCCGGTCGCGCAGCATGAATCATCTTTTGTTCGATGTACCCTTTTTCCGCATAGTTCAAAAAATCGCGCAACAAAGACGGATCCAGATCATCTGCATGAACAGAACAAAATATTTTCATGTTTTGCCTGGCACGTGTCACCATCAAATTCAGGAATCTCCATCCATGCTCCAAAGGGACAACACTCACAATAATTGTGTCCCTTGCATCTCCTTGACTCATCTCCACGGTTTTTACGAAGAATGGCTCTTCCGGATGTGATTGAAAAAAGAATTCCAATTCAGAATTTTTTCTTCTGGCATCTTCAACCAAATCTCGAATCACTTCTCTTTGTTGAATTCCAAATGTCACAACACCAAGAGAGCGTTCAGGATGATCGCGGATATGGTCCACAATGGAATCTACAATTGCCTCATCTTCGCGGCCTTCATTTACTTTGTAATACTGCAGTCCCAATTCTTCCAACGCAGGGTATGCATGGGGAAAGCTGAATAAATTCTTATAAAAATGTATGTTCGAAAATGTAATCAGCGATTCATCAATGCTTCGATAATGTGACTTCAGAAAAAATGAATTTCCTTGAGCTTCCTTAAATAGATCCAGGATATTTTCACGTTCTGAATCTGATGGAAGTAATTGCTTCGAATCGCCAATTACGATGACCTGCTTTGCGCGGATCATACTTCCGATTGCAACTTCAGGCGCAATCTGACTGGCCTCGTCAAAAATCAACAGATCGAATTGATGCATTCTTGGATTTAAAAATTGTGCGACAGAGTATGGGCTCATTAAGAAGCAAGGTTTCAGTACGCGGATGGCATTCGGTACTTTGTTCAAAATCCTTCGAAGCGGCTCATTGATTCTTTTTAGCTGCATATAACGCGACAGCACGTTCCACTCGTTTTGTAATGACGTTTCTTTGATCTGCTCCTTCAATCTTGTTCTTAGTATTTGCAGAAGTCTTTCTTGAGCAAGAGATTGGAGTTGCTTGTCGATTCGACAAAATTCTTGAATGCGAACTTCGTGTTGTCTGCCATTAAAATTTCGAAGGGATGGGCTTGATTTCAAACCAAAATCGAATAGCAGTTGATAAAACTGTTTTCGAAAACAGGGCTCTAACAAAGATCCAGGCAGATTGTGTTCATAAAACTTTTGAAGCAGATCACTTGCACAGGATTGCAGGCACAATTCGCGGTTGGAACGATAAGCAACCCAGGCATGAAGAGTGTCGCGATTGTCAGATAATTCCAGCAACATGCGAAACAAGTCTGCAATTTTCGATTCAGAATCCGCTAAAAGTTCGCCCTCAGAGTACTCAGCAATGGTTAGAAATTCATTCAATGCAATCTTGAAATTTTCCAAACAAGAATGAATCCTTGAGAGCCATTCTTGAACTTCCAAAACTGCTAAGCCCCGCTGAGAAGCTAACGCGATTCCCTTATCAGTAATGTATTTACGGACTACAAAATCTCGAGCGCGAGTAAGCCAGTTAACATAATCTTCTAAATCATTCCAATTTGAATCCAATCCCTTCCATCGATCACAAAATAAATCTTTGCCAGGATCATCATTTCGTTCCAGAAATTCTTTGGCATCTAACCATCGCACACCATTGTTTGTAAGTTCGAACATCTGTTTTCGATTCAGCGCGCCATGTTTTTTCAAAAAACTGCGATCACGCCAGAATTGCAGTGAAATGCACGATATCGGATTTCGCGAATAGCGTTCACATCTTCCCGCAAGCTGTCGCATGTGGTCAGGATCAGGCAACAAACTTTTATTTTGGAGATTACGATACAACTTGCCGGTTGTGATCAGGTCATTGGCTTCTTTTGGAATTTGATCCCATCGAGGATTTAAAAGTTCGCTGGAATTTGTACCAGTGGATTCAGCAATGATCGTTGCAGCATCAGAGATCGATCTAATTTCTGCGATGGTAGTTGGAAAACTAACTCCGGCACGATCTACAAAATGCGAAATCTGAACATAGAGTTCATTAAATGAAGCCAACGCTTGATCCAGCGCATCAAAAATATTTTGTTGCAAAGCGGGTCCTAAAGTATCAACGCAACAGCCATTCCAGGGATGAGTTTCTGGATTGCCAACTTCCGCAAGCAAGGCTGCATGTTCTTTCAGCAGCTGGCTGATCACAAGCAAATCGGATGAAGAAATATTTTCGACGTCCGGAATTTTTGCATTCAATGCTGGAACATCAGGATGCGAAACAATTTCTCCCAACATCTGAAATGGCGATGCCGATGCAGCCCCAATTTGGCGATGCATTGCTTTTACAAACGCTTTCAATTCATTACGCACATGATTGAAATGCTGTGTTACAACATCATCAGTAGTTACAGGCTGCACTGAGCTATCAAGTGTTTGACCAAGCTGCTTCAGCACTTCACGTTTCATTGTTTTTCCGCTGTGCAACTGCAAACAAAAATCCTGCAGTCCTATTGTTTGGAGTCTCTGGTAAACAACATCCAGCGCCGCTTTTTTGTTGCTAACAAAAAGTACAGTCTTTTGATTTGCAAGAGCTTCAGTAATTAGATTCACAATGGTTTGAGATTTGCCGGTCCCAGGTGCACCTTCAATCACAATGTTTCGTTCAGTTCGTGCGGCTAGCAAAGCGCGTTGTTGCGATGCATCGACATCCAAAACGTGAAACGTATTGGATGGATCAAGCAGAGTGTCTAGAGAGCCAGTTAAAATTTCTTCCGGAATTGCATCTGATTTATTTCCGCAGAGCTCATGTATTGCAGGGCATTGGAAGTAGAGTTCCTCGTTTTCTTCAAGATCTCTATACATCTGGAATTTTTGAAACGGGTAAAGACCCAAATAAATTTGATGTGTAATATCCCAGCCCTGTTTAGATGAAATCCGCTCCTGGATTTCAGCAAAAAAGGTTTCAGGAATAAATTCTTCAAATTTTTCAGGCAAAACAGGCAGACTTACTTCAAATTCAGATTGCAATTTGCGAATTAGAAGAGGATTCACGAACGGATCCTCACCGGAAACGCGCAAACGAAAAACATCAGGCAGCGGGTGTTCTAATTCTACGGGAAGCAATACTAGCGGAGCGCGATAAGGAACATCCGTAAAGTATTCAAGGATTCCAAAGCCGAGAAAGAGTACATTGATTCCTCTTTCCTCAATCCAGTCGATGCTCTCTCTATAAATTGCCGTAAGTTGAAGATTTAAGTTCCTTTTGCGAAGCGAGGTTTGTAAGGCGCGATCGTGATGACCGGCAGAAAGCTGATCACGATGGAAAAATTGATGATCGATTTCAACCAGGTTTTCAGGCTGTGAGTTTTGTTCCAAAAATCCTATCGATTGTTCATCAAGATAAAGTGTGCGAAAGACCTCTGATGGGATTTCAGTAACAATTTCCAGAGTTTTTAGGTGATTTTTGAAATCTAGAAGGGGATTTTGTGAGCTCAGATCAATGAGCTTCTTTTGCCAGTCGTAAATCTTCGCCCGTATAACATCTGTCAGAGGCACTGACATGCTTCAATTATAACTGACCTTTGACAGTTGCTGCGCATTGGCTTGCAAATCTGAACTTTTTTTGTTAATTTTTACCTCAAACATACAGCCTCAAAAACTGTATCAATTAAAACTTCCTTACCGACTCCATTTCTATTCGTGTGAGGCACTGGTAGGTGATTGTGCCAAGGAGGCATGTAGGAACTTGAACAGAAAATTGATCAGACCTAACCTGACAGAAATTAAAGAACAGCAGTTCAATTCAAAACCAAATCGCAAAAAGCCCGCGCCCCCGGAGCAAACGAACGCGGAGAATTACTATTTCATTCGCCAGATGAACAATAAAACCCCGATGGTAATTGCTTTTAAAGACGGGGAGGAAATTCACGGTATCGTGGAATGGTATGACAAACGTACTATTAAAGTGCACCGCAATGATGGGCCTAATTTGTTGATTTACAAAGACAGCATTAAATACATTTACAAAGATCCGGCTTACGAGAGTAATTCTGAAGACGAAGATAGATAAGCGCGGCAAAACGCCCGTTGTTGGAATTACGCTTGGAGATCCGGGCGGAATCGGACCTGAAATCCTATTGAAGGCATTTCGCCGAAAACTTCCTGCTGCTCATTACATCATTTTCGGTTCTGCCAAAGTTTTGAGTCATCACTCAAAACATCTGAAAATTCCACTTCCGGCTAAACGCGCTCAGATCATTGATATCGATAACATTTCGAAACCATATTTTGGTCCATCACCTGAGCAATCGGGCAAAGCATCTGTTGAATACATGGAGCGAGCGTTTGAATTTTATCGCGAAGGTAAAATCGATTCGCTTGTAACAGGACCGATTCAAAAAGAAAGCTGGCATGCAGCGGGATACAAATATCCTGGGCAGACCGAATTTTGCGCGGAGAAAACGGGATCAAAAAAATACTGCATGCTGATGGCGGGTGAAACATTTAAAGTTGCATTGCTCAGCACGCACATGCCATTGCAACAAGCTTTGAAAGAAGTGCGTACGGAAAATATTTTTGATCAATTGAAACTGATAGATCAGGAGTTCCGTAAATTTGGATACAAAAATCCGAAGATCGGAGTTGCTGCTTTGAATCCGCATGCGGGTGAGGCAGGAATACTTGGTGAAGATGAACGGCGTACGATCATACCGGCGCTGGAGCAAGCGCAAGCGGATGGTATTGATGCGGAAGGTCCGATTGCACCGGAAATTATTTTTCGTGTAGCTGCAAAACAAAAACGATGGGATGTAATTCTGGCAATGTATCACGATCAAGCAATGATTCCGTTAAAGCTTCTTGATTTTGAACGCAGCGCAAACGTAACTTTAGGATTGCCATTGATCCGTACTTCACCGGATCACGGAACAGCATTCGATATTGCTGGCAAAGGGAAAGCGGATGCCGGCAGTATGGTTTACGCAATTAAGATTGCGGCGCAGCGTAGAGTTTAGCGATGCGATTAATGGCTTTAGATGTTGGTAAACGTAGAATTGGAATCGCGATCAGCGATCCGATGCAAGTTACAGCGCGCCCGCATTCCACTATGGCGCGCACCAAATCTTCGCCTGTAGAAATTGCAAAACTTGCCGGAGAACTCGAAACCGGAACAATTCTCGTCGGTTTGCCTCTGCATTTAAATGGCACCGAAGGAGAGCAGGCAAAAGATGCGCGTTCTTTTGCGTCAAAACTTGCACAATCAGCTTCCGGAATTCATATTGAGTTCGTTGATGAACGTCTCACCACTGTAGAGGCGGAAGAGAGATTAGCAGATAGGCGCGGAGGCTGGCGCAAAAAGAAGGATCGAATCGATGCATATGCTGCTGCATCTATCTTAGAAAATTATTTAAATAGCCGATGACGACTGGCAAAAAGATATTCGCTGCAATTTTTTTCATTTTCATCCTGGCAATCGCGGCCGCGGGAATTTTTATCTGGTCGCAGTTAAATGAGCCATATCGAAAATTTACGGAAGATAAACTCCTGGTTGCAATCCCATCTGGAACTTCATTGGATTCAGCTTCACGACTTCTGGCATCGAAAGGGGTGCTCAAATATCCCTGGACGTTGAAAGGACTTTTTTATTACAACCACACTCAAGGGAAGATGAAAGCAGGTGAATATGTTTTCGATCGTGCGATGACACCATATCAAGTCTATGAAAAGTTACTGCGAGGGGAGCAGCGGTATCTTGTCCTGACTGTTCCTGAAGGTACAAACACATTGGATCTTCCCGCGATTTTGGCGAAAGAAGGGATTAAACCGCAAGATGTTCAAGCTGCCATGAAATCCCCATTAGTATTGGCCGAACTTCAATCGATTGATCCTGCAATCCATAGCTGCGAAGGATTTTTGTTTCCGGAAACATACTTTTTGACCAAAACCGATGATGCCCAAAAAATTCTTTTGACGATGATCGGTCAATTTAAGAAAAGATTCTTACCTCAAATTAAAACTCGGGCGAATGAACTTGGAATGTCAGTTGTGAATATTGTTACCCTTGCCAGTTTGATCGAGAAAGAAACTGGGCAGGGAACTGAGCGGCGATTAATTTCCGGAGTGTTTCATAATCGTTTGAAGCATTCGATGTTGCTCCAATGTGATCCAACGGTGATTTATGCGTTGCGCCTGAATAATGAATACAAAGGGACGATTACCCGTGCCGATCTGCAAAAACCATCGCCTTACAATACTTATGTAAGTGCTGGATTGCCGCCCGGCCCAATTTGTAATCCGGGTGAGGCGGCGATTTTGGCGGCGATGAATCCGGAAACGACTGATAAGCTGTATTTCGTTTCCAAAAACGATGGCACCCACTACTTCTCAGCAACGTTGCAAGAACATAATCGCGCAGTCCAACAATATCAACGCAATTAACTTTATAACTCAGTGTCTCCGTGACTCTGTGATGAATATTCTGATTTCTCGGCTTGTGGTGGCGGGATATAAAACAAGATTCGGTTGCAGCTTTCGCAGGTAATGATGGAATCGTTCCGTTTAATTTCCTGGAACAATTGTGGTCTGATCCGCATGTGACATTCCATGCACATCGCATTTTTTGCTTCAGCCATGGAAACGCCTTTTCGTGATTTGGACACTCGATCATAAACTTCCATGACTTCTTCTGGAACTTGATTGATCCATTTTTGCCGTTGGGATTGCAGTTGTTCTAATTCAGTTCGAAGCTGTTCCACCTGACGTTCTACAACTTTCTTATCTTCCAGAATTATTTTTTCTTCACGATCCAATGCATGTTGGGCTTCATCTTGCCGCGCTTTAATTTGTTCAGCCTCTTCCATGTGAGTCAGAATTTGATCCTCAATTTGACGGATAGCTTGTGCCACTCCTTCGATTTCATGCTGAAGGGCGGTGTATTCTTTGTTTGTTTTTACACCATCAAGTTGCTCTTTATATCTGGTACGTTTTGTTTCGATCAAATTGATATCGCCTTCGAGATCTTTCCGCTTTTTCAAATTTTGTGCAATTAGATCTTTGCTTTCTTGAAGATTTTTTCTATAGCGATCAAGTTTGCGATCCAGCTCTTGAATTTGCCCGGGCATTCCGGAGATTTTGGAAGTTAGTACCGCAATTTGCAGATCAAGGTAATGAAGTTGAATGAGCGGAGTTAAATCTATTGTCATCTAATTTTTCCCACAATGGAATTTAGGCGAAATAAATGTGAATGGGGCAGTTGAGGTGGGCCCACCTGGACTCGAACCAGGGACCAACCGGTTATGAGCCGGTAGCTCTGACCAACTGAGCTATGGGCCCCCAGCGTTTCGGGATTAAGAGCAGAAAGTGGAAGGCAGGTCGCAGAATCAATTCTGCGATCTGCCTTGATCATCGTTAGATCCTTCCGTTGAGAAAGTTCTTAATGACTTTGCTGCGGGATGGATGTCGCAATTTCCGCAACGCCTTGGCTTCAATTTGGCGTATACGTTCGCGTGTAACAGAAAAAATCTGTCCCACTTCTTCCAAAGTACGTTCACTTCCATCGCCAATACCAAACCGGAGTTTGATTACCATCTCTTCGCGTGGTGTTAACGTTTTTAAGATATCTTCAATTTCCTTTTTCAGACTGGTGTTGATAACCGCATCTGATGGAGATACTGCCTTTTGATCTTCGATGAAATCACCAAGATGGCTATCTTCTTCTTCACCAATCGGAGTTTCCAGCGAAATCGGTTCCTGCGCAATTTTTAAAATTTTGCGAACTTTGGAAACTGGCATTCCCATCTTTTCAGCAATTTCTTCTGAAGACGGTTCGCGACCTTTAATCTGAACAAGGCTTCGGGAGGTTCGCACCAACTTGTTAATGGTTTCAATCATGTGAACCGGAATACGGATAGTGCGGGCCTGATCGGCAATCGCGCGGGTAATCGACTGGCGGATCCACCAGGTGGCGTATGTCGAAAATTTATAGCCGCGGCGATATTCGAATTTTTCTACCGCCTTCATCAAACCATTGTTTCCTTCCTGGATTAAATCCAAAAATTGTAAACCACGGTTTGTGTATTTCTTGGCGATAGAAACAACCAATCGCAAGTTCGCTTCGATTAATTCTTTTTTCGCTTGCTCAACTTGCGCTTCTTCCTCTTCAATAACTTTTAAATTTTCTTTCAGCTCTTTCGTATCGGAATAATATTCAGTCTCCATCTTTCGGATGAAATCCTGATGTTCACGAATCTGATGGCGGATCTCTTTCTTCTTATCATCACTTTTCCGCCCTTGATCCAGACTGATCTTTAACTTACGGATATCAACTTCCCATTCCTCTAACCGGCTCAAAAGCTCCTTGATCTTACGGATGATCCGTCCGCGTTGTTGATCATTCAGCTGCAGAGCTTGAATATATTTCGATACCTTTCCACGATTCTTATAGATCGTGTCTGCATATTTTGCTACTGCCGCTTTGCTGACCAGTTTCTTCGCTTTTTCTTTTAACTTTAGATATTCCTGATCAAGCTTGGAAATCTTATCCATGACACCCAGTACCTGGCGATACTTTGTATCAATTGTTTTTTCGGTGATTTCTTCATCTTGAAGATGGAATAAATTAGGGATGAGATTTTTGTTTTTGCGGATGCGCTGTCCGAGCGAAAGAACTTCTTTGATCGCAATCGGCGCCATTGAAATCGCGCGAATCAAATTCTCTTTATGGGTTTCAATTCTTTTCGCAATTTCGATTTCGCCTTCGCGCGTTAGCAAGGGAACGATTCCCATCTCGCGCAAATACATGCGAACGGGATCATAGGTCTTAGCGTAATTTTCGCCCTCTGGTTCCTGTTCCTGTTCTGGTTCTTCTTGTTCGAATCCCTTGGAGAATCTGTTATCAGATTGATATTTCTCCTCAGAGTCGACGACTTCAATTCCAACCGAATCAAACATTGAGAACAATTCATCAATCTCATCTGAAGAATTGATGATTTCGGTTGGGAGTACGTCACTTACTTCATCGTAAAGTAAGTACCCCTTCTGCTTGCCGCTATAGACAAGCTGTTTAATCTCGTCATATTTATCGTCGATTGACAAACGGATATCCTCCTAAAGGCAGTTCCTTTTGCCGCACCACTCTCTTATGGACGTCCGTGTTGAGGATTTTGAAATTCCCACCCAAAGCAATTTCTTGCAAATTGTTGTTTTTAATGGACTTAGGCAAAAGAGTTCGGCGCGTATACCAATTTGGCACGATAATAATATAAGAGGTTGGTTCAGAAAATCAAGGGAATTAATAAGATACGGGCTTTTTATTTTTCGTTTTCAACCAATCTTGGACCTTTGGTTTGCAGGCCAAGATCGCGCTTTGTCGTCAACAAGGAGTCAAGCCTCTCTGAATCTCCTGCTTTCAGAGCATCCTCGATTTCCATATTTAAGCTGCGGAGCAGTCGATCTTTTCGGATCAAACGGATTGATCGGATCTTATCCAGCGCATTTTCTAATGTTGGTTCCGGCGCTTCATGATCCATCGCCAGGGATGTCATAAAACTTTGCAAGCTCGGATCTGTCTGAAAATGATGGATCAATTCTGCGGAAGATAATTCCGGATTGTCTTCAATTTCTTGTTGAAGTTGAGTGAAACAATCAGCCAGATTTAATTCTGCAGTATCTTCAGTTGTAATTTCCGCAAAAATTTCCCGCGCAACTTTCGGATTCATTAATAAAATCTGCAGCAATTCTTTTTCAGGTTTCGGAACATTCGTTTTGTTAATTTCAGTTTTGACTTCAGCTGAGCGGGTTCGTTGTTTGCGCTTAAACAGATCCATTAGAATTTGTGTGGACATCGCAAAGGATGATGCAAAGCGATTCAGAAGTTGTTCGCGTTCAAAAGGATTGCTAATCACTCCTAGCAATGTAATGAGTTCATCGGTTGCCGCTAATTTTCCTGAAGGTAATTTCAGGTCATATTTTTTTGATAAGTTGTTAAAAAACATTTGATCGTAGCGCAATGCTTGATTGATTTCTTTTTGTAATGCCTCTGCTCCGCGTTCGCGAATGAATTGATCCGGATCAGTACCTTCAGGAAGATTTACAACTTGAACTGAAAAACCTTCTTTCAACAAAATCGGAATCGCGCGCAATGCTGCAGATTTGCCCGCGGTGTCGGGGTCATACAACAACACCGCTCTTTCTGTATATCTGCGTAACAACCTGACTTGATTTTCAGTAAGGCTAGTGCCGAGTGATGCGACGATATTATTGTGCCCGGCTTGGAAGGGCATAATCATGTCGAAGTAGCCTTCAACTAGAAGTGCAAATTTTGTTTCCTGGATGTGTTCTTTAGATAAATACAATCCAAACAGATGATTTGATTTTGTATAAAGTGATGTTTCCGGACTGTTGAGATATTTTGCTTCCTCACCACTGCGCTGAAAGATGCGTCCGCCGAAAGCGATGATGTTTCCATGAATATCGTGAATCGGAATAATGATGCGGCTGCGATAACGATCGTAATAACCTTCATTCTGGCGCGGAACTACCAATCCGCATTGCTCAAGCTTTGCTGGATTAATATCGCGCTTGTGGAAATGTTCCAGCAACGCGTTCCATGAATTCGGTGCCCACCCAAGTTGGAAGCGTCTGATGGTATCGTGTGTTACACCGCGCTCTTCCAGATAAGACAGTGCTTCTTTTCCACTTTCTGCTGTTAACAGGTTATGGTAGAAGTCAGCAGTTTGGCGCATTAAATCCAGCAATTCTTCTTTTTCTTTGCGCTCACCGCCGGATGTGAATTTCAAAGGAATGTTGTAACGAGCGCTCAACAATTGCATGCATTCTTTGAAATCCATTTTTTCCATCAGCATCACAAATTTGATGACATCACCACCGACTCCACAGCCGAAGCAATGAAACATTCCATTTTCGGAGGCATAAAAGGATGGCGTTTTTTCGGTATGAAATGGACAAAGTGCGCGGTATCGGCTTCCCGCTCTTTTGAAACTGATGTAGTGTCCGAATACCATCATCGGATCTACAACAGACTTTAATTGCCCAAGGAAGTTTTCGCCAGTGGCCATAATGAATGATTATAATGAAAATTGAGGCCGGGTCCCGCGGTTGCGGGGAGCGGGGGCGGCCTCTGGAAGAGAAATAGTATGCCTTCGCAATTGCCTCCTCAACCGAACCTCTACTATCACATTTACAACCGAGGCAATAACAGAATGACTTTGTTTGTTGACAAACAAGATTATGGATTCTTTGTCTCGCGACTCTCTGACAAAAATGATGCAAGGCCTACAAACTTCATACGCTCAGTATTTCA
>AR_comb_assmDRAFT_10744660_pt1 | contig 20445 bp, 14 predicted proteins | sample ArasoioldDNA_FD_10543 | JGI IMG/M metagenome (IMG submission 10543) | reverse complement strand
TTGTTAATACCCACGTAGTTCAGGGGCTTGCCTGCGGGGCAGAGATAGCAGTTTTCGGGGTGGAAGTATGAGTCTGACTTAGAGGCTGGTAGAATGCGGCGTTTCCCTGAGACGGTCTTGTTTGCTTTGAGGAGGTCACTATGACAGATCAGCGTCCAGCCGAGATCCTGCGGCACGCTTCTACGCTGTCAATTCTGTGGGGCGTCTTGCTGATTATCTTCGGCATGTTCGCGGTTGGTTCACCATTTATCGCAGCCGTGGCGGTCAGCGTTGCGATCGCTTGGCTCATTATTCTGGCAGGCGTGGTGCATGTGATGCTCGCGTTTCATGCACATCGAGCGGGCAGATTGGTTTGGAAGCTGCTGGTCGGGGTTGCTTACGTCTTGTTCGGTGTCTACCTCACTTTGCATCCCGTGCTGGGTGTAGCGTCGCTGACTCTGGTCCTTGCGTCGCTGTTCCTGATTGAAGGCATCTTTGACGTGATCCTGTTTTTCCAGATGCGCCCCATGCGGGGTGCATTCTGGGTGCTGGTGGACGGGACCATCACCCTCCTGCTGGGTCTGATGATCTACCTGCAATGGCCGTCCAGTTCAGCGTGGGCGATAGGCGTCTTGGTCGGCGTGAGCATGATTATCAGCGGTGTCACTCGAGTGATGTTGTCATTGGCGGTCCGCAAGATTGCACCTGCGGCTTGACTTTAGCCGGAAAGAGAGCGTGGGCGAGTTGGAGATAGTGGCGATCCAATTACAAGGCGAAGGTCGGAGTGTCTGCCTAGAAATTCTGTGCTAATTTGTGCTTTCAAACTGCCTTTCCTGCCTTTGCTACCGATTTGGCCGATTATGTTTTCAATAACTTCCGCGCTTGCAATCTCGGATGGGGTTCAAATCCCACCCTCTCCGCCGCTACTTTGGACTGAAATTCTGCAAAATTTCCCTTCGAATGTGAGGCGTACCTTCCCCTTGCTTTCCTGAATACCCCTAATCCGCCCGGCTCCGCTTCGTGCTGTCGTTGGCTTCCGTTCGTGTCCGGGCAGATCATTCCCAAACCTAGTCCTATGCGGCCACCGAAGGCGCTAACGCTTCCCCCTGTGGTTTTCTCCAAGGGGGTATGTGAAAGCTCAGTGGTCGAAATCTGACATGCACGCGACTATATCGGAGGTGAGATGTTGGCTGGCGTGGCCCTGGTCGCAACAATTGAACCAAGCGTCACAAGGAGGCTTCGCATCTATCCCGAGATTAGTACCTCGTTGGTACCTCTATCAAGTGATTTAATTAGTACCGCTTGACCGGTCCATTGGCCCCGAATTGGCACTGTCCTGTGCACCCTAATAGAGCCTATCTCATGGCGAGTTCTCTCGATACTCTCTCGTCCCGGGGGACCGGACCAGTGGAAAAAATCAAAGTAGTTGTCGCCAACCGGCCTCGTTTAATGCGCGAGCTCGTACTGGAAACAATATCCGGTCAGCCTGATATCGAAGTGATGGCTGAAGTCCAGGACGATAGCAAGATCGCTCAGCTGGTGGAGGAGTTGCATCCGGACTGTCTGATTATCGGCCTCGATGAATCCGATAATCGGCCCGATATTTGTGACTCTCTGCTTGAACGAAATCCGCACCTCAAAATCCTGGCACTCGCATCCGAGCGCAATAGCAGTATTTGTTATTGGGCCACCTTAAGTATCCGTTCCAATCGTGTGGAGACATCCGAACAAGGAATCCTGAACGCATTGCGGGGGCGCGCTCCGATGGCATCGTTGGCTTCGTTTCCAACGGGTGGGCACAAAGTGAATTAGCGTGAGTCTTTTGACCATTGTTGGTGTAACACATTGATGGGTAACAGGTTAGCTCACAAATACCATGTAAGTGAGGTGGCGAAGCTGTGAGCAGCACGGTAAATGCGACCGGCAAGAATGATGACGGCAGGATTGCATTTGGCAATACCGGCGACTGCTGGTATGCGGCTTACACGTGTACTCATCACGAGAAGCGGGTCGCACAACAACTAAGCGAACACTGTATCGAAAACTTCCTCCCATTGTATCGTTCGGTTCGCCGCTGGAAAGATCGACGTAAAGAATTGGATCTGCCACTTTTCCCCGGATATGTGTTCGTGCATATGGCCTCCCAGGATCGGCTGCGTGTCCTGAGGTTGCCCGGCGTCGTACACATCGTAAGTTTCAACGGTAGACCCGCTAGCTTGCCTGCCGAGGAAATCGAGACCCTTCGTAGCGGACTGAAGCATCACGTCTACGTAGAGCCCCATCCGTATCTTCGCGTTGGTCGCAAAGTAAAGATTGTACAAGGGCCTTTGGCTGGTCTGGAGGGCATCCTGGTACGCAAGAAAGAGGGCTTTCGCCTTGTCATCTCCGTCAATGCGATTATGCGCTCACTCGCGGTGGAAGTTGATTTCTTGGACGTCCGGCCGTGCTGACCGTTTCGACCTCAAGACTGACTACGATCGCCATCATTAAGCCGTCGTTAGAAGGCACCGGTGTCACTGCGTTTAGAGGTATGGATTTATGATGAGTTTTCTGACAATAAAACGTAGGTGTGTCAAGACACCAGCGTTGCTGTTCTTGCTCGTCTCTCTCTCTGTGGTCGATGCGTCTGCCCAATACCAATGGCCGTACGACCAGAAAACCGCGCTCGAGACCCCCGATTCCCGTGCTGAACATGCGGCCGCTCAGCTGGCGACGCTTTCTCCGGAAAAGATTATTTCCATCCTGCGTGATGAGACTGGGTTAATGCTTCAGTTCAAGAAGGTACTGATCCGAGAGGCTTACCAGCAAGGCAGAATCCTCGATCCGGAGGATCTTACCGACGATGCTGTGTTTCGCTTGATAAGGGAGGACGCGAACATCCGGGTACTTGCGACTCGGGAAATTGAAGACCGCTACTACGTTAAAGCAAAGCCCTCGGAGGAGGAACTCCAGCGGGACTGCTTATTGTACGGTGCTTCCACAAAAACCTCCCCGGATGCTCAGCAGGCGATTGCGAAGAAGGCCCCCGGTGCGCCCGACACCACTGGGCTTCAGAATCAGGAAGCGGCCTACTGGCTTAAGCACGAGGAAGATCTTTACCATCCTTGCCTGGTTCAGCCCCCGGCTTCGCTGCCATCATACTCGCCGAATCAGCCCTCGTCTGCCAGCCAACAGAGCCCCCAAGCTGGGTATCCGGGAGTTGTTCCTTCCATGCAGCAACCCGCCGTGCCGCCTCAGTCGGTTCCGCGCAGCGTTCCCGCCAATGATCCGCGACGCCAACTGCAGAGCACGCAACTTCAGCAACCGATGGGTAACTATTTTGGCGGCATAGAAGGGGACATGAGCCGGATGGACCGAATTCGGCCCGACGACTTGCCTCAATTACTACGCGCTAGTCAAAGTCTCGGAGTCCCTGGGGGTGCGACAGACAATCTGGCTGGAGCTATTGGTGGGGGCAGCGCGCTTGGTGGGAGCGGCATGCTCGGTGGCAGCGGCGCGCTCGGCGGGTTGGGAATGGGCGGAAGCGCCCTCGATTCCTTGGCTTTGGGGTCGTCTCTTTTGGGATCGCCATCATCTGACGTATTGCCGGACCAAGGCACCACCTATCCTCAACAAGCTAGTCTTGACAATCGAATGCTGCTGCCTGTTCGACCTACGAATCCAGCTCTTACACAGCCGCAGTTGCGTCACCGTCCCAATCCCTACGCCGACGTGCCATCGCTCTACGATCTCTATTCCCAGTATTCTCGCTACACGCCAGTTTTGCGACGGTTTGGGGAAGAGATATTTCTCAATGGCACCGGAAATCTCGACCTCCTGCCGATGGATATGCCAGCCGGGCCTGAGTACGTCGTCGGCCCAGGAGATGGCTTGAAGGTCGAGCTTTGGGGTAGCGTATCAGAGCGTTTCCAGCGTCTTGTCGATCGCGAGGGCCGGCTTGCTTTGCCCGAGGTCGGGTCGGTTCAGGTAGCTGGCCGCACTCTCGGTGATGTTCAACACACCGTACAGAGTCTGCTTCGCACTCAGTACCGAGATGTTGAGGCAGACGTATCCTTAGCGCGTATTCGCACCGTCCGGGTTTATGTGGTAGGGGACGTGGAACGGCCGGGTGCCTACGACGTCAGCTCCTTATCGACGCCGCTGAACGCTATTTTCGCGGCCGGGGGAGCAACCACGCGCGGATCATTGCGAATCCTGCGCCACTACAGGGGTAAACAACTGGTTCAGCAGGTCGATGTATATGATCTGCTGCTGCATGGCGTTCACGCCAGTATGCAGCATCTTCAACCAGGCGACACCGTCCTGGTTCCGCCGTTGGGACCAGAGGTAACAATTGAGGGGATGGTTCGTCGCCCTGCCATTTACGAACTGAATGGCGAAAAAAGCCTTTCCGAGATCCTTGAGCTCGCAGGAGGCGTTCTCTCGTCCGGCACTTTGCGCCATGTGGATGTGGAACGGATTATGGCTCACGAAAGCCGAACCATGCTGCGGGTCAACATTCCTGAGGGCAATAATGAGGCGTCAGCGACCAAAACGCTGGACGATTTTGCAATCCAGGACGGCGACAAGATCAAGATCTCGCCGATACTGCCATTTGCCGACAAGACGGTTTACGTTGACGGGCACGTTTTCCGGCCGGGCAAGTATGCTTACCACGATGGCATGAAGGTGACGGATCTGATCAAGTCGTATAACGATCTATTGCCGGAGCCTTATAAGAAACACGCAGAGATCATCCGCCTAACGCCTCCCGACTATGTTCCGACAGTCCTGGCTTTTAATCTCGAAGACGCTCTGGCAGGAAAAGATCAGGATCTTGCTCTTAAACCGTTCGACACCGTTCGAGTGTTCAGCCGGTTCGATTTTGAAGATCCGCCTGTGGTGAGTGTGGCTGGCGAAGTCAGGGACCCGGGCGACCATGTCACAAACGGGGTTACCTACCTGCGAGACGCAATTTACTTGGCGGGTGGCACTACGCCCGATGCCTTGCTAAATGATGCTCAGGTCTTTCATAAAACGGAAAACGGCGAATTTGTCGTACTCAGTGTAAATCTCTCCAAGGCACTGGCCGGAGATCTTAAGAACAACATACTGCTAACGCCCAAAGACCGCATTTTTGTCCATCGTAACTTAACCAAAGTGGACCCTCCCACCGTGAAAATGGAAGGCGAGGTTGCGCGTCCCGGCAAATATGCTCTGGGCCAAGACATGACAGCAGCTGACCTGGTACGGCTTGCCGGTGGTGTAAAGCGGGGCGCCTACACCGAGTCAGCGGACCTCACACGCTACGCAGTGGAAAACGGAAAAAAAGTGATGGCGGAGAACGTCTCCGTACCGATTGGTCAGGCCTTAGCCGGTGTTGCTGATACAGACGTACGACTTCGCGATGGTGACGTTCTCACAATTAGCCAAGTGCCGGGTTGGAAGGACGTTGGAGCCACAATTAGGGTGCAGGGTGAGGTTGTTCATCCAGGAACATATGGCATTCAGGATGGCGAGCGCCTGAGTTCGATCATCACCAGGGCAGGAGGATTTCGCCAGGAGGCTTATCCCTATGGCGCCGTCTTCCAGCGAGTTCAAGTCCGAGAACTAGAAGAGAAGAATCGCGCAGAACTTATTCGGCTAACCCAAGATCAGGGACCTGCTTTGAAGGCCGTTCCGACACCCTCAGCCGACGATAAACTGGCTCAGGAGGCGGCCTTGCTGCAGTGGCAGTCGACTCTGGAGAAGCTCAAGGACCTGCCGCCCGCCGGACGTCTGGTGATCCATATCTCATCAAACATGAAGAATTGGCAGAACACTGCGGCCGACATCCAGGTTCGTGCCGGCGACATAATCTACATTCCCAAGCGTCCCAATGCGGTCATGGTGGACGGCGCGGTGTACAACCCGACCGCGGTCACGTTCAAGCACGGCAAGAACGTAAGTTGGTACTTGCGCCAAGCCGGCGGCCCAACCAACTTTGCCAACAGTGGTGCGATGTTTGTAATTCGAGCGGACGGGTCGGTGGTAGCGGGTAAGGGCGGGTTATTTTCTGGGGGAGTAAAGGACGCAAGCTTGCAAGCTGGCGATATGGTGCTTGTTCCAGAGAAGGGTTTCAGCACCAACGCGAGGTGGAGGACCGTATTACAGGTTGCCCAGATCGCGTACTACGTAGGGATTTCTACCCAGGTTGCGCGCAACTTCTAAAGCCAGGATCTGGGCATGTTGCGTTCCCTAAAGAGTATCTGCTTGGCCATACTGTTAACAAGTTCGTTTGCAGCAACCGCTCAAGTGAACGGCCAGCCAGTTACCAACTCTGGCCAGCCCCCCGTTATGGCCAAACCGGCAACCGTGCAGCAGGAGAAATATGATGAGTGGTTAGCACCGGGCGGTGATCCAAAGAACGAATTGATCTCTCCATTTCTTCAGCACCTCATATCCGATCAAAAGCAATTTTGGACGACCCCATCGAGGCTAGGACGGAGTGATTTCAAGACTCTCGTTCCATTTGTCGGGGTTACTGGATTGCTATTGGGCAGCGACTCATGGATCTCGGAGCAGCTACCGGACGCACCGAGTCAACTGCGGCACAGCCAGAACATCTCGAATTACGCGGCGTACTCACTCATTGGTCTAGGAGGCGGCTCATTTTTGTGGGGCCAACTGACTCACAATGATCGACTTCGCGAAACCGGACTACTCAGTGGAGAAGCTGCCATAAACAGCATGATGACCACGTATCTGCTCAAAGGGATAACGCAACGCAGACGTCCTTTGGAGGATCAAAGTGGCCAGTTCTTCCAAGGAGGCACATCTTTCCCGTCCGAGCATTCGGCGATGGCCTGGTCGATCGCCAGTGTCGTCGCTCACGAGTATCCGGGGCCGCTCACGAAGTTACTTGCATACGGGTTGGCTTCCACCGTCACGCTTACTCGCGTTACCAGCCGAGAACACTTTCCGTCTGACGTATTTATTGGAAGCGCTCTGGGCTGGTATTTTGGGCGGCAGATCTATCGCGCGCATCATGATCCGGAACTGGGCGGCGGAGCTTGGGGTGAGCTTGCGGATGAGGCTGTTGAGGGGCCGCCCAATCCCAATCACATGGCTTCTCCCTATGTCCCAGTAGACAGTTGGATATATCCCGCCTTCGAGCGGCTTGCAGCATTAGGCTACGTGCGTTCCGACTATGCAGGTCTGCGTCCGTGGACCCGTATGGAATGTGCTCGCCTCCTGGAAGAAGCCAAGGATGCGGTTGCCAATGCGGACGAGCATACGGAGGGAGCCAAGATTTATGGGTCTCTGGCCACCGAATTCGTATCAGAGATTCGCCGACTCGAGGGTATACCGAACCTCGGATTAGGTGTGGATTCAATTTACTCCCGGGCCGTCACAATCTCGGGGCCCCCTCTTCGCGATAGTTACCATTTTGGTCAAACACTGGTAAATGATTATGGGCGGCCATATAGCGAGGGATTCAACAACGTTACTGGAGTCAGCGCGCATGCCGTAGCCGGACCGTTCGCTTTCTACTTGCGCGCCGAATATCAACACGCGCCAGCGTCTCCAGCCTATTCCCTAGCAGTGCAGCAGGCCATTGCCATAGCAGATGCGACTCGTCCCTTACCCAATTCGAAGGCAGCGGTGAATCGGTTAGACGTACTCGATAGTCTGGTGGGCGTGAAGCTAGGCAATCTACAACTTTCTTTCGGCAAACAAAGTAACTGGCTGAGCCCAGTAAAGTCTGGTCCACTCTTGTTTAGTAATAACGCCGAATCCATGGTGATGCTCAAGTTTGACAACGTCTCCCCGTACAATATTCCGCTGCTTTCCAGCTTGCTAGGTCCCGTGCGCGGCGAATACTTCATCGGTCAACTTGCAGGACACCAGTTTCAATTTAATAATCCTACCCTAGTAGGACCGGGGTACCGCCCGCAACCCTATCTGCACGGCACGAAGCTCTCTTTCCGGCCGACGCCAAACCTAGAGTTTGGCATGGGCTTTACCGCTCAGTTTGGTGGGCCCGGTCTGCCATTTACTTGGAACAATTTCCTGCGGACTTTTTATTCCCACACCTCCAGTATCGATAATCCTGGAAAGCGAATCTCGCAGGCCGACATTGTTTACCGCATACCTCACCTGCGAAACTGGCTGACTGTATACTGCGACTCTCTAGTTGTTGACGAGTACTCGCCTATATTCTCCAGTCGACCACATATTATTCCGGGTGTATACATGCCGCGTCTGCCCAAGATTCCGCGTTTGGAATTTCGAGCTGAAGGTATTCACGAGACTCTGACCAGCGAGTTCGCTCCGGGATATGTGTACTACGGGTTGCGCCGATACCGTTCAGGCTACACCAATGACGGCCTGATTCTGGGAAGCTGGATCGGACGTGCTGGTCGCGGTGGGCAAGGCTGGCTTACGTACAACTTCACGCCCCGGAATACATTGCAGTTTAGCTACCGCCATCAGGAGGTGTCCAAGGATTTTATTGGTGGAGGCCGCCTGGTGGATTATTCGACTCGCGGGTCATTCTTACTTAATAACAACATAGAGATCTCGGGTGGCCTCCAGTACGAACAGTGGAGATTTCCTGTGATAACTCCGAACAGACAGTCCAATTTAACGGCAACTGTTCAGTTGACGTTCTATCCCCATTGGAAAATCACAAAATAGTTCGTAGCAACCAAAGCGTTCACACCTAAAGAGTCGCCATGCATTCGACACTTGGCATACAAAGTCCGGTCAAGGATAATGTCGCAAGTGCTCCACTCACAGAACTTCAGCTGGTAGAAGTTCCGGCGAGAGAATCAGCGGCTGTACGCTTTCGCCGCTGGGTCGCCGTCGTCGAGATGTTCGTGGACCTATGCACGATCGTGGGTGCGGTACTGGTCAGTTACCTCGCATACTACGACCTGCATTTTGGAAAGCACATCTACTATCCGGTCCGAGCCGTAGTATCAGTGGCCTGTGTCTTTGGCATCATCGCTGTGCTCATGCTTGGTCGAGTTGGAGCATACGAACGCGGTGTCGGACTCCTTCGGGTTCGTGAAACGGAGAAGGTTTTGCGCGTGTCAGCCCAGACCTTCTTGGTTGCATTCGCGGTCAGTTTTTTTTCGAACTTCTTGGTGTCTCGATGGCTGCTACTTATCCTGGTGACCACCGTTCCCCTGGCACTCTGTATAGAGAAACACATCGTGTACACGTTGGTGCGACGCCTTCACTCCAAGGGATATGGAATCGAGAGAGTGCTGATTTACGGCGCTGGATCCACAGGGCGCCAAGTGTACTCCGCTCTGAAGCGATCGCCGAAACTTGGCTTTGCGCCGATTGCCTTCGTAGACGATGACTACACCAAGACCGGCAGCATAGTGTTTGAAATGGGTTACGAACGGCGACCGTCTGCGCCGGTTGTGGGAGGGCCAATCCGCCGCGAGTTGCTCACACAATGCGACGCCGACATGGTCATCGTTGCAGTCCCCACAATTGATCGCACGAAGTTTCTGGAGACTGTGCGGGAGGCACTCGCGGCCAAGTGCCGTGTGGCAGTCGTGCCATCCCATTTTTTTCCCTCCGATGTTTTGATCGAATACGAGGACATCGACGGCGTGCTGCTAGCGTCGTTTGGGAACGGCTCGCGAATGCGCGGATACGATATAGTAAAGAGAATCGGGGACATTCTGGGTTCGATTCTGTTGCTAATCATGGGCGCTCCGCTTTTCGCTCTATTAGCGATTTTGATACGGCTCGACTCGGAAGGCCCGGCACTGTTTTCGCAAGAGCGGGTCGGCCACCAGGGACGTCGGTTCAAAATGTATAAGTTTAGAACCATGTTCCGTGATGCGCCTCAATATGAATACTGTCCCAGCAGCCAAAGTGATCCTCGGATCACACGCTTGGGAAAGTTTCTGCGTCGTACCAGTCTCGACGAGTTGCCTCAATTAGTGAATGTCTTGAAGGGCAACATGTCGCTGGTCGGTCCGAGGCCGGAAATGCCATTTATCGTCGAGCAATACGCGGAGCGTCACCGGCAACGACTACAGGTGAAGCCCGGATTGACCGGACTATGGCAGCTCAGCGGAGATCGGGGCTGCCTCATCCATGAAAATATCGAATACGACCTCTACTACATACAGAACCGCGGAATCTTCATGGACTTTGCGATTCTGCTCCACACTGTGATCTTTGCTATGCGCGGTATATGAATTTTGGAGTTTTTCTAGGTGAAGCAAACTAACCTGAGAACAGCCGATGATCCGATCGCAGCCACATCTGCGTTCGACACATTGCAGGAGATCGATTCGGGCGGCAACGGATCTTTCCCGCAGGAACGCGCCATAAGTGCGCGTTCCACAATCTCAGTACTCGATATTCTGCAGCTTCTGTGGACTCACCGCAGATTTGTGGCCCGCGCCACTATCAGTTCTCTCTCCGCCTTCACCATCCTCGCTTTCTTGCTATCCAAACACTACATTTCGACGACGCAGCTTATGCCGCCCGACTATGGCTCGAACTTACAAATGTCTTTGGCCCTCCCTGCCCTATCCCAGGCATCGAATGGTGGCACAGGAACGGGGAGTGGCAGCGGTTCCCTTATGGGGCTGGCCAGCCAGTTACTTGGATTGAGTACATCGGGCGATCTGTTGATCGGTGTGATCCAGAGCCAAACGATTGAGGATCACATCATTCGTAAGTTCGATCTCATGAATTTGTATTCTGTACGTTATTTACACGACGCACGGGAACAACTGGAGAAGAGGACCGATGTTAAGGTTGATAAGAAGAGTGGGATCATCAGCATTTCGGTCGAAGATACAAACCCGGAACGCGCTGCATCAATCGCCCGGGAATACGTCAAGGAGCTTGATGACGTCCTAGCTTCGGTCAATACATCGGCAGCCCATCGCGAACGGGTGTTTATCGAGAGCCGTCTTAAGGATGTTAAAGACGAATTAGACGCTTCGGCCAAGGAACTTGCAGAATTTTCAAGCCAGAACGCAGCGATTGATGTCCCTGAACAGGCCAAGGCCATGGTGGGCGCGGCGGCCGAGCTGCAGGCTCAGCTTATCGCGTCGCAGTCGGAACTGAAGGGTCTACAGCAGATTTACACCGATAACAATGTCCGCGTGAAGACTCTGAAGGCACACATCACGGAACTGGAGCATCAGGTAGGCAAATTTGGAGGCGTGGATGTAGATCCAACGAAGGATGGGGCTTTAGCCAAGGGTGAACTGTATCCGTCCGTTCGTCAGCTACCTCTGGTGGGGGTTCGGTATCTAGATCTGTACCGTCGTACCAAGGTCAATGAGGCTGTATTTGAGTTCCTCACCAAAGAGTTCGAGATGGCGAAGGTACAAGAGGCAAGAGAAATCCCGAGTGCGCAGGTTTTGGATCCGGCCATACCACCCGACAAGAAGTCGTCGCCGCATCGCTTGCTGATTATGCTGGGTGGCCTTCTCTTGGGATTCATTGCCTCCACCGCCTGGCTAGTTGGTCGGTATAGATGGGATGAATTGGACATGCACGATCCCAGAAAAGTCTTTGCGCAAGAAGTTTTCCTGACACTTAGGTTGCGAATCTGGGATTCCCCGGCGGGTAAAAGCTTTCGTCGGGCGTTGCGGCGCTTGTCGCAAAAGTACCGAAATTCCCAGGAGAAAATTGCCCAATAATCCTCGCCTAGAACTCACCAGAAATCCTTCCTACATCGCATGATGTCCTCCCTGGATTGCTTAAGGTATAGCAAGCTCGCCCAAAATACCCTCTGGATGCTGGGCGGGCGCGGGGCCCGCATGGTTCTGCAGGCAGTCTATTTTCTCCTGATTGCCAGAGCCTTGGGACCGGCCGAATATGGCGCCTTTGTGGGTGCCGTTGCTCTCATTGCTATCGTGTCTCCATTTTCAGCATGTGGCACTGGCTTTCTTCTCGTAGAGCAGGTCGCACGCGACAGAACAGCGTTCCCCCGAGCTTGGGGCAACGCACTTTCGACTACGTGCATTTCGGGAATTATCTTATTGGGGCTTGTGCTGGTTGCTTCCCATTTATATTTTGGAAGTAATGTTCCGATTACCGTGGTACTGATGGTCGGCATCGCGGACTTGCTCGCTGTGCGCATTCTGGACTTGGTGGCGCAGGCGTTTCAAGCTGTGGAGATTTTACAAAAGAATGCAGAGCTCTACGTAGCTTTGGGCATTGCACGTACCGGGGCAGCAATCGTCTTTATTACTGGAATGCTGGCATCGACAGCCACTTCCTGGGCAACTATGTATCTTATCGCTGCTATTATTGCTGCATTGTATGCTTTGATAGCGCTGCTGAAATCGCCTCTTGGACTTCCACGCTCGCGGTTCCACCTTTCCTTCTCGGAATTCAGACAAGGTCTCTATTATGCGATCGGGCTCGCGTCACAAACGGCATATAACGACATCGACAAAGCAATGCTTCTGCGACTTGCGAGCCTGGAGGCCACCGGAATTTATGGTGCCGCGTACCGCATAGTGGATGTAGCATTTCAACCAGTGGCATCCCTGACCGCTGCCGCCTACCCGCGGTTCTTTCGCCATGGTAACGGTGGAATCAGTGAAAGTTTGTGCTTCGCAAAACGGTTGATGCGGTATGCCGGGATCTATGGGCTAATAGCTGGCGTACTGCTGTTTCTGTTTGCGCCTTTTCTGCCCGTATTTATTGGACATCAATTTGCCGCGACATCCGAGATTCTAATGTGGCTCTCTCCCATTGTGTATCTTAGGACTGTCCACTACTTCTTTTCGAATGCGTTAACCGGTGCTGGCCTGCAAGGTATTCGCACGGCCATTCAAGTGGCCCTGGCGGTAGTCAATGTGCTTCTTAATCTGTGGCTGATTCCTCTTTACTCTTGGCGAGGAGCCGCATGGTCTAGCGTTATCACCGATGGGTTACTCTTAGTCAGCGTCTGGATTGCTGCAGAACTGCTTTCGACGAAAAGCGAGACATCAAAATCTGAAATCCTCGGCGTCGAGGATCCAACCTAGCGCTCGTTTCGCTCCCATTTTTCTCGGCGGATGCGCTGCGCTATGCGTGCTGGTGAAAAGTGAAGACCAATTCCATATGCATCTCATCGAAAATGTAGCGCGCGGGGGAAAGCGATTCCTCAGGCTGTCCGATGACTCACGGCTTGTTTGTGCGATTCGTCCCAGATATGAACTTGTCCTGCAGTTCCTATACGGTCGTAAAGGCTTGTTCCGACAGATCGATGGAGAAGAACCAATTCGATTGCGTCCTCAGGATCGCCTTGTACCAGAGAATTACGAGCCACCTGTGTTTCACTTTCTCAAGGAGAGGGTCAAGCCCGGTGCTGTCGTGCTTGAGGTAGGAGCGAACATTGGCATCTTTAGCGTGCTGATGGCACGTTGGGCGGGTAGCAACGGAGTGATCCATGCGTTTGAACCGAGTCCGGCTTGTTGCGAGGTCCTCACCTTTCACCTGGGCTTGAACGGGGTGAAGGGTCGAGTTGTCATTGAGCGCGCCGCACTGAGTAATTCTGAAGGAACGGCTACATTCTATTGTTCGGGGACATCGGGAACCAACTCGCTTTCAGCTGTTCGCATACACACTGCCTGCGGGGCAACGGAAGAGACACAAGTCCGAGTCACGACTGTGGATTCTTACTGCTTTTCAAGGAAGGTCTCACCTTCTCTCATAAAGATTGATGTCGAAGGGTTCGAATTTCACGTACTTGAAGGTGCGTTCGACATATTGAAGAAGTGTCGACCAATTATTCTGGTTGAATTTCACCCAGTAAACTGGGCTGACATTGCGGTTAGTCCTAAAAGTGTTATGTCGGCACTAGAAAACTTAGGATACCGGGCCAGGGCACTTTCAGGGCAGCAGAACATACTTTCACAATATGGTCATGTGGTGTTCGAATCGTCCGTCTAAAAGATTCAAACCATCATCATTTTGTCGATTCCAGGCCTTATCATCCCGTGACATTCCGGCAAACAAACCCAGGTGAATCAACCAGGAGAACATCCCCGAAGATGGGGGTATCTGTCGTTCCTTCCACGTTCGAAAAGAGCTTTGTCGTGCTGGTGCTGCTACTATCAACTAACGCATTTCTCAATCTGAGCTCTCCCGCGAATACTGCCGGCGATGCCGATAGCGGCATGCCATTAATGCAGGGTTTATGGGCCGCCCTCTACGCCATTACTTTTGGATTGGCGTTCAAGCACTCCACGCAACTGATCAGTAGCCTTCGTAGAAACGTTTGGCTCGTTTTACTACTTGCTTTCACTGTGTCGTCAGTTTTCTGGTCCGATGATCCGACTCTTTCACTGCGGCGTGGCGTGGCATTGGTATGCACTACAATCTTTGGTCTTTATTTTGCGGAGCGCTACCCACTACACCAGCAGTTGCGGTTGCTAGGTGTCGCGTATGGTCTCGCTGCTGGGTTCAGTCTTATCTTTCAGGTCCTCGGTTTGGGTACAGCCGTTGATATCGATGTGCCAGGATGGATCGGAATATACGATCAGAAGAATGTTCTGGGTATCAATATGGTTTTTGCGACTGCCGTACTGCTTCTGGTTCGCCGGTCGGATCCCAGGTATCGGGATTGGGCAACCCTCGGTTTAATCATCGTGATCAGTCTGCTGCTACTCTCGCAATCGATGACGGCAATTGTCATGCTAGTCGCTGCCCTAGCCATGTACTTGCTCTCCCGAAAATTGAGAATGAGCTATCGCGCCATTGCGCTCTCCTTATTGATCGTTGTGCCGATCTCGAGCTATGCAAGCATATGGGTTTATCAGAATCTGGACTTAGTAACCCGCTGGCTGGGTAAGGATCCCACATTGTCGGGGAGGGTGCAGCTTTGGATCCTATGTGTTGCCATGGCCTTGAGGCATCCTTGGCTAGGTTACGGTTATAGCGCATTTTGGCGTGGATATGATGGACCATCCGCGCCGATATGGCGTCTGTTCAAGTGGCATCCGCCTCATTCCCATAATGGCTTTCTGGAGGTTTGGCTCGGGATTGGACTGGTCGGTTTGCTCATATTCCTGATAGGTTTTGGAGTCTACTTCATCCGCGCAGTGAAATACCTTCGCAACCACGAAGGGGTTGAGTATTGTTGGCCACTGATGTTTCTAGTGCTCACGTTCCTTTCCAATCTTACGGGCGCCAACTTTCTGTCCAGGAATGCACTTTTGTGGATCGTTTATGTTGCAACAGGCGCGCTGACCGTCGCTAAACAAAAGGAGTGGGTGGCATCGAAAAAAGAACCAGCCCGTACTTCGGCGCTAGGCTTGCCCGGTGGGTTCGCTCCGTCATGAGAATCATTGCTTGGCCGGCAATTCAGTACGCTGGCCCGAATCCGTACACAAAGCTCCTTTACCAACAAGTGAGGAAAGCTGGCCACTTTGTCGAGGACTTTTCTTTCTCAAGGGCCTTGCTTCATCGGTATGATGTCTTCCACCTTCACTGGCCTGAGTATTACATCGCTCAGCAAAGCCGATGGAAAGCGTTAGCAGGAACATTGCTGGTGTTCGTCGTTGTCTACTGGCAGCGCATCCTCGGTGCAAAGGTTTTCTGGACCGTTCATAATCTTCGCTCCCACAACCAGACACGGCCGCGCGTGGAAGCGGTATTTTGGAGATTATTCTCATTTTCGATCCACGGATATTTTTGCCTTACAAGCAAAGGCATGGAAGTTGCAAGAGACAAATGGGTAGTTTTGCGGTCAGTTCCGGGGTTCGTCGTGCCACACGGCCACTACGCAGGGGAATATGAAGACTATATTGATCGGCCACACGCCCGCCGTAGTCTAGGCCTTCCAGAATGTTCTAAGGTGCTTCTCTTTTTCGGGGTGATAGGGACGTATAAGAATGTACCTTTGCTCGTCTCGTGCTTCCAGCAGGCATTTCAACGCGACACCTTCTTGATAGTTGCTGGGAAGAGCGCTAGTTCACACGAAACTGATGCCATACAAGAGCTCTCAACCGGCAATCCCAGGATTCGTCTCGATATCCGGTATATTCCCCAGCAGGAAGTGCAATTCTATATGCGATCCGCCGATTTGGTCGTCTTACCATTCCGGGAAATCCTGAACTCAGGAAGTGCAATTCTGGCACTCTCATTCGGATGTCCAGTCCTGGTGTCTTCCACTGGCGCAATGGCCGAGCTACAGGACATCGCAGGTAGCGATTGGGTACGCTTATTTGAAGGTGAATTGACGTCCGAGGTTCTACGTGAGTCTCTGGAATGGGCAACAAGTCCTCGCCACACCAAAATGCCCCCGCTCGAACAACTCAACTGGGAACGAATCGCATCGTCAACACTGACTGCTTACACTTCAGTGGTAACGAAATGAAGTCAGTATCTAACTCCGACAGGCATTCGATCAGCCCTATTAGGTTGGACAGACGGGTGCTGATTATCCAGGCCCGAATGAAGCAGTATCGGGTGCCGTTCTTCTGTCAGTTACATGAATCTCTCAAACGCGACGGGGTCCACCTCACGGTGGCATATAGTGACCCGGTCGACAAGGAATCGGGAACGGGCGACAGTGCCGAACTACCTGGAAATGTCGGACTAAAGGTGCCGGGCTACTGGTTCGGGCGCGGCCGACTCCTCTATCAGCCGCTTATTCGTAGAATCTTGAGTTCCGATCTGGTGATTGTGGAACAAGCGAATAAGCACGTTTTGAATTGGCTGCTCATGGCTGCCTCCAGGCTGGGCGCAAAGAAAACAGCATTCTGGGGACACGGCAGAAATCGACAACAATCTGCCCAGACTGTGACCGAACAACTCAAAAAATTCACTCTTCACTCCGCGAACTGGTGGTTTGCCTATACCGACGGTGTCGCTAGATACGTATCTGGCGCGGGATTTCCTGCTGGCAAAATCACGGCAGTCCGCAATTCCATTGATCTCTGCGAATTCCGTCGATTAATCGCCGAGGTCGACGAGCAACATTGCACAGCACTAAGAGATTCCCTTGGTATACCTTTGAATGCTTTGGTCGCGTTGTACTGTGGGGGTTTCTACCCAGGAAAAAGAATCGACTTCTTACTTGAGGCTGCAGCGCAAGTTCACACCTCGTTACCGGAGTTTCACCTGATCATTGTTGGTGAAGGCCAGAAAATCAAAAGCGTGAAATCTGCTGCCGACCAGTATGGGTGGGTCCACTACGCTGGGCCGCAATTCCGCCAGAAGAAGGCACAATTGTTTCGTTTGGCACAGATCTTTCTGATGCCCGCGGCAGTCGGGCTCTCCATTCTCGACTCCTTCGCGGCGGGATTGCCTTTTCTTACGACATCCATCGAGAATCATGGTCCGGAGATCGAGTACCTACAGGATGGAGTAAATGGGTTAATCGTGAGACCGGACACAAGACACTACGCCGAAGCAATTATCAATGTTCTTCGAACACCAGGGCTATTGCGTCGTCTAAGGCAAGGAGCCCTGGAATCGTCTCATCACTACTCAATTGAAGCGATGGTCCACAATTTTCACTCTGGAGTTGTGAAGGCCTTAGATTACAAGCCTGAAGACATCGGTTCTGCTAACCCTGAGTCCACATGGGCTTCATCCAAGCCCTGTGAGAGATCGTATTAGTCTCCATCGATGTGATTCCCGACAGCGCTCGAGAACGCTGTGTCAAGGAACCTCCCAGCACTTCGAACGAATAAGGATTAGGAGGACTGGTGAATAGATCTCTGTTCCGAATCGCCTTCCTGGTCGTTTTGTGCTGCCGAATTGCGTTAGCACAATCGGTTCGCTTCGCAGACCAGTATCCCGGGGCAGATGCTTCCGTTAAAGCCAATGCCTGCATTGCCGATGTTGTCGCCTCCGGCGGGGGTACTTGCGACCTCGGCGGCCTTGGTGGGGATCAACTCAACCTCTCGCAAAAGCTGAACATCGGTGCGGACAATATGGGAGCTAACGAATGGATTACCGTCATCCTTCCTGCCTATGGCAGGTGGACTTGGTCCTCCATAACGGATGGAACTAGCTGCCTGGTGACGCAGTACAGCCACTCGAGCCTGATTGGCTCGGATACAGGGCAGGGGATCCAGTTCCAGTTTGTTGCGGACCGAGGAAGCAATGTTGCAAGCGTCTACTGTACACAAGATGCTCCGGGATTCGCGCGCTCGTACCTGCGAGCCGAAGGCTTCATGGCACGTGCGACAGCAGGATCGGCTATTACAAGGGCCGTCGCTGAATTCCGCCGGACGTTCGACAACTCTGTCTTCCGCAGCCTATCGCTCGTCACCGAGGTACCCGGCTCGAAGGCAATATGGGTTTGGGGAACCTGCTGCGGAACATCGTTTTACAACATTTCTGCAAATGCCAGGTCAGTCGGCATTCCATTCACACTTGGCAACCCGGGTGTGATGGTCACGATGCAAACGAACTTCTTCGGGCTGGCGCCGGAATACCCTGGGTCGGGATACAGCAATGTCGTCATTGAAGAAAATTATACCTGGACTACTAACAACAACATCTTTGGGCTCTACATGGAAGGTCCTCTTGGGACCACCGATACCACAACGCCTGCAATTTCGGTAAGGCGCACCGGAGGCACGTCTGCAGCCGCTAACAGCATCTATGGCGCACAACTTCGTAACGACGTACCAGGGTCGATTCGACCACTGATCGAGATTGCATCGGGCGCCAAGCTCAATGCCTCTGAGCTGGGCAATTCAAACACTAACTTCATCGTCGACCACAATGGCGGGGGGATAAATGTTATTGGCCAGCAGCATGGGAGCTTATCCACCTACACAACCGATCCCTCAATCATCAATGGACTAAAAGCCTACAGTTCCTACCCAGATCGGCACCAGTACGTTGACTTCTCACAAGGTGGCGGATACACGTTGAACCTGAACGGTAACGTCGTGTCTAGTCAATATCCTCGGTGGGTTCTTAAGAGTACAAACACTAATACGGGCGCACGGCAAAGTATGATCGATTTCCTTGACGGGAATAATAGTGGATGGGAACTATCCAACGAGGTAAACGGCGCCAATGCTCCCTTCAGCTTCTACCCGATTACCGCGGGCATGAGACGAGCAAGAGCAGGGTCGATTGATAATACAGGACGGTGGACATTGAACGGGGGCTTGACCGTCAACGCAAGTATCACCGCAAACGGCTCCGGGCTCAAACACAAGCGCGTGGCCGGATGTACAACGGCAGCCGTATTGGGTAATTTGTGCTCCACAGTAATCAACTGGGACACAGCATTCGCGAACGTCGACTATACCGTTTCCTGCACGGGTGATGGCGTAGCCTCAGGAGTTCCACTCAGTGGCGGGATAACTGCAAAAACTCCTACCTCAGTTATTTTTAGAACCGTTGCCGGAGCTAGTGCCGAAGCTCAATATCGAACGATTGACTGCATTGCAATGCATGACTGATCTAACATCTTGCCAATCTATGCGGTCTACTGTCCATTCTGTGAGATATTTTAGAAAAGAACGCGGTCAATGTTATACCGACGCTTTCTTCGTGGATGAATGCTTGATATTGCTTGGTCTATTTAGTGTGACAGACAAGGCCTTCGCTACAGCGTGAACTATTGAACAAGCATCTGATAACTCGACTCCCTGGCTTCCGTTACTTAAATATGCTGCGTCGCGGAACCGTCGCCGTCCGATACTATTTGCCCGTTGTGAAAAAGACCGGAATCTGGCTATTCACATCGCGGGAGGATACGAACTTCACATATGATTTAACTCCGGTCAACCTCCAATATCTAGCCCACATGATAGCGGTCACGACCCGTTGTTCCCACTCCCTCATTCGCAGCTATATAGATGAGGTGAGCAGAGACTCCGCTTTGCGAGAACACGTTTCCAGCCTAAGTTCCGAAGGGCCTAATGCGTCGCGGAGCGACAGTGAGCCGCATTTTGGTCGACGCATCGGCTGGTATGCCTTTGCTCGAGTACTAAAGCCACGCCTTGTTGTGGAAACTGGAGTAGACAAAGGACTGGGTAGCGTGATGATCTGCGCCGCACTGCTCCGTAACGACAAGGAGGGATATCCCGGAACTTACATAGGTACCGATATCAATCCTGAGGCGGGGTGGTTGCTGCGGCCTCCATACTCGGCGGTGGGTCGGCTCGCCTATGGAGACTCGATCGAGACTCTCAAAAGATTGGAAAAACCGATTGATTTATTCATCAACGACAGCGACCATTCTGCCGAATACGAGTATAGAGAGTATCAAACAATCGCGGATGGGTTGTCACCCGCAGCAGTCATTTTGGGCGATAACTCCCATGCGACTGACAGCCTTTGCCGATTCTCCCTGGAGAAGGGTAGACAATTTCTGTTCTTCCGCGAGGAGCCGCAGGCTCACTGGTATCCTGGCGGGGGGATCGGAATCTCATTCCGGGCAAATGTAGGAGGGACAGCTAATGAAGTTGAAACGTCGGCTAGTGTATTACTCAAAGAGTAGAGGAACCCAACAAATCCCGGAGAGATTTCTGCAAGATTGCCGCC
>AR_comb_assmDRAFT_10067730_pt1 | contig 20482 bp, 20 predicted proteins | sample ArasoioldDNA_FD_10543 | JGI IMG/M metagenome (IMG submission 10543) | reverse complement strand
TTGGAAACAAATTTGATTTTAGCGGATGTAGAAATTCAATCTGGCAAGAAATCTGATGGGACTTCCTTATTGCAATCGATCGTAAAAGAAGCCAAGGGTCACAATTTCATTAACATTGCCGATAGAGCGCGCGACCTACAACAAAAGTCGTTATAGCATTCAGCACTTAAAGTTGTTAATTCAAAGCGTCCCGTGAATTTCTCCTAAATGAATGATTTGGTCAATGGTGATATTGATCCGTTTTTCTTTCATCGCAGATTCCAGAATTGATTTCATCTGGCGATAAGATCTTCTTAGTTGCAGTTTGTTGATACTTAATGCTTGGGAAATTTCCGCCGCTTTCAAGCCTTGCCATCGCAGCTTCAAAATTTTTATCAGCGATTTATCCAGTTTCTGAACACAATCCGAAAGATGAACTAATAGTCGATCTTTTTCCATGTGAGCGACAAAAAGATCTTCGACTCTTTCAGCCACAATCCGTGCCATGATCGGCTCTTGATCCTTAAAAGCCATTTTGCGCAACCGGTCAATGCATAAATTTCTGGTGATTGTAACAAACCAGCTTCGAAACACTTCAGGATTGTTCAGGCTTCCTGCATTTTGAATTACCTTGATGAATGCATCGTGAAATATATCTTGAGCAAGGTCGTAGTCTTTTAAGTAATGGAAACAAATTTTAAGGATTAGATTTTTGTAGCGTTCGTATAAAGTCATTAGAATTTCATTCTTTTCCGCTGCCGTACAATTCTGAAGTTTTATTACAAGTGCGCGATCGGTTTTGGACGATTCAATCTGAGTATTCATATTTTTGATCCTCCATTGTGCTTCACCCTAATACGCGGGAAACACACCCAAAACCTCTATGAAGTCCAGGGTTCTCGAGAAGAAAATTGACTTAAAAAACGTTCGGTCATTAAACTTTTAGCTATGAAAAAAATGCTGGTGATAAGCGCACATCCAGATGACATGGAAATCGGCATGGGTGGAACTGTGGCAAAACTTTCTGCAAGCGGTTGCTCCATTATTTCAGTGGTATTAACTGATGGGCGGAGATCACCAAATCCATTGGCATTGAGTCAGGCAAAAATGGCAGAAATGCGCAGTGAAGAAAGCAAACGTGCAGCGAAAGTCCTGGGAATAAAGCAAACAATATCTTTTGAATTTGAAACGTTAGACACGCCGGAACTCGCGGATACTGCTACGCAAAAGCTGACAGAAGTAATCAGTTCTATGATGCCGGAAGAAATTTTCACATTGCATCCTGAATTAGATCGCCATCCAACACATCGAATAGCGGCGAAAATTTCTATTGATGCTATTCAGCAAAGTAGTGTAAAAAACCCGGATGTGTGGGCTTATGAAGTATGGGGATTGTTTCATACCTGGGACCGACTTGAGGATATTAGCCTACAGATGGAAACTAAATTAAAAGCTATTGGTGAACATCAATCGCAGCTTGCCGCAATTCCATACGCAGAGGGGATTACTGGTCTGAATCGCTGGCGCGCGGTGTTTGCTGATCCGAAGCAAGAAAAAGTGATTGGAACTTTTGCCGAAGTATTTTTGAAATTGAAGCTATGAAGGATCAGTTCATTCTTGGAGTTGAAGGGGGAGGCACCAAAACCGACTGGGTTTTACTCAAAACAACCTCCACTTCAACAAACATCATTGATGAAGGACGTTTACCTCCCACAAATTTCAGACTTGTTACTACACAACAATTGGTTGAAATACTTAGGCTTTTACCTAACTATCCAGATCATGTTGGAATATTCCTGGCGGGATGCGTCACTGAAGAAGATCGCAACAAAGTTCATAACATCGCTAAAAGTATTTGGGCGCACAGCCAAATCGCGGTTGGAAGTGATCGTGATTCGGCGCTTGCTGCCGCATTTCAAGATCAGGATGGCATCATCGTGATTAGCGGAACCGGCTCTGCTGTAACCGGACGTAAGAACGGCAAGATTGAAAATGCCGGAGGTAGAGGTCATTTACTGGGAGATCGCGGCGGCGGATATGTGATTTGCCTGGAAGGCTTGCGATTGGCTTTGCGCACTTATGATCTGGAGCATCGCATTACACCGCTGGCCAGCGAACTGTTGAGAGCTTTGATGCTCAATCGAATGGAAGATTTAATTGCATGGACACAAAGCGCGGAAAAAATGTCGATCTCTGCATTGTTGCCGGTGATGTTTGCGGCAGCACAAAAGGGCGATCGCGACATGCTTCAAATCATTGAGGTTGCTGCATGTTCTCTTGCTGAATACACACGTTCGGCTGCGCGATGGCTGAAATTTGAAAAACCTCCAGTTAGATTGCTCGGCGGAGTATTTTTGAATCAGCGTTTATACATTGATCTTTGCATTAAGGCGTTAAACGAAATTCTTCCGACATCATCGGTTGAGCTTTGCAAAACATCAGGCGCGGTTGGCGCAGCATGGTTGGCAGCTTCGAATAATTTGCAGATTCCAAAACAGGAGCAAACAGAATACAAAAGGATCGAAGAATTAGATCGGGCCATCACGGAACAAACGAATCCTAGATCTACAAACCTTGATCAAATGAACACCGCGGAACTTGTGAATTTGTTTATCGACGAAGAACATTTTGTAATCGATGCTCTTAAAGCACAGAACCAAAATTTGGAAAAAGCTGTTGACTTAGTTGCAACTGCATTTCAAAACGACGGCAGGCTTTTTTACGTTGGTGCAGGAACGAGCGGACGTCTTGGGACTTTAGATGCCAGTGAGATTCCACCAACATTTGGAGAACCTCCGGACCGCGTTCAAGCAATCATTGCTGGAGGCGCAAGAGCGTTGCACATCAGTGTTGAAGGCGCAGAAGATGATGAAGTGCAGGGTGCGAGATCGATCATTGAGCGCGGAGCAAAAGCGGAAGATGTTGTTTGCGGAATCACTGCCAGCGGCCGTACACCATTTGTAATTTCCGCATTAAATCAAGCGAAAACGCTTGGAGCAAAAACGATTTTGCTTACATGCAATCCGGCACGAAATAAATCATCCAAGTTTGATCTTGAAATTGATCTGCCAACCGGACCTGAATTAATTACAGGGTCTACCAGATTGAAAGCTGGTACAGCAACGAAACTCGCATTAAATATCATTTCCACTTGCAGTCTGATTCGGCTCGGAAAAATTCAGAGTAATTGGATGATTGGATTAAATCCATCAAATTCGAAGTTAAGAGATCGCGCCATTCGCATTGTAAGCCGCTTAAAAAATATTCCGTTGGATCAGGCCAAGAAATTATTGGAAGAACAAGAATGGAATGTTGCTGCTACTTTGAAGTCTTCTGACAAAAAGTAAGCAGCGTTTCGCCGATTTTTTTCTGCCGGATTAATGTAACATCTTCCGGAAGTTGAAATTTTGATCGAGAGGATGTTTCCAAAACCAGCAAAGCATCCGGGAAAAATTCTGCTGCGGCTGAAATTAATTCCGGATAATCCTGGTAATCATACTGCGGATCAAAAAAAATAATATCTGCTTGTTCTCCCGATTTGTGAATGACTTCCAACCCTTTGATTGCAGGCAACGAGTAAATCCGCCAGATCGCATCATCGGCACACAATTTCAGATTATTTTCGATTGTCTTTAGGGCTTTGTGATTCGTTTCCAAAAAATAAACTCGTGCTGCACCGCGGCTTAATGCTTCAATTCCCACAGCACCACTTCCTGCAAATGCATCCACGAAATTAGAACTTTCGATTTGAGTTTGAAGCATGTTGAAAAGTGTTTCGCGCACGCGATCGGTAGTTGGACGGAATGAATCAGATGATTTTAGATTTCGACCGCGAAGCGTCCCTGCGATAACACGCATACACTAACTTTAACAGATCAACGCGGTCTTCAATGCGTGCGGGATGCCCGCGCTCATCGTTCGGACTATTCTGGCGATTCGTTGCGAACTTCGACTTTTTGTTTCAATGCATTTAAATCGAGAATTCCCGCTCTAAACTTATCCACATCCTCATTATGCAGGGTGAAAATAATGCTCCGCTCCTGGCTGGAAACAAAACTTTCGCGGATGTGAGCGGTTACGGTAATCCGTTCTTTGTTGTTCAAATCGGCAAGTACAGGAGCTTTCTCCGCAAGTACATTAGTCACCGTGGTGGTGATCTTTTCAATTAATTGCTGATAGCTTGTGGCCAGCATTTTTTCCAGATCCAAATCAGACAAAACGGTAGTGGCTGTATCACTGGTAAACGTGGCCGCAACAGGAGTTGATTCGAGTTCTTTCAAGTTCTTTTGAACATCAGTTAATTCAGTTTGAAATGCAACTAGCGCGGTCTTACTTCTCTTCTTAGCAGATACTTCAACCTCAATGCGCTGCGTTAATTCTGATTCCCTGGCCCGCAAACGGATCATTTCCGCTTGCCGCTCAATTTGCTTTTGAACCATGCTCATTTGTTGCTCTGCTTTTAATTTTTGACGTTCTAATTCCTGTAACAACGGCTTCGTAAAATAAATCGCGGGTAATTGAAGTGTTATGGTCACCACCGGACCATATTCCGGAAGTCGGCAAGAGTGAGCGGTATAAAAAATTCCAGGTAGTCTCGGAAATTTTTCGCGGAGTGAAATCATCAGAATTGTCTGGAAGTCGGTGAGCTTCACCATGGCACGCTGATCAGCTGCCTGCTCCGGTCCTGGAATCGATACCGTTTCCGGTTCAATCACTTGATCTTGAGCCCACAGAACCGGTGCGACAAAAGCAAAAAACAGGAGCGACAAAATTTTTCTATTCACTGGTATCTCCAGTTTCTGTCGCTGACGCTTTTAAAACATAATCCAGCAACTGATTGGTACGATCGACTTCCTGTCCGGTACGATCATAAGTAGCGGCGATGTCATGCTGAATTTTGCGCACATCTGCAGTGTGTTGAAGCTGCAAATAATTGGTATACATTTGGAGCGTTTGCCAGTACAACTTTTGCTGCTGATTATTATTTTGTTCAAGCAATTGTTTGAATCTGACTTCAGAAACGTCACGATAACTTTGAGTATCATGCTGAATCGCCACTAACTGCAGCTGCATTTTTTTGATTTCTTCCGAAAGTTCTGCCTGGCTCCGAGCAGCTTTGCCCCACCGCACGGTAAATTGTTTGGATGAAACTTCCCACTGCAAAGGCATGAAAGTTAAAGCGCTGATAAACGCGGTGATCACTACAATCCAGATTGCAGCTTTACTAAAAACAATGGATTGCCATTTTTGATCCCGCCGCAAAAGTTCACGGATACGGAACTTTTCATCGAGATCTCTTCGCGGAATTTGCCGCATCAAACTTGAAATCGCTCCAAGTTCGGAATGACTGTCTCTGCAATCTTCGCATTCTTCCAAATGCGAACGCAGACGCTGCTCTTCCTCCGGCTCCAACTCTCCGCAAATACCTGAGACTATTAATTCCTCAAAACCTTCACAACTCATCGTTTCTTTTCACCTCAACAAGCTTTAACGCCCTCCGCAAACCATCTAACGCGTAATACATCCTGCTCTTTACTGTTGAAACTGGACATTCCAACATTTCGCTGATTTCGTGAAACTTCATTCCTTCATATTCCTTCAACAACAACACCGTTCTTTGTTCCGGTGGTAACATCGAAATCGCCCGCCGAATCCGGCTGTAAATTTGTTCGCGTTCTACAGTCTGTTCAGCGCTATGCTCTTCGGTGATTACATCAGCAAAATTTTGCTGATCTCCCATCGGATCAAAAAACGTCTTCCACCGTTTCTGCTTCCGAAGCAAAGTATTGCAACGATTAATCGCAATCTTAAAAAGCCAGGATGAAAATTTTGACTGCTTCTTAAACTTTGCTAAATTCCGATACGCATTGACAAAACTATCCTGGCAAGCATCTTTTGCCTCTTCCTCAGAATTCATGAAACGGAGGATGAAGTTATATAAAGGCTTCTGCCAACGGTCGATTAAAAGATCAAAATCTCTGATGTTGCCTAGCAACACCGAATCGACCAGTTCTTCATCCGATCGTTGCCGCACGTATGGCTCAGGCACCCTCTTCATACCCACTCCGTAAGACTCAGACCTCTATAGGAAAGACTTATCTTGTTTTGCTTATTGAAGATAGAAAATAGAAGATAGAGAATTGGCGCTAACGAAGCAATCTTGACCCTCGACTTCCTACTGTTTCATCGACTGCTCGTGCCATTCTTTGATTTCTTGCCATGAATCGCGGAATTCCTTTTCTTCAGCCTCTGTCATTACCCTGAATGGAACCTGCACCATGCTTTTTGCGAATTGAACGTTTAGCCAATATTGACCCGGAACAATACCTCCTGGCACCTTAAAGAAAATGCGGCCGAGACAAGCCCGATCCGAACTCAGTTCAACCTGATCCCAGGCAAGTCCGCGACTTCCAGGATCGTTGAAAAATTTAATTGCACAGGGCCTGCTAACTTCCACCGGAAAGTAGTCGATGGAATCATGGATTTTGCTATCACGCATAACCAATGATCTGCAGCCGCCGGCTTTATTGAACTCCTGCTGCGTTGCTAACGGCACAACAGTTCCGTTCGGAATCTTCAGACTGAGATGCTCGCGTTTCAAAACGTAGCCCGGTATGTTTTTTCGAAGTGTGAATCCTGTACGAAGCAGAATCCAATCGCCTCCGATCGATTGCTGAACCGCTCGATATCCCAGGGTGGCATAACCTTCCTGGTTGTATGCCACTCGCACAAATTGTCCCATCAGCGTAAACATCTCCGGCACATCCGGCTGAGGAACAGGGACCGTTTGCTGCTGTGAAAAAATCAGTGATCCGCAGCACAACAAAAAAAGTGTGATTGATATGAAAATGATGCTGTTGCGATAAGTCAATTCATCCTCCTATTTTCAAAACGATTTGTACCACTTTTCCAGAACCTTCTCAGCCGGCTTTCCTCGCGGCGTGTAATCTCTATCCTGCGGACCGCCATCGCCCCACCAATTGTAAAAATACACAGAGTGCATAAATGGTGGAGGCGGATCCCATGTTTTCACAAATGCCTGATAGCAAAGTTCCTGCTCTTTCAAATCTACGGGCGTTGTAGCAAAGTAGTTCCACGGATCTTTGTTTGCGCCATCAACGCTTGGATATCCAATTTCGGTAATGATGATCGGACGTTTGTATTCGTTATATGCTTCTTCAATCCTTTGTTTCGCAGGCTTCCACGCATCCAATAATTCTTGCAGTGTAGGATCCGTTTTCTGAGTCAATCCGAAATAAGCGTTAATTCCCAGAAAATCCATTTCTTTCATGAATGCGATATCGTGATAATGATCCCAGTTCGCAGAATAAGTTAGCAGTCCTGGATAATTCTTGCGCGCGTAACGCACAATTTTGGACCAATGATCATAATCAGACTCCATCGCACATAATTCCGAACCAATCGATAAAACCTCTACCTGGTACTCTCTCGCCAGATCAGTATAAAAGCGGATTAATTGCGTATAGTTCTTCCACCACAGTTCCGGATCTTGAGGTTTCAAAACTCCGCGCCACTCTTTATGTCCGAGATGCTGAATATGCAGCGTAGGAAATAAAAAAACGCTGAGCCCTTTTTGATGCGCATATTTGATAATTTCGGAAAGCCGCGAGATCTCAATTGCTCTTCGATTTAAGTAGATATAATTTGCGCGGATGTCTTCTTGATAATTTGTTACGAAGAATGAAATACTGCGCGCGCCGGAAGCATGAATTTCATCGATTGCCTGTTTGTAGGAATAATCTTCTTCCAATGCAAAAAGCGGCAGAACCAATCCTGGTTGAAAATTAACTTTGTAATTCCTCACCCGATCCGGAAATGATTTGCTCGAATACCACCATGAACCCAGTTCAAAGAATACCGAAGTAAAGCAAAGCCCGATGAATGCAATTGCGAGTGGAATTAATCGATAGAGTTTTAAAAATTTCTTTCGGGGCGAGGTGCTATTTTGAAATTCATCATTCATTCTCAGTATCAGCCTTCATCTCTTCTAACATTGCTTTCATTTCATCCCTTGCATGCCAATCCCCTTTCTTTTCAGCTGCTGCAATTCCTTGATTCAACCATTCTTCCGCTTGATTTGTCGCTCCTGATTTTCTGGATGCGATTGCTGCCTGGAAATACGCTGCTGAATATGCCGAATCTAATTTCAAAACTTCGCGAAAATGCAAAATCGCTTCATCGAAGTTTTGAATGCTCATGTATTCCATGGCCAATGCATAACGTGAAAACGTATCGGTCGGATCCATTTCCACAAATTCTTTGAATTGCTCTAATCTGCTTTTTTCTTCTTCTTCCATTTTGAGTCTCTGTGGTTATCCTTCCAATGCAATCAAAAAAGGATCTTTCAGGGCTTCCGCTACCCATCTTAAGAAGCGGGCGGCATCGGCGCCATCAATTAATCGATGATCATACGAAAGCGAAAGTGGAAGCATCAAACGCGGTTCAAATTTGCCATCAACATAAACCGGTTCAATGCTTGATCGTGAAATTCCAAGAATTGCAGCTTGAGGAAAATAAACAATCGGTGAAAATGCTGTTCCGCCGATTCCACCAAGATTTGTAATCGTAAAAGTTCCACCCTGCATTTCTTCCAATGATAATTTTTTTGTTCTCGCTTTTTCGGCAGCTTCGGTGAGTGCCACTGATAGCTGAAGAATATTTTTCTTATCAACATCGCGGATAACCGGCACAAGCAAACCGCGATCTGTATCAACCGCTATACCAACGTGATAATACTTTTTGTAAATAATTTCGTTTTTAGCTGTATCCAGACTGGCGTTAAATTGAGGGAATGTTTTCAATGCTGATGCAACAACCTTCAGCAAAACTGCAGTGACTGTTAATTTGCCGCCAGCACCTTCAACTTTGTTACTAAATTTTTTGCGATGTTCTTCAAGCTCCGTAATGTCGGCTTTATCGTATTGAGTAACGCGCGCAACACTGAGCCAGGAAGTGATCATGCTCTCCGCAGTTTTTTGGCGGATTGCACTCATCGGTTTGCGTTCGATCTGTCCCCACTTCGAAAAATCGGGAAGCTGAGGAACACTGAAGCCGGGTAAACCTGTTGTTGGTGCTTCCTTCGCACGGGTACGTGAAAATTTCTTTACATCCTCAATCGAAATGCGGCCGCGCGGTCCTGTTCCATTTACCTTATTAATATCGATTCCGATTTCGCGCGCAAAACGCCGCACTGAAGGCGCAGCTGGCGCAACTTTCACAATTCCATCGGGACGATACTTCCGATAACCTTCCGTGATCGAAGGCAGTGCTTCTTCCAACCCTGCGCGACGCGGCCTCGCCTTCGGTTCTGGTGCAGGCGCTGCTTCTTGTTCAACAACTTCTTCAGCAGCGGGAGGTTCTGCCTTTGCCTCAATTTCTGTTTCAGATATTTCCGCTTCTTCTGCCCCAGCGATTACAAACACTACATCGCCAACTTTTGCTTTCTCTCCTTCCTTGACCCGAACCTCTTTCACTATTCCTGAAACTGATGATGGCACTTCAACAGTTGCTTTATCTGTTTCAAGTTCCACAAGTGGTTGATCTCTGGATATCTGGTCTTCAGGTTTTACCAGAACTTTCGTTACCGTAGCTTCCACGATGTTTTCGCCAAGCTCTGGAATTTTGAATTCAACAATGCCCGCCGCGGCGGGAGCTTTCTTCACCGCCCTATTTGATTTTGGTGCAGTTGCTGTTTTGGCTGCTGGTTTTGATTCTGTTTTCTTCTCAGCTTTTTTCTCTGCTGGCTTTTTTTCTTCTACGGCAGCTGCTGCTGGTTTCGATTCAGGTTGCGCTGCGCCATCAGAATCAACAGTCAAAACAACTTCGCCAACTTGAGCTTTACCGCCTTCTTGTACGCGGATCTCTTTCACCACTCCGCTGATTGTTGATGGAACTTCAATCGTGGCTTTATCGGTTTCAAGTTCCAACACTGGCTGATCTTTTTGAATCTTATCGCCAACCGATACCAATACTTTCGTTACATTGGCCGCTTCAATATTTTCACCAAGTTCTGGAAGTTTAAATTCGCTAGTCATTATTTACCACAGGGATCACGAAATTATTGGATCTTTTTTATCCGGTTGAATTCCAAGATCTTTTTCAGCGCTCTGAACCACATCCACGCTGATTTTGTTTTGACGCGCAAGGCCGCTTAACGCAGCAAGCGTAATGTATCGCGCATCCACTTCAAAGAAATCGCGAAGAGCACCGCGACTATCGCTTCTGCCAAATCCATCAGTACCTAATGTATACATTGTTCCAGGCACCCATTTCGCGATCGAATCCGGAATCGCCTTGATGAAATCAGAAGATGCAACAAATACTGCGCCTTCTTCACCTTTCAAGGTTTCCTGAATATAAGGAACTCTGGGAGTTGTACCAGGATTTAAAAGATTCCAGCGTTCAACTTCAAGTCCATCACGCCGCAGCTGCTTGTAACTGGTAACGCTCCAAACATCAGCAGCGACCCCATATTTTTCGGCAAGCAACTTTTGCGCTTTCAACACTTCATTCATCAACGGACCACTTCCCAATAAATTCACTTTGCCATTTTGCGCAGGAATTTCCGAGGGTTTTAAGCGATACATCCCTTTCAAAATTCCTTCACGGGCACCTTCAGGCATTTGAGGCATCGCATAATTTTCGTTATAAAGCGTTAAGTAATAGAAAATATCTTCCCGCTCTTCATACATCCTGCGGATTCCATCACGGATGATAATCGCAATTTCAAATGCGAATGCCGGATCATAGGTAATCAAATTTGGCCATGCTTGTGCGAACAAGTGGGTATGACCATCTTGATGCTGCAAGCCTTCACCATTCAGCGTTGTTCTTCCGGCGGTACCGCCAAGTAAAAATCCCTTGCAGCGCAAATCACCGGCCGCCCAGATCAAATCGCCGATCCGCTGAAATCCAAACATCGAATAATAAATAAAGAAGGGAATCGTATTGATACCATGAGTTGCATACGCAGTACCCGCTGCAATAAAAGATGACATCGATCCCGCTTCTGTAATTCCTTCTTCCAGGATTTGTCCGTCTTCCGATTCTTTGTAATACAGCAGACTTGTTGCATCGACCGGCTCATATAATTGGCCAACGTGCGAATAAATTCCAACTTGCCGGAATAATGATTCCATACCGAACGTGCGTGCTTCATCCGGAACAATCGGTACAATCAGATCGCCGATTTCTTTGTCTTTCAAAAGCTTTGAAAGTAATCGAACAAAAACCATTGTTGATGAAACTTCCCTGCCTTCAGTTCCTTTGTAAAATTCTTCAAACAATGATTCCGGCGGAGTCTTTAATTGAGGGCTGGTAACTTTCCGTTCCGGCAAGTACCCGCCTAATTTTTCCCGCCTTTCTTTTAGATAATTAATTTCCTGGCTACCAGCTGCGGGCACATAAAATGGCGCATTCGCAATTTCCTTATCAGAAATTGGAATTCCAAACCGCGTGCGGAATTCACGCAATTCTTCTTCATTTAATTTCTTTTGCTGATGAGTGATGTTTTTGCCTTCACCACTTTCACCTAAACCGTAGCCTTTAATTGTTTTTGCCAGAATGACTGTTGGTGATCCTTTATGTTCAACAGCTGCTTTGTATGCAGCATAAACTTTTTGCGGATCATGTCCGCCCCTACGCATCTTCGCCAATTGTTCATCGGTAAGATCTTTCACCATTTCCAAAAGTCTCGGATCCGCGCCGAAAAAATGTTCGCGGATAAATGAACCAGGCTCAACTGTGTATTTCAAATACCAACCATCAACAACCTCATCCATCCGTTTTACCAGCAACCCTTCGTCATCTTTCGCCAGCAAAGGATCCCAATCCGATCCCCAAATCACTTTGATTACATTCCAGCCGGCACCACGAAATGCAGCTTCCAATTCCTGAATCATTTTGCCGTTTCCGCGAACTGGACCATCTAGTCGTTGAAGATTGCAGTTAATTACGAAAATGAGGTTGTCTAACTTTTCGCGCGAAGCGAGTGTGATTGCGCCCAATGCTTCCGGTTCATCGGTTTCACCATCACCAAGGAACGCCCAAACTTTGGAATCGCTAGGCTTCTTTAATCCGCGATCTTCCAGGTAGCGATTGAATCGTGCCTGATAAATCGCCATGATCGGACCCAATCCCATCGATACTGTTGGAAATTGCCAGAAATTCGGCATCAACCAGGGATGGGGATAAGATGAAACGCCGCCTTTGAGTTCGTGTCTGAAATTTTCAATTTGGTCCGCTGTTAAACGTCCTTCCATATACGCGCGCGCATAGATTCCGGGTGATGCGTGACCCTGAAAATAAACGATATCTCCGTCTTGTTGATCATTGCGCGCACGCCAAAAATGATTGAAACCAATTTCATACAAAGTAGCAGCGGAGGCATAAGTAGAAATATGACCACCAATTCCGACGTCATGTTTGTTCGCTCTTACCACCATCGCCATAGCATTCCAACGAATCAGGCTTTTAATTCTGCGTTCAATTTCACGGCTTCCTGGAAATGGCGGTTGTTTTTCTGGCGGAATGGTATTGATGTATGGCGTATTTGCGGAAAATGGGAATCGTACTCCTTCTTCTTGCGCATAAACCAGGAGTTCACGAATTAAATTTGTAACGCGCTCCGGACCTTCTGTTTGCAAAACATACTTTAATGAATCCAGCCACTCTCTAGTTTCTAGCGCTTCAAGCTCATTCGCATCTTGCTCTTTATCCTGAACTTTTTCTTGTTCCTTCTCCGCTACTTCATGCATAAAGACCTCCGCCAAATTCGGTCATTTGTTCCCATTGTACTGCAATCTTTCCAGAGCGGCCGGCAGTTCAGCCATGTCGTCTATAACGACATCAGCGATTGATTCGCGAACAGCTAACTTATTTGCACCAATAAATTTAATCGCTTTCATGCCTAACCGTTTAGCTCCGGCAATATCGGTATGTTCAAGATCACCGATATGCACTGATTCCTCCGGCCTGATTTTCAGATCATGAAGGATCGGCAAGAATGTTTCGATGCGCGGTTTAAGATAGCCCGTTTCATTTGAAAATGAAAATGAATCGAAATAAGACTCGATGCCATGACTTCCCAGGATTTTTCGCAATGTTGTGCCTGGTGAATAACCGGTATCGGAAATAAGTCCGACTTTCACCCGTGACTTTGCATGTCGAACTGCATCCCCTGCCTTCGGTATCAATAAAGGTTGATGCTTCAATAACACCGTTTCGAAAAATTCTACGATTTCTGTTTCATCTTTTGAGTCGATTTCAATGCCGAGTTCATTGCAAACAACCCGCACATAATCCGTCATATTTGATGCCGTATATCGCTGCCATTGAAGTTCAAAATTAATTTTCGCTTCTTCAAAGGCGGAGTCGATATCCTCTTTTGTCAGATCTGGTTTGTACTTTTGCAACCGATTCAACGCAAATTCCTTGCGCATCTCGTTGCGGATTTCCTCGCCACGATCGACAAATAACGTATTCCAAAAATCAAATGTTATTAGCTTAATCATTATTTAAAGCTCATTACAAAATTATTAAGAAGAGAAGTAATTTAAAGCCCGCAATCCTCAATCCGCAATTAGCTTATGATCCGAATCTCGCGTTGGCTTTCCCCGCGATGATCCATTTCCACTCGAACGCTAGGATGGGGATAATATTGCTTCAAATTATCCGCCCATTCAAGGATTACCAGGTCGTTGCCGGTGAGAATCTCATAGATCCCTGCTTCAAATATATCCTCTTCTTTATTAAGCCGATAAAGATCAACATGGTGAATCTTAGGCGAACTTCCATATTCTCGAACCAGCGTAAATGTCGGACTTTGTACATCCGCCGAAGAATAATTAAAAGCTTCCACAAAACCGCGAACGAACGTGGTTTTACCCGCTCCTAAAGGTCCTACAAGACATATTTTTTCTCCGCCTTTTAGTTTCTTTGCAAAATCACTGGCAAACTGACGGGTTTCTTGTTCAGAGTGCGAAATATAAGTTGAGATACTCACCTTCGAAGTTTTTTTGCGTCCGGATCAAATGTACTGCACGGTTCCACATCGCAGGAATATCCATCGCATTTAAAGCTTGCTGCGGATACTCATGCTCAAACAAATTTGCAGTGAATCCATGAATGTAAACCCCAGCGATGGCTGCTTGCAACAATGGAATTTTCTGGGCAACAAACCCGGCAATAACACCGGTTAGAATATCGCCTGTACCGCCAGTAGCAAGAGCCTGCCCGCCAGTTGGATTGATCCAGACATTTTCATCCGGATCCGCAATAATCGTGCGATATCCTTTCAGCACCACGATCGATCCAGTGGCGCGCGCCAATTTCAAGGCAGCTTCAATCCGATCACTCTGCACCTTCTTGTTATCAACGTAAAGCAACCGCGCCATTTCACCGGGATGTGGAGTGAGAATCGTCGAACCAGCTTTACGTTTCAACAGAATTCCTCGATCAAGCGCCACCAGATTTAAGCCGTCAGCATCGATCACTATCGGCACATCGCATTTTTCAACAAAGTCGCGAACAAATTCCCAGGTCTGTTCGTTGGTGCCGATTCCAGGCCCGAGTGCCACCACACTTTTGTCTTTCGCAAAATCCATCGCAGAGTTGAAAGCATCAGCCGAAAAAAAATCGGCGTTTCCGGTTGATGACTGCGTCATGATTTCAGGACCAAGAGTCGCGATTGTGTTTTGCACGTTTCGCGGTGAGTAAACCGTAACTAACCCTGCACCAGCCCGAAGTGCACTTTTTGCAGACATAAATGCTGCGCCTGATTTTCCAGTCGAACCTGCAACCACCATGACGTGGCCATAGGTGCCTTTGTGGCTATCAGGTTTACGAAATGGAAGTAGTTGAACAACATCTGAACCGCGCGTGATGCTGGTCGTTGATGCAGTTGGAATTCCAATATCTACGGCATAAGTCATTCCGCAAAGTTCCGCGGCCGGCGGCAAGATGTGACAATACTTCATCGCGGCAAGCGCTACTGTTCCTTTCGCATGAACCGCCGGTCCAATGAGTTCTCCGGATTCACTTGATAAACCGGAGGGCACATCAATCGACCAGATGTCTTTGCCCGAAGTATTGATCGCTTCAACAGCTTGCGCATAATTTCCTTCCAACGGTTTTGTCAGACCGGTACCGAAAAGAGCATCAATGATGAGATCCGCTTCTTGAAGCAACGCAGGCAGATCAGCGATCGCCACTTCATCCAGACAACGAACTCCGGCATGAACGGCGCGAGTCCAGTTTTCCCCTGCATCATTTTTCAGAACGGTTTGAGATTCAAACAAGACAATCGTTGCAGTCCAACCACTGAGCCGGAGCAATCGCGCCACGGCCATCCCATCACCGCCGTTATTGCCCTTGCCACATACTACAATTGTAGTACGTGGTTCGGGATAACGTTCTTGCAAAATGCGGCTTACTTGAGTGGCCGCATTTTCCATCAAAACCAGTGATGGAATTTTAAGTACTTCAATCGCATGCTTGTCCGCAGCTTGCATTTGCTGCGCGGTCAACACCTTCATAGTTCCCCCTCCTTGGATAAGGAGGGGGTCGAGAGGGTGGTTGAAAATATCATTTATTGACCGGAATTTTCCGCGTTTCAGTTACATTCGAAATTCGATCGCCAACCGTAACATAAAGATCATATTGACCTGCCGGAATATCGATCGGCGGCAGCGTTACCGTAATTTCTTTGAGTTCTGCGAATTTAGTCTGATCCCATTTGAAACTTGCAGTATGCTGATTTGCAGCAATCAACTGATCGCCTTTCTTCAGTTCTTGTTTGAAGAAAAATTCGGCAAACATTTCTTCACCGGAGTCATAAATAGGAGCGGTATCAGGTTTCATTACAACTTCATATTGGCCCGGCTTTACTTCTCGAACATCAAATTCAATCTGGTTTAAACCAAACTTTTCGGTACTTTTTACCGATGAAATCAGATCGCGATAATCTTTGCTTTCATCGATGATGTTGGCCTTTGACACATCAACAAATGCTGCCTGAACCACGCTCGGAATATCTTGATACTTGAAGTTTGCATCAAGTGCTCGCTGTTGTTCACCGATTATATCTCCAGGTTGAGCACTGGGCGGAAACAAAATGTATTTGAAGTCGCGATAAACAAACAACATCGCTTCGTTTGGCGGAATACGATCGGACGGAGTTTTATCGTAAACCCATAATTCTGCAGGACGCGATGATCCTTCCACCGATTGTTTATCTACTCTACTCGGCGCACCAAACATGATGTAAGTTCGGCCGCGTGCCGATTTCCAACCAGGATTATTTTTTTCGGCATAAGTCGCATTGGCATATTCAACACGCTCATAAAACTTTTGTTTGTATTCATTCTCACGTGTTCTCAAAATCGGATCCCGTCGTGCCCAAAAGATCTTAATGAATTGCATCTGTTCTTCGGGAGTCTTTAACCGTTTCCAAACATCTCTTTCGTCGGAAGTAATGATTAAACTAGGCGGACCTTCTATCCATGTACTTATATTTTTTTGCAGATCGGACCACTTAATCGGCTCAGCCGTAAACCCCATCTGAACGCTAACCACCATTAAAGCTATGACTACTAATCTTGCTAACATACACACACCTCAGTCTTCTCATAAAATACTGATTGTGAGTCGAGAACGCAAAGTGGGGAAGAAAACAGGAAGGAGGATTTACGACGGTCTTTTAACTTTTTAGCCATAATCGGCGAAGCATGCTCAACCCACAGTTGAACCAGTTTCTACCATATTTGGGTTCTAAGAAATCTTCAAAATCAATGTAGTTTAGTTGAACGTCTTATCACACTTATATTCTGGGAACCCAGAAAAAATATTAATTAGGATTATCTTTTGATACCGCTTGGTTCTTTTCGTAAATGTGATAATACATGCCCATATATGGCAGTCTCTTAATGTCGCGATATCCAAGTGGTGAGGGATCTAAGCCGGCAATCATTACAAATCGCGGGTTGTAATGACGAATGATGCCAATAAAATCTTGTTTCACTGACCAACGTAAAACTTCTGGGGTGGTTAACCCTAACATATCTAAAACCCTTCGCTCAGAATAATATGACAGCATTCCCGATTCCGTGGTGGCGATTAAATCTTGCTCATTTGCGTACTCACGTAGGAATAATGCCAATTTTTTGTGAACGTCTTCGGAAACTGCTGACGCGCGGAGACCTTCTGTACATATCCAATTTGCATACACCCAAATTGCCATCGCAATCAAAACACAGATCCACCGCGAAGCAGTTTTAAATGTTGTTGGAATTCGTTGGGTAAGCATGAGCAAACCACGAATGAATATTAATGGAATAAAAATCAGCGGAGGAACATAATACCAGGCAAAATCGGGTGCGTGCCCCACCAGAAATGAAAAATAATAAAAAGGAATCCAAACGAGGAACGGACGAAATTCGTAACGTTCGCCCCAGATACTAATAAAACCCAAAATACAAATTACAAGAATTGGTGGAACTAAAATCAAAAAGGGAAAATATTCAATTAGAAAAGAATTTAGATTCATAATTCCAGATATATGGACTGAAAATTTGGAGACTAACGAAGATGGAATCATTGTGCCAAACGTTTGCAAGGCAAAGACTATCCACGGTAGTAATATGACTGCAATGATTAGAAAATTCCTTATGATGTTAGGCCTGGTCTTGGAGTTGAAGATCCAGAATGCCAATATCAATCCAAAAATTAACAAACTATCGGGTCTACATAAGAGCAATAATGCAAGGATCACTGCGGAAACACTTGAAGCCTGGGAGCGTGTTTCGAACAACGCCAATGAGACCATTAACAGAATTTCAACCGGCGTTTCCATTCCCCCGAGCCGGAAAAATATCGACAAGGAAAAAGCCCAAAATGCTCCTGTCGCCAGGGCTAGCCATATGTTCATGAACTTTCTTGCAAGTGATACCAGCAATATTGCAATAAGCGCGTGACAAAAAACTCCAATCCACATACTGGCTATGTGAGGGGGCACACCTAAATATGCAAAAGGAACTAACAGCATAGTGAACAGTGGACTAGTGGTGCCAAGACTCGGGTTTGATCCAGCCGAAGCGATAAATCCTTTGCCTTGTGCCAAATGTTTTGCGTATGAGTAAGTTATGTAGGCATCTTCTTGGCCCTCCCAAAGACTTGAGATCCAGGCCGACAAAATTCCTGCAGTACAGCCTACTAATAGAAGTAAAAATAAAAATCTCTTCATTAGTAAGCATTGTATCTTATGGAAGATGCCACAGAGAAATAGTGGATTGAATCTGAATATTCACTTTAAGCAGACAAGAGTCAGGCGATCAGTGCTGTTAGTCCAGATATGTGGTTCTAAATCGTCATAAACTTGCAAGAAGCCGACACGGCGGATGGCACGATAGAGCGATTTGCGATCCGGCCAGAATGAATTGGTGTTATTAAGCGCAGATTGTGGATCAGCTATATTCTCTTCATGGTTACAACCTGAAAATTTTTCGCCTTTATAATCAAAAGTTACGAGCCTTGATTTTTCAACTGCTATCTGAGTATCAATAATCAATAACCGCTTGCAAATATCGGCAATCTTTTCCAAGAGTATGAAGACATCCGGAACATCCAGGTGATACAAGATTCCACAACACAAAACTACATCGAATTTTCCATATTTTTCGGCGTTTAAATTTCTAACGTCATCCTGAATGAATCCACAATTTTTAAAGCCGAAAACTTGATTGGCAAATTTCGCTTTTTCAATATTCTCCAGTCTTCCTTCAATACCAACTACCTCTGAACCATGCTTGGCAAACTCAAATGAATACATTCCTTCCAGCGAACCCAGATCCAGTATTCGCAATTCTTTTAAAGCTTGTCCAAAGAAGTCCTCAGTAACTTTAACGTAATGGGCAGGCCGACCGGATGGACTTTCCTTTCCTTCTATAGTGAAAATATTCGGAGCAAGTTGAATCGAATGTGCGGTCCATTCGCCATATTTATTTATGATTTCTTGCTTTTGCTTCTGAATTTCGGAGATGTCCATTTTATTTTTGTGGAAACAAAAATGCTTCGAATGCTAGGACACTTGTGAAGGTATGATCCGGCTTCGATGGTAGATCGTGTGGCGGGATGAAGCCGCTCCAGCGAGCGAGTACGGAAGTGGCGCCGGCGCGTTGTCCGGCGATCACATCTGCGCCGGCATCGCCAACAACAAGGGTTTCAGCAGAGCTCACATTCAGAGCCTTCATCGCTTTCAAAATTCCTTCCGGATCGGGCTTTGGATGTGTAACAGAATCTCCGGTTACTAATTCATCAAAATATTGCAGCACATTTTGCTGCTTCAAACAGTACTCCGCAGTTTCTCTGCCAGCACCTGTAAATAATGCGATCCGCGTTCCGCTGTCATGAATTCGCTTCAACAATTCACCCATTCCAGGAAACAGAGTAATTTCGTTAAAGTGATCGCGGTAATATTGAAAGAAGCGATCATAAGCGGCAGCTTTATTTTCAGCTGCAATAAAAACCCCCATGACTTCAGGCTCAGCAGGTCCGAATGCTTCGAACCATTCTTCCGGTGCCGGTCGTTTTGAAGTAAATGGTTCAATTCCGTAATTGAATGAGCGTAAGATCACTGGCAGTGAATCAAACAAAGTTCCATCACGATCAAAAATTATTGCTTTCCATTTCATGATGCGAGATACGGGATGCGAGATGCGTGGCGATTACGCATCAGATTCAGTAGCAGCAGAGTATACAGTGATGTCGCCAAAAATTTCGCCTTGATAGATACGAAGAAGGCTGAGGCGGATCATCTCCAGAATTGCCAGAAACAAAACAATCATCTCCACCCGCGTTTCCAGTTGTTTTGCGTAGTTGATCAAACTGAAACTTTGATTCTTTTCCAGATATTCGGTCAACTCTTGAATTTTTTGCTTCACTGAAAATTGATCAGCTTTAATTTCAAGCGCTTCCCGTTTTTGAGTTCGTTTTATCAGAAGCGCAAATGCATGCACCAGATCATACAAATTTGCTTCCACTAATTCTTCGCGGTTCTCTTCCGGATTGAAAGTCTCAGGACGCTTCCAATATTGTTCGAATGTGCTTTCCCGCTCTTTCAATTGCCCGGCAGCCATTTTGATTTTCTGATATTCCAGAAGCTGTTCAACCAGCGGACGCCGCAAATCTTCTTCGATTCCTTCTTCTGAAGGAGGCTTCGGAAGAAGCATCCGGATTTTTATTTCAATCAACTGAACGGCCATCAAAATAAATTCGCCGGCAACATTCAGATTCAACTCCTGCATTAATTCCAAATGATCCAGGTATTGCTGCGTAATTGTTGCAATAGGAATGTCATATATATTGATTTCGTTTTTCTGGAGTAAGTACAGCAGGAGATCGAGCGGTCCCTGAAATACTTCAAGTTCGATAACCGGATGTGTTGATTCCATCACCAAATTCCTTTCAGCGAAAAAAATCGAATTTGAAA
>AR_comb_assmDRAFT_10347789_pt1 | contig 20498 bp, 10 predicted proteins | sample ArasoioldDNA_FD_10543 | JGI IMG/M metagenome (IMG submission 10543) | reverse complement strand
GCCGCAAACGGAGCCAACTCGGGATGCTTCAACATTTCCTGGGATACATCAGGCAGGAAAGCCGGCTCTTTCTGGTCCAGTGCTTGTGCTGCCGCGCCAATCCGCGAAATCTTAGTGCTAATTCTGATGGCGGGAGCGCCCGCTGCTCGATCAAATTCCAGAAGATGCAAAGTTTCTCGACTGCTGTCCAGAAGATAGGTCGGCGCCATGGAGACGAACGCTGCTGGACAAAACCTCGCGCAGGCTATGGAGGACGGCTTTCACCGTCGGCTGCTCGACAAGGGCGGTGGACACATCGAGCAAGGCTCGATACCTACTATGGGCGGGCGCCTCGCCTACATCATCTTCCGGCATGTGCATCAGACTAGCACCGACCGGTTCAATCGAGAACCATGACGAATACGTCAGCCAGAAGAACCCAGGTTGTTGTCGAAAGACGCGTTTTTTGTAGAAGGAGTGTCGAACAGGCCGGTCGGAAAGCTTTCGTTATGGTGATCAGTTTCTTGAGCGAAATAGCGGTCGCACAATAGTTGCACAAATGCCCCCGAATGGTGGCACTTTGCCCCAAAATGGGGCATCGCGTCCGAAGTTAACCTATTGATTCCGAACAACAGCGTGTGACGTCGGGAATTTGCTAAACCGTTGTACTGGCTAGAACCGGTACCGGAGCCGCTCTCGATGGGCGCTCCACCAGTCATCATAGGAGAGTACAATGAAACGATGAACTGCCAAGTGAAGGACGAGTTGGTGAGTCGGCTCGTCGCTTTGAATAACAAACTCAATCTGCTCAGTCCTGACCTAGTTCACGGGGACGAAGAACGCGCGGAAGTGCAACAACAACGTGAGAACTTATACAGCGAGATCAAGCACCACAGGGCGAAGGGACACGAAGGCAAACCGTGCCCAGCGGCAAAACAGGTTTAGGCCCAGTCATCTCTCGTTCGCTTGGTACGCAAATTAGCGCAGAATTCGCCTCCCAGGGGATTCCAAATAGCCGCCATCAGTATGGCTCTGTCTGTTCAACGGCCCACACGGCTCTCGAGTCGTTTGTTGCACTGCAGCTAAGTAACGATTGTCCTTGATCCTTGCTAGGCCGATCGCGACGCCTTCCACTGGAGGGCTGGTAATTCAACGTTCGCCACTCGCTTGAGGTATTCCCGGGCATGAACTTCCGCTCGTTCCTTCCCCTGCTCCAGATCATCTACAGATTCCGAAGGGGCAATCCAGGTCTTGGAGCTTACGTTGTAAACAGAAGCCTGCACTCCCTGCGCGTTGTGTTCCGCGAACAAACGTAAGTGTTCGTTCCCCACTTTGACTTCGGTCCACACACCTTCATCCAGCATGGAACACCTTCTCCTCCAGAGTTCTCTCTGCCGCCAATCATCCGATACGTCTTTCGCTCGACGATCTTTCGCGTAGCGCGATTCCAAGCAGATTGCCGATCTGCTGATTGCTGCTCGTATGCGTGACCAGCCAGCCGTTACTTACCCAGTCGGTGAAGCTTATTCTCGTCTCCGATCACGAAGAGTTTCTTTTCTTTTGCTACGGTCCACAAAAAGTGATTCTTGGTGAAAAGCTTTTCGCGAAACTCTCGGGGCCCGTGTACGGTTGGATTTGACCTCCCGTCCGAGCTTCGTTTCACTGTCGCCGAGGGCGGTGACCACCTCCACGAAACTTACCTCGCCCACGACCATCAGATCCACGTCGCTCGACGCTGCTTCTTCGCCGCGTGCAACCGATCCATACACGAACGCAAGCTTAATTTGATCTTCGAGAGGGGTTAAACCTTCGTGGAGAATGTCTCGTAGATCGCGTTCTCACGATTCGCCAGGTCGCAAACTTGATGACCATGGCGGACTCTGTGAATGCGTCCGGCGTCAGTTCGTTGCCCGAGTTCGCGTTGGGTAGCTCCTATGCCCGTTCCGGCCGTACCATTCAGGGTACACTTGTACCTAATACGGGCACAATCGCGAATGCCACCACACAGTTGCTCCTCGTTGCCAACTTTATTTTTTCAACTGGGCAGTCCAATTCGTGATCATATTTAAGGGCAACGAACTCGAGTCTGGCGCAGTACTTCCGATAAAGCGCCGGCCATCCTTCGGATCAACATCAAAAACGGTGTTCACGGGGCCGGTTAGGAATGGGGATCGGAATAATGGGCGCATATCTTGAATCGCAAAGCTGCCAGCGGATTCCCGCACCGAAACAGCAATCATGTTTCCATCCTTCGCTATGAAATAGAGTTCCTTGGTATCTGCTTTCCAGGCTTCAGGGTAGGCCGCTCCGCCCGAACTAATTTGCCACTTGCCGACGCCGTTCGGAAATGACGTGACATAAAGCTCTATTGCTCCAGATTCCCGAGATGCATACGCAATCCACTTTCCGTCCGGCGAGACCCGGCCAGCAAAATGGTCAAAGGTGGCATTCGGGAAAAGCGGAAAGGGTTTTCGATCTCCGAACATCGGAACGACCCAGATTTTTTGAGAGCCTGCAGAACCGCGGGTGATCACCAAATATCGTCCATCCCGCGTCCAATCTTCCGGAGCGTCGATTTCATCAGCAGAAACCAGCAATTCCGGCTCACCGGCACCGTCTGCGCGCTTAATATACACGTTGGTGTTGGTGCTGCCTGCCTTCATCGCTGAAAATGCCACCCTCTTGCCATCTGGCGACCAAGCAACATACCAGGCATCCTCGCCAAATGTTATTTTGGTTTGTGCGCCGCTTTTCAGATCAAAGACAACTACCTGGCCATGAGCGCCAGAGAAACGTACGGTAGCAGCCCGAGTCTGATCCGGCGAAAGGTGCAAATCCACCAGTTGGTCGGTGATTGGCACCGGACCGATGCGGCGTCCGTTTCTGTCAGTCCAGATGACTGGATAACTCACCTCACCAGCGCTTTGGTAAAGCAGGACACCATTCTGTGACGCGGACGCAATGATTCCCCAGTTGCCGCCCTCGCGAAGGACAGATCCGATCGGTGTTGCTCCTCCGCGCAATTCGAGTCGATCCGGATCAAATTCTTGCGCCATCAAACTGCCTTCCCTGAAGTACAGCAGATTGCCAGACGAAAAAAGGACACTGCCACTCGAATGAAGAATCAGTTTCGCCGTTCCTCCGTCGATGCTCGCGGCATACACCTCGGCGTTTCCCTCTTGGCTGCCGGTGTGCCGGGCCGCAAGATAGAGGAAATGTTTGCCGTCTGGAAGAAACAAGGGCCAGCGGTGAGTTGAGTGTTGCGAGCGATCCACCTTTGTGACAGTAACTGCCTTGCCGCCTGTGGCCGGCACGCGATAAATGCCTTCGTAAATATCAGGCGCAAAAAGTATGACTTCTCCAGCCCAAGATCCTCCCCGGCCGTCGCTTGCAGGCGCCAGGCTGACCGGTGGGCCTCCGGAAAGCTCGAGCTTCTTGAGCTGTTCGTCCGCAAAGAATCCGAGCGATTTTCCATCCGGAGACCAGAAGGGAAACTTCCCGTTTCCCGTACCGGGAAGCGGCTCCGTCGTGCCGGCATCCAGGTGGCGTAAGAAGAGCATCTGTTTGCCATCAGCCATACCGACAAAAACCAACTTAGAACCATCGCGCGATATAGCCGGAGCACCGGCGTTGTCGCCGAGCGTGAGAAGCGTGACCTGAGGCGGTGGCAAGATGACAGACCGCACGAGCGGAGGGCTATTTAGCCGATTCGAGGATATATAGGTAATTAATGCGGTGGCTGTCGCCAACAACAAAGCTCCAGTGGCTAAGAGAACCCCGTTCCGCCATCGAGATACAGTGACCCTTGGTCGCCGGCGTATCGCCGCTTCGCCCGACGACTGCGAGATCCATAGCAACTCACTCTTTAGGTCGCTCGCACTTTGCCAGCGCTCCTCCGCGTCTTTCGCCAAACACTTACGAATGGTATGGTCCAGCGCAGGGGGCGTCATCGGTTTCAGTGCGCTGAGCGGCTCCGGTTCCTTCTCCAAAATCGCCGAGGCCACGCTCAGCTGGCTCTTCCCTGCAAACGCCCGTCGTCCCGTCAGCATTTCATACAGCACCGCGCCGAGTGAAAAAATGTCGCTCCGCCCGTCCAGTTCTTTTCCTTCCACCTGCTCCGGCGACATATACTGAAACGTACCGACTATCGTTCCTTGCTCCGTTACAGGCGAGTCCGGTGTAGCAGTGACCGTCAACGTAACCGAAGAAGAGAGCGCCGGAGTGGGCTTGGCAAGACCAAAATCCAGCAGCTTAGCGCCCGTGGCCGTGAGCATGATGTTGCACGGCTTCAAATCGCGGTGCACGATTCCCGCTCGATGCGCTTTATCCAATCCATCCGCAATCTGCGCCCCGTACTTCAGCGCCTGCTCCTGTGTCAGCGGCCCTTTCTCCAGCCGCTTTGCTAGCGTTTCGCCTTCCACGCACTCCATGACCAGATAGTCCACGCCATTCTGGCTACCTACATCGTGCAACGTGCAAATGTTCGGGTGATTCAAACTTGAGATGGTCTTTGCTTCTCGCTCAAATCGCTGTTTGCGAACTGGATCATTCGAAAGCTGCGCCGGCAGAATCTTGACCGCGACCGTGCGGTCCAGGCGCGTGTCCCGCGCACGATATACCTCGCCCATTCCGCCAGCGCCAAGCGGCGCAAGGATTTCGTAGGGGCCTAGCTTTGTGCTTGGGGCGAGGGGCATAGGTGGCCGCATTATAGCCCAATGGCTTTCGATCAAAGGCTGGCACGGACTTTCAGCCGTTTCGGAATTGAGCGGTTCACGTTGAAAATGTGGGCTGAACCAGTTGGCTCCGCGGGTTTCTGGATGTGCCTATTTTCGACTGATGAAGTCCCAGGCACAAAAGTCTTGAAACGACGATGATCTGTCTCGGTGTCACCGACTCGGAAAAACTAAGAATTTCCGCTCCCTCAAGTCCCCGCAGTTGCGGCCCCTGTGACGCCCAAACGGGCCGCAGTCTTTGGCCTCTACTTTGCTGGGCGCGAACGCTGGAGAAACTTTCTACGGTTCGCGTCGGGGTGTGCTTCCCCGGAAAGTATTGTTCCTTGGCTTGCGCGGGCGAACTCGGCACGGCAAATTACAAGGTTGCTTGCGGATCTAAGCTGGTCAGCGCGGTATTGGGAAAGTAGTGGCTGATGATTTCCCGGAAGCTGGCGCCCGCTTCGGCCATGGCTTTAGCGCCGCGCTGGCAGAAACCGACACCGTGTCCCTGTCCGACACCTTCAAGAATCACTGCTCCCTGTTCGGTTCGTGCGGTGAAATTATTGCTCGGCACCGCGTTCCAACCGAGCAGTCGGTCGACGGCAAGACGCCCCGCTTCGCCTTTGCCGAGCAGGCGCACCGCCTCATGTTCAGAAATCCGCCGCGTCCAGCGCGAAGGATTCTCATAACAGTAGCCGCAGCGAACCGAAAAATAGGGATATCCGCTGCTGCGAATGCCAAGTTCTGCCGGAGTGCGCGTGTGGCCGCCGCAACTGCGCGTGAACATCGCAGCGACGGGCTTCTCCTCGAAGGTAATCACAAGACCGTGAGTCGCTGAAGATGCGACGCCGGCCGGACTTTGCGGATTCGGGGGATCACGCAGAAATTGGCAGTGCGTAAGATCGCAGAAATCGAAATCGTGATGGCGGCCTTTTCCTGCAATGAAGTACGAGCGCGTGACGACCGCTTGGGCCTTTAGCGTTTCCACAGGAGAACCAGGTGCGGACTCCGCCGCGACAACCGAAGCCACCGCCGTCTCCAAGTCCATCGTAACAATAGGTACGATCAGGCCCTGAATCGCTTCGATGGAAAGTATGCCGCGGTACCGGCGGTTGATTTCCCCAGGGACTCCGAGGACAAAGGTGGTGGCCTGGCCGTCGCGGCCACTGGCACGAATTTCGGCGGCGCGAACAGTACGGCCGCCAATCTCTAATAGCAGCGTGCCGCCGGCGATTCGAATCTGTGCAGTGCTGGGACGGGGACCTGGCTCCAGCACGAAGACGTGGCTGTCAGCATCAAGCCGGAGCGCTTCTTCGTTGGCGATGCTCAGTGTGATTTGGCGAGGATGAAAGAGGCCGAGGACACCGATTTGAACTCTTTGCGCAAACGCAGTGGAACTCGCAATAAGAAAGAGAAGAGAAGCGACCGTCCTGCGGGACACGCGGCTATTCCTCGATCCGGCGGAGCATGCGGCCGGCCATGACAGAAGCTTTTGCACCGGCAGCTCCGTGGACGCGAATCATCAGAAGTATCTCGGGCTGATCGGCGGGAACCATAGCAACGACGAAACCGTCCGCCGGAGCGGAATGCCGATGAGTGCACAGAGCGGTTCCGGTCTTCACCAGGGCGTCGGAGTGCTTCAAAAAGCGGCCGACCCCGGCGCCGGTCCCGTGTTGGGCCGATAGCGCCATACCCGCGAGGATTTCCCGAACGCCCGGTTGGTCGCGCCGGCGATCGAGCTCGAGATAAGCGCGCGCCATGCGAAGGGGAGAGATCAGCCAACGATCGCCGAGCCCCATGAGGTCCGGCCCTGCCAACTTTAAATCCGGAGATTCCAAAGCAAACCTATTGGTGGTTCGAAGCAACTGTTCGGCTCTTAGGTTCTGAGCCAGATTGCGGAAGTAGGAATTGCACGATATTGCGATCGCAGAAACGATGTCCAGTTTGCCGTGGGGACGCAGCTGCCAGCAACCGCTCGCTTCTCCCTTGCAGACATACGTCGGATACTGAAAATCGTGCGTTTCCGCATAGGCGAGGGCCGTGAACGGCTTTACCAGCGATCCGAGCGGAATAGGTGATGCGGGATCGTCCCAACGCGAAGAAAGCAGATTCGCGCTTCGAGCGTCGAACAAGAGATAGGAAACCCCGCCGTCTCTGAATTCACGACCGAGAATCTGGACCGCCGATTGGGCAAATAGGGATTTCGGCGGCGGGGCCGTTGGCTGTGCGGTAGCGGATTGCTCCTCGGCCCTGCTCAGCGTGCCTGGAAAGAGAAAGACTCCAAGAAGAGAAACGGCAGCGAGTTTTGTTAATGAGCCCATTCGTAGGTGACCGTCTGCTTTACCTTATCACCAGCGTCGCGAACTATGATTTTTTCGGAAGACACACCGGCTAACATTGAACTCAAGCTGGCGATGTTTTCCGAAAAGAATTCCGGAATATGCCCGGCATTTGTAGCGGTGCCAACTTCAACTCCCGGGCGGTCAATTAGCCCGGTCAGGCGGGCAAAGCTGCCGCGCTCGCGTCCGTGATCGAATCCCGCAGTGAAGACCGCTGGCTTGGCATCGGCCTTCTGCATCATTTTGGCGAGAAGCTCGTTCAGCAAAGCGGATTGATCGGAAATAAACAGATACTTTCCACGAACCGCGGTGACGAGATTCCAGAGTCCGTTGAGCTGGTGGGAACCGGCAGTGGATTGCCAGTCGACTCCTAATTGGCCGGCAGTTAGGCCGGGCCGGACAGATTCGACGAGCGCGGAGCGGACAGCCGCTTCATTCCAATCGGAGTCCCCGAGCAATGCGACCGCGGCGTGAAGGCGGACGAAGACGCCGTCTTTATCCGGCTCCGTGGATTGAATTTGCAAGAGCGCGTGGACTCGATTCTCCTGAAACAGATCGCCTAGCGAAGTGGATAGAGTGGCAGAAACAGATTGCTGAACTGGCGCTTGATCGATACGAGTCTCCAAGTCCGAACTTCCACCGGTCTCACCGTTCCTAAGTTGCACCTGCGGCGCGAGTTTCTCTGCCACGGAGGGTCCAAGATGCGGCGCCAATATTTTGGTTTCGAGTACCGCCCAGCAATCTGAGGCCGAAGGATTGGCTCTGACTTCATAAACACCGGCCTGGGCGGGGACGAGACGAACGAGCTCCGCGACGGCCGCGGGGCCAGCGTTGGCCGATGCTTCTCCGGTGGGCGGAGATTTTTTAACTAGCACGCGCTCTTCTCGATATTCCTGGCCTGAGAGAAACAAATCTGAAACCGCCGCGCCGTACTGTTTCATGTCCGTGATGTTCTGTTGCACCCAGTACGACCGGAAATACGGACTGCGCACAATCTTTTCAAGATTCAAGACCATGCGCAGATCGCCCGCCGCACCCGCCGCGGCCAGAGACTGCGACCACCACGGTTCTGCCTCAACTGAGTGGTCTTTGCTCCCTGCCATCAGCTGCAGGGCGCCGGCCATCAGATCCTCGCGAGTCGCCAGCAGGAGGTAGTCTCCGTTCACAGCGAAGGCGACCTCCCTTTCCGATTCGGGATCGCTCCGGTAGAAAAAAGGAATGCCGCCGGCACTTCGTGTTTCAAATTTTGAACGTGTTTGCCAGAGCTCCGATTGCGTGGCATTTGCCGGCGCCAACCTGGTGATGTAGAGGAATTGCAGCTTGCCGATGTCGTACAGTGCCACGGCGCTCTGTTTTCCCGCGACTTGTTTAAGAAAGTTCAGGTCCGTAGGCAGACCGGCCGCTGTGGCAAATTGATCGCCTGCCCCCTTTAGCCGGAGGAAAAGGCGGGAACGCGAAAATACTTCGTAGTTTGCGCTCTTTATCCACAGTCGCCGCTCTTGGGAACCGTTCCAGCCCTCGACCAGGGAGGCAAAATCCTTTGCTTGAAGGTAGAGCAGCGCACCGGATGGAGCAAAACGCGAAAGCGATGGCTCCTCGACGGCAACCCTCTGGTACGCCGCCCAACTAGCGACCAAACAAACGGCACCCGCCAACAGGAAAACAATCAAGCGTTTCATGGCTTTTCACCTGCTTTGGCGTTGCCCCTAGTGGGAGCCACGCTGCTCGCGACGAGTCGCGGGCGAACTACGCGGTCCTGCTCCAGCTCCGCGTGCAGCAGCGGTTGGCGCGCGGCGTTGACCTGCTGGCGCCGCAAGCGGGTTTTCACACTCACGAGTTCCACGCCAATTTCTTTTTGCCGCGCGGGAGCTTTTTCTAGCTTTTGCGCAAGTTGCAAGTAAGATTGCGCTAGGTTGAGTCGATTGAGCCGGTCCAGCACTTCTCCGACGACGCGAGAGATCTGCGCCTGTTGAGAAGGAGAGAGTTTCGTCCGGATAATCTCAGGCGTTGAAGATTCCTCCTCACCGGATTCCGCGTTGGTTTGCCCGGAGTTGAGAATTTCTTCTTCCTCGTCGCCCGCAGTTCTCGTGGGGCGGAGAAGAAGCTGATCGCGCAGAAGCTTCTCGATGGATGCAAGTGCAAATTCATCCGCGTGCTGGCCGGCGGCCACGTTGAACAGCGGAATACGCGCTTCGTCGCGTGCCGCAGTACCCGCCAATGCCTCTTCGAGGAGATGAAGTTTCGCATGGGCATCGGAAGCGTTCTGGGCCGCCTTCAAACGCGCATCATAAAAAAATGGCTTGTCAGCTGCAGCGGCGGCAATGCTGCCTGAATCCCCGGCAAGTAGTTGCAGCTCCTCGCTTCCGAAATCCGATTGAGGGTGGACGCCAGCAAGAGCCAGCGCGGCTTCCACCCTCATGGCGTAGGGCGCTGGAGATGCTGCCGCGATGTTCGCGAGCATTTCTTGCGCCGATCCTGTGTCATGCGCCGCGGCAATCTTGGCTTTCGCGAGACGCAAACGAAACGACGGCTCCCAGGGCGTGGATTTGACCAATTGATCGAGAAAAGCGACGGCTTCGACGTGGTGACCGGTTTTTTCCAGAAGTGCCGCAGCGGAATCGAGATTTTCGTAGGGGCTCCCCACCACGGTGACGAGCCGCCGCAACAAATCGAGCGCGCCCGGCGTGTCACCCGCGGCAATGCGGATCTCGGCGAGGCCGAGAAAATTGGCTTCCACAAGCCGGTGTTCCTCAATTTCCCGCGCAAACACAAACTCGAGAATCTTTCGCGCGGATTGTTTGTCGCCAGCTTCAAAAAGTTTCCGGGCCGAAGTCCGCAAAACTTCCGCGGGCGGCACAGCTTGCAGATCGGAACGGTAGCCGCCAATCTTAATGTCCAGGGTGCCGAGCTGCGCGGCAATCTGCATTTCGAGCGGCACCAGGTCTCGAACCTGTGTCTTCCTCGCTTCCAGCGGGAGGGCCGCAATAAAGTCTCCAGCTTGAGCAAACTGCTTGGTCTGAATCAGGTAATTGGCCCAATGCAGTTGCCAGAGATTCCATTCGCTCAGGGCCTCTTCTTTCCGGAGACCCTCGGCCTCCGCGAATGCCCTCTGTTTGGCTTCCAGAATCCGTTGATAGATCGGGCCGCGCTGGGCAAGAGGGATCCACCGCACAAACGCGATGTCGGACAAAACGGAGATGGGATCCGGTGCGGCGGATGACAGATCGAGAAGCCACGCCGTCGCCGAGGCCGGATCACCGGCGGCGACAAATACGCTGTGCAGCGGCGCGTTGGAGCGATAAGTGCCATTACGGTGGAGATACGCGCGAAGGAGTGCATCCACATCGGAGCTGAGTGCGGGAAACAGATGGCGCGCTCTTAAATGATCGCAGGCGCGCCCGAAATCGGACCAGAAACTTTCTGGAACATGCCCGCTGCTCACTTGTCCTAAGAGGACTGAGAAGAACAGTTTCCACTGCGCAACGGCCTCAGCGCGTGCGCCTTGCCTGAAGTAGGCAACCGCAAGACGGTCGTGAATATCAGCGCGCCCGGGTGCCAACTCGAGTGTGTGATTGTAATCGGCGATGGCTGCGCGCGTGTCGCCCATCTCGGCGTAATAATCCGCCAGCGCGAGGTAAGCTGAGGCGGACGCCGGGCTCTGCTCCAGAGTCGCCGCGAGGAAATCTTCGGAGTTGTCCTGCTTGGTGGCGTCCAGGTATTCGCCGTAACGCGAACCATAGTAGTACCAGATGTCACCGGCGAGTTGCTTATTGCGGTCCCCCTGCTTGCCAAGGCGTTCGGCGATGGTCTGATGCCCAAGCGCGCCAACAAAAGCGCTCTTGATCTCGGGCGCGGACTCGTCCAGATACAGCCCGGCAAGGGCCGAATACGAGCTCAACCAGACCGGTGGACGCAGGCGCGCACGTGCCGCGATGGTTGCATGTACCAGGGCAGCGTCACCGTGGGCAACGACAAAATTGGCGGCTTGTTCTCCCCAGGGATCCCAGTTGGAGGCCAACTGCACGAGCTGCTGGGGATTCTGGAACAGCAGAAGCTCCAGGTATCGTTGCTGCCGTTCTGCCACCAAGTAAGCACGCGGCACTCTCGACAGCAGACGCAGCTCGCTCACCCTATCGTCCGCAGCGCGAAACGCTTCGGCGGCGGTCAGAAAAACAGAAGGTTGTTGAATCGGCCGAACCCGCGGAGCGAACCGCTCCAACTGAGAACCGAGCTCGGTGAATTTCAGGCGGCGGCGCTGGAGATCGACAAAACTGGACATTTCCGCCAGCAGTACATCCGGTGGTTGCACGGCGTTCATCATCAGGTCGTATCGCCAGCTGGCTTCCAGTTCGGCCAGACCAGCCCTTTCGACGAGGGGAAGCGCAAAGAGATTCGCGTCCGCGAAGTTCATCGGAGCGCGAATGGTCTGCGCATATTGCGTGAATGAGATTTTTTCCTCCGGCGTGAAATAACCCGACACCGTTGCTCCCATTTCCGCCAAGGCATCGTGCATACCGGCGCGTGCATTCTCGACGCGCATTTGCCGGGTACGCTGGCGCCATTCCTGATCGGTGACCGCCGCTATTCCCTGTTTAGCCAGCTGTTCCTTGATAACGGGGAGCGGCGAAGAAGAGGTGGTCAGCGCAGCTTGCAAAGCGGAATAAGCCTTGTCCTGTAGGCGCAGGCGAGTCATAAGTCGCGCGTAGAGCTTCACACCTTCACGATGGTCGGGTGAAGCGAGGAGCTCGGTTCCGGCAAGGGTGACACCTTTTTCCGCGAATTGGCGAGCCTGCGCAAGCATGTTCCAGGTCTCCAGGCGGCGCGCGACTTCGAAGTAGCTTTCCGCTCGCTCGGGGCCTGCGTCGATAAGCGCAGTTTTCAATGCAGTCACGGCTTCTTCTGTCCGGCCCTGACGGGCGCGAACCTCGGCGCTTTTCTCCATCCACTTCGGGTCCTTGTACGCCAGCTGGTAGATGCGCTCGTAATCGCTAACCGTATCGTCGAAGCGCATCAGCCGCTCCGCGAGCCCGGCGCGGGCAATACGCAGGTCCATTCGATCAGGCCGTATGGCGATGGATTTTCCGTAAGTGTCGATGGCAGCGGGAAACTCTTCGAGGCTGGTCTGAATGCGCGCTAGAACCATGGACCACCGGTAGTCCATTGGAGATTGCTGGATGGTCTTGCTGTAGAAGTCCAAAAGCTGCGGCTGACGTCTATAACGCAGAGCGTAAAGAGCAGCTTCGTTCACCAAGCCCTCGTCTTCCGGATAAACGTTGATCACTTCGATGTACTGGTCGACGGCGCCGGCATAGTCGCTCAATTGCGTCAATGCGGGTATCAAACTGCGTCGGAGTGTAGCGATTCTCGCCTTGCGGTCCTCAACAGAAAGTGGCGCATTGCGGAATACTGCGATCTGGTCCAGATAGAACTGCTTCAATCCCTGTTGGTCGCCGGCCTGGGCATAGGTGTCGGCGACAGCCGCGAGGTATTGGCTGTCGTATGAAGAATCTTTCAAAAGTTGCGAGAGCAGGTCGCGAGCCTGCTGAAATTTTCGCGCTTCGGTGGACTTGCGCGCGGCTTCAAACGTGAATTGGCGGCCAAGCTCGGGATAGGCGTCCTTTCCAGCCTGCAGCAGAACCGCGATGGCTTGCGGATAGAGTTTGACGCGCCAGTAGAAATCCACCGTCGAGCGAACCACGCCGAGAGTCCGCGGATTTTCCCGGTAGAGTGTTTCGATGTTTTGTTGCGCCGCCGCGAAATCCTTGCGCCTTTCGTAGAGATGAACGAGCTCATAGCGCAACTGCAAGCGGGTGACCGGATCGCTGGCCAGCGCGGCCTGCTTTTCAAGCGCGTGTTGCCGCACGGTTTCCAGTGACTTCTGCTGGGCAAGGCTTTCCATTTCCGCTGCTTGCTCGATTGTCGTGGCATGGTTCACGACGGAATCGAGAAAACCCGCGAGTTCCGACTTGCGGTTCTGTACTTCCAGCACGCGGACGCGCAGATGGACGGCCAGCGTCGCAAAATCGGAGGCCACCGTCATTTTGTCGGTTTCCCGATCCACCAGATCGCGGAATTTCGGCCGTATCGCCAAAGTGAGTAGCCGGTTTGCGGCAGGGGATTCTCCACCCGCAATCAGAGCCGCTCGGGCGTATTCATGGATGGCCTCGGGATACTCACGCTTGCTTTCAAGGATGGCGCCGGCTTCGTAGCCATAGAGAGAATCGTCGCCGAGCTTCTTTCTGCCCTCTTCGAGCAGGCGCTGGGCATTCTCGAAATCGAAATAATCCCAATAGATGGTCGCGGCTTCGAGATAACCACCGGCTTCTCCGGGAGCAACCTTGGAAATCCGCTCCCAGTAGGGAGCTGCTTGCGCGAACATCTCGTGGTCGGAGTAGATGTCTCCGATGCGGGCGAGAATCTCAGTGCTGCCGGGATTCGCAGCCAGCAGGTTGGATTCAATCTTCACGGCCACGTCGGTCTCGGCGATATCGAAATAGGCCAGGGAGCGGTGCACCGACGATCCGGAGCGGCAGAGCTCCACTTCGGCGGGATATTCCTCGGCAAGAGCCTCGAGAACCGGCGCGCTGTCTTCAAAATGAGACCGCCACAGATCGGCGCTGGCGAGGAGATTTCCCGCCGCGGGATTGTTACGCACGAATTCATCCCACGAACCTTTCCCGCTATTCGGGGCGGTTTGTTCTAGAGCGCTTAGTTCGGCGCCGAGCTTGCCCGAGCTGGTAAGAAACTCGAAGAACTGATTGCGGAGGTCCGTCTCCTCGAACCAATGTTGGCGCAGAACTGCCTCCGCCGCCGCGGGGTTCCAGGTTGCGGGATTGCGGTACGCAGCGAGCAGATTGCGCACAAACACGGGGTTGTGCGGGAATCGCGCGTTGGCATACTGATTCAGGCGCAGGTAGAGCTGAGGCGTGCCGCCAACTACAGACTGGTAGTAGCTTTCGAGTTCTGTTCCCTGGAAGACTTTGACAGCGTCCTCGGTGAGTTTCTCGAATTCCGCGTTCTTGCGCTGGCGAAGATAGAAACGCGCGAGTTTGTGATACCAGGAGCGATCGGGAAACTGCCCCATGGCCCGGCGGTATACTTCCTCTTGCTCCGTTCCGAGCTGGTTCTGCTCCAGAAAAGTCGCGAGCCGCTCGTACAGGCCGGGATCGTCGGGATTGTGATCGATCTCCCGCCGGAGCACCGCAAGCGCCCCTGGAATTTGTTTCAGCTCCACCAACCGCGCCAGATAGCGTTCCAGCACTCGGGCATATTCCGGTGAGCGCGCTCCAAGCTGCCTTTCCGCCGCCGCTAGATTCACTTGGAGCGCCGGGCTTTTCTGGGCCTGCTGCACGCGGGAATTGTTTGCCATTCCCTCGCCCGCGTTGGGCGAATCCTCTTCTACGTTCCGCGGCGTGGCACCGGGGGAATACTCATCCGTGCTCGAAACGCGGAGACCCAGCGGCATCTTGTCCGCCCTGACGGCGAGTTCCTGCAGGACCGCATCGTAGATCGCGAATTCATCCTGCATCCGGCGGGTGCGCGCGTCGGCGTCGGCCATTAGCAGCGCCACCGTGGTCCGCTGCTGTGCGTTCGGGAAGGTCGCCAGAAATTCCCGTCCGCCCTTGAGCACGGCCTCGCTTTCTCCGCTGCTCGCGTAGAAATCCAGCAACTTCGCGTGCAGTTCCGCGCGATGCGGAGAGTCCGGAAATTTGGCGTCGAGAAGAGCTAGCAGTTCCGCGGCGCGGGATCGATGGAAATAGGAAACCGCCCGCTGTTCTTCCTGCGCGTATTCGCTGCTGGGACTGGTGGTATTCAGTAGCAGCGAGAGGATTCCGTTCAGATAACCCGGGCCCTGATCCATCGTCGCGATATCCTGGTACATCGATAGTTCGCCGGTTCCCAGCCGGATGGGCGTTTCTGGGGCCGTAAGCAAAAGATCGGCAAGGCCACTGATCGCTCGCTCCTGCGCGTCATTCATGCCTTTGCTGTTGTAGAGTGCAAAATAGTAGCGTGCAGATTCTGGATAAACGTGGATGTCTTCTAACAAGCGCGCACAGACGTAGAGTTCCCGCGCGGACCACCCGGCTTTGGAAGCGTCCTTGTGCAGGCGGAAACTGGCGACGGCCTGCTGGGCAGCGTCGAGTTTCCCTTGCTGCTGGTAATAGTAAAATACGCGCGCCGTAGCATTCAGGTCCTCAGGGTTTGCGTCGAGCGCGCCGCGCGCCTGGTCCAGAAACTTCCGCAGGCCATGCGTCTCCGCGAGTAAATCGAAATAACTTTTCACCAGCTCCGGAGCCCACAGCGGCTCAAAAGTCTTTTCATAGACCGCTAAACCTTGCTGTACGGAACCTTGGCGATATTCCACAAGGGCCTTCGCTTTAACCGGAAAGATGTCGTCGCCGGGAAACCGCTGGCGGTACTCCGCGATGATCTGCTTGGCGGCCTCATATTCCTTTTGCGAAATCAGAAACTCGAGGAAGCGCGCGTAGAGCGATTGTTCCTGCGGATATCGGGTAATCCAGGCCCTATACTGCGAGATGGAAACGTCTTTCGGCAGCGCTTGCGCGTGAATGATGGAAAAAACACGTTCGAATGCCAGCCAGGATCGCTGTTCCGGTGCAGGAGTAAAGCGTTCGGAGGCATCAGCGGGCGCGCCGGCGGCCTGAGCGAGGGCCTTGATTTCATCTGCGGGCCTCAGTCGACGGTGATAGAAATCCGCGAGAGTGATTTGAGCGGCACTTTTGTTGGAGGAATGATCGGTATAGAGTTTCCAGTCCGATTCTGCGGTTGCGAAGTCGAGCTGCTGCTCGTCTTCAAGTGCGCGCAAGGAGTACAGCTCCGCATTCTGCGGCTGCTTCTTGATCAATTCGCTGAGCGCGGGGCGCGACTCGCGGGGTGGCCTCCGGAACAGTACTTCGCCGCCCGGTAGCGACATTAACCGGAAAAATGCCGCTTCGATTTCGGTGCGAGCCTCGGCATTGCGAATCCAGTCGGGCAAGGCTCCGCTGGCCGTCACAACCGAGCCTGCAGCAAGAACTGCGAACACCACCGCGCCGTGGGTGAATAGCGCACGGCCCGGGACTTTAGGGAACAATTTCAATTTCCACCCCCTGCGACCCGGTATTGTGGGCAATGTCTTCGGCTGTGACCGTGAGCTTGTAGGTGCCGGGAATCGCCTGCGAGGGAATGAGCAGCTGGCCCGCGTTGAGGCCCGCTCGGGGATCCCACTTCAGTCCTACTGGCGCAGCCCCTTCCAATCGGGCAACCAGAGTGCGCGTGCTCTGCGAGGCAGATACTTTCAGCTCCAGGATCTGGCCGCGCCGGTACCGTTTTCGATCCAGCTTGATCTGCACGACCGGGGACTTGCTGGCGATCACAAACGTTTTTGCTTCTCGATAGGTATGCCCGCTGCGGTCGCGCAAAATCAGCCGAACGGTATAGGTGCCATCCTGCATATCGCTCGGGGCAAAGAAGCGGGTCTGCCAGGTGTCTTCATCGGAAAGATAGCGAAGCTTCTGGACCAGGCCGAAGGGAAAGAGCGCAACCACGGAAACGATCGAATCATCGGTCTTCACTCGCAGCACGGGATCGCCCGGGCGGATCACGCGAGGTCTCAGCAGTGCACGGGGCACCGCTAAAAAGGACGTGTACGGCGTAACGAATTTGTACTGCCGGGCGAGATGAATGATCTCATCGATGGTGGCCTGGTCTTCGCCGTCGCGCTGGATCTTTTCCAGCAGCGCATCCACCCGCGCTCGTGCCCATAGTCTCGGCAGTTGCGGGTGCTCGGCAGATTCACGCGGAAGATCGGCCTTGCTCGTCATCTCCATCGGCGTTCCCCGCACGCCGTAAACAGTGAAGGCCACTTGCTGCTGGGGTTTCTGGTACCTGCCGACCCACGCCGCCAGCGAGCCGGAAAACACGGAGTCCTGCAACGCATAGACGCTGTCAACTGCAGCACCTGGCGAAACCTCCAGCCGTAGCTGGCCCACGGGACTGCGCCCAATTTTCGAAAGGAAGGAAGTTAGCTTGAAGTCCATCGGTTCGGTGGAAAGCACCTGTTCGAGCAAACCATCCTGGCGAGCGAGCAAGCGAAGCAGCGGAAGGTTCGCATCATCGCCCACGGCAAAGATGTAGGTCTTCGGCCGTTGCGGTGCGGGAAGTCTTTTCCAGGCTGCTTCGTACCACGCGGCCAGCTTGCCATTCTGGATCGCGCCGCGCGTTGCTCCGCCATCGCTGAGCAGAATAAGGTAGGGATTCCCGGTCCTGGCCGCTGAGCATTGTTGTAAGCTGGCGTCGAGTGCGCGCTGAAGATCAGTGCCCCCTCGGAGCCGGCTGGCACGGACAAAGTCCAGCGCCCTCTGAACGTCGCCGCCATCCGCGGCTAGCGGTGAAGGCTGAAACGACTGCGGCTGGTTATTAAAGAGGATCAGATTGAAGCTGTCCGAAGGCGGCAAAGTGCGCAGCAAGGTTTCAAGTGCCTGGTAGCTGCGCTCCAGCTTTTCCCACTGCATGGACAAAGAAGTGTCAAAAAGGATGATGAGTGTTTTCGCCGGGCCGGAGTTGTGCACTGCGCCGCTCGCTGTGCTCCCCGTGTCCGTGCCCGTGCCCAGCAATGCCTCGGCGGCGAAGAATCCGGGCTCGTTGGTGCTGCGCAGCGGAGCTATTTCCGTCGGGGATGGCGGTCCGCTGACCTGGTTCCGGTGGGTGAGCACTTGCAGCGTGTCGCTCCCGGTGTGGTCCATTTCGTACGTGGCGACAAAATCTTCCGCAAGGTTGAGATCCTGCCCTGCAAAATGACCCTTCACCACGTGCGGGGTGTGCTCGTCGAGGATCAGGGGAAATGATTTCGCCGCAGCCTGAAAGTTCGAAATCGCGTGCGCGGAACGCAATTCGAAGTTGATCCGCAGGCGCCGCGCAGCCTGCGCCTGGTAGGCATCCGGCCGGAGCGGGATGGCAAAGTAGGACTTAAGATTCTCGACCGGGACGGCCTCGTGGTACTCGAATTCCAGGCGCTTAGTGCCATAAGCCGGAATAGGAACGATGCGTGCGCTGAACACTGCGCTGCGCTTGGCTTCCTCGACCCCTCGCTCGCCCATCTGCAACAGCCCGGGATCGACCGACTGTTGCTTCAGCTGGTTGTAGATTTCCTCAGCGCGCTTGCGCTCCAAAATTACCGCGGGGATACGCGTGGGGCCGTCCCAAACGGCAAAATCGGAGACTGTGGCGCGCGTGGGAAGCGCGAAAACGTAGTTTCCTTCCTCGATGTGCGGAGTGTGATTGGCAAACACCTGTCGTACGTAAACGCGCGCGTCCCCGTTGTCGATGCGTATGGTGATCTCCATCTCTTCGAGGGACAGAATGGCAGGATCGGGCTGGGCCTTATCGCGCGGAATCAGTACCCCGCCGTCGGCCAGTAGCATCGCCGGCGCAGCGAGCAGCAGGAGAAATACGCTGATGGTTTTGTTCATGGTTGCAGCTTCTGTTCTTGCATTCGAAGCAAGCCGTTGTCCGTTCCCACGTAGATGTTGCCGTTGCTTTGCGCCAGTGCCGTGACGTTCGGTGAGGGCAAACCCTCATTCATCGTCGTCCAGCGTTGCGTCTCCCGATTGAAGACGTACAATCCGTTTCCGAGAGTGCCGGCGAAAACGTGATGTGGTGTAACCAACATGGCATTGGGATTGACGATGATGTCTCCCGTAGCCTTCTCAAAACTGCGGAAGTGGCCCGAGCGGTCCAGCCCCATGACCCCCGCGCCGTAGGTTCCGACCAGCCATTCGTCGCCCACGGAAACCACCGCGGTGATCCAGTTGTGCTTAAGGCCCGATCCGCCGGAAGTGTAGTTCACACGAACTTCTTCACTGCCAACCACAGACAAACCTCCGAGGGTACCGACCATTAGCTCGTCCCCAGAAACACCGAGAGCATAGATGTGGTTGTTCACAAGCCCGTGAAAGGCGTACATGCTGCGCGCGCCCGAAGCATCCAGAAACGTCAAACCCGCCGGCGTAGCAATCGCCAAACCTTGACCATACGGCACCACGTCCGTCACGTGATCGGCGATCAAGCCGTCGCTGCGCGTCAGGACCTGTTCCTGGCTGCCGGAAGCGGTGAAACGAACCAGTCCGTTTGCTGTGGCCACCGCAACTGTTCCCGTCTTCGCGTCCGGCGAGATTCGATTTACGCAGAAGACGTGCTCGTTTTCCACGTGGGTCGTCCGGCCGGAATCCGGCTCCAGGATGTCCAGGCCACGGTCGAAATACCCAATCCAGAGACGCCCGCTGCCGTCCGCGGCAAGTGCCGAGATATTGCGGTCACTAAGCGCGGCCGGACCGGGCTGCAACACCTGCTGCCAGCCGAATCCGCGGCCGCTCATGCGAAACAATGCCTTCCGGGTGAGGACATATACGGAGTTTCCGGACGCCAGGATTTGGCGGACTTCCGACAATTCGGAGGAGACTTCCGAAGTGGTATTGGGGCGGCGGCCCGAAAGCGGAATGGAAACGACACCTTGATCCTCGGAGCCGACAATCAGGCTGTCCTGGTTTCTCAATAAAGAAGTAACGAGAACGCCCGGCGCCAGCACGCGGGAGAACCGCCCGCCTGAGAACTCCGCTACGCCGAGCGCCGTGCCGACGTAGGTCTTGTCTCGAGAGGTCTCAATCGCCTGCACTTGCCGGTCTGGGAGTCCCTCGCCCTCGCTAAAGGATTCGGTCACACCGGCATGCCAGTGGAGCACGCCTCGGTTCAATGTGCCCACCCAAAGATCCGATTCATCACCGGCTAGAGTCTGAACATAGAGATTGCTCAGCGTTGCGTGCAAGGCGGCGATCTGCTTCCCGTCGTAGAGCAGCACGCCCCGCTTTTTGGTCCCGATCAGCAGGTGTCCTGCAGTCAACGGGAGGATCGCAGTGATGGCCCGGGCTTCGGCGTCTTGTGGATAGATCTGGCGAAAGCTGCGGCCGTTGAATGCCACAAGTCCATCCTGCGAAGTGGCAACTACCAGTTCCGGTTCGCGCGCGTCAGCAAGAACCGCCGGGGCCAGCGCTACCAGGGGAGAGGAGGGAAGGTCGCGTCCTGCCGCAAATTGCCGGAGAAGAGTTCCGCCCAGATCGTATTCCCCGAGCCCGGCTGGACCTGCGATGTAAAAATGATTCCGAAAACGCGCCATTTGGAGAAATACGGCGGGCGCGTTGACCGTCTCAAAATTCACATTCGCGCGGACTGCCAACGGGCGAAGCAAGAAGCGGGTCTCCCGCTCCGAATGGACTGCGTCGTTAGAGAGTCGCAAGGCCCGCGAAGCCTGCCAGCCGACCCTGACGGCCGCAAGCACAAGAAAAGCCAATGCCCCAACCGCAATCCACCGCAGTGGAACTTTCCGTGATTGGCCCATTGCCTTACCTCGAGCGAGAGTCACCATAATGTGGAAAACGTCAAGCGCCAAGGAAGCAGCTAGCGGTCCAATCTG
>AR_comb_assmDRAFT_10226086_pt1 | contig 20542 bp, 17 predicted proteins | sample ArasoioldDNA_FD_10543 | JGI IMG/M metagenome (IMG submission 10543) | reverse complement strand
GAAGTACATTTTTCAAAAAATATTCTTGCCGGTTCATAATTTCCAGAAATGAAATTCCCCCAACCCAGTCTAAAGTTGGCATTCATGTTATCGGGCTCCCGGTTAACCAACTCGTTCAGATAGCTGAATGATTTCGTGATATCAGGATGCGGGATACTTTGATAAAACTCCCCAAGCCCCGTGAGCACTTCTTTATCTGAGGGATCAATCCTAAAGGCGTTCATATAATGTTCCTCCGCTTTTCCAAAGTCTGGTTGAATTTTAGACTGGTAAAAAGTGGCCATAACAAGGTCTGGCTTAACGCTATTAGGTTCAAGTTCTTTGTACCTTGTATACAATTGTTGGAGCAAATCAACGTCATAATCTTCCATTCTTTCGGCGCAAGCGAACAATATCGCCACCAAATCTCCATTTGGTTTCAGTTCGAATGACTTCAGGTAATATGAAAAGGTCTTTGCATAGTCAGTTGGAGTTTCCCTGCTGAAGCAGTATCCCATTCCTGAATAAGCATCAGGGTTCTCAGGATCCAGCTCAAGGAACCTGGAATAAATAGCGAATAATTTCTCCTGCTTAATTTCACTCTTATGCATGAACCGATCCAGGAAATGAATGAACTTCAAATTGTTTGGGTTAACCTCAAATCCTTTATAATATTCATCAAAGGCAAGGTCCATATTATCAAATGCCTTGTAACAATCACCCAAATACAAGTAAGGATCGGCAACGGTTGGTTCGAGCCCCATCCATTTCCGGAAAACTTTTTCCGCTTTATCTAATGGAGGCTTATCAAGGTTAGAGAGGCAATTTGCGTAGGCCTTTATCAGAAATATGTTATCCGGATCTATTACAAATGCCTTGTCATAAAACTCTATGGCCTTTTCGTAATCAATATGCCCTTCCCGCTGGTATTGATCCCCCATTGCGATATAAGGAAGCGCCACATCCGGCTGCACTTCTATGTATTGAGAAAAAAGATCGATGCATTTTTCGAATTCAAAATCAGGGATACGAACAACACAATATGTCATTGCCCTTAAAAGATTTGAATCTTTCGGATTAATTAGAAGCGCCTGTTCATAATATTCCATCCCTTTCTTAAGATCTGGCTCCGCAGCAAAAGCATAGTAATCCCCCAATGTGAGCAAATTCAAATAATTCATCGGGTCTAATTCCAATGCCTTCAAATAGTATTCAAGTGCTTTTTCAAGATTTGGATTTTGCATCTGTTGGTAGCTTCTTCCTATAAAAACTACAGCCATCACATTTTGCTGTAGCTTAAGAAGGGCTTCATAGTTTTCAATTGCCTTTTCAAATTCCTTCAAATTATAATAAGCATCTCCCAGGTATGCGTACACCTGAATTTCAAGAATGCCTTTTGCTTTTACTTTTTCGAAAACAGGAATTAGTTCAGCAAATTTGCCGAGACTATAGAGACAGGCTCCAGCTAACAATAATGAATCAATATCATTTGGCTGATCTTCAAGAATCAGCTTTACCTTTTCCAACGCGAGGTCAAATTTTCCGTTAACCAGATGATGATTGGCGTTTAACAGGTTTTGATGCTTATCATCCAATACCAATTGATACAGATAGCCAATGCGTAATAATTGATGATCCTCGATGAGATCAACAATGTATTGTTGCTGACGATTGAGTGCGTATATGTAAAACTCAAGAATTAGTTGGCTTACCTCCAACCCTGTCAGGAAATTATTTTTTACATAGCCGCTATTCAAAGCACCCAGTGTCACTTTCTCCTGGTCCATCAGCTTCTTAAATTCCTCCAAATTCTCTTTTTTAAAGGTTGAATACAGAAGGGTCACCACGTACTTGACACTGGATATACCGAAGTAGATTTTCGAATCAAATACCTCCTTTGCAAATTTTTTGTCGGGAATATTTTCCTTAAGGATGGGGTTATTCTCATAAAATGGTTGAAACCAATGTTGCGTACGATTGAAAAATTCCACTTTGTTGTAGTCCAAATCATTTGATGCCCCCGCCACCTTGCTGAGTTCAGCAGCATTTCCTATCAAAAAGAAAATGACCAGCAAAATTCTTTGGAGCTTCGAATTGTCTTTTAGCGTTTCCAATTTTCTTCTTATATCGTCACTGATATAATTTTCTTTATCCAACAAGCCAAGTATGAGGCCGGCAATCGCCCTATTGGATAAAATAGGATCATCATCTTTGGCGAAATCAATCAGGAGTGTCGCTTTCTTCTCATCATACTTTTTAATGAGTCCCAGGGATAGCGCGCTGATGATGAGACTCTGCCTGTATGGCTCGTAGTTTTCCTTTTCGGTTCTTAGTTGGAAAATGAAGTTCAACGTTGCTGGCTGGATTTTCGCATCGCTCGATATTTCTTCAAAGTTGATGTCTATGAATTCTCTTTTGGAAGATTCGCTATCCAGGATTCTGTCATCAACCTTTTTCAGCACCACGTTCAAGAGGTTTGACAGGTTACGTACATCGCCATCTGCCTGGGTATTGATTAATTGTGTTGGCAAAGAGGGCAGCAACTGGCTTTGAACCACCGTGGCTTCTGTTGTAGTTTCAGCCTGGATATATAAATCGCGCTGCTTCTTTATGGCCTCGATGATCTTATCATAATTGTTTTGGAGTATTAATCCCTGGGCCAATTGGCACATTCGATTTAGTTCAGCCAGGAACGTGTCTATATTTTCAGAGATCTCTCTATAGACTATGTTTTTGTCGAGCAGGCTCTTTACTTTCAGCGGATCCTGCCCTTTGAGTTTCTCTTTCAGTTGGACAGATCGTTTATCCCAAAAGTCCACATATTCAAGATGTTTATCGGTGTCAAAAATCATCGCGTCCTGCAAAACAACCGGGAATATTTTTTTCTTTAACCCGCCCTTGTTCTTACTAAGAAGTTCTACAGCTTCATACATGCAGTATTCACTCTTCAGGTATTTTTCGCTGATGACAAGGATGATGAAGTCAGCAGCGGCAATCTCGTCCATGAATTCATTGATACTGTCTTTATATTGAATATCTCTCTTGTATTCCCTTGGTCTAAAATTTTCCTCTTTGAGTTTCTCCGCAATTACACTAATTATCTCGTCTCTGCTGCCGGCGTACTCTTCGTTCACATCATTTCCTGCGTAGGAAATATAAACATCTGGGGTGCTAGTTAAGGTGCTCATACCTGTAGGATTGGTTTATTTAAATTTACCGATAATTTGCCTCGTTTAATATGGGAGATTTCCCATGCTCTCCGCATACCGTTATCGCATTGGCACCGTTTTCAAATGCCGAATCAACCACGTCATATCCTCTTCAAGTGCTTTCTCCCGAACAATAAAAATCCTCGTTTGACGGAAGATTTGCGGTATTGGAAATGTGGGTCGTTCCTCCATGAGAACTGGGACAATATTTCCGGACTGATGCGACTGTTCAAGGAAAGCTTTGACATCGTAGTTTGCCCCTTTTGACGCAAGCCAGTTCTGAGTGAGAATCACCAGCAAAAATCCCGACCGAGCTGCTTCGTGTAAGAAGTCAGAAATTTTTCTTTCCCAGTTATCGCCGCCCGACAAGTCTACTATGTCGAGAAAAACGGAAAAGTCGCGCCGTTCCAGGAAGCCGGCAATTTTACGGGCAAACCAGTTATCTTCTTTCTCGTGTGAATGCGATATGTAAACAGTTGCTCTGTTGCACAATCGAGTGATCCCTGACAAATCGAGTTCTTTGGCATCCAGGTTTATAGTAGTAAATACTTTATCTGGATCGCTCTTGATAATCCTTACTTCTTCTTGCACCCATTTGGAAGCCTGGGCATTTTCGCTGTCGCATAGAATAAACCACTCACGCGCCTCGATTTCTTTTCTCAAAAGTTCGGGTAGCATAGCATCATCGTCATCAAGACATTTCAGAAAAAAAATCAGGGGATTTCGATGGTTCTTTTCCAATTCGTTTCTTATCTCCCTAACTCTTATAATGTCTCTATGAGAGTGCGCCAAAAACGTCCATCCATCAGAACTCAGTTGAAAATCTTTCTTAATACTCATACAATTCTACGGATAATGGTTTTTTAATTCCTTTGAGTGGGAATATGTTCGCCCTTCTGGACTCAACTGAAATCAATTCTCGATAAACTGATTCTTGGTTGCAAAATAAGATTTCGTGGGGTCGGCGGATTTTTTGGAGAATAAAACGGGAATCCCTTTCAATGGAACCTTTAGAAACTTCAAACTGGCTGTTGCTTGCCCAACTGCGTCCTTTATCGAATGCCCGGAACAGAGCGCGTTGTAAAATACCTTGTAGAACTTGTCAGCATCACAATCATATATCGAATCCTCCACACCAATTGCAAAATCAACCACGTCAGAAATTGATTTTGCGCAGTTGAATGAGTAGCAGGTATCAATTACAGCGAGCTTGATGTTGTCGCCGAATGAGGTCAAATATCCCGCAAGCTCAAGATCCGACACCGTTGTAATATGATTGTCTTCGTCGGTTATCCTTATATCGCCACCATCTTGTTTTCCAGTAAAGTGGAAGACACTTGGCTGATACTTTAATAAAACATCAAAAATGTTTGAGGTGTTTATACTTAAGTGTTTGATGAATTTAAGTGTCCCATTCTTAATATGCTTGTTAAGTCCTTTTGATAAGGATTGATAAGATGCTTCCAAATCCAGATCTGACGACTTTTTTGAACCAGAATAAAGAACCTTCAAAGGTGCAGGAATACATAAACCCGTCCTTTTATACTCCGACGATTTAATTTCTTCGTTTTTGACATAAGGTGGAAATTTTGGTGCCTTTTTGATATCACTGGATTTACCAATTGATAAGGTTGCCTCAATTCCACTAATTAATAATTTTTGTGCCTCAAAATCTTTATAGCCAACAAGATTAATGTATACAAGAGTAGAATATAAAGGATCTATCGAACAGTCTTCAACTTTTATAGGGACCAATTTTATATTTCCGCCTGATATGCCCTGTTTCAAAGCTGCTCTTGCTTCCAACGATGCAAATCCTGAACTAAAGTAGTTTTTTGTCCATACTGCAATTGTCAAGCGTGTATTTGACATCGCCAAATTCATCTGTTGCATAAAGTCTGAGCCAGGGGGAAAATCATCATACTGATAATACATTGTATGTCCTTTCCTCTTTAATTGGAAAGCAATCCAATCGGCCCATGCTTTATCTGCCGAATTAAAACTTATGAAGAAATCTCGCTTTTCGCTGATCATATAATTGATGTTTTTCGATGCATTCTTTTTAAAGCAACTTAAGACGGTACCGGCGCTGCTTGCGGCTGCATTATATTCTCTTCCGATTTCTGATTCCTCAATCGTCCACGCTTTAGATAAAGCCTGTCAAAAACTAATAAGTGAAGATTGCTCACTATCCATCCCAGTGTAACAAGCCCAAGCCCGGTTGCAAAACGAATGGCGGTATCCCTGTATCTAATTGCCCTGATGATTATCTTACCAACGAACATCCCTCCAACAACACCAAGAATGCTCCACGCAATTTGTCCCACGGTCATAACAGGTTGGTTGTACCAGGTAATGACTGCCCAAACAATGAGGATTAATGCGGCAATGCCCAAAAGCACCGCCAATATTTTCAAAAATCCCGACAACCGCCATATTTTGAACATCCGCTCTTTTGCCACATCAATCAATTGAATGAAGTTTTTTGGAGCGTCTTCCCTCTTCAGTTCTGCGGTATTCATTAGAAACCACCAGTTCCATTCTTTTTCTAAAGAAATTGGAAAGCCTGAAATGTTTTTTTCAAACACGCTGGTCAGCATTAAGTATCCGCTCGACATTAATACTGCTGCTTCGGTATCGTTGAAAGAATCAAGGTCTGTTCTTACGGCTGCTATTTTCTCCTGCAGCTTTTTCCTTATCCCATAAAAAGCAAGTTGCTTAGCATACACAGTTCGGAGTGTTTCATCCGAAGGATCCTCGCAATTTCGCCAGTCCACCGTTTGAACATCCAGATCTAGTTTGAGATGAATAAACAACTTACTCTTCAGCAATCCGGCACGATAGCGGTTTTCCATGTCTGAAAATTGTTCATTCCTCACCCGTTCCATTAAAATATCATTGGCTCTCATGGGTACGCCCAGCACGCTTGTTTGAGGATCATCTTCAGATCCCATTTGTCCGCTGGCATCACTGAACAATAAAACGGTGCAGTCTTGTTCAAGCAATCCACATACTCCTTGATTGTCGTGAACTCCACCATCCACCAACCGAACTACTTTATTCTCGTATAAGTTGTGAAGCGATAATGGCTCAAACATCCCGGGCACACAGGCTGACGCAGCTACTGCATAACCTAAGCGAATTTTTCTGTTCTCTATCAGCTTTCCTTCATCCGACTTATAATACATCCTGCGCAACCGGTAATTGCCATCAATTTCCTGGATGGTAGAAGGAGACTCGCCCATCCATGAAGCTGTGAATTGCCAGTTATGCCCGGTATTCAAAGTAGTAGCGTTCAAAATAAGAATGGGCACCTTCGATTTCCTTCGCCAATTATCATATTTGGGTTTGAAATCCGCCATTTTGTTTCCATTACTATTTATAGGTGAGATAAATAAATCGTGTATCCAGCGCGGTTGATTCTCATTACCATCCTTTACTTTCGAAAACAATTCCTTTTCATATAATTCACCTGCGCGCATGGTGCGCGAATAATTTTTGCTCCAGAACATTTTTAGATTCTGCCATAGATCGGCAATGACGCGGGTTCTGATATTGCGTTGCACACCATCCAGAAATTCATTACTCATTTTCTGAACGATATCAATATAATCTTCCCTTGTTATTTGTTCATCTGGTTTGGTTTCAAGCAGTCTCTTTACCTCCAGGTAATAGTGAGCACCCAGAATTGAACCGCCCGACACGCAGGATATAACTTCAATGTGCCGAAGCATGTCCAATTCTGCAAGCCGCGCAAGCACACCGATATGATAAAGGGACGCCCTGAATCCTCCGCCCGAAAGGGCTAACCCAACTTTGCCTGAAAAGATTGTGTGAAGCGCAGTTGCACTTCCACTGGTTAGATCCATCAAAACCATGTTAGCGGGAGAACCTTCTGCACGAATAGTCTCTCCCGATTGGTGTATTAAAGCCAGTTGCGCCAATTGGCGTGTAGCAGATTCTTTTTCCCACTCAGGTGTTCCTTCCAGGGCCATTGCTTTTTGAATCCATTTGCGAGCATTTTCATAATCCTTCAAGCCAAAATATGCTTCGGCAACGGTCACCAGGTACCACCAGGTTTGCCCTAACCATTCCGTATCCTTTCTTTCCGCCAGAGATGGAAGCGTTGCAATGATATCCTCCCTTATCAATTTGGCTTCCTTATGATGAGCATCTGCATTTTCCATTGCTTCATCTGAATTGAGCGTATCCATAGTACTTCGCCATGCCAGAAGATCATGGATATAAGCAGCATTAATTCCCGTGTATCCGAAATCATTTGCGCAGCCAAACTGGTAACCTTTGTTGTAATAATATAGTGATCGCTCAAGTTCGCGCCTCTGACCATTTGCTTCCCATTTGCGTTTGTAAATTGCTCCTGCGATACCCAGCGTTTCCTGATCTTTAGTATTATCCAGATTTAACCGGGCTTCCTTCAGAATGGCCAGGGCCGCATCAAGTCGTTTAATGATAGGAAGGTCCTGATCCTTATAAGTACAGAGTGCGCATTGCTGATCTATGAAAATACCTTGGTCAAGCGTAAGGTCGTGCCTATCGCGACTAACAGTAAGAATTCTTCGGGCATAATTGAATGCTCTTTCTTTCTTAAGTGCCTTAACCAGTTTAATTATTTTGTCAATACTGGCATCTTCACCTCTTAAGATGGATTTTGCCTGGTCGATAGTAGAGAGGAACTGATTCATAGCGACAAGTTTTGGATGATAAGAGTATCTTTTATTAACTAAACGACATTTTATGAAACATCTTCCTGATGAAAAAGTATTCTGTGATGATGATAGCGGCTACTATCACCGGAAGTTTTCCCAGAGTCGGTGCGCTTGTGACCAGTATGGAAAGAATCAAGCATATGGCGGCGGCATTGATACAATGGAATATGAAAATCTTGGTGATTTTCTTCCTTTTGTAAACAAAGGAATAGGCAAGGATGAACAAGAGAAGGGTCAATGCTGAGCCAACAATAAATTCACCTCCATCTAATTCAAAAGAATAGCTTATAAAATAAGCAGCCGTTAGACCAACTCCTATGGAGATTGCTATGGCCATAAGGGTTGCAATGGATTTCGTAACAACCAGGATAAATACCAGTGTTGCCAGGAGAACAATCACTAAAATAAGCACGGCAATATCGCCTGCCTTGGGCAGGCTCGTATTAAAAATCAGCGATGCAAATTGTTGACTCAATTCAGTGTATTTGCGCCAAGGCAGAGTTTCTTTCTCACTAATCTGGTATTCGCTGAGCACTCTCCGTTTAACTTTCCTGAGGCTGTCAATCTGCAGAGAGGATAGTCCACTCAAATATTTGTAAAAAATAGGATCAGGGTCCAACTCCGTTCTTTTAGGATAGTCAGCATAAACCAATTTATTTTTTGATGCTTTCGCCTCCACCGCCTCATTCAATTTTAGAAGAGAGTCAATTGTTTCAAATCCTTTCTCATGTCTAAGCGCATCAACAATGCTATATCTTGACGAGATATCACTCTTTGAAAATGGGATGCTATCAATTTTCAACCTGGAATTATACTCTTCACTTAAATCAACTGACCTGCTAGTGTCATAATAGGTGGACGATCCTTTTGAAGTAAAAAGTTGTGGATGCTGTCTGATGAAATCGATCTCTGAGTCGGTCAGACTACCAATCCGAACGGCTAATAATTCCTTTCCAAAATTCTCGGGCTTTACACCCAGCGTGAACCGAAGGTGTAGCGTTAATGACAATATGAGAATACAAGAAGCAAAAATCAGGTACGTAGCTATGTTTAGAAGATATATGAAAAAAGTTTGCTTGAACGAAAATTCGCTTTCAAAATTTCTGAATTGAAATGCGCCTACCATAAAACAAACAGTACCCAATACCATGTAAACGAAATACGCAATCAATGAAAAATTATACGACAAAGGAAAAACGAGGCCCAGGAACAATTGAAGCAGCCCCACAACAATACATGTGGCCAAAACCCAGGGCATTGCCGTGATCCAGATGATTGGCCTGTTAATTAGAAAATATTTGTTCGTATTCCTGATGAATTGCTTCATTTTACTTGTTGATTGACGGATAGATCATTTTCTTGGTTGAATTGCTCAAGTCATTGAAATAAGTGAGCTGAACTTTCTTTTCCTTGAAGTAGTCAAAAATCCTGGAGGGGCTAAATTCAAGTGGAGTATTTACCAGGTATGAAATACCCGTTGATACCACATGGCAGCCATTTTCTTCGTTGAAAAGATTCATGAGGTCTTTTAACGACAAAGGAGTTTTCACTTCAAAACAGTTGTGCGACCTATTATTTCCTATTGCCGCAGTTCTACCTTCATACTGCACTCTTCCTTTTGAAAGTAGCAGCATGTTGTCTGCGATGGATTCTACTTCCTCTATTTGTTGCGAACTGAATACGATGCTTACGGGATATTTTGTATTATGCGCAATGTCTCTCAGGTCCGCCAGAAGTTTGTTCTGCGTGTTGATATCAAGGTTGGCCAGTGGCTCGTCAAGAATCAAAACCTTTGGCCTACGCACAAGGATTTTTGCCAAAGCGAACCTGACTTTGAAACCGCCCGACAATTCAGACCAATTCGCGTGTTGATATCTCTTTAGGTTGAGTCGATTGAGGATATACTCAACTTCAAAATCATTTTGTTCACCGCGAATGCCGTGGATGGACGCGGAGAATCGAATTCCTGTGAGAACATTTCCATACACTTTATCCAACTCCTGCGGAAGAAAGGCAATGGTGTTTTTAAGACTGTCGATTGAATCAGGATCTACATATTGACGATTATATTTTACTTCTCCGGAATCATAATGAAGTCTGCCTGCCAGTATGCGCAAAATGGTAGTCTTTCCGTTTCCATTCTCTCCAACTACGCCGGTTATTTCTCCTCTCCTGATTTGAAGGTTGATATCATTTAATTCGAATTGATGTGAAAAGCGCTTGGTGACGTGTGAGCATTCGATCATCCATTCATTGGGACAGCCTTTCTGCAGGTAATAATTTCGCTTTTGTTCCAGGTCAGGATTAGAAGAGCTGAGAATTTTGCCGGCTCGCTCCTCACGTTCCAGGGTTTCGGCCAATTGAATAAGTTTACTTCGAATTACAACTCGTCCTTCTGCATTTGGTACTGTATTAAACTGACTTAAATGAATAACCGTTTCAAAATAAAGTTTTCGGTCAACGGCAAAGTTCTTTGTGTATTCCACTAATAATTCTCCCCCTTGTCGTGCATCGGTATGCAGAATTCGAATGATGTCTGATATATTTTGCCCTTCAAGCATTGTGCGGAGTATTCTTTATGCTTTCCAATAACTTAAGTATTTGCTCGGTAACGTCTATCATCTCTCCGGCTATCTGCTGATTCTTACCCTGGATGAAATTGTAAGTGCCTTTAATAGCAATGGCTTTTATGCGGAACGTATTGCCTTCTGAAAACTCAGTAGCGAAATCCAACAACCTGTCGATGGCCTTGAGGATTTCACCTGCAATGACATAGTCCAGCACTTCATTTTCTCTGTAAAGAATATCCCTGCTCAATATGTCCTTTACAAAGAGGTCAACAGATTGTGCAAGCCCTGTAATTATATCCGTAAAACCTGCTTCTTTATCAGACCATTCAGATAAATATCTCGGATTTGTTGGTAAGGTTTGCAACCTGCTAAAAGGATGACCCGCTTCCATTACTGACTTCAACATAATCGGGATTACCATCACTTTTTTATTTTCATGAAGTGCAATTGCCTCTCCCATTTCCTTCTCGTATGCGTAGTTTGACGCGATGAAATCGGGCGAGATAAGAAGTAGGATGAATTGGGAGGCGCGAAGTTTGTTGAATATTGCTGGCTCCCATTCCTGGCCGGCCACGATCATATGGTCAGCCCACACCTCAATATTATTCGTTCGCTCCAGGTTTGCTAAATGCACCTGCAATCTTTCCTTCTCATTCTTATCAATATGAGAATAGGATATAAAAAGTTTCAACTTGTCTGCCATATCTTTTTAATGATGATCTAAAATTTGAGCCTGGTAGGGTATGACGGGCTCTTAAGAATTAAATACGGCGCGCCTATTAATTTTGTTCGTCCACTAATCCATTCAGGTATTCAATTGCTTTCTCAAGGCCGGGTATTTCCGCTTCTTGTGCTTTCAGAAGACTGAGGGTGGCTAAATGGGTTTTGATTTGCCAATCTTCAGACAATGGAGTTCCTTCTTCCAGGATCTTCATGGCCTCTTGTTGATTTCCATTCAATAGGTTAATAGTAGAGAGGTCGAAAAACGACCATGGCGCGTTATAAGGTGGTTGATCGGTCACTTGTTTTTGCAAAGGAATTTCAGCGCGCTTCAGATACAATTTCTTCTTTGGTGTGATCGAAGAAATTCCCTTCTCTTTTACCTGCAGAATTACTGCATTCAATAAAGGGTAAGGGTGACCATTAGAAACCTCAACTGATTTTTCATACATCTCCGCAGATTTCGCAAATAGTTCCAACCGCTTGTAGATTCCTCCAAGTGAAGAATACGCGTCGAAATCTTCCGGGTTAAAAGAAATCGCCTTAAGCAATGACTCTTCCCCTGTTTTCAGCGCTGGGTTTTTTTCCTGGTTATAGATTTTATTTTCAGCAATGCCCAATTCGCGCCAGGCTTCGCTATATTCAGGCGACAACTCTGTTGCCTTCTTAAAAACGTCCATCGCATCTTTCCATTTTCCCTGGTTCCTGAATAGCAATCCAAGCTCCATATACAATAGCGGGTTTGCAGGCGTTACCTGAATTGCTTTCTTGTACTTGCCAGCAGCGGTTGCCAGGTCACCGTTCCTCATGGCATTGGTGGCATCGGTCAACAAGGTATCCACGTTGATCCCAGGAGGCTTTTGAACAGCTTCCTGCTTTTGTTCGCCAAGCGCAATCTGGATGGGACTGTCAATGCGATTATATTGAAGAGAGTCAGTAAGAACTTTGGTGATCTGTTTCGTCGCCTCTTTAATCTGTTCCTCTGGCTTGTACTCATAGGGAAATGCTTTCACATGGCTGATGTCGAAGGGTGGTGGTTGCTTTACCACCTGCCTGAAAATTGCGGTACCGCTTTCATTGGAATAATGTCGAACACCGAGTTCGTAAAAAACATTTGCATTTAATCCACTGATATCCGCTATGGCAAAGCGTGAGTACTTGAGATATAAAAACATTTCTCTTTCGATGTTGCCAGAGAAATAATCCTTGTCCGCGCGTACGGGAATTAATTTACCACCACCCTCTTCAGCCGGAAGATTCACCGCTGTAATGGCTGGTTCAAAAATTCTCTCGTAGATCATGTCAAAATCTACATTCTTTCCATCCACCTTTTTTTTGCCAAATGGCATGATCACAAAACAGATTTTTTTGTAGTCGATTTCTTTGGGCATAAGAGTTCATTTTAATGTTCTTATTTCCCTGACCTGGAATTTTCTCTCTCTTGCCGCTTCCATGAATTGAGCAGTGGCATCACCAGTTTCCTTCTTTTGCCCGTCCCAGGCAACCAGTGCAATAATGTCATTCTCATTTTTCTTGACCCGCACCGCCTGATTCAAGATTTCCAGGTTGGTCTTTTCATATGCACCATTATCATTTTCTGAATAATTCAACCTGATGATTTTTCCTTTCTCTTCTAATTCCAGAACAATCCTGTCGTACAGAGGACCCCAATCTCCGGGACGGTCCGTTACCGAAGTTTTCCTAAATACTTCGATTGAAAACGGCAGGACCATCATGCGCTCAACCTGCAATTCACCTGCAACTTCTTGTGCAAGTAAATCAGATCCACAAGCGCCCGAGCTTATGAGGGTAGCCGGACTTTTCGATAGAAAAAAATCTCTGAGCCTGTCCTTCACCAAACCAATATTCTCCAGAGGGAATCGGGCAAATCCAGCATCAAGCGGATCAACTCTTCTACCGGCAAAAGGAACAATCATTGAAAGAGTTTTTTGTTTTTCCAATTCCATTCTCATCTATCTGCCTTTCCGAGATTGAAATTTGGAGAACGGATTACCCGGCGAACCAGATATAGGGAAGAGTAACGATCTGCTATTTCAGGGAATACGAATAAGAGATGAAGCAAGTACAAGTTTCCTATGCGGAATCATTTTTCCCAAGACCTCGATGGCTATTCCCGGCCTGACTGAACATTCGAAGAAAAGAACAATGAGTGAGCGAAGATTTTTGAAGGGGAGGAATTGGAATGATTTCCTGGACATAGGAGAAGGTTTTGGTTACGATAGGTACTACTGAACCTATCCTAATTTAATCACAAAAGTTAAGCACGAAAAATCATTTTAAAAATACCCCAAAGGGGGTATACGTATGGAACGAAAATCCCGACAACTCCTTCCGCGGTATGATATTAACCCGCCCGGATGGATTAGTGGGACCTTGTTGCTCTATTGCAACGAATACTCAAACGCGTTGGACCTGTATGGTGGATAGTGAAAGAAATAATAACTGATCTCACGCAAATCAGCAAACGGCTGAGAAAAGAATGAGGGGAAACTTCCTTTGCCCGGGATATATTCAACTTTTGTTTGTCCGGCAGCTTTAAAGTAATCTCTCGTCACCAGTATATAACTTCCGGATGCAGATCCGTTCTTTAAAAGCCGATGGGATTCTATAATTGTTTGTCCATACAGTTTCCTGAAACCCCTGATTTGGTAAAAATCCATTTCTCCAAAGTGAAGCACGAATTTCAAGGAAAGCTCTGCCGAAATATTGTATAAAATTCTAAGGGCCTGGTATTTTCTTTCGAATGCCTGGTACATGGCGTTGATGCCCAGGAATACGTCGTCCATGGGAATTGGATCTCCCACCTTATAAAATAATACAGCATCACCTTCTATTTCTGATAATTCAAGACCGAGAATATTATTATCAACAATTTCATTGAGCAGTTCCCGGGTAATGGAAACACCAGCTTCCATATTTATTCCCTTCACGAACTGCGTGAAGCCGGTAATATCTGGTATGAGGATTAGTCCTTGCATATTCATCCGTTTTGTAAGTGCTAAAATATCACTACGCCAAGGCGAATCCTATGGGAGTATACTACATAGCAGAGGGGGAAAATGCCCGGAGGTGGAGAGTTGGATTTTCCCGGGGAGGTGGCGAAGACTCCGACAGCGCCCGGCCGACCGAACGATCGCAGTGCTGCAGTTAATTTATGGACGGTCGTTCGGGCGGGGTCGCAGACCCAGTCGGCGGTCGCGCGTTAGGATCTTGAATGGTGAGTGGTGAATAGTGAGTGAGGATTACAGGGAGACCAGGTTTCTTCGCAATGCTTCGAGCGCCATACCGGTTCTGCTCTGTACATTAAGCTTTTGAAACAATGATTCGCGGTAACCATCGATAGTGCGTTCCGATAAATGCATTTGTGTGGCGATCTGCTTATAAGTAAGATCACTGCAGGCGAGTTTCAGAAATGCTCGTTCCCGTTCTGTGAAAACTACTTCTTCCTCCTTTGTTTTAAGAATCAGCCTGCGATAATTAATATTTGAAATATCCGCATTGTAATATCCTTTAGTGTGCACTTCCATCAGGGCCTTCTCTAATTCGTCGGAAGAAATATCTTTCAGCAGGTAGGCACAGCAACCGGCCTTGATCATCTTAATCACTGAAACATCATCATCCTTCATGGATAGCGCCACCATCTTGATCTCAGGATATTTTGAAGAAATGACAATGGCAGTACTTGCTCCATCCATCACAGGCATGTTTACATCCAGCAACAATATATCGGGCAATACGGGAGCAAATTCTAACTTTTTCAGCAGGGCTTCCCCGTTCAAAGCTTCCAACACAATACTAAAAGTTGGAAAACTTTCAATCAACACTTTTAAGGATGCAAGAAACAACTGATGATCATCCACTAAGCCGATGTTTATTTTCATATGTTATGGTTGAACGGGTAATTCAATTCGTACTTCTGTTCCGGAATTTTTAGATGAATGCCATTCAATAGTTCCGCCTAGTAGAATGGTTCGATGTTTCATATTAATAATACCAACACCCTGGAATTCGTCATTCGAGTTTTGAATACCGGATCCATCATCTGCAATACTGACTTTGATGGCACTATTGAGTTCAATGCTGATTCGAATGGTTTTGGCGTTGGCGTGCTTAATGCCGTTATGCAGCGCCTCTTGTATAATTCTGAACAGCATCACCTGTCCCTCGGGCGAGAGTGGGAGTTGTTTTACGTTGGTGTTAAGGTCTAGTTTGAGGACATTTGCACTATTTACCCGCTCAATTTCTGTTTCCAGGTTTTGTATGAGATTAAACTGGTGTAGCCATTCCTTATTGAGAGATTTAGAAAGCGCTCGCAATTCTCCAATGGCTTTGCCGAGAGTTTCCTGTGCTGTGCGGAGTGGATCGGGGACCGAGGACAAACTTCTTTCCGTTAGGCCAAGCAACATCTTTGTGCTGCTGAGCAGTTGACCGATATTATCATGAATTTCTTCACCGATCTGGTGAAAAGTTTCTTCCTGTGTTTCCAGTTGGGTCTTCAGAATTTCTCTTTGAAAACTATTTTGCAAATCTTGCTTTTCACGCAAATACTTATAGAATCGTCGTTGGTACAGGACGATGAAAGTGATGATGAAAAAAACAAGGAGGGAGAAAATGGCTGCTCCCCCTACGATCAGTATTTTAGGATTGATTTCGGATAAATACATTTCGGAATTTTGAGATTCGTATAACATTAGCTAAAATGCCTACCGTAAAAATGAGATACATGCCAGTATTCAACAAATGATGCAGGCTTTTCAAGCCATAGTCAGTGTCCCGCATGCTTTGGTAGAATGCAAATCTGAAATAAGTAGCAGGCGCATAAATGAGGATCCCCAAACAGAACCAAAACATCGGCTCTTCTTCAAGGGCCTGGATCTCTTCCCTCTTATATCGTTCATAGAAAAAGGAAAGCACCCATAACACCTGCAACAAACTGCTCAGGCAAACAAATTCGGTATAAAACCTTGTTTGGATTCCTGCTTTTGCCAGAATCCATACTGACGTCATTACCTGGAGCGATATGATTATCGCAATCGATTTCCTGATCACATTGTTCTTACTGTTTCTAAAAAACAAATATCCCCAGATAATAGCATCGATTATATTGTAAATATTAAAACAGGTGTCCCTTACTTCCTTAACGGGATGGAAGCTGACCAACTGTGGAATAGACGCAAAAAGTAATAACAGAAGAATCGTGCGCGAATTCATGTCCAGCTTTTTAAAAATAGCCAGTCCCGTAATCAAAGGAACAAGTACCGAGTACACGGAAACCTGGTATAATATTTCATTCAAAGACTTCATTGCATGCATTCATTGCAGACCATATAGTCAATCCGATCAACCTTTTTTGAAAATACTTTATCAATAAGAAATACAGCCATTTCCTGTAAATTATTACTCATCCATTGATGCAATTCTAAACTTCATCTTTCACCATTGCATATTTATACAAAACATAGGGCTCAAGTGCTGGGAGGTTAACTTTATACTTTTCAGCAATGCCAGGCGTCCGAGGATACTCGGTGCATAAGGACTCATTTTCTATGTCGGGTATCGAGTCCGTAGTATGATATTTAGGATCAAAAGCATAGTGCAAATCAGTCCCTACCTTATCAACTCCTACTGTGACCAAAGTAAGTTTTACTGGTTTTCCTTCCGAATCAGTTAGCTCTATATCAGGTTTTACTTTAGTCTGATTCTCTGGCCTTCTCTTCATAGCCAAGTAATACCTGATGCCTTCACATTCGGGTTGACTGAGAGTTTTAAGTAAAATACTCTTATCCATCGTGACCGCAAAAGAATTCCGCAGAAGTTCAATGAGCCAATCATTAGCCTCTCTCCAGCGTCTATCCATTTCTTCAAGTTCCTTCAGAAACTCTTCTCTTTTGAATCCCTCAGATTTCTTTTCAAAATGGCCTCTTACTACATTAAACAGCTTGGTCGTGTCCTCGTGTATTGTGAGCAATCGTTTTTGCTCGAGCTCCTGCCAGAGTTTTCTGATGTAGAAAATAGCTAGTCGTGCGTGAATAGGTAATCCATAGATTTCTTTCTTACCAGGCATTACAATTCCTTCCGTTTCCGGAATTTCGACGTCAACATCAATTTCGGTTCCATCGTTCTTATGGAGCGGATTATTACTCGGCTTGAACGCCTGCCCAGGTATGACCCACTTTTTCTTCTTGGTCAAACCCGAATAAGGTGTGGGAGGTGTTGGTGATGACATACTTTAAAATTTAGTTGTTTGGAAATAGTTTCATTAACCAGTATGATCGAAATATTAGAGACTTAATTGGAATCCTCAACCGGTACGGGGCTATTCAAATAATGAAGCGAGGCTAAAATGACTTCATTGGAAAGCTTGAGCAAATGCTCGCGCATGAGTCTGAGCAGAATAAAATAAACTTCAATAGGATCTTGCAAGCGATCATTCAGCAGCACGGCCAGCAGGTCAATCTGCAAAAACAAGTTCTCCAGGTTGGCATTCATCATATAAGCTTCCAAATCTTCGAACGGCGCAGTTGCTTCGAGTTGATATGGGTCCAGCACCACCGCATGCTCCCGGTGCTTCACCTGGTCTATGATTTCTTCGATTAGGTCTTGCTTAGAGCGACCAACATTCGAAAGTCCATTTAGTATAGCCTCCTGCAACCATATGATCAAAGTGAAAATACCCTCATCATTTACTGCATGGTCATCAAAAAATTGCAGCATGATTTGTGACAACAGCACCTGGAAATGAGACAAGCCTCCGGGCGCAATGCTCCTTTCACTATACAGGTTATACTGAATAGAATTGCTGGGAAAATCAAGGAAGAAGCTGGTGATGGGAAGTTGTAACCGGTGCGTAAATGAAGGATGCTTTTCCATGTATTCAATTACAGGATTAAGAACATCCATATAATCTTCCTTGCGACTTGGATCGTCATACTTCAATGCAAGGCGTATACTTGACCCGCGGTGGCCGCTAAAAAATACAAAGCTTTGATCAGGTTGCGACTGCCAACGCTGCTGCTCCATCAATGCCTCCTGAATCACAGGAAGCAATTCGTGCCATTTTTCCCTGGCGTAGAAAATGGAAATAAAAACATAGGGCGATTCCGGCCCTGTTCTGGTTTCAGACTGCGATAGGTTCATGTCTATTAAAGTTTTTATATACAATTCCTTTTCCGAATTCACTATTCACTCTAATTCTCTTTTCTGACAAATTGTTGATCATCCTGTCCCTATTCTTCATTTCGGTGAAAAATGAAATGGCCTCTAACTGCATCGTTGTATTTGATACGAGATAATAAGTCCGCTCTTGGTTACTTATAAGTTCTTGCCCCTGTGAAATTTTTTTTGAATACTCTTGCTTTCCATCTTCAAACGATAATTGTAATTTGTCTGCCGACTCATACCATCGTCCCATTTTCCATCCTTGAGGCAAATAGAATTGGGAAAGAAACCGCGCATTGCGTGGAATGGCAGTTTCGGGTGTATTTGAATTCCGGGTAAAGCTGTTGATGATGATCCCTTTCAAACAAGTGTGATCCCTGAATTGATACAACAATTCACTGGTGCTGGGGTCAATAAAATGAACATAGAGACCTTCAAGCAATTTGCAGAACGACTCATTACTCAGTCTCTCATTCCGCTCATGAGAAATGGCTTTTAGAAAATCAGATTTATTAATGGTGAAAGGTTCGCACCCATTTAGCCCGAGCCGGTTCACAATGTCAAAATCTTCAAACCCATATCCGTCAAAACTTTCATCGTAGCCGGTTACTTCCATAAAATCATCTCTTCTCACACACAGCTTTCCTGATGCGTCGTGTTTCCAGGGATTTTCAAGCCCGGTGAGACAAATCCTGTTTTTATCAGAAAAAATTTCCTGCACGAATTGACCAAATCCCCTGCCCGCATAATTATCGGCATCCAGGTTACACAACACATCTCCTGCTGCAAGTTTCAACGCCATGTTGCGTGAGTGACAGCGGTCAAAATCGTTAGCCTGCTCATACCTGTAGTACACTAGCTTTCCTGTACTGATTTCTTCCTGGTAGTTACTCTTGATGTAATCCTGCAGTCCATCATTTGAGTTATAATCAAGCAAAAGGAAGTTCACACCCGGCGTATCATTTTCTTTCAAATTGCTGGGCAAAGTTTTTTGAACATGATGCAATCGATTCATTGCAATAGTGCAAATGGATACCTTAGGCATAGGCATAGGTTTATAAAACAATAAAAAACTGTTTGTGAAAACAGATGGTTAGAACGATAAATCTTTGTATACGGTACTATAAACAGCGGAACGGACCACTTTGAGAGTGCAGTGCAATATTTGATTTAATCGCCTATACAATCAAGGGGAAAATTCCCGTATTATTTCTTGTCGGCTGGTATTCACCTCCGGGGCTATATGAATACTATTGGGCTTCCGTATGCCTGCTTACTCATCCCTTTGAGGGATAGTTATCAAGCGGCAACTGGAATTTATCCGCTACCAGGGCAGTTTTCTTTGGTGGCGGATATTGAATAGGACCGTTTGGCGGAACAATGTTCCTCACTTCATATTCATTGTCGGGGTTCATATAACAAGGAGTGATGACCATTGTCGAATCTCCCTTCTCATGAGCAGCATAATATACCCGCACTGCGTTAGCCTCACCTTTGAGGTCTTTAAATAAAGCATCAAGTTGATCCTTATAAAAAACAAAGGAAACAAACTTATCTGCAAAGTATTGTTGCACATCGGGCGAGAAGTTTTTCAATACGCCTTCTTTGGTGAGTTCCTCCTGGATCCTTAGAAAGTGCTTGATTAATTCGTCGGCCTCTTTTGTTGAAATGGAATGGCTCGTTGGCATGGTTTATAATTTTAGTAGAGTTAATGTTCTGGGGTTGGGTCACCTTTCAATTATTCATTCCCGAGATCGAAACCGTCGCCATCCTGCTTGGTAGGGACCACAAATGGATACTGGTTTCCCCCATCATCCGGAGGTGCAGGCAAACGATTTTGAATGATTACCGAACCAATTATGATATCGCATGGCGTCATAACGGTTGTCCGGCTTCTGCTTTTGTTCAGTGCCAGGTAAATTCTGAGACCGTTTGCGTCTGGTACCTTGGCAAACAGTTCGAGTATCTCTTCTTTATAAAAAGCGAATGAAATCCGCTTGGAACCAATAAACTTTTGTACCTCTTTTGGTAATCTATTGAAGTATTTCGAAGCCAAGATGGCTTCCTGCGTTTTTAGATATCTTCTGATTTCTTTGTTAGCGGCGTCCCGGCTGATTGGATGTTTTTTGGCCATGGTTTATAATTGAGGTGTGAATAA
>AR_comb_assmDRAFT_10785325_pt1 | contig 20569 bp, 15 predicted proteins | sample ArasoioldDNA_FD_10543 | JGI IMG/M metagenome (IMG submission 10543) | reverse complement strand
CGTGAGTTCCACGATTTTGAATTTTGGTCCGTAGTCTGGCCACGTGAACTTGGTGCCCACCACGGCTCCCACTCCAACTTCAGACGCGAAGTCTTGTCCTTTGTCGACCTCATGCAGGGAATTGCTCAACTGAACCTCGGTGAGTTCTACATGGTCGCCATAGATGGCAGATTCGGGACCGAGGAGAGCCTTATACATCTTCGTTCTGAGACGAACCTGCTTCGAGCCGACCGGATCGGCGGTGACAGCTTGATCTATGTACGGCAACCACGCCATGCTTGGCGGCGTGCCACACGGACAGGCTTGCGTCACACTGTCCGGCTTTATTGCACGTGTGGTGTCCAAGATGATTTTGTAGACATCGCCGACAGCTCGGATCGAATCGTCGGGCGACCGGTGATGATGCTTGGGGTTGTAGCAGGCCGGGACGGTGTAGGCGAAATCGAGCTTATGACCGTCAAAGTCCCAGTCATGGATAAAGCGCTCGGTCAATTTTTTGTAGTACTGCTGGACCTCCGGAACGGCTGGGCACAAGGCACCAAGGTCAGCGGTTGCACGGGCAGGCTTTCCGTCTTTGTCGAGAATGAGCCAATCTGGATGTTGTTTGACGACGTCGGACAACTGATATGGGCGATGGTTCAAAATGTCTTTGCCACGGCCGTCTTCGGCAACCAGTGGAATCCACCACAGCGTGATTCGAATTCCAGCGTCATGGTAGGCCTTGACAACTTTTTGCAGTGAGTCGTCCGGAAACGTGTCTGGCCGCGGCATCCAGTCGCCGCGCGCGCGAAACCAGCCTGCGTCAAGGGTGGCCCACTTTAAGCCGAGTTCCTTAAGCTTTGGGATGGTACCGAGCATTTGCTTGGGAGTGAAGTCCATCTCGTATCCCCAACCACACCAGTTGGCCTGGTAGTCGCCTTCGGTCGGGTGCGCCAAGCTAAGGCCGCGCTTCTGCAGGATCTTGGAGTACATTTGCAGAGGCTCGAAGAAGTCACCATGAAAAACGGTGACGAAACTGACTGGCGTCGTATACGTTTCGCCTGAAGCAAGAGAAATAGGCCCTTCGCTGGTAATCGACACTTTCACTCGGCCATCGGCTTGCGTCTGCGTCGGCAGGCTAAGGCGAAGCGGGACGGTTTCCGCGCTCCCAATGGCTTCCCCAACCGACCGATTCCAAAACGCCACGACGGGAATTCCGCCACCGGTCTGATTCTCGTCTTTATGCATCACGACCTGCATCGGGTTTTCGCGGCGGAAATCCTTGCCGATCTCGACCACGTCATCCTTTCCCCATGCCTCGCTCGATCCATGAAAAGACCACATGGAATACGGCGTAGCTTGGCTATCGCTGATCGATGCATTCAGTAAACGAGGCTGAGAAACAACCTGATCGAATTGAATTGGAGTTGAGCCCGTGTTCTTGAAAGAACTGCTCACTAATGCAAGGTTGGGAAGATCGTCATAGACTTCGATGAAGACCTGTTTCTCCAGTTGGGGCTTGGACGGACTCGCGCCGCGCACACCAATTCTTTTCCCGCTTGATCCAAGGGTTCCTGATGCTTCGGTAACGATTGCCTCTCCGAGGTTCATCACAAAGTCGTTGGCGAGGACACCCTTAACGACCGCAAAGTCTCCGGGGGCGGCTTGGGGGTCGTCCAGCGTCAATCGTGCACCGTCGCGCAGAAGAAACGCCCGAATGTGTCCGGAGGGAAGTAGCTGGAACTCGGCACTGGGAGTGGAAATTACCAGCAAACCTCGTTCTTGATGCACGCGAATTGCAGACGCAGCACTTGTCTCAGAAATCGTTGTCTTATGACTGCATCCAGAGGCCGCAATCGTAAGGATAGCTAGAGCCGTTATCCATGTGTTTCGCAACAGAGTTCGAGTATCGAAGAACGATTGTTTCACGAGACTTCCCTGCTTCCGGAACCGCCAATCGACGGTAAACCAATGGTGAAACGTTTCACCTGATGGCGCGCATTATACCTCCGTCGAGACGATTGCCAAGCTTTATTTTTGATCTGTGAGAGCTGTCGACCTTTAAAGCAGCAACCTTTACATAACGTTAAGTTGAAACGAGCTGTTCGACGCTCGAGTGAACATGCCTTCCTCGTCGTGCCCCGAACTCCATCAATGTATCCAGGCAGGCCTCCGGGTGAATCGTGTGCTGGGATTGAACCTTGAAGCTGGCCAGAAGAACGCCCAGGTCGAGAGCTGTTTGCCAGGTAGCAACGCGCGAATCAGGGGCGTTTGTCTCGAGCCGAAGAAGGGGCAAGCCCGCCGCCAAGCCGACAAGAATTCCGGCTAGCAATGCATCGCCTGCCCCAGCAGTAGACATTGCGTCAACGGCGACTGCTGGACAGTGATTCCATCGATCCCGATAGAAAGCATATGCGCCATGGCTGCCCGCGCTGACGATCAAGCGAAGCTCGGGATAGTTGCGGCTTAGCCATTGCACGGCGACCTCGACGAACGCGCCACTCCGCCCCGGATCAAACTCGACACCAGTGAGGCGTTCGGCCTCTTCCTGGTTGAGCGAGACAAGATCGAGCATTCTGAACATTCCCAATTGCATGCCAGCAAGCACTTCCGCCGAAACAAACGACGCAGCGCGAAAGACTCGGCCACGACTGGCCATCTCCAAGAAGGCACGTCTGACCTCCAGAGATACTTCGGGGGTCGCGAGGGCGATCGTACTCTGCGCAGTTCCTGCAAGCTCCGGCACGATCATACGCAGATCGTCGGCAGACAACTCCGCCGCAGCCGAATTGCTCGTAGTCAGATTTCCGCCGCTTCCGTCCGGATACTGAAAGCAGACACTAAATAGCGTGGGCTTCCCTGCCATCGTCGTCACATAGCGTGTATCGATGCCAGCCTCCGACATCTCACGAAGGACCATTTTCCCGGCTTCGTCGTCGCCCACGCGCGCGACCGGAAGAGCGCGAAAACGAGAGCCCCGCGCACCGGTTCCAAGCAATCGCGCAACATAGTGCATGATGATATGGAGTTTGCAGTAGTCTCTCGAATCCAGTAATGCTGCGGCCCGGCTTTCATTGCGACCGAGGGTTAGATCACCTTCCAGGGCGAAGAATATTCCGCTGCCAACACCACCAACGCCAATCAGTTTGTGAAAGGGTGAGCGGTCGTCGATCCGGAGCACGCTCGTCACCGAAACAGCTCCCAATCTGGATTCTCAGCGATCGGGTGAGTGGCAGTGTCTTCAGTGGCAGTGATGAGAGCATCGGGATGCCGCTGCAGCAGAGTCATAGGATATTCCGGTGTCGGGTCGGCAAATAAAGCGATGCGCAAAGCGGTTTGCTTCCACGAGCCGGTGTCACTGAACACACGCACTCTGCGCGCAGACAAGCACTCCTTGATGCCAAGCGTGACCGACATGGGTGGAACGAATTGGTAAGCAGCACCAAAAGTCCTCTGAGCCAAAGCCAGAATCGTGTCAAGATTGTTTTCCTGAATTCGAATACTAGACGCCTCGAGTTCTTCGATTGTGATCGCGCCATAGGGATGTCTGCGGGCCTGGTTGTAGGCGATGTGACCATCTTGCCCCCAGCCGCCCAACGTAAGGTCAATGGGCGCAGACCATAGCGCTTCGCGAACGTTGTCGATGGTGGATGGCAGCAGCCAGAATCGCTGCGATTCCGGCACTCCGAGTTCAACTCGAATCCCACCGTAAAAATGCTCTTCCATGAATGTGCGGAAGTTGTAAGGATGCTTCGTCGGGAGGGGCTGACCCTGCCAGTCAAGACATTCATCCATGTGGAAAACGGTTAAGTTTCGGAGAGACGTTCCTTGTCGGTTGACGAGTTCCGTAAATGGCGCATACCAGCATTTGGGTCCGCAGGGAGCGATAACGCGGGTTGGAACTCCTTTCTGATTATTTCTCGCAATGATGTCAACGAGTTCCTGTGACATCAACTTTCCCATCTCGGTTGAGTCCCGCAGCATTCGGAAGGGGACCTTCAGGCGTGGGTGTCCAGACAACTCTTGAGCAGGGATCGAACACCACTCATAAAGATCACGGGCACGAATCTGAGTCATTTACTCCTAACCTCTCAATAGTTCTACGCTGAACAAGTACTCACGCAAAAACCGCTGCGTTTGAGTAAATCGTTTCACCTTCCGTGCGCACGTCTAGTCCCCGTCACGCGATCTCACTTAAGCTTTAGCCGCGGGACAAGTTGAGTCGCGCACGATTAACTTTGGTGAGACTCGTCGATGTTTTGTCGGTACTTCCCTTTGCTCAGCGGCGGCCTTAATTAAACCCTCAACAATCTCCGCGCCTAACGATCCCTGCGTTTCCAATTGCTGTTGCACCGTGGTCAGCGGTGGATTGTAAAACGCCGAACTGGGAATGTCGTCAAAGCCAACAACTGAACAGTCTTTGGGGACACGATAACCATAGTGAGTAAGCGCACGAATCGCGCCGCAAGCCGTGAGATCATCGAATGTGATCATCGCTGTGAAGTTTAGACCGCGACGCAGCAGATCTTCGGTCAGCTGAAATGCTTCTGAGTAAGTTGGGTGGCGACCCTGGATCTGCCGGATCAGTTTCGCATCCATCTTGAGTCCAACCTCATTGGCGAAACCTTCTAAACCGTTCCATCGCTGCATGCTGTCGACCAGGGTCTTCGGCCCTTTGATGAATGCGATGCGGCTGTGTCCGAGCTCATAAAGGTATTGAATCGCCTGCCTCGTACCCATTTCGTTATCCACAACAACCGAGTTGAGCGGGCTATCCCTCAATTCGCGGCCGATGATCACCGCAGGAATTCCTTTGCGAGCAAACTCGGTGAACATCCCGCTATCGAGATACAGTGGATTTCCAATGGCAATGATTCCCTCCACCCTTCGGCCAAGCAGCATGTCAGCACAGAGATGAAATTGACTGCGGTCATTCTGAAAATCGGTGACCAACGGAAAAAAGCCGAAAGGTCGCAGATACGTTTCGATTCCGCGAAGAATTTGCGTACAGTATGGATCGGTCACATCGAAAACAATGACGCCGATGGTGTGGCTGCGTTGGCTACGCAGTGATCGAGCATATAGATTGGGCCGATAGCCAAGCCTCTTGGCTACTCGCCAGATGCGATTTTTCGTGCGGGCCGAGATTCTGGCGCCAGATGCACCACCACTCATGACCATCGATACGGTCGTTACCGACACTCCGCTTTCGCTTGCCACGTCCTTTAGAGTGACCATCTCTCCATTCCTACAAATCAAGCCATCAATAAATAGCCATCTGCTGCCCAAGCGGTAAGCATAATAAGCGCTCAAGATCAGAATGGTCACGCACGATCCAGTGTGCTCCGTTCAAATCCCCTCCTGAAAGAGTTGTGCAGAGACCGACTACTCGACAGCCAGCTTCACGAGCCGCCTGGATGCCAAATGGAGCATTCTCGACGACAAGACATTGCGCTGGCGAGCGTTCCAACCAACGAGCTGCGAGGAGAAATGGTGCCGGGTCTGGCTTCGACCGCGGTACATCATCTGCAGAAACAACAACATTCAAGTCAGCTGCAAATTCTGGCGTGAGAAATTGGTCGAGCGAGGAGCGCGAGGAGCCAGTCACAATTGCGGTTTGCAACCCACCCGCCCGCAATCGATGAATCAGCTCACAGATACCGGGAAAGAACCGTCGCTTGCCGCTTCCGAGGTCATATCCTCTACGACGAGCGACCATAGTAAGTAATCTGTCCGCCGTAACCGAAGATCCATGTTGCGCCAACAGGGATGTAATCAGCTCAGGAGTAGGTTGGCCTTCCCGGAGGCGAATCTCCCGCTGTTCGATCTCAATCCCGACTTCCCGAAACACTCGTTGATAGGCCTCGCAGGATGCTTGACCGGAATCCACGATAACGCCATCCCAGTCAAAGACCACCGCCTGAAGCCCTTCCCGTCGGCAGAATGGGAACGATTCGTTCATCAGCGCCGGTGTGAACTACCGCCTGGAATTGCAAGGCTCCGTCCGAACGTCCTCACGGTACATGGAAGTCGTGCGTGACACAAGAGGCTTTTTGCTTTAGTGTATCGTTTCACCTAAGGAGTGCTTCCGTGAGTCAACTGGGAAAGTCAATAAGGCTCCGCCGCTTGCTACGCGAGGATCGCTGCACTTTAGTCGTTGCTTTTGATCATGCGCTCGTGCTTGGGCCGATTGCTGGAACCCGCGACCCACACTTACAAATCCAGCGTTTTGCTACAGGCGGAGCGGATGCAATTCTCCTGAACCTCGGGTTGTTTCCCCGGTGTTTGCAAGCTGAGCACAATGTCAGACTTCCGGCGCTCATTGCGAGACTGGATTGGACGACTGCCTTCAGCGAGGCCGGCAAATCCGATTCAGGCGCATTTCAAAGTTGCATGATTGCGGGAGCTGAAGAAGCTCTACATTCAGGAGCCGACGCGGCCATCACGTACATGACGATCGGAAGCGGCAACAACGACTTTGAACGCGATGAGATTGCCAGAACTGCCCGCGTAGCTCGAGATTGCGATCGTATCGGCTTGCCGTTGATTGTGGAGTCGATTGCTCGTGGACCCTCCGTAAAAAATCCGGTCGAGCCGAATTGGTTATTGAAGCATACGCGCATGGCCACCGAGCTCGGAGCGGACGCAATCAAGACAGAGTTTACTGGAGATCCCGCTACCATGCGCGATGTGGTGAATGCTTGTCCGATCCCGATTCTGGTTCTGGGTGGAACCCGAATGAATTCTGATGAGGATGTGGTTCATGTCACCACTGACGTCGTCCGTTCGGGAGCGGCCGGCATTTTCTTCGGACGTAATATCTTCCAATCTGACAACATGCCCCAGCTCATGCAAAAGATCCATGCGGCGTTGCGAGAAAATCACTAAAGACGAGGTTGAAAAGCCGTGAGCGTGCTTGCAGTCGACATGGGTTCGAGCAGTTGCAAAGCCGTCGCTTTTTCGGATGAGGGCCTGATTTTGGCGCAGAACTCCCGTCCGTACGCGCCTCAGTACTCGCATCCCTCACGGGCAGAAATACGTCCTGATGCTTTCTGGGAAGCACTTTGTGCTGTTACACGGCGCACAGCAACAGATCTACAGCCCGATTCGCCAAGATATCTCTGTATCAGTTCCCACGGAGAAACATTCGTCCCGGTAGACGGACGGCAACAGCCCGTAGGTCCAGCTATCCTCAATATCGACAATCGGGCTGTGGAGCAGACCCGGTGGTTGTGCGAAGCGCTTGGTCGACGACGTATTTTTGATATTAGCGGCCTGGTACCTCACCCGATGTACCCTCTCCCGAAGATGATGTGGTTGCGGGAGAATTCACAAGATACTTATGCCGCTTCGAATAGATTTCTAGCGCTACCCAGTTTTCTCCTCAGCCGTCTTGGTCTTCCGGCGTATGTGGATTATTCGCTGGCTAGCCGATACTTAGCGTTCGACGTCACGCAACGTTGCTGGTCCGACGAAATTTTGGGGGCGTGTGGATTTATTTCGGACCAATTACCTGTTGCAGTGCCAGCCGGCACCATCGCTGGCGAGCTTTCCGAAAAAGCTGCCTCTGATCTCGGTTTGATCGCGGGAACTCTGGTTATCGTCGGCGGGCACGATCAACCTTGTGGTGCATTGGGAATGGGAGTGCTTGAGGCGGGCCGAGTTTCCGCATCACTCGGAACGTACGAATGTCTGGTTAGTGCTTCGACATCCCCGGCAATTAATGACACTGCGTTCAACGCAAACCTCAATACTTATTGCCATGTCGTGCCCGAGCGCTTCGTGACTCTGGCCTATTTTCCCGCTGGAATTATGCTTGAATGGCTGTCGCGAATACTGGCGTCCTCGTCAGAAGCAGGGCGCGACACGGGATTTTTTGAAAAGCTTGAGTGCGAAGTTGCCGAGGGCCCTACTGGGCTTTCTGTTATGCCTCATTTGCCCGGTTCCAGTACGCCTGACTTCAATCCTTTTGCGACTGGAGTGATCAGCGGAATTCGTACAACTACGAGTCGCGCTGATTTGTACAAGGGCATTCTCGAAGGCATTGCATGCGAGTTTGCGGACGCGACTCAGCTCTTGGAGCAAGCCGTTGGACCAATCAATGAGATTCACCTGAGTGGGGGCGGCTGCCACTCCCAGCTTGGACTGCGCCTCCGTGCCTCAATTTCAGGGCACCCGGTTCATCGCGCTCAGTGTTCCGAGGCCGTGTGCCTGGGGACAGGAATCCTTTGCGCCGTTGGCGCCGGTATCCATCCGGGATTTCGCGAAGCGATAGGCCATTTTGTGAAAGATGCGGAACACATTGCACCAGAGCCCTCCCTCATCAGCGCTTACCGTCCTTATTTGGAACAACACCGTCTGCTGTATGCATGCCTTGCAGAGCTTAGGGATGTGCAGGCCGTGGATCTTATGAAAAGGAGCACGAAATGATCACTCCAGGTGTCGGGTTCATAGTGTACGGGGTCCACAAAGACGGACTGAAAGATCCGATGGGTAAGCCATTTATTGATTCGCAGGTTATCCGCAATTCCAAAAACGCACTCACCAAATCAGGCGTCAGGCTGGTGAACCACGGCGCGGTAGTTGCGACAAAGGAAGAGGCTGTCGCCGCGATGCGGTCTATGAAAGAAGACCCTCGAGTCGACGCAGTGGTTTTGTTTTCGGGCACTTGGGTTTGGGCAGCCCACATGATCGGCGCACTTAGAGATTTCGCGACGAGCGGGAAGGGGCTGCTGCTCTGGACACACCCAGGGTCGCAGGGTTGGCGGCCCGTGGGCGGATTCGTTTTGCACGGTGGATTGTTGGAAGTCGGTATTCCTCACCGGTTCGTTTACGGCGATGCCAGCGATCCGGAAACCATTGCAAAAATATTGAGTTATGCGCAGGCATCATGTCTTAAGAAGCAGCTGAACCTTGCCACGCTCGGCGCATTCGGCGGTAGGGGGATGGGGCAGACTTGCGGAGTCGCGGACCCATCACAATGGATGCGCATGTTCGGTATTGATATCGATTCGCGAGATACGACAGAGCTTCTGCGTTTAGCCGAGTCGATTCCACAGCAACGGGTCAGGGCGCTGGGGCCGCGCCTTCGAAAGCTGTTCGGCAAAGCACCTGAGCCAACTATCGTTAACGAGCGTTCTATTCGTTTGTACCTAGCGCTTAAGCAACTCGTTGACCGTGAAAAGTTCGACTTCTACACTATTCAATCTTTTCCGGGGCTGGGCGACCACTATTCCGCCACTTGCTTCGCGCAAAGCATGATGCTCGAGGATGGCTACGGCACATCGACCCTCGGCGACTTTAATACTGCGCTCACCGTATTCCTGTTAGGTCGGCTGAGCAAGGAGCGCGTGTATTACGGCGATCTGCAACACGTGGACAGAAAAGCAAAAGAGATCAAGATTATCGGAGATGGTGCTTGTCCGCCGTCTTTGGCGGGGAAGCTCGGCCCGGCAGGATTTGCGGAGCATGGAATCCCGACTGAAGGCGAGGCCGGAGGACTTTCCGTTCGCTTGATCTGCAAAGTTGGCGAAGGCGTGTTGGCTCGATTGGGTCGCGTGAATGGAGGGTTTCAAATGGTGCTTACACGGGCGACAGTGTTCGAACCGCGACCGAGCGAGGTGCAGAAACGTCTCAAGGAATGCGGAATCCCCTTCTGGCCGCATGGATTTGTGACCGCACACTGCGACATCGCGCAGCTCTTGCAAACTTGGACCAACGAGTACGCTTGTCTCGGGTACGGACCTCATCTTTACGCCGCGTTGGCCGATTTTTGCGAGTTGACTGGAATCAGGCCCATTCTGCTTTAACGGACTTTGGGGGTGGCAATTTGATCTGTGGCCAACCTCACGGATGAACCTTCCCGAACCAATGTCTTGATGGGCTCCTACGAGCCCGTATCGGACTGGAGTTGCAATCGACCGCTCGCAGATTCAACTGTTACCTGCCCGGGCTCCTCCGCCCTCTGTCTTCCGCATCGAGTTTGAGCACTAGGAGCCCAAGAGTATTATCTCGGTAAGGCTCCCATGAAGAAGCTCAGCATATTGGTTTCCCTAACCACGAATGACAACGATTACCAGATCGAGCAGGCAATCTCCGCGGAGGAGGCGGCCAGGAGCACGGGAGTAGATCTGAAAATCATCTACGCCGACAATGACGCAATTAACCAAAGTCAACAGCTGTTGAAGATCATTCAGTCAACGTCGACCGCACGGCCCGATGCGATTGTTTTTGAACCGGCTGGGTCAACTGCGTTGCCGCAAGTTGCAAAAGCGGCGGCGGCGTCCGGAATCGGATGGGTCGTGTTAAATCGGGAGACGGATTACCTCGCAGAACTGCGCAACAAATATAAGGTACCGGCCTTTGTGATCACCTCTGACCACAAGGAGATTGGGAAGATTCAGGGTAAGCAGATCGGGGCCCTGTTGCCCTCCGGTGGCTCGGTACTGTACATACAGGGTCCTTCCGGCAGTGATGCCGCCACCCAGCGAACGGAGGGCATGCAACAAGCGAAGCCTCTAAATGCTCAAGTACGCATGCTTCGCGCGCAATGGACAGAGGGTAGTTCCTACCAGGCGGTTAGTGCGTGGCTCCGATTGTCCACATCGCGCGAGATGCACATGGACGCGGTCGTTGCCCAAGACGACTCGATGGCGATGGGAGCGCGCAAGGCGTTTCAAGATATTTCGGACTCACAACTCCGGGATCGTTGGCTATCGCTGCCGTTCTCAGGATGTGATGGAGTTCCGAAAACGGGTCAGTCTTGGGTGCGAAGCGGTTTGCTAACCGCAACGGTAGTAGTCCCACCCAATGCTGGACTTGCAATCGACATGCTGAGCAAAGCGACCCAGACTGGAAGTATGCCTCCGGAACGTACATTAACGGACGTTCGTTCGTTTCCTGCTTTGCAAGACTTGGAAAAAGCACGGCGCGTGAAAAAAAGTTCGTGATCACGCAAGCTTGCTCTTACGCGAGATTGGCGGATGTTTTCTTTCTGGCCTTCGCTTGAGATCTGGAATTGCTCCTTGAATATCTCACCACTCGATTTCGGCCCATTCCTTTGGCATCGTAAAGCGCACGATCAGCTGCCGCTATGACTTGTGCTGGGTCACTTTGCTGATCTGTGGCCTCAGCGAACCCAATACTAACTGTTACGGAGAAAGACTGTTCTCCAGACAAGTGATGGGATGCCGCTGCATGGTTGCTCTTCCGATTTGCTCTAGGACGCCGGCGCTCGGCTCCTCTCGCTTCAGCCCGTCTCTCGGATCCACGTAAACGGAATTCTGCTAGTTCGACGGCCTCTCTCAGTCGCTCCAAATGCTCCTGTACGTCGCCGGCCGGCTTCCCGGCAAAGAGGACGTTGAACTCTTCGCCTCCCACGCGAAAAGCTTTCCCTCCGCCCGTAACATCGGCGAGCTTTCGAGCGACCATTCGAAGCACATCGTCCCCGGTGTCGTGTCCGTAGGTATCATTGAATTTCTTGAAGTGATCGACGTCAACGACTGCCACACAGTATGGTTGGGTGAGTTGCAGGAGTGCTTCGTTGAAGGCGCGCCGACCGGGCACTCCCGTCAATTCATCGTAGTATGCCATCCGGTACGAGCTCTCCAATATGGAGAGCGTGAGGATCAGACAGGCCGCCGCAAAGAGTCCGGATGGGGTGCGTCCCGTTCCGCCGGTTCCAAGTGCGATCGCGGAGATGACGGTAGCCCAGACAAAACCGGCGTCCAGCGGATGTCGCGTCCGAACGAAATGGACAAGCAATCCGATGATCGCGACTGAGGTTGCGATCAGAGAGCTCTGCGGTAAGCCCGTCCAGTCAAACCATGAACGGCTAACGAATGCCCCGTGAAATAGCTCGGACCCCGGCGCCGGGTAAGGCCTGCAAATCACTGCCAGAAATACAGCCTCCACAAACAACAGAATGAGCTTCGGTACCCAGGCACCCAGCGTGAATCCTCTCTCGCGCGAATATGCAAGCAGCAACAAATTGAGGGGCACGAGAAACGAGATTGCTTCTAAAGCAGTGAGCCCTGGACCTGACTTCGGGATCCGTCCATCCGTGAAGAACTCCAACGCGCGTTGTGCCAGCACGAGCAAGACGAGCGATCCAAATATCCTGGAGGTGTGGAACCGGTAGGCCAACAGTACGCCGGCGATTGCAACCGCGTAAGAGTAAAGATGCAACGTCGCGACTGGCACACTCAGCCACTCGTGGAGAAGGAGGTACGTGAGCGCAAATATCGGCCCAGCCGGCACCAGAAGTGCCCGTATCCAGCTTTGCTTCCATGCAATCAAGGGATTGATTCGCTTGCTCTGACGATACTCGACTCGAGGAATTCAGAGAATCATTCCTGCAGGGGGCGATTGACCTTTCGGGTTCCGTCCTGAACACCAAAAGTGGTCGATGGTCACTTCTTTGCGAGATTACCGTCACCGTCGCCCCAATTAAATGCTGCGAAGCTGAATGGTTGCCAAAGAGTCCTGATATCAGGACTCTGAGAAGGCGATATTTTAGGCCGATTATGCGAATCCTCATCGCAGAAGATGACGAGGCACTCGCGAACTTTATTCGTAAGGGACTCGAAGCTGAGCACTATGCCGTAGATGTCTCTCGAGATGGGGAACAGGCCCGTGGGCTCATACTAGGATTTGACTATGACCTTGTAGTACTGGACCTAAATCTACCCAGGCTCGACGGCGTTGCCATCCTGAAGAGTGTGCGCGAAGCGAAACCGGAACTGCGCGTCCTGATATTGACGGCTCGCAGTCGCGTGGAAGACCGAGTTTTGGGTTTGGATACCGGAGCTGATGACTACCTCGCAAAACCGTTTTCATTCTCTGAACTTTCCGCCCGAATACGCGCGCTGATGAGGCGCTCGCGACTTCCTGTAGAATCCGTAATCGTCGTCGACGATCTTCGCCTCGACCGTATCCAACGGAAGGTAACCCGAGGGGGGAAGACCGTGGAGCTTACCTCAAAGGAATTCACACTCCTCGAGTACTTGATGCGGAATGCTGGGCGGCGCGTGACCCGAGCCATGATCATTGAAAACGTGTGGAACTTGTCATTCGACAGAATGTCTTGATCTATTTCGATGTCGTTTCAAAGCGCCACGTAATTCAGCACTTTTATAACAACCTGCTGCCACACGGCTACCTCTTTCTCGGACATTCAGAATCCCTTTACGGAATCAGCGATGACTTCCGGCTTGTCCACTTTCCTTCAGCAACCGCTTACGTGAAATCGGAGCGGAAGATTGTGACGCGGTAACTCTATGCCTACCACCACTGCAAAAGAATTCCTTCTCGCCCACCTCGGCCGGATCGAGCAAATGCCCAGTATCCCCGTGGTGGTCGCACCCTTGCTGCGTTACCTCGAGCAACCACTCGATCAACTCGATATCCAGAAGGTTGTCGACCTGTTATCCCAGGACAAATCGCTGACCGCCCAGGCGCTTCACCTGGCGAATAGCCCGTTATTCGGGCGTTGGCAGAAAATCGATAGCCTCAAAGGCGCGGTGGTAGCACTGGGCTTTCAACGCCTGCGCGAGATCGTTGTCTCTTGTAGTTTTCTCAAACTGCTGCCTCTCAGCGAGTCGCAACTCGATCCCATTGTCTTCTGGGAGCATTCATTGGGCTGCGCACTGGTATGCCGTCACTTTGCGCGCAAGATTGATTTCCCGCAGCCGGAGAAAGCGTACCTCGGCGGTCTCCTGCACGATCTCGGGATCATTGTAAATTTCTGGATCTTGCCCAGAGAGTTCGGCGACACTTTCGAGCTCGCACGCACGGAACAGATTCCTCTGCACGAAGCCGAATCGCGCGTACTCAACCTGACGCATTGCGATAGCGGTCGCATTCTGGCCGAGCGTTGGGGACTCACCTCAGATTTGGTTCAAGTCGTCGCTCATCATCACGATCCCGCAAGTGCCCCTGAACACAAAGCTCTGATCGCCCTTGTATCCCTGAGCGATTTGCTGTGCCGTATGGACCAGATCGGACACGGGTACTCCGAGATGCGCCAGGTCAACTTTGTCGAAGAGCCGGCCTTCGCGGTTCTTCTTCAGGAGTGCCCGTCACTGCAGAAGTTCGATTGGGCGCGCTTCACGTTTGAATTGGAAGGATACCTCGACGAAGTTCGCCGCCTCGTGCGCCAACTCTACGGAAAGGCATGAATCGAGAGGCTGAAATGCCGCATGTGGTCCGAGTTCTAGTCGCTGACGATAGCGCCTTCATGCGAACTGCTCTCACCCGCATGATCGAATCCGACCCCGCATTGCGTGTCGTCGGCACTGCACAAACCGGCCTCGAAGCCCTCGAAAAAATAGCGACCGTGCAACCCGACGTGATCACGCTCGACGTCGAGATGCCACGCTTGAACGGACTCGAGACCCTCAAGCGCATCATGCAGGAGTCGCCCCGGCCAGTCATCATGGTCAGTTCTCTTACTCAGGAGGGTGCCCAAACCACATTGGAGGCTCTCGACTATGGCGCGTTCGACTATCTCCCGAAACAGCTTTCGTATGCTTCTCTCGACATCGTCAAGATCCGCGAAGACCTAGTCGCAAAAATCCATGCCGCCGCCGAGTTCCAACGCAGCCGAGTGTCTCGACGGCCACCGTCCTCGATCGCGCTTCCTCAGTTCGCCCACGCAATTTCTTACCAGCCTGCGCCGACCGTGATCGCCATCGGAACGTCTACGGGAGGGCCGAAGGCATTGCAACAGATTCTTCCCATGTTCCCCGAAGATCTGCCCGTGCCCATCGTAATTGTCCAGCACATGCCAGTGGGCTTCACCGGGCCTTTTGCCCATCGCCTGAACAACCTTTGTAAAATTACTGTGCGAGAAGCCGCACACGAAGAACCGCTTCAGGCTGGATTCGCCTACATCGCTCCCGCTGGCCAGCACCTCACCGTGGCACGTCGTGGTCACAAAGTGATGACCCGGATTTCAGCAGAACCTTCCAAGAGCTTGCACATTCCCTCCGTCGACGTGATGATGCTCTCCATCGCCGAAGTGTTTCGGGCACTCGCGATGGGCATCATCATGACCGGCATGGGCAATGACGGCGCTATCGGGATGCAAGCTATCTACCGGGAAGGCGGACTTACCCTTGGCCAGGATGAAAGCACTTGCACGGTCTGGGGTATGCCGCGTTCCTGTGCTGAGATACGCATTTTGAAACACGTTGCACCTCTTCTATCCATCCCGCAACAGATTTTGAGAGCGATCAACTATCGCTCAAGGTCTTCCGCGGTAGCTCACCTGTGAGGCTCTCTTTATCTCGTTCCCGGATAGCGTCACTTCCACCGCGTTGATTAGAGACGCCGCTGAAAACGGCTTCGATAGATAGTGAAGGTCAGCGCTGCAATTCGTTCCCAGCAACGCAACACTCTCGCTGTATCCGGAAACCAAAATAGTCTTGAGTTCCGGCAGTCGTCTACGCAGTTCTCTCGCCAGATCTCGCCCATTCTTGCCCGGCAACACTACATCGGTAACCAGCAACTGCACACTCCGAGTCGCGACACGCAGTGCCTCCTCCGCATTCTCTACTTCGAGCACCGCGTATCCTTTCAGCCGCAAGACATCGGCCATCACCCGGCGAACGCGGATTTCGTCCTCCACCAGCAAAATCGTCTCAGGCTCTTCGCCTTCTCGAACATGCTTCAACTCTTGCGCCAATAACCCACTCGCTTTTGTTTCGATGGTCCCCTCAAACGATTCGCCTCGCATCTCGTCCTCCGCATCCTCCCATCAAGCATCTTGGGGGCCCATCCTCCCGATCGCCAATCAATTAGCACAGTTCTACCTGTTGTGGCAGGTCTTTGTTCGACCCACTTCTTCTTGTGATTGGCCAAGGACCGTGACATGGACCGTTCCTTATTTGAACTTGATTTTGGAAGCCGACTCCCTGAATGGGACGGCCGAGATTTCCTCTATCGACGCGACGTCAAGAGCGTTCCGTTGGGATCGAGCACAATTTTGCTGGCACGCACATTTGTCGTCAGGTGGAATGCGGTTTCCGGACTATCCGCAAAGACCCTTCCCAAAAGCACGTTCTTACTTCCAATCACCGCATAGACGGGCACCGAAGTGATTAGGTCTGCAGGCGCATCCTTTTGCACGATAACTCCCGATACGATCGTGCCCCCGCCTTTCGGCATGAATTTAACATTCCGCACACTGAAGTGTGGTAAAGCCGTGCCCTGCACCCAACTTGTAAAAAACCAGTCCAGCGACTTGTGCCCCTCATAGTGCAGCGATGGCGGCAGATCCTCCGCAAACACCGACATTACCTCTTCGGTACTCACAGCCTTCATGGCATAACGCTCGCAAATTTTACGCAGCGCTCGTACAAAGGGATCTTCCTCTGGCGTTCTTACACTTTTGCCGCCCGACGCCTGCGAAGCGTCCACCAGCATATGCCGAAGCATGTGGAAGAGCCATGTCCCCCGTCCGTAGCTGATCGCCTCATATCCCGTCGGAAAGTGCGACGACGACAGCCGCTGCCCTAGGGTCACCGGCCCCGCGCTTGCCAATTCTTCTCCATCCTTATTCTTTTCGAGCAAGTCTGCTCGATACTTCTCGAGCACCTCCCGGAACTGCGCCGGACTTTCTGTCTCGAGTTTCATCAGCGCACAGTAGTTCGCCAACGCCTCCACCAGCCACTGGTCTCGGTAGCTCTTCCACAAAACCAGATCTCCCCACCACTGGTGGGCGGTCTCATGCGGCAACATCAATCGGCGCAGGATACCGTGGATCTCAGTCATGCGTAGGCTGGATTCTTCCCCCGGAGAAAGGAACGACATGCTCGAAAGGAAGATCAATCCCGGCCAACCCTGGCTCGCGGGACCCGGCATCTGAGTAAGTTCCAGCGAGCCATATGGATACGGCCCGAGTCTCTGCGAGAAAAACTCCAGCGCACTCGCGGCTTCGTTCGCCACACCTTGCGCATTTCGCGCGGGCGAAGGATCCACCATCTCACGCACCACCGGTGATGCCGGCGTTGGAGATAACCCGCGCATGTCAGGGGCCTGCACGACCGGTCCACTCATCCTGGGAAAAGATTTTTCCACTCCCCGCGCAGCGTAGGTCTCCACTTCAATATTGCCGGCTCGAGCCGTAGCCTTTTCATACTTGCCCAGATTGAACCCGGCCAATGCGATCGGCTGTTCACTCACCCACTTGGAATGCGTCTCCCCGCGTGCCGTGTCCAAGCCTTCATCTGCGGTGCCGGCCTCCGTTCGCTTGCCAGTTGCAACCAGTTTCCACTCCGCCGGATAGCGGAATTCGAGATCAAACGCGCAGGGCTGAAGTCCGCGGTTCGGATACCACGCGCCCCGCGCTCCCACGTACAACAAACCTCCGCCGGCTTCCGAGAGAACATCCCCGCCATATGTAAAACGCAGCTTCAGAACCTGGCCCTCGCGCAGCGTTTCGGGGAACACCACTGCAACTTGGTCATTCCCCTGCTTCGCCAGCCTCGTTCCGTCCAGCGATGGGTTGTTGATGAATTCGACTGCCCTGCCGTTCGCTTCCGCTTGTTTAACCTGCAAAAATCGAGAGAGCTCGAACAGCAGTGTTCGTGATCCGCCGCGCATCATCTTCATCGTCACCGTAGCATCCACGCTTACCGACGTCGGAGGATTCACTTGCGTTTTGATCTCGTAACGTTGAAGCTCAATCTCGTCCGGCACAGGCTTCTCCTTACGGAGGCCTTTAGCCACTTCGACATCGCCCATCGAAAACGACGTCCAGATGTTGTAGTACGTACTGCCGGCCACCACCTTCGTCTGCCCGGCCACGATCTGTTCGGATGCCGTCGTGTCGTAGTAAATGTCGTACGCACCAAGCAGGGGTCCTTCAATCCTGCAGTGCAAATAGTGGTCCCCACTGTCCTTCTCGCTTAACACACTTGCAGTGTTGCCGTCTGCAGTTGGCAGCAAATGGCTAAAACTCACGAACAGGCGCAACGCGTCGACACTCGCCAGATTCTTAGCTGTTTCCGTCCACCTCAAAGCGAAGTCCCGGGCTTCCGCATTGGCTCGCAGATACGGCTGCAGTTCCTTGAAAGTATCGTCATTGAACCGGAAGTAGGCGGTACTGAACCGATCTTCCAGAATCGCCGTTCCCGTAAACAGCGCCATCGAGGCACGCTCTACGTGGTTCGGAGGAACCACGAGAACTTCACCTTCTCCTTCGAAAAATGCTCCCGTGATTTTCCCCGCGACATCCTGCGTAAAGGCGATCAAGCCATCCTCGAACGTCACGTGCAATCCCGGCCGGTCGATGCTGCCTTCGCGTATGAGATAAGCGCGGTCGGGATTGAGTCCAACGTTGTGCAACTCGAGGTAAAGCTTTTCGGCCGGCTTCTGGCCGGAGGAAGTGGCTCCTTTGCCGGGCTCACCTTGCGCTTGGGGATTTGCCTGGCTGGCTGCGGGACTTGCCACGCCCAGCAGAAGTAATAAGAAGAGGATGGCGTACCACATTCGGCAGGGCAATCTGGTTACCTGAGTCACCTACTTCGGGTCTCTCCCGATTGCTAGAATGCACCCCAGTGCGGTCCTCTGTCACCTTATTCTTAGCCTCGACACTCGTACTTGTGGCGTCGACTTGCGCCTCCGCGGACATCATTCACCTCAAAAACGGCCGCAAAATCTGGGCCGACCATGTCCGGGAAAACGGTTCGCGCGTCGAGTATGACGTCGGCGACGATAGTTATGCCATTCCGAAGTCCTCGGTTGTCAGTATCGAGGCTGGAGGCATCGCTCTATCGAGGATGAGCAGTTCTTCAGGCGCAACTGCGAACGCCGATCTGCCCTCGTTTTCTCCGCCCGACGATCTAGCAGGACACGAGGATCTCGCCACTAAGGTCGTCCACGACGGGAAGGTGGACACCGATGCGCTCGCGACCCTCGAAAAAGAAGAAAAGGCGGAGCTTACGGCAGCGGCGTACTTTGTCGCCGGAAAGCACGAATTTGAGCATAACAATCTGGCTCAAGCGCGTCGCTATTTCGAAACTGCTCTCCAGGCTCAACCAAACAGCTCCACAATTCTTGACTATTACGCCATGGCACTTGTGCGCTCCGGAAATCCCGAGGCCGCCCTCTCCTACGCGGAGCGGTCCGTGCGCGCCAACCCAGACTCCGCTGACGCCTACACCGTGCTCGGCTTCGTGCAATTTTCCCGCGATCATACGGCCGAAGCGATCCGCGCCTGGAAACGCTCTCTTGCGCTTCGACCCGACTCTGCCATCGAACGGTATCTAGCGAAGGCTCAGCGTGATGCCGCTACTGAGGCGGACTTCTCCCAGCGCGAGAGCAGTCACTTCACCCTGCGTTACGAAGGTAAACAGACTTCAGAACAATTCCGTCGCGAACTGCTGGCCACACTCGACGCCGACTATGACGATCTGGTGCGAGATCTGGGGGTCGCTCCGCGCAACAACATCCCAGTGATCCTCTACACAGAACAGGCCTTCTTTGATGTGACGCAAGCCCCGTCCTGGAGCGGTGCCGTCAACGATGGCAAGCTTCGCATCCCAGTCAGCGGCATTTCGTCCATGACCTCGGATCTAGCCCGCGTCCTCAAGCACGAACTCACGCACTCGTTCGTGAGCCAGATCACCGGAGGTCGCTGCCCGACCTGGCTCAACGAAGGAGTTGCTCAAGCCCTCGAACCTCGCAGCGTCGCTTCAAATGGTCGATTGCTTGCCCAGCTTTTCAAAGCGCAACGCGGAATTCCCTACAACGCGCTGGAAGGCAGTTTCATGCGCTTTAACAATCTTGAGGCAACGGTCGCTTATGCGGAATCACTCGCAGCCGTGGAGTACATCAACGACACATACGGAATGAGCGACGTCCAGCGTATCCTTCTGCGCCTGGGTGAGGGTAGCTCCACCGAAGCAGCCCTGCGGGCGACCATCCATTCGGACTACGGTCAGTTGGAATCGGAAATTGGCAAATTCCTATCCAGTAAGTACGGCGACTAGCGCTTCGCGAGCGCCCATCAGCCATCTCTATCCCAAGACCAAGCACGTCACTGCGGTCCGGGCAGACGCACGCTGAGTTCGACACCCACCCGAAAGTCCCACTGACAGGCACCGATTCCTGTGCTACCGTCTACCACACTGGATGGGGTTCCTGTTCAAAAGGAGCGAAGAGTCAGTGCCGCCAGCGATTGAGCCTGCGGCCAATGCCTTTCCCCAACTGGGCAACGCCGACATTGGAGCAATGATCCTCGGGCAACGCGCCGAGGGCGACTTCTACGACTCAATCCGGGTCAGTCCCCGCCACGTCCTGTTCGGCCTGCTCGACGTCGCCGGTCACCGGGAGGATATGCAGCCCATTCTTTCCGAGGCACAGCAGGTCTTTCGCGATCTCGGTACCCAACTCCTTTCTAAGCCCGAGGTCAATGAAGCCGAAGCGCTCACCGAGCTCTTCATCCAGTTGAATCGCTCCATTCTCGACGTTGCCGGCGGGGTCCGCGCATGTCCCGCCTTTGCGGGCTGCTATAACGAGGAACTTGGCGTCGTCTTCTACGTAAATGCGGGCCACACCCCCGGCCTGGTGCGTCACTCCCCATCTA
>AR_comb_assmDRAFT_10632824_pt1 | contig 20582 bp, 17 predicted proteins | sample ArasoioldDNA_FD_10543 | JGI IMG/M metagenome (IMG submission 10543) | reverse complement strand
AGGTGCCATACTTCGACTATGCCGACCTTGGAGATACCGCCAATTGGCTCCCCGCCACTGTTGTGACTCAGAGCCGAACATTGGTGAAAATTGTTCGTTCCACCGCGGATGGCACTGGACGCTCACCCAAAACATAACCCAGGTGGCCGGAACTTCTCCCTCCGTTAAGATTGCCATGTCGCTTAAGAACAACACGGTGATCGATCGGCATGTATTTCTGATTCGCTACGCGGATGTGGATGCGGATGGGATTTTCGTCAACAGTCTGGGTGCGACTGCCAACAGTGCGTTCGCGTGGGATCCTACCACTATCCCAAACATAGGTCTTCGCGGAAATTTCGGCGTTAGCTTGCAGGCCGACGCAATCCCACAACCGCAAGCTGCCGGCGATCGTGGACCCGAAGGGTTCACGCAAAATACTTTCTCAGGTCCGCCACCTTGCAGCGTCCTTTTCAATTTTGTTCCCAACTTAGATAGTGCAGACGACGGGTCGGTTGTGACCTTCTACGAGTTGGACGTCCCCAAGGAAGCGGCTAGGGCGGTCACACTACATTACAAGGGAATGTAAGCAGACGTTCAACTCGAGACTCGCACGCGGCAGACTCGCTGACCGCAGCACTACAATCCTGGGAAGGATCTGACGGCACTTTGAGCTAGTAGTAACTGAGGAAGTGGCGCCCACAGTCAAATGTGCCGCTTGAAGTATTGCGTGTGATGCATTTGTTTCCGCAACGTTTCTACGATCAGGCCGACGACTCCATACGTGATGGCATTTGCCAGTAAAGTCTCATAGATACGAATAGGGTAGTGCATGCCAGCTATCGCAATAGGGCAAGTTATGCAGACAAGAGTCCAGACATCCCGCATTCGTTCACTGGTGGATGGGAAGGTTGCAGCCGCAAAGAGTGCCCAAAAAGCCGCAACCAAAAGGCCTGCAATCGCCCACATCGCAATTCGGTACTTCATGCCAGTCACCCCGAAACGTGTGTTAGTGATTCTACGCCTGCCGGGCTGCCAAAGCACAACTGCCCCATGAGGCCGAGGGCAACCAGGGAACAGAATGGAATTAGCGCGGAGAACATGAGGAAAAGAGTGATTTTTATTAGTGCTTCGACAGGAGTTCCGATTGGGTTCGCAACGAAATCGCCGGAACATACTCTCCTTTCAGTTCACGGCGCCATGAACTACCAGTTTTGCCTTTCTGATCGGGATCAGTGAAGTGGTACTCGTAGAGAGTGGCACGCAGGTAACGCGGCGGCGCTTTGGGGAAAGGATTGTTGCGTAGAAGATTCGACACTTCCGGAGAGCCTTCCAGCAATCGCGCCATGAATTGAAGAATCCAAGGGTTGCCGCGGTAATCGCCAAGAGCGGCGAACCACATCTGCCAGTCGAGGCGAGGTTGATGTGGGGCAACCCATGTTGGAGGACGATCCAACTTTCCAGGCTTGTACTTGAACTCATAGGGCAGCCAGGTCTCTCCGTCGTCCGAGCCTTCGATCATGATTTCTGGGCGGGTAGTCGTCATGACTGCGAACAGGCCGTATGTATTAACAATTTCGAATGGCGCAATCGCAGCGACCACCTTGTCGGCGGGCCTCCAATGTACGCCTGAAAACTTGCCTGCCATTTCGAAGCCGCTGATGAAAAGTACTAGCGCGTAAATGACACTACAAAAGCGTCGAACCCAGATACGCGCACTACTGTCCGGGATAGCTCGTGAGATTCGACTGGCAATGGCATTGGGGAGGAAACGTCGAATGAGGGTGTCGTCGAGCAGGAAAAGACATAGAGTCACGGTCAGCAGATTGAAAAATGCGTAGTTTCCGGTCAGCGCGATCAGTATCTGCAGCACAGTGATCATAGCTGCTGCCCAAATGCGTAAGCGCCGCGGTGCCAGAATCAGAAACGGAACAAAGAGCTCAACGAAAAAAACAAATCCTACGGAGACGCGCTGGAACCAGGCGGGAAGTTGGGAAAAGTACCAGGCCAAGGGTGTTGGCAGCGGCTGCGTTTCGTAGTGCACAGGAAGAGCCGTGAAGCTGCGCCAGGCGGGATCATGGCTCAGTAACTTAACCGCACCGGAAAGAAACATCAGTCGAAAAAGAAGCCAGCGGAACAGTTTGATGATCAATGTGGAGGAGCCCAAAAAAATGGCGAGGAATCCAGCTTCCAGCAGCAGCGCATCCCACTGGTACCCCATGAATTCCTGGCCAGCCGCGGCCAGGGAAAGGTAGAGAACGAAAAGTGCAACCCGCAAGGACCGGTTGGTCATGCCAACAGCCATCAACGCTGAAAGAACTACTCCCGCAATCCAGACAACCCTGATCATGGCATCGCTGCCTTGCAACCAGAACAGCGTCGGAACATTCCAGAACCGGGCATTCCCAAAGTATTGTCGGGCTGCACCCAGGAACTCAGTCAGGGGTGAGATGCCACGACTGCCGATGAGACCGGCAGCCTGTACACCGAACGACAAGAAGGCAATCAGGTAAATGAGGCCAAGCAGGCGTAGAAAGAACCAGCTCGCGTAATGAAAAGTCCCTGGCTCCAGCGGAATGCCCCAGAAGTGTTTCGTGAAGCGGTAAGCAAACGAGCGGTGACGGGCAACCAGTTTGTAGACCGTCTCGGCGACGGGCCGGAATCCGGGAACTCGTTCATAGAGCCACAGCGGAACGCTTTCCCCAGGAACTAGAGCAAGTAAACGAAATACCGCGTGGGCACTGCTGAACACGCTGCCATCAGGCAGAAAAAGCTGAACGGCAGAGGCGAACGCTTCGCGGGGAACGTCAGGGAACCGATCACCTAGCTCTTGATAAGCGACGTAGTCTGCCCGGTCGCCGGTGATCCGCTGCCAACGATCGACCCAGGCACGACAGAAGGGGCAATCACCATCAAAGACAAGCAGCGGCCGATCTGGAGGATGCTCGACCAAGCGAATAGACAGCGAGTCGGAGCCGAATGTCGTGTCGCTGTATTTCTACCCTTCAATTATCTTTCTTCCGGCTTCTGATAGCGACCATCATGTTTTTGTTAGTGCAACGTGACTCAGCAGTGGACTCGACCGCGACGCACGAGCTTCACGAGAAGCTGCACTTGAGGGCTTCTGAGCATTACTCTCGGCTCCGCGCTGACACTCTACCTCGAACCCACGTCACCTCTGGTTGGCGATCAGAAATGTGTGGACCGCCATCGCGGACAATGACCCGCAGCACAGGGAGAGCTGGCGTCTAATTGGTGGGATCAGGGAATCACGCTGTGAGGCGCGGCTAGCCACCATGACATACATTGTAAATTCTACGAATCCTAGGGACTTTACGCGACTTCATCCGAACTTTGGGCTGCAACAGAAGGGCGGCGCAATCCTCCTGGGGTTGACTTCACTCTTCGGTGCCAGTGTATGCGGGTCGGCCTTCGGTTACGCTCTTATGTCCGACCAAACGTGTACATGACCTACAGTTCTAGCATTCCGGTCATCAGGAAGAACTCAAACCACAAGCGCTCCTGGTCATCACATGCCTCTAAGAGAGTATTGAGTTCTTCCTGCTCGTAGATCTCGGGTTTCCTCTTCAGTGTACCGCGGCCAGTCTGTCTTCTTCGCCAGTCCACGAATGACTTCGCGGTTCATGGTGAGCCTTTCCTGATTGTGGTATCAGTCCAGGTATCACCACTCGTAAGTGCTCGATCACACAAGTAAGGGCGGAGAGAGTGGGATTCGCGATCCCGGCCTTATTGAAAACAAAGGAACTCTTTTATTTTCAATCCTCTGGTTCCTCAACAATCGCAGCTTCCGCAAGGGTCTAACCCACGGTTTAGCACGGCTGGCTCACGCCAGAACTGATCATCGAAGGTTGACAGTTTGCAGGTACCTGCCCCTCAGCCTCTCCCCCCGATGGGAATCCAGTCTTGGCGCATCCCCACTTGACATCGTGACTTGCCCCATTTCGCGCACGAGATCATATTTCAGGGGTCCTCTTTTCTGTCCCACCTTCAAAGCGAGTTTCCGACGATTTGTGTGCCAGGCAAATCGCCCTGCAAAGCGATTTGACAGGCGAATTCACTCGGTGTTCATTCCCGCAGAGATCGGTTAGGACGACTGTCATTGTATTCCCGTCTCCAGCCCGCGATAACTTGCCTGGCCTGCCCCGTCAAGGGTTGCGAACCAACGCACGTCTAAGCACCCTGCTCGCATTGGTACCGTTGAACGATTCTACGTGTGCGTTGGCGGTTGGCTTCCCGGCCGCGCGAAGTCGATCCGCACCTGCTTGTGATATTCCCACAGATCCGTGACCTGACTGGTGAACTCCGATCCATTGTCACAGAACAGGAACTTTCGGAACACCGCGATGCAGCCGAATGTCATTCAAGGCCGCCGCCACGTCTTCGCCGTTCAGTCTCTGTCCCACCGCGATGGCCAGACTCTCCCATGCGGTCTCGGTTCCTGTCTACTCTCATAGCGGAAGGTGGAGACCGGAATACGGCCACACGACAGGCACGCCGCTCGCTCACCCGATGATATCGTGCAAGTAGCTCACCACCGAGCGGCGCCACGAGGGCGTCACATTTTTTTTTGCCAGCACATCCTGCAGCATCGTCTTGTCCAGACTCAATTCCGCGACCACCCGTTTCGGCCGTGCGTTCTCTTTCTGCAGTTGCTTGAACTGGCGAACCTGATCCTCTCGCTTTTTCCAGCGATACAGCATCTGCTCCCTGACCCCAACCTGACGGATCAGCTCCGCCACGGGCGCTCCCAACTCAGCTTGCTTCAGCACCCCTACAATCTGCTCCACAGAAAAACGTTTCCTCCCACGGCAAATCCCCCCTTCCTTCGTTGGTTGATTTTGCCGAAAACTAACCCTCGCTGTGTGTCAGAAATCGGGGGCCGCTCACTTCGCGTACCCCTGTTCTCCACGAGTACCCGACGGGGCACCGGCCGATTGCTCCGTTTCTATTTCGGAAATCATTGACTCACTATCGCTGTGTTTAATGTTCAAGCTCAGCGTTGACAACTTCTAGGTTGACGATCAATCATTAGTGCCGACTGTCGACAGGCATGGAGAACCACTCAACTAGTCGAGCCTGAGTTGAGACGTGGCTGAATCAACCATCTGGAACGCGGAGGCATTGTGCAGCTGTGGAAACAGGAGTGGCCACGCAAAGAACTTCTCAAGCGAGTCGGATTGGCTAATCAGCTCGGGGGAATCGAGCACGTCGTATGCTGCGATGGAAGAGCCAGGGGCGTTGAGCTACTGACCGTGCGAACCGCTGCCGGATTAGAGTTCTCGGTCGTCCCCAGTCGCGCCCTCGACATTTATTCAGCCCGCTATCAAGGAAGGTCATTAAGCTGGAACTCACCTGTGGGACTCGTACATCCTGCTTACTATGATTCGCGTGGTCTGGAATGGCTAAAGACATTCAGTGCCGGACTGGTCACCACGTGCGGCTTAACAACGGCAGGGGCGCCTTCCGTGGATGCTGATCAGGACCTGGGGCTGCACGGTTCAATCTCCGCAACTCCGGCGGAACGCCTGCATTACGGCGAGCGCTGGGACGAGGACGAATGTACGTTGCAGGTTAGCGGCGTAATACGAGAGGTCCCGGAAAATGGCGCAGCGCTGGTTGCAACGCGCAGAATTTCCACGTTATTGAATGGCAAGTCTCTCCGTGTCTTGGACCATGTCGAGAATGTTGGCTCGGTTAAGAGCCCGCATATGCAGCTCTACCATATCAATCTGGGATTTCCGCTTTTGACCGAATACAGCCGCATCTACGCTCCTTCTAAAGATCAGCAGGCAAGAGATCCATATTCATCGCAAAATCTCGCTTCATGGGCTGTGATGGATCAGCCCTCGGCCAACGCGACGGAACATGTCTTCTATCACGATATGCAGCCAGACAAATCCGGAATGGTGGCGATCGTCGTGGTTAGCGACCAGCGGCAACCTGATTTCGGTTTGGAATTACGATATCCGAAGACGCAATTTCCGTGCTTCACCCAATGGAAAATGACTCAGAGTCATTACTTTGTTCTGGGGCTTGAACCAGCGAACTGCCATGTGGGCGGCCGGTACGCTGAACGGCAAAACGGAACTTTGCAGTTTCTACAGCCGCTTGAGAGTAGAACATTTGAATTCGAATTGGAAGTTCTTGATGGTCACGCCGAGGTTGCTCGCGCGGTGCAGAATACAAGCGTTTCTTGAGCGAGGTGCCGGCCTAAACGCTAAACCGGGCCCATGTCGGGACCAACATGTGAGGTCATTCGTACTCGAGATTTGTGCATTCGCGCTGGTTTTTATAGTGTCGCCGAATAGCTCCTGGAAGCTCTTGACAGCCAGGCCTACGGTGTAGCACTCTGTCGACTGCCGACAGACTCTTATCGCGGGTTAAGTGCCAATAAATTGCAGGGATTGCAGAACATCAAGGTCGGACTATTCTTTGGGAGCGAAGCCTCCTTCTCTTGATTCAGGAGCTCAACATGGCTGAACGCATCCACCGTCGCGAGTTTCTGCAGAAAGTCAGCATGGTGGCAGTGGCTGGCGCTAGAATACCTCCATTCGGCGTTCAATTGTCCCGAACCAATGTGAGCTTATCGGGAACGCCCGTGTATCTGACTAATTTCAACATATGCGAGCCTAAATCAGCTTTATCCCGTAAACCGCGGCCTCGTCACTGGCGGCTTCTCGACTATCAAACCGGACGCTTTGAAGGCACTATGCTGGTGGCCGGCCAGAATACCGATGCCCCTGAAATCACCTGCCCCATAGGTCGGAGAGGGTGGCACGCGATTTTTTTTGGAGTTTATCCATACTGTATTAGAGATATTTTTCAAAATGTCGAAGATATTCCAAGCGATGAATTCAGATTACAAGTGCGTCTCAGCGGTGACTCTGTCTTTTCTTTGCTAACTCACAAGGGCTATGCTGACCAAACAGACCGGATCGATGATTTTTTTTGGAAATGCTCTGATTTAACCGACCAATCAATCATAATTCGTCAGTTCGCGAGACAGGTGTTTCCAGAAACGCCGTCATCGTCAGGCAAGATTTGCAGTAGCGCATGGTTGGCGTACCTGAAACTTGTCCCTCTGTCAACCCACGAAATCCAAGTTTTAGAGAGTGATCGAAAGGAAACGGCGAACCGACGTTTGTTTGCTCACAATGACGGTTTTGACTTTCACTACTATTACCGACCTACGACGGAGGCGGAGATCAAGAGGGAGATCGAACCTTATCGCGACACCGACTTCAGTCGTATTTACTGGGAAGGGGCTCAAGGGGATCGCTGCAACTATCCAACCAGGATAGGGCATACTGCAGTGCTGGAATGGATCGAAGATCACTACGCAGTTGGAGAACGGCTCGCCTCCGAGAGCTGGACGATCTTGCAGCAGCAAGGCGTCAATCCTTTCAAAGTAGCTTTGGAATCAGCGCATGAAATTGGGCTGGAGTTTCATGCCTGCTTGAGAACCGCCGGTTTTCATTTTGCACCTCCGGAAGACGAATGGAATACCGGCGGCATCTACGACGAACATCCGGAATGGCATTGTGTTGACCGACAAGGTCGCCGCACGCCACGCCTCTCTTACGCCTATGAGGGAGTGCAGCAGTTTGTTATCTCTTTATTGAAAGAGATGGCGGACTACCCCATTGACGGGGTCTGCTTGCTCTACAATCGTCGTCCGCCCATCATCGAATATGAACCATCCTTAACTGATGGCTTTAAGACGAAGTACGGACAAGACCCCAGACAGATAGACGACCGAGATCCGCGCTGGCTATCTTTTCGGGCTGCGAGGATTTCGCAGTTTATGCGTGGGGTGCGTGATGCGATGGAGGAAGTGCGCCAAAAACAAAGACGAGATAAGCGCATAGAAGTAACTGCAGTTGTATTGAGCAACGAAAGAGAAAACCTTTATTACGGATTGGACGTGGAAGAATGGGTCAAGAATGGCCTGGTTGATACTCTGATTCCTTACTCGTCGGTGGAGGGAGGCAACAGCCTAGCAGATTCCTGGGTGAATCCGCGAGAGGCAGATTTCTTCCAGAGGATCACTCAAGGTACGAGTTGCAAGTTAGCACTAAGTCTCTTACCACGGCAATTAAGCCCTGAAGACTACTGTAAGCGTGCCCACTCGTTGTACCAAGCAGGCGTGACAAATCTGTTTTTCTGGGACACGAACCAGCGAACCTATCTCTACCCTTCATGGCCTCAATTGCGCAGATTGGGCCACAAACAGGAAATTGCAGACTGGGCGCAAGCGGGTTCACCCAAGTTTGACCGACCGGGCACGAATTTAATCAGGATAGGCGACTGGATTTTGCGATATGTGACCCCGGGCTAACGCGTACTTTCGACCGACGTGGTGGCTGGCATCGAGGAAACTCTTAACTGGTATTCTAGAATCGGCCGTGCTTCTCAAAAGCTTCAATGGGCCGCACACCACGAAGGATATCTTTTCGTACGAGGTTTTCGGTAGCCACTACTGCCTCTGCCCTATCGATAACCTCTTCTGCAACGCCTTGCGGAACTACCACCACACCGTCGCTGTCTCCTACCACGTAGTCTCCCGGGCTGACGCTGACAGCACCGATCGATATCGGAACATTGAAATCCAGCATTCGCCACCGTCCCCTGATGTCCCGGGGCGTGTGGTAGCGCGCAAAAACGGGAAATCCAAGTTTTCGGATGAACGCTGTATCCCTTACTCCCCCATCTATGACGGCGCCTCGCGCACCAAGAAAGTGTGCTGTCTCGCACGAGAGTTCGCCCAGATGGGCAGCGACGCTGTCGTTACTCCTGGACACCAGCACATGTCCGGGACGGATTTCGCCCAGCATTCTCAGGTAGGGAACAAAAATGACCGCGGGATCGATACTGGTCGTCGGCTCCCCCACTACGGTCAATGCTTGCCCCGCCACGGATTGGCCAGCGCATATCGACTGAATTTCCGGCGGTAAGACCTGATTCATCAACCCCAACTCATCCAGAATGTCGCTAATGGCACACACGTATGGGATTGCCGCGAAGCGTTCGATAAGCTCAGAAGTGCACATTTTATGCATGAGGGAAGAATCATCTTTCTGTGTTGTTACCCTCATTTCGAACTGCGCCTCGTCGCAGATTCACGAACCTTAACGCGGCCATGATCCTTCTTGCTTCGAACCGCGATGGCATCAATTTCCACCAGTATTGTACCAAGTCCAACTTGCACCGTCGTGCGCGCCGGAAGAGCATCGCCAAAAAAGTTTTGATAGGCGCGATTCATGGAGGGGAAGTCTTTTAAGTCTGCCAGAAAGACTCCGCAACGCACAATATCGTTCCTCGTGCCACCACCGGCGTCAACGATAGCTTCTATATTTAGAAGGGTTTGGGTTACTTGATCTTCGATGGAAACCGCCTCCACTTTGCCGGTGACTGGATTGGTCGCGATTTGCCCGGAAACAAAAATCAGGTCTCCTGACCGTACGGCTTGCTCATAAGCGGCTGCTGGCGCCGGAGCGTTAGGGGTGCGAATTGGCAACTTCATTCGGCTCGCCTCGTCCTCAAATATTAGGAGGTTGAATTAAGCGAATACATCCACTTCGTCTTCCTCAATCGAGAGAACTCGCCCTCGCCTGAAACCGCCTTTTTTAATAATTTTCCACAGACAACGTTCCTGGGATCCGAACCTGGCTTCCTCAACTGTTTTCTAATACTTGACACTTGCCGCTTAGTGATTATAAACTGTCGACTGTCGACATGCAAGTTGCGGCCCCAATTGAATTCGCGAATCCAAGAACTGGGGAGAGATAAATGAAGGGCAGGAAGTTGCAAGGAGTTATACCTCCCATTGGCACGCCGGTTTTAGAAGACGACCGTGTGGACGAAGCCGGGTTGCGGCGTCTGACCCGTTACTTGGTGGACGCAAGGGTTAACGGGATACTCGTCAACGGAACCATGGGAGGATTTGCCTTTCTTGCCGACGAAGAGCAGCTGCGTTCGATCGCTGTGGTTGTGGATGAAGTTAACGGGGCAATTCCAGTGATGGGCGGATTGGGCGAAACTGGCACCAGTCGTGCCATCAGGAAAGCGAAACAGATCTGCCAGTATGGTGTCACGCATCTTACTGTGCTGCCGCCATTCTATTTTCATGCGGCGCAAGAGCATTTGCTGGCCTATTTTTCGGAAATTGCCGCGGCTGTGGACATACCCATCTGTCTCTACGATAATCCGACCACTACTAAAAATCCGATTCTTCCTGAAACGGTGGCTGAGCTCCGGCGGCACATTCCCAAGATCGTTGGTATCAAAGAAAGCAACCAAGACTGCATTAATCTGCAATCGATGCTGAGCCTTTTTCAGGAGGATGATAACTTTTCCGTTCTCACCGGCAGCGAGTTCCTAATTGTTGTTGGTTTACAGATGGGGTGTTCCGGATTTGTCGGGGGATTGCACAACATCTGTCCCCATTTGGCTGTTGCCCTTTATGACGCCTTTCGAGCGGGAGATATCGAGACCGCCAACAAGCTGCAGCGTGACTTGGTAGAGACGTGGAAGATTTTCCGCTATGGACACGTCTGGGGAGCCTTTGATGAGGCGTTGCGTTATTTGGGAATTGCTAATCGTGCGACTGGTGCGCCATATATATCCAGTGTATCTCCCGAAGAAGCAGTCAAAATCCGGAAGATATTAGACCACTATGTTCGTCCCTATCTCGATATCCAGCCACAGAACACAGTTGTGAGTTAACGTACGAATCACTGACCGTCTCGTACGACTAGCACCTCTCGTTTAGTTGTTTCTCTTTCCGATGCAGTGACGTTGCGCTCGGTGGACCGCGCAGAATGTCTCGTAACGACTGGGTTTATTGATTCGTTCAAAGGCTGGGCCATCGTTCCGAGGTTTCGAAAGACGGGTGCCGGATACGGAGAACACGATGAAAAGAGTGGGTGTTTTAGGATTCTTGCACGAATCCAATACTTTTCTTAACGTACCCACAACGTACGAGCTTTTCGAGTCGACCTCCATGACCCGAGGGTCAGAGCTGATAAGGCACTGGCACAACGCTCATCACGAGCTCGGAGGGTTTCTGGTCGGCGCTGAGGAAGCCGGTTTCGCGATCGTGCCATACGTGGCCACATTTGCCGTTCCCAGTGGCACCATCACTGCAGACGCATATGAGCGCATAGTTAACGAGTTACTGCAAGCCGTGAAAGCGGGGGGCAACGTCGACGGCTTGTTGGTTGCGCTTCATGGAGCCGCGGTAAGCGCTGAGTTTCCCGATGCCGATGGCGAATTTCTCAGAAGGTTGCGGATGATTGTAGGAAATTTTCTACCCATCGTAGTTACTCTGGATCTACACGCAAACCTATCTCCTGCTATGGTCACCCTCAGCACTGCCATAATTTCCTATCGCTCAAATCCTCATCTCGACCAACAGGAGCGCGGAAAGGAAGCAGCTTTGCTGCTGAATAGAATCTTGAGGGACGAAGTAGAGCCGGTGCAAGTGCTTGAAAAACCTCCCATGATTGTCGAGATTTCCTGTCAGTACACAAATCAGGAACCAGCGCAAGGCGTGTATGCCGATCTGAACGAAGTACTCCGCTGGCCTGGTATTCTTTCCGCCAGCGTCACGATGGGATTCTATTACTCCGATGTGGAGGAAATGGGCGCGGGCTTTCTCGCGGTATCGAATGGCGACTTGGCCCTGGCCAGGAAGGCTGCCAGATGGATGGCCCAACGTGCGTGGGAGCGCCGCCATCATTTTGTGCACAGTTTGCCTTCACCAGAAGTCGCTGTAAGGCGCGCCACCGAGTGCTCGCGCAAACCAGTAGTGCTGATGGATGTGGGGGACAACGTGGGCGCGGGTACCCCTGGCGATTCAACCATTTTGCTAGCGGAGATCATACGGCAGCACGGGCGTAATGCATTGGTTATTCTTTGCGATCTGCAGAGTGTTCAGGCATGCATTCGTGCGGGCGTGTCCTCTACGGTTGAGCTTGAGGTTGGGGCCAAAACAGACAAGCTACACGGACTTCCAGTTCGTATTCGAGGACGAGTGCGCACGCTTTCCGATGGACAGTTTGTTGAAACTGAAGTGCGGCACGGAGGTTGGCCACATTCCGACCAGGGTGTGACTGCGGTGGTAGAGACCGAAGAGGAACATACTATTGTTTTGACGAGTCGTCGGATGCCTCCGCTCAGTCTCGAGCAGTTGCTCAGCCTGGGAATTCATCCCGAGCGCAAGGCAATTCTCATTGTCAAAGGAGTAGTAGCACCACGGGCGGCTTACGAACCAATTGCGGGCGAAGTGATACTGGTCGATACTCCTGGACTTTCCAGCAACAATCCCAGGCATTTCGCCTATACAAGAAGGCGCAAGCCATTATTTCCTTTGGAGCTGGAGGCATCGTACGGATAAGCACTGACGATCGCATACCTTAGGTGCTCCGATATAAATGTTGCTATCACACTCTGTCACGATTTTCTCTTGGGAGCATTCCTGTCCGAATGGAGAAAGACCTTCGCTTTCCTCCAGTAGGTGTTGAGGTGCGCCTGCATCGCTTTGCGTGATTTTTCTGGATTCCGCTGCTTCAAAGCCTGGAGGATCTTCAAGTGTTCAGCCTGGGATTTTTCAAATCCTGGTCCTTTTAAGGCATGCATCAAATGGAGTACGGGGTCCCTGAGGACCTGCATGATTTCTTGCAGAAACGGATTCTTGGATCCGGCGGCGATCGCGAGGTGAAAGTCGATGTCGTGCTCGAGAAATCCCTCGCCGCCGTTTTTGAGGGAGCTCTGCATGGCAGCCACGAGGGTCTCAATACGTCGTAGATCTTCATTCGTGGCGCGCTCAGCGCACAATGGCGCTATCCTGGTTTCCAGAGCGAAGCGCGTCTCGATAATGTACGAAAGGTCGCGAGCCTTCCACTTGCTTGTCCGGATCCGACCAAAGAAACCGGGCGGCTGGTCCGAAACGTAGCTGCCCTCTCCAGCTTTCATTCGAACAAACCCAGCGAAGGCGAGGGACTTCAGTGCTTCCCGCAAGGTAGACCGGCCAACCGAGAATGCCTCGCATAGATCAGCCTCCGAGGGCAGTTTTTGTCTCGGCTGCCATTGGCCGGCGGTAATCATGTCCACAATCTGATTCGCCACCTGTTCACTGAGCGTGACGCTTGACACGGGCCTTACGGCACGTGTGAATGTTGACATCGAAAACTTTCCTTTCAGTCGTGATTATCCGGGCAGCTATCCCTTGGAACTTGGAGCATAAACGATGCAGCGTTTGTGAACAAGCGGGGAGGGGTTTTCCCCGTATTACGAACTGGGAACTGAATTCAATGACGCTGCCAACGGTTATTCACTCGAACATTGAGAACGAAAGAAGTTGACCAAACAAATCAGCCGCACTCCATCATATCGGCTAATCAGACAAGATGGTACAATGCCCTCGTCAATTTGGGGTTTTGCCTCGATTGTTTGCCCGCATTAGGCGAATCATTGACCAAATGGGGGGACCGAGTACGGCGCTCCATTTCGCGCACGCAGAGGAAGCGTGAACTTTTGGTAGTCGATTCTCATCAGCATTATTGGGATCCAGATCGCTTTGAGTATCCTTGGATGAATCCAAGAATCGGGACCCTGGTGCGCCCATTTTTCCCTGAGCATCTGAAACCACTGCTTGCTACAGCTGGTGTGGATCACACGATTATTGTGCAGGCAATCTCTTCATGGGATGAAGCTCACTGGTTGCTTGACCTAGCCTCGGCCAACGACTTCATCGTGGGCGTGGTCACCTGGGCCGATCTCACAAGTTCGCGACTAGGGCACGAACTCGACCAGTTGCAAAAAGCTCCGAAGTTCAAAGGCGTGAGGCATCAGATCGAGGATGAGACTGCGGATGATTGGATGGTTCGCCGCGAAGTCCTAAGGGGCTTCAGAGAACTGGAGGCTCGGGGTCTTCCATATGACATGCTGGTCCGCCCTCGACACCTGAAATTCTTGCCTGCGGTACGTGAGCATTGTCCGGGGTTAAAACTGGTTATCGACCATCTTGCGAAACCAGCAATTGCAACACGAGAGTTCGACCTGTGGGCCCGTGAAATCGAGCAGGTGGCAGCGCTCCCCGGCATCTGGTGCAAGCTTTCGGGGATGAATACCGAAGCAGACTGGAACAACTGGACACCCGAGGATTTTCGTCCGTACGTACGGCACGTGCTGAAGAATTTCGGTTATGACCGGGTCATGTTTGGCAGCGATTGGCCGGTCTGCACACTGGCAGGCACTTATAAACAGACCGTAGATGCACTTCGTCATGTGCTGGGCGAGTTGGACGAAGACTCAACCATGGTCTGGGGAACGAACGCCTCAGTATTTTACGGACTCGCCGAGAGTGTTAGTCTGCAATCGGAGTAGGGGAGAGCAGCGTGAAGTGCTTTGGCTATACCCTAAACCTCAAAGATGATGCCGCGGCGATTCAGGCATACAAAGAATACCATCGGCAGGTCTGGCCAGAAATTGAGCAAATGGAAAAGCGCCACGGTGTAACTGGGCTGTGCATATTCCTGGAAGGCCGCCGCTTGTTTCTCTATCTCGAGGCGGGAGATGACTACGATCCGATGGCTGCCGCAGAAGAATACATGCGTGATGTCAAATGTGCTGAGTGGGAAGAACTGATGCGATCGAAATTTCAGGAACCGCTCCCCGGATCATCGCCCGGAGAGTGGTGGCGTCCGATGGAGAGCATCTACAACCTGGATGCTCGTTCATTGCAAACCAAATGAGCAATACATCTCACATCAGTCCGGGGAATCGACGGCTAGTCCCAGGATCAAGGAGAATCTTGCTGCTTAGGCTTGGCCTGTAATCAGGAACATGGGTTCACCAGGCTCGACGACCGGCCATTGTCTTATTAGAACAACAACACCGTCAGCGGGCGCATGAAACGCCTCAACGGTTTCGCCCCGCAAATTGACCGTGTGCCCGAGTTGCTCACCCGTGCTCACTTTTTGCAACAGTTGTGTATCCGGGATCAAAAAGCCTTGCTTGCTCGCTAAAAGCGAAGTATCGATGTCACCGTTTCCAAATAGGTGAGTTTGGGCCTTAATCAATTGAGCTTCACCGGGCAAAATGGCAAGATGCCGAAGCAAGTTATGAATGCCTCTTTTGAACACTAGTAAGTCGTCCTCGTGAATTCGCCCGGCCCCACGAGCCTCCGTGTAAAGCCATGGGATACCCACAGATTTGGCAAAGGAGACAGTTCGTCCTGGCACCATTTCGGGATGTCCCCACAACACCGGAGCTCCAAAGGCAAGAGCGGCATTGCGAGATCGCACATCCATTGCGTCATATCCAACCATCGTGGGCATAAGGAGCTTCACTCCCGCGCTATGGAGGTCTAGGAAGAAGTCGGCGCGAGCGATGACGGCGTTCGCAAGGCAATAAGCAATGGCAGCTGTGGGACTCGCAGCAACGCTGCCCGGGAACACGCGGGCAAGATTCAGTCCGTCACACGGGGTTGTCCGAGAGCCATTCCAAAATGCCAATGGATTGGCTACTGGAACACAAAGCACGTTGCCCGATATCTCGGCCGGGTCGAGAGTGTCGTAAATATCCAGAATGGTGCGAACACCTTCGTATTCGTCGCCATGCACACCAGCGGTAATGACTAACGTGTTGCCGTCCCTTTTCCCCCTTATAAGTAAGATGGAGAGGCTGAGCCCATTCACGCCCGGGACGTCAAGGTCAAAGGCATATTTCTGATTTCGTTCGAATCGGGCGGGATTAAAATCGTCGGGTGTCATCTTCAGTTATAGCTCATTAATATGTGAGGAACCCTCCGTCAACTTTCAGAGTTGTTCCCGTCACAAATCCTGCATCTTCTGACACGAGAAAGGCCACAGCTTGCCCTATGTCTTGGGGGGAACCCGGATGTCCGAGAGGAGTTGCACGCACGTACTCGGGAGAAACGCCCACTTTATCGATGTGCTCCTTGGTATGAGCATTCGTGTCGGTGGATATATCTCCCGGTGCGATGCAATTGACCCGTATCTTGTATGGGGCAAGTTCAAGCGCCATTGCCTGGGCCATTGAAACCTGGGCAGCCTTCGTAGCGCAATATAGGATCGCAAACTGCTGTGCTGCGTAGGCTCCCACTGAGGCAATATGAACAATGCTGCCGTGAGTGCCCACGGCCACCATATACTTTGCAACTGCTTTCGAGCAGTAGAACGTCCCCTTTAAGTTGACATCCACAATCTCATCAACTTGACTGGAGCTACACTCGAGCATGGGAGCAATTGCGGGCATGCCTGTAATTGCGGCATTGTTTACGAGAACATCGATCTTGCCGAAATGCCGTGCCACAGAATCAACCATGCGCTGCACGGCATTGGGATCCCGAATATCTGCTGCGACCGCTAGAGTTTCAACTTGCTTCAACTGTGCGGCCGCTCTTTGGGCTGTTTCGGCGAGAGGTTGAACCAGAGCTAGCTTGGCACCTTTTCCGGCCAGCACCTGTGCAATACCAAACCCTATACCAGTGCCCCCGCCGGTAATGATTGCTACTTTTCCTTTCAAGTCCATGCCGCGTAAAAAATGCTATCCCTGCGATTAAAAAAGACCGGCCTCAGCACCGTAAGAATAAGTTCAACATGCGCCCGCCCAACCCCGCTCATCTCACGATAGAAATTGTTCATTGACGAACGAGAATTGGTTTCGGGGTCCGGCCTGCTGCGCTCACATAAGGTAAGCTGTAAACGAACACCGAAACATTGCGTTCGCAGCTTGCACAGCCGCCAAGTGTGACCACCCCAGGCAAAGCCGATTGGGGGCATCGAACCCACCATCAGACCATCAAAAATAAAACTTTACGGCTATCTGAAGCTGGCGCTCGATGCTACGCGTCCGAAAGATTTGTCCGAATTGAGGATCATTAAAATCAACCCGTGGTTTGCCCCAAGTCGGTGTATTCGTTGCGTTGAATGCTTCGCCTCGTAACTCAAGACTCGTGCCTTCTGTGATCCTAAACCTTTTGGAGACACCTAAATCCAGGTTGAACAACCCGTCCTGCCTTAGGGAATTACGTCCTAAGTTGCCAAACGTAAACGGATCCGGCACCGCAAACGCAGCCGGATTGAACCACAGTTGCGGACTCGGGTTCGACAACTTGGGATCACCCACTAAATTTAGGCGTTCGTAATAATCGCCGCCATATGAGTTTCCCGTATTAGCAATGTCGCCTGAGATACCCACATCGTATGATAATCCAGAAGTCCCTATAAGTATGCCGTTCACTTGCCAATTATTCAGCAAGGCTCCTAATGCGTTATTACTGGTTAGACGGGGCAACTGATAGACCCAGTTAAACGTCACGACCTGCGGAAGATCAAAGCCAGCCACGCTTCGGTCGCCATCAAGGTGATAGGGGTCTTGAATAGCACAGCCTTCCACACTGAAGAAGCCATCACAGCCCACATTGATTGCCTTGGACCATGTGTACGACAATTGATATTGCAACCCATGTGTCATGCGGTTACTGATCTTAAACTGGAAGGCGTTGTACGAGCTTCGACCAATGCTTCGATCGTAGAAGGAAGGAGTGATATACGGATATGGCTGTCGAAGTGCAGGATCCCCCGGACCAGGTGTGACGGCGACGTTTCCGTAGATTCCCACTGTTAAGCGGCTGGAATGGGAACCGACGTAGTCAGCTTCAATAGTATTGGACCCCAGCTGGCGCTGCACGCCAAAGTTCCACTGCTCGGAATACGCATTCTCGGCGTGCGGATCCCTATACCATGCAGCTTGGGTAAAGGGGGATGGGGGAGGAAGACCCCCACCGCCAGAGGAAATCAAAGGATCCTCGGCTGTGGTCGCGGGCGGTCCATCAACGGCGGAATTCAAATTCGCAAGGCCTAATGCTCCAACCGACGGCCACACATTTCCCAAGCCTGCGATTTGCTGCATAACCCCAGGACCTTCATCAAAAAATATGCCGAAACCTCCACGCAATGCCGTCTGATCATTGAGCCGGTACGCCAACCCAATCCGCGGCTGGAAGTTATCCTTTGAACTTCGCCACAGATGCCCATCCGGCGAGACCACGAGGTTAGGTTGCGGAAGTCCCCCGGGAATGCATGGTGCCTTCCCCAATTCTTCGCACGATCCAACAGCTCTCTGCAACAGGTACGTACCGTTACTCAGGTCCAACTCCCCTATCGCATCGGTATTGTCAGAGGACAAGCCCAGACGAGGCCAGTGTAGATATTCCCAGCGGAGTCCCAGGTTTGCAGTAAGTTTCCTGGTAACCAACCACTGATCCTGGAAGAAAAATCCATAGGAGTTCTGGCCCTTTATCCAAGTACTGGTCGATCTCTGCTGAACGTTGTCGACTGCTCCCAGGAGGAAGGATGCTAATGGACTGCCCGTTCCCGGCGCCTGAGGATCTGCGGTCTGAGCGCTTGAGAAACTCTCGATCGCATTAGCCACAACCTGACGTAATTTTGACGTTTCCCAATACGCACCGGTTTTGAATGTATGGTTTCCTACCACCTTGGTAAAGTCACCCTTAAGAACATATAGATCTGAAAGGGGATCAGCGTAGCCTAGAGAATCTCCCCCCGTGATAAACCCAGGGATATCCATATAAGGCACTATGCAACCCACGGAGAATGCGCACGCGAAGTCTTGAGAGAAATTTGTTTGCTCCACAATTGATGTAGCGTCGCCCCCGAAATGGCTCCCGTTCAGATTATGAAGGTCCGTGTGCCCGAATTGCACATTCATCAAAGTTGTCGGATTGAATGTGTGCAAATAATTGAGACCCCAATTCTTCGATGGTGTGACATGTTTGTTCACAACTCCATCGAACCCGCCGGGCGAAACCCCGATTTGGGTGTTCCAGGAATAGCGGAACCAGACCGAGTTATGGTCGTTGAACGAGTGATCCAGCCGGGCGTTGTATTGATCCTGGTTGGTATTGTCATTTACCTTACTTGCGCTGTTGTACAGACCCAGAATTGGCGGCCCGGCTGGTGGAAACACCAGTTGCGCAAATTTCACCATGTTGGGATTCAGTAAGGTGGAAGGAATCTTATTGCATGGTGTGCCCCCGGATTGAGTGCCGCCAGCTGCCGTAGGCAGTGGATTTCCGGATGAGTCACACAAAAAGGGATCCCGTATGGCCTGACCCGGATTACCCGGGTCGGGACGCGTCGAGAAGGGATTAAAGAGCTGAGAACTCAAATCGCTCAGGTCTCCTGCGAGCTGCGCTTCGGTTGGTGTAATAGCCAAGCCACCGAGCCCTGTGTTGGTTGATCTACGAAATCCTTCGTAGCTGATAAAGAAGAATGTCTTGTTACGTCCGTTGTACAATTTCGGGATAATTACCGGACCACCGACATTTACTCCGAACATATTTTGCTTTAGCGGCGCCACCTCCTGTGCGAATGGATTTCTAGCGTCCATGAAATCATTACGCACGTATTCCCAGGCGGCGCCGTGAAACTGGTTACTTCCAGACTTGGTTACGACATTAATGATGCCACCGGTGACACCACCATATTGGGCCTCATCGTTGTGCGACTGCACCTTGAATTCTTGGATATCATCAACGACCGGCGCCAGGGAGTACGTGCTGAAGGTTCCTTCTGTGGCGTTGATTCCATCGATCATGAATAGATTGCTGCGGTTCTGCTGGCCGTTGGTCGCCGGGATGACGACCGGCCCTACGGGATACGCTTGCCCGCCGGCTCTATTCTGGGATGTGTTCGCAGGGCTTGCCCCGGGGGTGAGAGCAAGCAATGCGGTGAACTGCCGACCGTTAAGGGGAAGATTATTCACAAAAGTTTGGTTGATTACGGAGCCGAGTTCCGAAGTTGAGAATTCGAGTTGTGCCGTGGAACCAGTTACCGTAATGGTTTGGTCGATTGCACCTACGCTTAAAACAAAGTCAAATGTCGCCGTCTGGTTCACGAAAAGCTGAAACGCTTGTTGGCTGGCCTTCTTGAATCCCTGCTTGGACACTTCTAACGTGTATTCTCCTGGAAGTATGTTCACAATTACGTATCTTCCCGTGTCGCCAGCCACTGTGGTTCTCTGGACCGCGGTCTGCACATTCGTTAAGGTGACCTGAGTACCAGCAACTGCAGCGCCAGATTGGTCTCTCACAGTACCGTTGATCGCAGCAGTAGATGAAACCTGCGCCCTTAGAGAAGTAATTGTCAGAAAACACACCAACAACCCCACAACGATTGCGGATGTCCTGAAATATTTGATCCTTCCAAGATGTGAAAGCAATTCCGCTAGAGACCGAATTGATGTGCGACGTCCATCCCCGTTGCGCAGGGTTCCGTTGAGACAATTCACAGTGTCGCTCCTTGTTGTCCCTATCCTGTATTGATTCACAGCTTGAAAGCGCCCCATGCCGTACAATCGTCCTCACGTGTCGACTGTCGACAATTGTAAAAGACTGTAGGCGCAAACTGAGGATATTGTCAAGGCTTTTTTGTAAGCCAATACCATTGCATGCCTCATGCCTGGGCCGCCTCGGGTTTGACCTGCCCTCGAAAAACTCCACCAGCTAGAATTGGGGACCTCACGTCGCGGTG
>AR_comb_assmDRAFT_10098331_pt1 | contig 20604 bp, 10 predicted proteins | sample ArasoioldDNA_FD_10543 | JGI IMG/M metagenome (IMG submission 10543) | reverse complement strand
TTTACGTTAAATGGACGGTAGCACGCTGTTTTTGAATTGTATAGTTATCTACGGTGCGTCTGATGATAAATGCCGGCATGGCAACCCGGGAAACCGGTTAGCGGGATAAGCTTCTGCACTTACAACCGGAGAACCAGGGCCAGGCTGGCGCAAATCCTGCGATCTCAACCCCAATGCATTACACGGACAAGTATCCAACCATCGTTTCGCTGGTTTCTCTCAATTCGTATGTGGTTCCCTCAAGACCCTGGGGGTCGAACCAGGATGTCACCATTACTTGATTTCTTCGGCTCGTCCGGATTGCAGCGACCGGCGTGCCGCGTCAAGAATTTCGACGACGTGTACGTTCAACTGCGCGGACACAGGATCTTGAATCGGCCTATTCTGTCGAATGCAGTCGACAAAGTAGGAGACTGGATTATTTTTTTCCGGCGGAAGCACCGGCAAAGCCAGCGGCTTTCCTTCGAGCCCGATTCCGGCCGAATTGTCTCTCACACCGCGGAAGAGCAGTTCGTGACCAGTCGCGAGGAGGCTGCCTTTTGGACCGAATACCTTCACGCGCTCCATGCCGTACGGCCAGTCCCACGAGGCTTGGAGAATCGCCGTGCCGTCCGGATAATCGAGAATGATCGTCGCATCGTCGTCCACCTCGTTGTGCTGGGCGACCTTGATCTTTTTTGCGGTAGCGAAGACGCGTGAGGGCATGCCCTTCAGCCACATGGCCCATTCTGCCCCGTAACATCCAAAGTCGATGATCGCGCCACCTCCGTTCTTCTGCGGATCATAGAGCCATTCCGCAAATTGCGGCGACACGCCGATTTCCTTCGGACCGGAATGACCGTACTCTACGACGATTTTCTGGACAGGGCCGATACCTCCGGAATGTACATGTTCCACCAAAGCAGGGGTAGGAGGCACCCAAGCATTCCAATAGTTGACCATCAGTTTAATTCCGGCGGCCTCAGCGAGGCGGGCCATTTCGCGAGCGTCGGCGGAGTTCGTTGCCATGGGTTTTTCGGTTGAAAAGTGCACACCGCGGCGCGCACATTCTTTGAGAATCTCCAGGTGCCGGTCATTTTCCGTGGTGGCGATGACCGCATCCGGCTTAACCTCATCGAGCATCTTCACAAAATCTTCGTAAAACTTGACCGACGCTGGCACTGAACCTTTCGCGCGACTCACCAAAGCAGGATCCTTTTCAGCAATGGCAACCAGTTCGGCACCCTTTTCGCCCGCAATGTCCTTGAGTATTCCCCATACATGATCGTGATTCAGACCGACAATCGCCAAACGAACCCTCGAATTCGGAGGGGCCTTAGGTACTCTTGCCTCACCGAAGGACGTGAACAAAGTAAACGTAAGCAGAAGGATCGGCAGGGAGAGCGGCCGTGGGAAAAGTGGTTTCACAACCAGTGTTCTTTCCGTTGCTGAAGTAGGGGCATGGAAGAGTTCCTTTGCCAACCACTAGCGAATCGTTCTCAGTTATCAAGACTCCTTTCGGTAGCGTCAAGGTGTCTCAATGTCTTTTTTGCAATCCCCGATAATCCATTGAAAAAGCAGGAGTCTAGGGCCGAACCTTCCCCTCGGATCGGAAAAAAGCTAACTGCCCGGGTGAACCTCGGCCTGCAGTGAGGCCGACGCTTGCCTCCCGATCATCGCAAAGCCTGCCTTGTCGCAGTCTGTCTGAAGCCCCAGCAGATTGGCGCGGCCAGTTTCTCGTTCTCCTCGGCCGAGTTGTATCTCGGCCGCAACCAAGCGGGCCTCGAGGGCGATCTCCAGGAAAGATGCGGCGTAGGCCGCACGGGTGACGCGATCCAGGCGCCTGATAGTCTCTGTTAAGTTCTGGCGACCTCCGCCGGCACTGTCGATTTGGGCGGCCACCATTTCGGAGCGAAGTTCCACTTCCCGGTCTTGGCTCTGGCTGGCCACGGCCACAACCTGTGAGGCAATCTCGCGCGCTTCGCCAAGCTCACCGCGCTTCAGCAAGGTTTGCGCCACAAGAAGTTTGGCTAATGCCGCCGAACGCCTGGCTTTTTTCTCTTCCAAGGCTGCCGCCGATTTCCGCGCGATCATCTCCGCTTCGGCAACCTTTCCCTCATCCAGCAGCAACTCGGCTGTCGTCATGCGTATGCGTTCCGCCTCCGTCTTGTTGCCTACTTCTTCCAAAATTGCAACCGCTTCGGTTTCCTGTGATTGCGCTTCAGCCAGTTCTCCGCGGAATTGGTGGACTCTTGCCAGGCCGGCCAGCGCCAATGCTTGGCGGTTACGACTGCCAAGTTGCTTGCAGGTATCAAAGGCCGTTTGATACATGTACTGAGCCTCGTTGAGTCGCCCGAGAAGGACAAACACGTCCCCCAACCCAACTTCCGCAAGGGCCATGCCGTTTTGATCGCCAATCTCCCGGTAGGTCGCCAACGACTCTTCATAGCTAGCCTGAGCTCGGCGAGCGTCGCCGATGAAAAGATAGATGTCTCCAATGTTGTCGTATTCCGCTCCCAGGCTTACCTTGTTCCCCGATTCCCGATAAATGGCCAACGATTCTTCATATTTCTTCCTGGCACCCTGGTAGTCGCCCTGCCTTTCAAGCGAGATCGCTTGTAGCGTGGCTACCGCCGCAACTCCGAGTCGATCATGGGCAGCAACATAAAGGCGCATCGCCTCGTCGACGGCCGCCTCCACTTGCTCCTCCCTTCCGGAATTTTCAAAAAGCCACGCCTGTTCGCGGCGTGCTCTAGCGAGTAGTAATGATGTTCCGGCAGCCTCGGCTTTCTCCGCTGCTCTTTCCAGAGCTGCCTCGGCCCGTCGAGTATCTCCAAGCGAACGCGCCGCATCGTTCTCGGCCAAATCAATGCGGGGATCGCTTCGCAGAGGCGCGGGGAGTCCGCGCAAACTAGCGACGGTATCGAGAGCTTCCTTCCATTTATTTGCAGCCACTTCTGCGTTGGTCAGATTCAGCCCGTATTCGAGGTTATCTGGAAAAAAGTCGAACAAGGCGCGGTAAATCTCGATGGCGCGATTCCACTGTCGTGACACTTCGCGGTAGCGAGCTTCTGTCAACAGACGTTCTGCGCGCGAGAGTCCGTTGCTCGACAAATCGAAAGCCGTTTTTGCTTCGGTAACCGCCTGCGCCTCGTAGCCAAGCTGCAGCAGAGCGTTTGCTAACGCGGCATGTGCGCCTGGGTAGCGCGGTTCCGCGGCGACTGCCCGAGTCAGGAGCGTCTTGGCCGCCGGCGCATCAAAATCGCGAAGTTTCGCCAAACCTTCGGAATATAGCTTGGCCGTTTCCGCTTTGATGGGGACGCTCGTCGCAATTTCCGCGGCTTCCTCTTTCGTTGCGGCACGCAAACCGAGAGTCTGGCGCAAGTGCTCGCCGGCGTGGGTCACCAGATTCGACAAATCCTTCTCGGTGCCGGATTCCGAGAATGCCCCGACGGTCTCGCCGGAATGAGCGTCCTGCAATCTCAAATCGAGGCGGATCTGTCCCTGTGACTTGGCACCAAGCGCCGCATACGAACCGACCACCACGTAATCCGTACCGAGGTTCTTTCCGATGCGGCTCAGCGTGTCTTTGCCAAGGCTGTCCACATCCGGAAGGGATAGCTCCATTTTCATGCGCACTATCCCTTCGGCCGGTATGGTGCGCAACTGTTCTCCAGCGGAAAGCTCCGTCATCAGCCAGTCGGAGAAGGCGATAGAAAGCCAGGCGTTCTGGGGGTCTCCCGACAGGTTCTTAAAACCGATCACCGCAACCGAGGGCCGCGCAACCGGAGTAGTTCGAAAAAGTCGACTCAGGCGTTGCTGAGTCATTGCCAAGTACGATCCAATAACCAGGAGACCGGCAAGGATAGTGAGAGAAAGGGCTCGAAACCAGGCGTGGCTGGTTACGATGCCAAACGGAGACCGACTTGACGCTTCTGGTGTTCCGTCTTTTGACCCTAGTTCGGGCGTTACGAGCGAGGTTTCGTGGTATTTCCCGATCGACGGGTCGTGGACCGCAGGCTGGTCTCCATAAGTAGAGTGAACTTCGGCGAGAAAGCGGTACCCGTGCCGCGGGATGGTTTCGATATAACGAGGACTGTCGGCCGAATCGCCCAAGGCCGATCGCAGCTTGGTCATTGCCTTGTTGAGACTGCGATCAAAGTCCACAAAGGTGTGCGCAGCCCACAACCTTTGCCGGATTTCCTCGCGCGTCACGAGGTCGCCGGGATGCTCCATCAAAAAGGCGAGAATTTGAAAGGGCTGGTCTTGCAGCTTTATGCGAATGCCGCGCTTGCGAATCTCGGCCGATTTGAGGTCAACCTCAAAAGCCCCGAAACTCTTTGTTCGAGAGACGCTACCCGCGGCTTGCATTGCCACCCCAGCAGCCCTAGGCGAAGGTTAACACGCGGCCCCAAAGCCGGGCAATACGAGCCAGTGGCTCGCCGTGGTTCCGGCGTGTAAGATTTGTAAATGAGATCTGGCGACGCTCGTTTGAACTCACTGCGGCGGAAGTTATCCCTCAAACCCTCAGTTTTTTTGCGCTTTTGCCTTACTTTTTTCCTGCCCGTGGTTGCCGGAATGTTCCTGTACCTCTACCCAGCACATGCGCAAGAGCGGCGCGAAGATCCTCGCGTTCAGCAACTCTACTCCGAGGCTAAGGCTGCAGAGGCCAGCGGAGATCTAGCCGGCGCCGTCGCAAAATATGAGTCTTTGCTCTCCGTATCGCCCAGGCTCGCTGCTGCGTATAACAATCTGGGCGCGCTCTACTTGCGGACGCATGAGTTCAAAAAAGCGGTCGGCGTACTCGAAAAAGGACTGGAGCTTGATGCAAAAATGTCTTCGGCGTCGGCCATGCTAGGCATCGCCCTTTATGAATCTGGAGATTATGGCGCAGCCCGAACCCGGTTGGAATCGACGTTGCGGAGCAAGCCGAACGACGACCATGCCGAACTGTTTCTAGCGAACGATTTGATCAAGCTGGGGGATCTTAGTTCCGCCGCAAGTCACCTAGAACGGCTGGCCAGCCGGCAACCCAAGAACCAAGAGGTTTGGTACCTCCTCGGAAAAGTGCATATGAAGCTTTCTGAGCAGGCGCTGGCTCACCTGAACGAGATTGATCCTGATTCGGTGTGGGTCCACCAGATATCCGGCGAAATCATGGAGAGCATGAAGAATTACGATGGAGCTCTGCTGGAATATCGGAGGGCTGTCGAGATGGCCCCTCGTCAGCCAGGTGTCCACTATCTGCTGGGGAACGCCTACTGGGCACTGGCCAGCTGGTCCGACGCCGTAAATGAATTGAAGGCGGAACTGGCCATCGATCCGGAGAATTGCGCGGCCCACTGGAAAATTGGCAACGCCATGCTCGAACAGCGCCTTGATCCCACCCAAGCGCTCGCCAGCATTGACAAAGCCTTGGAGCTCTGCCCGAAGCTTGTGCAGGCCAAGGTGGATCGCGGGCGGGCCTTGATTCGCATGGAACGTAATTCTGAGGCGATAACAGACTTGCGCAGCGCCGAGAAAATCAGCCCGGAAGAACCAACCATTCACTTTTTGCTGGGCCAGGCGTTACGTTCGCTCGGTCGCACCGCGGACGCCAAGGTTGAGATGGATATTTTTACCAAGCTTGAAGAAAACGCGCGCGCGGCATCCGCACAACATGCCAAACAAGTACTTGAAAACAAAGCCAGGACAAGCCCGCAGAACTAAACAAGTTATGCGCTGGGAGCGGGTTTCTCGAACGCAAAGGTTCGAACGCGTCTGTTGCTCGCCAGAAATGGCGAAAGCCGGGAGTGGTTGCTCCCGGCTTTCCGGGCTGATCCGGACCGGAGGGGTGTTTTCCGGTGTGATCAGAAGCTCACTTTGAAGAACCCTTGCCCCTGCCTAGGCGTGTTGGCCTGACACGTGCCGTTTTGTCCTCCGCCAGTTGGATTAATGAATCCAAACTGTCCACTTCCGTCGTTTACGTTGTTGTTCAACCCTTGCCCTATTCCACAAACCTGCATGCGGTTCAGGACATTAAAGAACTCGATGCGCACCTCCGCTGTAACGTGTTCGCCGAAAAAGAAGTGCTTGGACAGGCCGATGTTTTCGTTGGCGTTAAACGGATTGCGCAACTGGGAAATTACGCGGGGTTCGTTTCCGGCTACAAAACCTGGATCTGAAAAGGCCACCGTGTTGAAGATGGGCAAACCTTTGTAATAGTTGTTGTAGTCCACGTGCAGGGGAACACTGGGATCGAAATTGGCTCGATTGAAGCCGTTCTGAAACGGATCATTGTTGCTCGAATATATAGTCTGTGGCATGCCGCTGGCGTATTGAAAAACTCCGCTTACTTGCCAGCCACCCACGATATTCTTGGCAAGGTTGCCGCCCTTGTTGAGGAATTTCTTTCCTGGTCCGATTGGCAGTTCATAAACGCCGCTGATGGTCAGCAGGTGCGTCTGATCGTTGCTGGCGATTGACCATTCCGATTTCTGATTGAACTTGTTTTCCGAGCCAAAATTGAAGGTCGAAAATCCCGTATCCGTGTTGGACATGGTCTTGGATAGCGTATAGGCGACCAAGAAGCTTAACCCGCCCGAAAAACGCTTCTGAGCTTGCACTTGAAGAGCGTTGTAAAGTGCCGTGCCGTTGGTGTCAAAATTATTGCAAATTCCACCGCAGGATTCGCTGGGATTGAATTGGGGATAAGGCAACAACGCCTGCGAAAGGTTCTTCCCGCCGCCATAGTCACAAAGGAAATTGACGTAAGGCGTGAAAAATGTGCCGGATAGACCGGGATTGTTGGTGTTGGGTCCGCAAGTCACGGTCGCCTGATTAAATCCTGCTGCTTGTAAATCAGCCTGTGAAACCGCGGAAGTCCAGGCAGCGTTCGGCGACACCGGCGACATCGGGCATGCCGGGTCATTGGGATCGCCGCTCGGGCAGAATTGCGTCAGGTACTGCGGATTGGTCTGGTTGATCGGATTCAACAGCGATGGGAGATGCAGCGACCGATTCCCGACGTAAGAAACCGAAAGGAACATGTTACCGGGCAGTTCTCTTTGAAATCCGGCGTTCCAGCTTTCGGTGTATGGAATCTTGCCTGGATCGCGTCCGAATTGGCGTAGCGCGCCGGTGGAATTCAGGAAGCTGGGATCTGTAAAGTTGGTAGCGGTGGGCTGCGGAATGGGATTGCTATCCCATTGGCCATAGCCGGGAACATTCGAACCGAGCGAGTTTACGTTAAATATACCGCCCAGCAGGCTCCCGTAATTCACCGCGATTTTGTTGTCGCCGTATTCGTATGCTCCGCCGTCGAGGAAATTAATAGCGAAACCAGACAGCAGCACGGTCTTGTTATTCAGCTTGTAGGCTACCCCCAACCGGGGGCCGAAGTTCTTCCAGTGGATGTCCGCACGGCGATAACCAGCGCACACCGCGCAGCTGCCAAGCTTATTGGCGGCGCCCAGCAACTGCGTTCCATCGGGAGCAACTGCGCCCGGATTGGAGACCGTGGGGTCGAAGAACAACACGTTGTCGTCGTTTTCAAGGAAGGGGCGAAGAATGTCCCAGCGGAGACCGGCGTTTACGGTGAGCCGTGACGTGACTTTTATGTCGTCCTGAAAATATGGCGCATAGTAAATGTTACGCAGCCGGTTCTCGATCGCGAATTGCCGCTGACTGGCGTCCGCCAGACCCAGGAGGTAACTGGCGAATGCGCTGCCTGTTGTTTGCAGATTCGCAGGGTCCGCCGTTGTCAAACTGTTGAATGAGAAGCTCCCGCCGCACTGCTGGCACTCTTGGTCGTCCTGATAGGACCGGCGAATCTCGAAGCCGATATTCATCGTATGGCGGCCGTGCGTCCACAGCCAGTTGTTGTCGAAGCTCAAGCCCAGCTTGCGATTTTTCGAGAAAGTTTCGCCGTTGGAATTAAGACCCCACTGCGTTGGCTGTAGCCCGAAAGGTGAGTTAAATTTTATTACGGGAAGAGAAATCGAACCATCAACAGCCGGGAAATTAACCCCCAGGAACGAATTCAACTCATTATTGATTTCGCCCATCCATCCGAAACCAGCCGTGACTACCAGGTTGCTCTTCAGGGCGTTCGAATAGGTCAGAAAGAACCCGGTACCGAGACGGGGCTGCCGTTCCAGACCGGAAAGTTCATTGTTCACGTGGATGCCGAGATTGCAGCAAGAAACCAGGTCATAGCTGTCGCGCCAATAGCTTGCGTGAAGCTTCTGCCGTTCCGTCAAGTTGTGGTCGATCGAAAAACCCCAGTTGGTCTGCCGGGTTGGCAAAACGCCGACGCTTGAGGTCGCGTTGTTTGTAGTACCGGAGTTATTCGGCGCGGGAACGAGTGGGAGCAGACTAGCCGAAGTAGCACTGAAACAAGAAGTGGGAATTTTATTGCCGGGCCACTGATTGCCCGCTGCAGGCGCAGTGCAGCCAGAAGGAGCGACAAAGCCCTGCGGAACAAATATAGGAATTTGGTGGCCGCTTCCGTCAACGTAGCCGCTGAAATCGCCGCCTATTTCGGCCGGCGTGGGAATAGTGAAAGTAGACTGGTCGGCAAGGTTCAGCCGGAACCAATCCGCGCTCACGTGAAAAAACGTCTTGTTCTTCCCGTTGTAAACCTTAGGAATCCACACCGGACCGCCGAGGGAAAATCCGTAATTATTTTGATTTATGGTCGGCGTGGGACCTTTACCAGGCCGTCCATCCGGGTTCGAAGGATTTGCTCCGGCGGCGTCGAGTATGGTGTTGCGTACGATCTCAAATGCATCGCCGTGGAGCGTATTCGTGCCGGAAGCGAACTGGTAGGATGCAACTCCCTGGCTCAATCCATATTGCGCTGAAAAGGTGGAGGTAAGTACCTGCACTTCGCCGATCATTTCAAACGGCGGATTGATGTTGCTCTGTAGACCCTGGGTTTCCGACTGAACGGCTACCACGCCGTTAAACACGACTTCATTTTCAAAGTCGACGCCGCCGTTGATGCGGTGGCTGAACTCTCCACCCTGCACCCCTGGCGCGAGGAAAAGATAGTCGTCAATCTGACGATCACGAGCGCCGATATTACCTGGTCCACCGCCGATCAAGGTCGGCACGTCGGCCACCAACCGGTTCTCAATCACGGTACCGAGCTGCGGCTGGGTGGTTTCCAATGCGATGTCTTGAGCCACAACTTCGACGGTCTCCGTTGTTGCGCCGGTTTTAAGCACGATGTCGCTGGTCGTGGTACGGCTGACATCAACGTGTACCGAACTCACCACTCCGATGGCGAAGCCGGCTTTCTCGAATTTTACGGTGTAGGTGCCGGGAATCAGATCCGTGACAAAGTACGTCCCGGCGGAAGAAGTCCTTGCAGTCGTCGATACGTTGGTGGCGAGGTTGCTTACGGTTACGAGCGCATCCGGCACGACTGCCCCGCTCGGGTCCGTGACGGTGCCTGAAATTCCACTCAGGCCTTGTCCAGCTGAAGGTAAGGCCAGGATTGCTGCCAGCAATAAACTCCAGCAGAGCGGCACGTACCAGTTCCGGTACCTCATGGACACCCCCAAGGTCAACAAGCTCGAGCAGGCTTACCCCATTGAGCCCTAATGTCCGTGAGTCTTTTTCGAAATCTGCAGGACTGTCAATGCACTCCTGTGTCATCTGCTGCTTCCCGCTTAAGCTGCGGAAGACATTAGGCTTACGATTCAGTCTTCCCTGAACTTTGGACAGCTTTCTTGCGACGCACTGATCAATCCGGTGACGGGCTTTGCGCTTCGTGAACGGTATAGAACCGATCCACAGTAGGGATCTCCACCTTCTGTTTTTTCCCGCTCGGCCAAAGGATTTCTACCGCTTCGACCTTATCTGAAGTTCCCAAGCCGAAATGGATACGAGGATCTGAACTCGATCCGTAGCTCGCTCCACTGAAGACATCGCTCCGCTGCCGAACGCCTGCAGCCGTAGCGAAAACCTTGGCACCGATGGCGTCCCGTGGGCTTTGGGGACCTCCGACCAACCGCAAGCCGATCCAATGATTGGAGTTGCTAACTACGTTCCGGAGTAGCGTGGGACCCGAGTCTATATTGTTAACGACTATATCCATATGACCATCATTAAACAGATCGCCGAATGCAGCGCCCCTGCCGGTAATTACGGCCGCGAGGCCGCTTCCGGTCGCCGCGGGGACTTCCGAGAATTGCTTGCCGGCCATATTTCGATATAACACCGGCCTTTGCGCATACGTGGTACCCCAATCGGTCTGGTCGGCAATGGGATACACGTGCCCGTTCACGGTGAACAAGTCCAGGAACCCGTCGTTGTCGAAATCCAGAAAGCCGGTCCCCCATCCCAAGAACGGGATTGTGGGATTCCCGAGCCCAACGCGATAGGACACATCGGTGAAGTAACCTCCGCCTTCGTTGCGATAAAGGGGCTTGTAGTCGTCTGAAAACGTGGTGACAAACAGATCCACTTTTTCGTCGTGGTTGTAGTCGCCAATGGCAATTCCCATGGACGCCTGCGCCCGGCCTTCTTCGCTTAGTGAAAAGCCTGAACCGTATCCTTCGTCTTCGAATGTCCCGTCGTGTCGATTGCGATAGAGATAGTTCGCCGAGGAATCGTTTGCCACCACCAGATCAACCCAGCCATCGTCGTCCACGTCGACAAATGCAGACGCAAATCCGTATCGGCCTGCACGGTCGGCCACACCCGCCCTCTCACTCACGTCGGTAAATGTTCCATCACCATTGTTGTGAAAAAGGTGGTCCTGCTCGCCGGGTAGCCCTAGCGGTCCGCAAAAGACATTTACTCCGCGATTTTGGCAAGCTCCCTCGGGCAGCCCTCCTTTTCCAGCCAGCACAGGATGATCGAGATCGCTTCTTACGTAGCCTGGGACGAAAAGATCGAGACGTCCATCGTGGTCATAATCTCCCCAGGTTGGGCCCGTCGACCAACCTCCCAGTGAAACGCCCGCTTTCTCGGCCACATCGGTAAATGTCCCGTCGTGATTATTGTGATAGAGCCGGTTCTTTCCAAAATTACTCACGTACATGTCCGGCCAGCCGTCGTTGTCGTAATCTCCGACGGCGACCCCAAAACCCCACCGTTCATTGGCGACGCCCGCTCGGTCCGTTACATCGGTGAAAGATCCGTCGTGATTATTGTGAAAAAGCATCGCGCGAGGAGCTGGCTCCTTACCCTTGATCGCATCGACAGTCGAACCATTCAAAAGGTAAATGTCCAGCCAGCCGTCGTTGTCATAGTCGATGAGGGCAACTCCGGAACCAGGCGCCTCGAGAATTGTTCGTTTCTCGGGAGTTCCTGAACGGTGGTGGAACTTTTCCAGTCCGGCTTGTTTCGTGATATCGACAAAGACGGTTGGCGCTCCATCAACAAAACCGCCAGCCGTAATTGGCCGAGAAAGCGAGTCTTTAACCGGAGCGTGCGCGCCGGCACTCGCCATGCCGGATGGTGATGCAGCCTGTTGGGGCATAGATCTGTCCGGGTGGTCCTGAAAATCGCAAGACATTGGCGAATTGACGAGAAGCAAGCTCGAGATCACGAGTCTAAATCCGATCGAGGCTAACCAAGAGTTCATCTCCCCGCCAACTCCGAGTGGGGTTCCGCGACCCATAACATCGGATCACCGTAAACGGTCTTTACTGTCTGCACTATTCCGCTCGGCCAGCGGATTTCCATGGATTGAATGCTGACTTCCCGTGCAAGTCCGAAATGAACCCCTTGGTCGCAGGCAGAAAAATATCCGCAGGCAGCGGTGACGGTGGCGTACCGCGCGCCGTCCGCCGTCTGTATTTTCACGGCTGCGCCAATCGCTTCGCAGTTGCTCTGGTGTCCCACTAGGGTTCGCTATCTGGGAGGAACATTTTGACGTAACGTCGCGCGATCGATGGCCAAGAGAAGGAATGTTGTTGCGCGCTGCGGCTTCGCGCCACAAGGCCGCGGCGATATGGTTCATCTGAAAGTATGCGGGCCATAGCTTCTCCGAGCTCGGTTGTCAGCTGCTCGCGGTCGGAATTTTCGTCCAGCAGGACAACTCCCGCGTCGGTGACCGGTGCGTCGGTTTCCGGTCCCCGCAAGCCCACTACAGGGAGTCCGCAGGCGATGCCGGCGATCGCGCTGCCGCGCCGCGACGAAATTGTGCCGCGAAGAAAGAGCAGAACGTCCGACGCCGCGAAACGTTCGACCAATGCGTCGGCTTCGATCACGCCCTCGACGCAGACGTCCACATCGCAATTGCTCAGGCCGGTCCGCAGCGCATTTTCTCGTACTTCCGCATGCCTGCCGAAGACCCGCAGGCGCAACACGCCAATCTTTGCACTTGTATAGCGAACCGTACGGATGATCTCATCGGTTTCCCGATCGCCTGGTACTCCTCCCGTGATGCTGTAGACAGCAATGGTTGGCGGATTGTGGAGCTCCTCGTGATCCTGTTCGAGCAGTGGCTGGGGAAGATTCGCTCCAACCGGAATGAAGGAAATGGCTGCCGGAGAATCCGGCAACCAACTCAATCGTGTAAGCGGAACCGTCAGCACAGCGCAATCCGAAAACGTGACGGCGTCGCGCATGACGCGAAGCTGAACTGCCCGCCGAAAGCGATCGACCAGACGGCCGCCGCTGAACGGTTCGGCATCGTGGAAGATAACGGCGATGCGAGCGCCGGCTTTGCGCAGAACGCGAAGTACGCGGACGAAGCGGCCGGGAAAACCTCGCACAGACCAAGCCAGGCTGGTGTATTGGACCATAACCCATGCGCCACGCCAGGATTCTGCTTGCAGGCGAAGAGCATTGAGCGAAGCAGGCCAGCCGTGCTCATCCCAGGGAACTCGCCGCAGCTCCATGTTGAATGAATGTTCGGCGAGTGCGGTGCTCAAATAACGACAATATGCTTCAACCGCGTCGGTTGGTTGATCACGGCGCCCAAGAAGAGCGATGACGCGCTCAGCATTCATTTTTCGACGAGGAAACTGCCAAGAACCAGCGCATCCATCCCGGAACTGTAGAAGGTGCGCAGCGCGTCGGTGGGCGTGTGGACGATGGCCTCGCCGCGTAAGTTGAAAGAAGTGTTCATGATGACGGGGACGCCAGTGATCTTCCCAAACTCGTCAATCAGCCGGTAGTAGATTGGATTGATTTCATGTTCCACCGTTTGTGGCCGCGCGCTGCCATCCACATGCGTTACCGAGGGGATCACACTGCGTTTTTCGGGGCGAACCTGTGCCGTCAAAATCATAAACGGAGAATCGTACGCCGACTCGAGATATTCCGGCGCAGCCTCTTTTTTGAATGACGGCGCGAACGGCCGCCACCACTCGCGGAATTTCACTGCGTTGTTCACCTTGGCGTTCATTTCCGGGTCACGCGGGTCGGCGATGATCGATCGGCTGCCCAGCGCGCGCGGGCCGAACTCCATGCGGCCCTGGAACCAGCCTAGGATTTTCCCCGCGCTGATCAGCTGCGCCGCCGTGGTGGCCGGATCGCTCAATTTTGAGTGGCGGATTTTGTAGGTTTCCAGGACCTTGTCGATGGCCTCGTCGTCGAATGACGGTCCCCAATAGCCGTGGCGCATCGGCTTGTTGGGCAGTCTGCCGTTTCCATCCAGGTATGGAGCAAGCGCCGCGCCCAGTGCCACGCCGTCGTCCGACGCCGCCGGCTGAACAAAGATTTGCTCAATCAATCCGGAAGCGGCAATTTTTCCATTGGCCTTCGAATTAAGCGCCACTCCTCCGGCCAGGCACAGATTTTTTGATTTTGTTTTTGCCAGCGCTAGTTTGACCACCGACATCATGGCCACTTCACATGCATCTTGCACCGCAAAAGCGATGTTCTTGTGATGATCGAGAATGTCGGATTCGGGTTCGCGCGGCGCGCCCAGCTGCGACGCAAAATGGGAAATGCCAACGCCGTCGCCGATCAAACGCTTTGTGTGCACTCGATAAGGGGCGTCATCGGGATTGATGTAAGCGCTCAAATCAATTCCCGGCTGACCATAAGGTGCAAGACCCATTACTTTCCATTCATCGCTGTTGGGCACAAATCCCAAAAAGCCGGTGAACTGTGCGTAGAACAATCCGAGTGAATCAGGCCAGTTAAGCGTGAGCACATGTTCCAGTCGTCCCTTGTGACCGTGCCAAATGGACGTAGCTTCCCACGCCCCGCGGCCATCCATCACAACCACTGCTGCATCCTCGAAGCCCGAATAGGCGTAGCAACTCAGCGCGTGTGCCAGGTGATGGTCGACGTGGCGAAAGCGCGCCTTGCTGGCCGCGAATGCTCGATGGAACGGCGCGGCACCCGACTCCTGATGCCACATGCTTGCGAAGTGGCGCGTGGAGTTCAGCAGGTTCATGTAGGAGATGGGCCATTGGCCAGTGGCGTAGAGCTTCAAGTCGTGACGAAACACTTGACCGGCCGGTTGCCAGCCAAAACATACTTCGTCAACTTGCGCCGCGGTCACTCTTGCAAAGTCCAGACATGCCTGAATGGCCAGCTGGGGAAACCTCGCATCATGTTTCAGGCGCGAAATGCGCTCTTCGGCAACCGCAAACAGCAATTCACCGTCGCGCACGATGCACGCGGATGAATCGTGCATTTGTGAATAGTTGATCCCTAGTGTCAGCATTCTTTTGTGCGCATTCCTTGTTTCAGGCAAAACCGCCGCAAAATATGAGCTGTTCGAACATCAACCGCCGCGCAAGGAGCGCAACGACGCGCGAGAAAGCAGAGAAACTGCTTCTATTGTCTCGCGAAAACCGCGTCCCGCAATATGGCGAAATTGCGTGGCGGCGCATTGCGTCAGGCCATGTGCAGCGTAGAAATCCATCGCCACCAAGCGGGCTCGCGCGTCGGGCCACGATCGCGCCGGCGCCTGGCGGCTTTCTGGTTTTTCCACCAGCAGCGACAACAACCGCTCGGCGCGGCAATCGTAGGTATGTTCTCTCAACACCAGCTCCCGCGCGGCACTTGCTATCCGCTTTCGCGCTGGCTCGTCGTCCAGATAATTCCGCACCAGGCTCGGAATTTCTCGACGGTCACAATAGCCGACGAAGTGCTGCCCTTCGCGGAATCCCAGCTGTTCCAGTTCACTGGGGAGTGCCGTCAGCAGTAGCGCGCCCGAGGCCAGTACTTCAAAAACTCTCAAGTTCGCGTCTTGCGGAAAATCGTCGCGCCCGAAGTTCACGGCGATCTTAGATCGGCGATACGTCTCGGCCACCTCTCGCACCGCGTAAGTGCGCGACCAGTCGTTGGTGTGAAACTCTCTGGCCAGCCGGGGAAGCCATTCGGCGCGCGCCTGGTAAAAAGGGCCATCGGATTGGCCGACCCAGCCCACTTCAAACTCCCGCTCCAGCTCGGGCCCTTCGAAATATTCGCGCCGCACGGCGTGCGGCAGCAAAACAGCCCCCGGATGGCCCGCTTTCGCGAACTGTTCCACAAAGCCGGGATGAAAAACCACGGCGTGATCGAACACTGACGACCAGCGGATCCTCCTTGCGGTGAACGCGTAAGTATCCGGATGGAAGCACACGGTTGGAATTTCTGATTTCTCCAGTCCCATAGGAAAGAGGGGATGCGCCGACTCGAAATGGAAGATCGCGGACGGCATGGTCCCGCTGCTTTTCACCACTTCGGCGATGTCAGCATCGAGAGGAACCGAATCGGCCGTGCACACGAAGTCGATGCCACGACGACGAAAGGCTTCGGCATAGCCTGGTATTAGCTTCCAGTGATGTTCTTCGCGGCAAAGGCAAAGGATGGTCATGCGCACGCGGTACGTCGAAGGAATCTCTGAATGCGCGAAAAAAAACCGTTAGCCCGCAACGCTCTGGGTGTGCTGCGCCTGCTGCGAAGCAATAATCTCCTGGAAGATTGCCCCCAGATTCTTGGTGAGCTTCCAGTTCGGATAGTGTGACTCAAATTTCCGCAAATCGGAGATATAACAAATGTGATCTCCTTTGCGGTTTTCGTCCACGTACTTCCAGTTGAGCTTCTTGCCGGTCATTTCGGCGATCAGGGCAATTGCTTCCAACATGGAAATACTGTTGCCCCTGCCACCACCCAGATTGTAAACTTCGCCCGGCCTCGGATTCGCCGCGAATTCTTCCATGGCGCGCACTACATCGTAACTGTGAATGTTGTCGCGTACCTGCTTCGCTTTGTAGCCGAACACAGAATAGGTTCCGCCAGTCAGCGCGACCTTTACCAGATAAGACAGGAATCCATGCAGCTCAACGCCGGAATGCGAAGGCCCGGTCAAGCAGCCGCCGCGAAAAATGCAGGTGTTCATGGCAAAGTAGCGGCCATACTCCTGCGCCACTAGGTCCGCGGCTGCCTTTGACGCACCGAAAAGAGAGTGCAAAGTCTGGTCGATGCGGCAGGATTCGTTAATCCCGTTATGGTCCTCCGGACGTGCATATTCCCAACGCGTTTCGAGCTCCTTCAGCGGAATTTCGTTGGGCGAGTCACCATAAACCTTGTTCGTGCTCATCAGGATGAATACCGCATCGCGGCAGTGCTGGCGTGTGGCTTCGAGGAGATTGATCGTGCCGAGAGCATTGACCTCAAAATCCAAAATCGGAATATCACGCGCCTTATCGTGCGAAGGCTGCGCGGCACAGTGCACGATCATATCGAACCGGTTGGACTTGAACAAATCATCCAGCGCCGCGCGATCCCGAATATCAATGTTGGCGTGCTCGAATTTCTTTGTGGAACGCTTCAGACGTTGCAAATTCCAGGTCGTGTCGCCCGGCGGGCCAAAAAACACCTGACGCATGTTGTTGTCCACCCCGATAACGCGGTGGCCCAGGCGGTCAAAATGTTCCGCCGCTTCAGATCCAATCAGACCGCTGCTGCCTGTGACGAGTATGGTTTTCATATTTGTGGTGCCGGGCAGGGATAGTTTAGACAATTTTGCGGCGCCGCGCACGCCGCGTCCCTACCAGATCTTGCAGACGCTCTCCCGCACCATGGCATCGCCCTTTTTGCATGCAAAGGCCTTGGCAAAAAGCTCCATATTCGACAGCGGCCCGTTCGTCCGGAACTTGGGCAGCGGATGTTCGTTGGTATTCGCCATCAGCCGGGCATTTTCCGCACGCATGTTCGCACCCCACACTTGCGCCCAACCCAGAAAAAACCGCTGTTCCGGCGTAAATCCCCCCAGCGTCGCCGGCCGCTTGCCTTCGATTGATTTTTCATAGGCCGCGTAGGAAATCGCCAGGCCGCCCAGGTCCGCAATGCTTTCTCCGAGAACCAGCTTTCCGTTTTCGTGCAGACCCGGCTCCACTTCGTACCCGTCAAATTGCTTCTGCACGCAGGTTGCGCGCTCATCAAAATTCTTGCGGTCCTGCTTAGTCCACCAGTCGCGCAGGTTGCCTTTCGCGTCGAACTGCGATCCCTGGTCGTCGAACCCGTGTGTAATTTCGTGGCCGATAGCGGCGCCCATGCCGCCATAGTTCACCGCGTCATCCGCCTGGGGATCGTAAAATGGCGGCTGCAGGATTCCCGCCGGGAAAACAATTTCGTTCATCGTGGAGTCGTAATAGGCATTCACCGTCGGCGGAGTCATCTGCCACTCGCCGCGATCTACCGGTTTCCCGATTTTATTCAGGTCGCGCGCGTTTTCAAACGCAATGGCGCGCCGCTCGTTTGCCAGATAGCTTCCCTTGTCCACTGGCAGCGCCGAATAGTCGCGCCATTTGTCCGGATAGCCGATCTTGATCTGAAACGCCTCCAGCTTTTCCAGCGCCGCTTTCTTCGTTTCCGGCCCCATCCAACCGAGCTCCGGAATATCGCTCTTTAGCGCGCCGATTAAATTCATCACCATCAAGCGCGCGTGGGCTTTCGCTTCCGGCGGAAAATACTTTTCCACGTACACTTCCCCCAGGGCTTCGCCCAGATTGCGGTTTACGCTCTGCGAACACCGCTTCCAGCGCGGCTGCAGTTGCTTGGTGCCGGAGAGTTTTGTTCCGTAAAAATTAAAGTTCTCCTGCACAAAGGGCTCGGAGAGCTGCGTGGCACTGGCGTGGAGCACGTGCCAGCGCAGGTACGTTTTCCAGTCCTTCAGCGGAGTCGCCGTCAGCAGCCGGTTCGTTTCCTTGAAAAAATCCGGTTGCGAAACATTGATCGAAGAAAATTCCGGCGCATTGCGCTGCCGGAAGTACGCTTCCCATCCCCAACCTGGAGCGAGCTCTCTCAATTGGGGCAGCGTCATTTTGTGCCACACCGCGTGCGGATCGCGCATCTGCACCCGCGACATGGACGCCTTGGCCAGGGCTGTCTCCAGTTCCATCACCGTTTTTGCGTCCGCGTTGGCCTTCTCCCCGGAATCGCCGGCCAGCACAAACATCTTCGCCACGTGCGCCGCGTAGTCGGTCCGCAGCTGGGCCGACTTTTCGTCCGTACGCGTGTAGTAGTCGCGGTCCGGCAGTCCCAATCCGCTTTGATTGATTTCCGCGATCACCTGGGTGCTCTCATCCAGATCCTGCGTCGAATCAAAGCGGAACAAATACCCGGCGCCGGTTTGCTGCAGGCGCCCAATCAAGGGTTGCAGCGCGCTCGCATCTTTCACCGCGTCAATGGCCGCGAAGTCCGCCGCCAACGGCTTTACGCCGGCCGCGTCGATCGCCGAGGTATCCATGCAGCTTGCATAAAAATCCCCAATCTTCTGCTGATTGGAGCCCGCCGCCGCGTTGGCCTTTCCGGCTTCTTCGAGAATCACTCTCATGGAAGCCTGATTCCGGTCGGCCAACATGGTGAACGAACCCCAGTTCGGATACTCCGCCGGAATCGGATTGTTCTTCATCCACCCGCCCATCGCGAACTGGTTGAAGTCATCGCACGGCTTGCACGTGCGGTCGAGATTCGTTTCGCTAAACCCCCACCCGCCGGAATCGCCAACGCTGCCGCTGGCACGCAGGACTCCCAGGCTCCCTACAATCAATATCGCTGCCGCGAAACCACGGCGAATCAGGAATGAAGATGGCATATGTCTCCCCGGGGACTGCCGCAAAAGCATGGCCCGCCCAAACCAACTCAGTTTAGCAAGAACTTACAGCCAATCGGCGCTACCGCTAGTTGAAAAACTTACCGCGTCTCACCGCGCGGTGGTCGCAAAGAAGAGCCCTCTGCCATGACGCAAGTCCCTGCCGTACGACAGCGCCACCGACACGCTCCCTAAAACACGCACCTTGGCCTGAATTCCTGCGTCAAACAGCCACTTCTGCGAACCAAACAATCCACTTGGATCAGCAGCCGCGCCGGTGTCGAAAAACGGCCCCAGCTGCAGGCGAAAGAGTCCACTGTCATAGACGTTTTTGCTCCATTCGGAGTTCCACAAAACATAGCGCCGGCCGAGCGGCGCATTCCCCTTGCGCCCATCTGTCGTTCCGTCATGCCCCCGCATGCCCAAGTCGTTGTCGCGCTCGACGCCCAGGGCATAAAGCAAATCCAAAGGCACGTCGCCGAACGTATCGCCGCCGCGCAACTGGCTCACAAACTCAAAATCCCCGCCGCGCGCCCTTGGCAGCCAGCGAGCAGTCACCTCTCCCGTCAACGACCCGAACTCTCCGAGCCCCGCAGCGTAACTCCGGCCGCCGCCAATCTGACCCGTACCTTCGAGCGTGAATCGCCGCTCCGGGATTCGCACCAGCCACCGGTGAATGCCGAGGTAGGCATAAAGTGTGTGACCTCCGGTAAAGAATGGATCCGCACCGGCCGACAAACCGACCGGCACGTTTCGGAATTCTCGTGAGAGCACTTCCACACCGGCAGTCCAGTCCCACCAGCCGCTCACCACCGCGTGCAATTCCGCGCCGCCGGCGAACCAGCGCATATTCAGATCGCTGATCGTCGCCGCATTGGCGCCGAGAAAACTGTTCGACAAATTCCAGTTTTCGTTTCGCGCATCAACAAATAGCCGCATTCGTCTGGCCGGCTGCTGAAACAGCGGGAATTCCAGCTTCGCCGTAACCCTGCGCTTTTCCGAATCCCACCTTGCCAGCGCATCGAAATTCACTGCCCTACCGCCGATTCCGGTCCAGGACGGATAAATCGTTTCGTAGGGCAGCCCGCGCAGCAAGGAAATCGCGCCGTCCATGGCATTCGCTCCCCAACCGCTGCGCTCCGTCAATTTCAGCTTCGCGTTGTAGCCGTCGTCGCCAGCGGGCGTCAGTTCCGTCCGCCAGCGCGGAAACACACCCAGATTTTCCAAGCGTGCGTCCGTTTCCAGCACCGCGTGGCGTTGCAAAGTCTGCGGAGGGGCGAACCGAACGGCCCGGTCGAGCAACGTCTTGTCCGTTTTCGCAGGCGGTGAAACCTCCACCGCCATCAGCCTCGGCTCTTCCAGCTGGTTCCAATACTTCAGCGCGGCTTCCAGATTGCCTTCGATGAAGTAAATCGTTCCGAGAAATTCCGGGATATACGCATCGGCCGGCGCCAAGCGCAGCGCCTTCCGCAAATCCTTTTTCGCGGCGCCATACTCTCCGAGCTTGTATTCCGCGCCCGCTCGTTCCGTCAGATACCGCGCATCGGCCGGCGCTTTCCGCACGCCCGCGGAAAATGCTTGCTGCGCCTCTTTCCACTGCTCCAGTCGCGCTTGCGCCAGACCCGCGTAATAATCCAATTCCGCCG
>AR_comb_assmDRAFT_10008920_pt1 | contig 20619 bp, 11 predicted proteins | sample ArasoioldDNA_FD_10543 | JGI IMG/M metagenome (IMG submission 10543) | reverse complement strand
TGGTGCGTCGCCTGGAAGTGCCAGAGCTTCTTGCCGGTGTTCGCGTCGAGCGCAATCACGCAGTTGGCGTAGAGATTGTTGCCCGGACGATCGACGCCATAGAAATCGTCGGCTGGGGAACCGGTGGCGATGAAGACGATGCCACGCTGGGTGTCGACGATCGATCCGGCCCATGCGTTCGCGCCACCCTGGGTGTCGCGCGCGCCGGCAGGCCAGGTCTCGGCGCCGGGTTCGCCTGCCGCAGGGATGGTGTGGAACGTCCATTTCAGTTGTCCGGTGCGAACGTCGAAGGCGCGCTCATCGCCGGGCGAGGCGGGCGTCCGCTCGGAGACGCGGCCACCGAGGATCAACAGGTCCTTGTAGATCACTGCCGGTGATGTCGCGTGATACGAATTGTCTTCGGGCGCGCCGCGCAGGTTGGCGCGAAGATCGATGCGGCCCTGGTCGCCAAAACCCGTAATGGCCGTGCCATCCGCGGGATTGAGCGCATAGATGTAACTTCCCGAAGCGGTGAACAGGCGGCTCTCTTTGCCGTCGGTCCACCACGTCAAACCGCGCGACGCCGCCGTGGTACTAACGCCGGAATCGAAGGTCCATTTCTGGCGGCCGGTCGCCGCATCGAGCGCGATGACCTTCTGGCGAGGACTCACCACATACATGGTGCCGTCGACGATGAGTGGCGTCGTCTGCAGGCGGCCGCCGTCCGGCGTTTCGAATCGCCAGACCTCCTTGAGGCTGCCGACGTTCATCTTCGTGATCTGACCGAGCGAGGAAAAACGAGTGCCCCCGGGATCGCCGCCGTAGGAGAACCAATTCGCGCCTGCGCGAGATGCCTCCTGCGCCGCCGGCATGGCGGCCAGGCACACCAGGTCTACCAAGATCATCCATTTGCGCATCGGACCCCCTGCTTCCATGCCGCGACAGGCCTTTACCTGTTTAATAGGTTTGGTATCATACCGCGCCTGCAAAAAGGCGCAAGGCAAATGGAGGCATCTGAATGAAGAACCGCATCGTCGCGTTGGTCCTCGTTAGCGCTCTGGCTATGGCGGGTTTGACCCCTGTCCGGTTGATGGCCGAGCAGGCCGCCGGCTCGGCGGCCAACGCCGGCCAGAAAAAGCCCCAGGAGCCAGTGGCGACTCCGGAAGAGTTCAAGGCGCGTGTCATTCGGCAGACCGATTTGCCGATGGTCGAGCTGGTCCCTGGCTCCAACTCCCGGCTGATCGCCGGCGAGCAGTCGATGATCAGCTTCCTGAAGATGGACAAGCACTCGTACTTCGCGCCGCATCGCCACCATCAAGAGCAGATCATGATCGTGCTGGATGGACACTGCGACGAGATCATCGAGGGCAAACTGTATCGCGTGCAGAAAGGTGACGTGATCATCCTGCCGTCCAACATCGAGCACGGCGCCTACATCTACGACGAAGACGTGCAGGTGATCGATGTGTTTGGCGAGGTCCGGGCGGATTACATGGTCAAGTTGCTGCAGGTGATGGCGACGCTGAACAAGAAGAAATAATGGAGCCGAACAATGGCGCGAACGATTTCACGGCGTGGACTCTTTGCGGCCGCTGCGGGCTTCGCGGCTCCCGCAGCCCTGGGAACTGATGCGACCATCGCCGCACAGACTCCGTCGCGATCAAGCCCGGCGGGATTGCCTGCGGTATGGGGTCAGGACTTCCTGTATCAATGGAGTCCGCCGGAGAAGGTCACAAGAGATCTGAAGCCCGGCACGTCGCAGCTCAGGCTGAGCGCCCAGGTGAACCCGCGCTTGACGGCCGTGAAGGACAACGACTACGCCACGTTCTTCAGCAATCTGCGCGCCGGCGGTTGGTCCGCAGTCGAAGCGGCTTCCGATGCGTGGCTAAGCCGTCCGAGGCCGGACTCTGAGATTCGCGAAGTGAAGGCCCAGGCCAAGGCGAACGACGTCGTCGTCTATGGGCTGCACTGCGCGGGCAACATCATTGCTCCGGATCCTGAAGCCGATCGCTGGCAGCGGCACATCATCGAGACCATTCACGCCGCTGAGGCGCTGGGATGTGACCTCATCCTGACGCACGCAGGCAGCATGTACCCGAATCGCAATTGGGCACATCCGCAGAACTGGAGCCGCGAGTCGTGGACGCGAACGGTCAATGCGTTGAAGCGAATCTGCAAGGACACGGCAGGCAGCAAGGTGGACATCGCCATCGAGGCCGTCAACACCGAGAGCGTCAACAATCCCTGGGCCCACAAGCGGCTGCGAGAGGAGGTGGGCGACGCGCGCATCTCGGTCGGCCTCGACATCACCAACATGGTTCATCCGGGTGTGGCCTTCCGTATGACCGAAATGATCAACACGACGTTTGACCTGCTGCAGGATCAGATTCGCTACGTCCACGCAAAGGACTTCGTGTGGAACACGATGCTGCCCGGCATCAACTGGGCGATGAACGGCACGGGCAACATGGATTACGAGATGTTCCTGGTGCGCCTGAGCCGGCTGCAGACGAACCCGTACGTGCTGGTGGAGTTTCTGACCGAGAACGAGGAGTACGCACAGGCACAGCGCATCATTCGCTCAATCGCGGGCAAGGTGGGCGTGAAAGTCATCGGTACTCAGTCCTGAGGTCTGTCATGAAGCCACGCTCCCTGATGATGATTGCGATACTCCTGCCGGCGATGGCGTTTGCCGAGCCTGACTTCAGCGGCACATGGATTCGTGACGGCGCCAAGAGCGATGTCGTCCCGAACACCATGTATTGGTTGACTCGCGGGGTCGAGGCAGGTGGAGGACGGGGCCGCAACACGCAGACCGTCATCGAAGTTCAACAGGGCACGGGCCGGATACAGGTCACCGACCCCGCACGTCCCCCTCGCACGTTGATGCTCGACGGCAAGCCTCACGCTGTGCCGACCGACACTGGGATGCAGATGGCCACCGTCGTGGCGACGATGCAGGGAGATACGTTGACCGTGTCGACGTCGCAACCTTTTGGTGGAATGCCGGGGAACGCCACTCTGAAGATAAGCGAGACCTGGTCGCTCTCTCCCGATGGCAAGGTGTTGACGATCAAGACCGAACGCGAACTGCCGGCGTTACGACAGACCTTCAACGAAGTTTACAATCGTCGATAACAGGCCGTCAGGCAGTCAGGCCGTCAGGCCATCAGGGCTTCGTCGCGTTGGCGGTGACGATGCCTTTGCCCTCTTCGACAACGATGTGCTGGTTCGCCGGGACGGCGGTGAGACGGTCCTTCTGCCCGCTCGGCCAATCGATCTCGATCGCCGACACCTGCGTGTCTTTCGCCAGGCCGAACGTCAACGCCAGGTCGCTCTGCGAGCAGTAGCTGGAGCCGCTGCGGACCATGCTCCACTGCGTGCCACCGGCGCTCGTGATCCGGACCACGGCGCCGATGCCGTCTCGGTTGGACTTGACGCCCTGGGTGCGGATCGAGATGAAGTTGTTCGCGTTGCCGCCGTCGTTGCGGTACAGCCACGCAGGGCCGTGGTTTTCGGTGAAGAGCACGTCGAGGTCGCCGTCCCGGTCGTAGTCCCCGTAAGCCGCGCCACGCGCAAGCAGGGGGCGGCTGAACTGAGGGCCCACGGCGGTGCTTGCGTTCTCGAACGTGCGCTGACCGGCGTTCCGGAACAGCAGCGGCGGCTGCCGATACTTCACCTTCGACTGCACCCGCTCGATCTCCTCTTCGATGTGGCCGTTGGCCGAGAGGATGTCGGTGAACCCATCGAGGTCATAGTCGAAGAAGAAGACGCCAAAGGCCAGCGACAGCAGGCTGGCGCGACCGATCGAGGAGCGCGGCGCTTCGTCGACGAACAGATTCTTTCCCTCGTTGTGGTACAGGCCCAGCATCTGGTTCGAGAAATTGCCGACGAGCAGGTGCGGACGGCCCGAGCGATCGTAGTCCGCGGCATCGACACCCATCGCGCCACGCGCCACGCCGTCCTCGCTGTAGGCGACCCCCGCGGGTATGCCTTCCTCGGTGAAGGTGCCGTTGCGGTTGTTGCGATACAGCTTGTTCGGCTGCGTGTCGTTGGCGACGAACAGGTCGGGCCAGCCGTCCATGTCGTAGTCGAGGACGGCGACCCCGAGCGACTTGCTGTTCGGGTCGGCGACGGCCGCCTTCGCGCTCGCATCCTCGAACTTCCCGCGCCCGAGATTGCGATACAGCTTCGACGCGGTCCCCTTGTACGACTCGGGCGTGCAGTACGACTTCTCGACACCGTCCATCGAGCACCACAGGTCGGTCTGCGGCGTCCACTGGACGTAGTTGGCGACGAAGAGATCGAGGTGGCCGTCCTTGTCGTAATCAAGCCACGCGGCGCTCGTGCCGAAATTCGCGTTGGCGATGCCGGCCGCCTTGGTCACGTCCTTGAACTTGCCGCCGCCGAGATTCTGAAACAGCCGGTCACCCTCGAGAGCGGTCACGTACAGGTCCTGCCGGCCGTCGTTGTCGTAATCCGCCGCGGCGACCCCCATGCCGTACAGCTCGACGTCGAGCCCGCTGCCGGCCGTGATGTTGGTGAACCTGCCGTCGCCGGTGTTCCGATACAGCGCGCTCAACGATTTTCTTCCAGCGCGCGGGTTCCAGTCGCGGCTGTTCACGAGGAACACGTCCAGCCAGCCGTCGCCGTCCTCGTCGAAGAACGCCGTGCCCGATCCCATCGTCTCGGGCAGCCACTTTTTACCCAGCTGGCCGCTGTTGTGCGTGAACTTGATGCCGGAGGCGGCGGTGACGTCCGTGAACCGGATGCGGCCGGGTTGCGCGACCAGCGCCGCGGCCGACAGACCGATCACCGTTACGATGGCGAGGGTCTTCATACGCGCCCGTCGTCCTGGGCGCATCAGTACTCTCCGCCGGCGCGGCTGCCCGGCGGCTTCGGCGTCGTGCTCGTGTGAACACGGTCTCGCGCGGACGGCAGCGCGATCCCTTCATGCTCGTGAATCAGCTGCCGCTCGTTGTTCTCTTCGGGCTTGGCGCGCCGCCGATCGCCGGTGATCGCCTGCGCCGACTCCTCCGCCTTGAACCGCATAAACAGCGCCTCGGCCCGCGCGGCCGCGGCCATGTTCCCCGCGCCGCGCTGCGCCAGCATCGCGGTGTAATGCATCTGCAGATCCTCGGGATCGACCTTGCCGACTTCCGCCAGGACCTTCAGCGATTCCGTGTAATCACGCGACAGGAACAAGATCCGCGCGAGCTGGTTGAGCGCCACACGATCGCGCGGATACTGCTGGATGACACGACGCAGCGAGGCGATCGCCGACGCATAGTCGCCGTCCGCCTTTTCCACCATCGCGCGGAAGAAATAGTTGCGGCCGGCGGACGGATCAAGCTCGATCGCCTTCTGGAGATACGGCTTTGCCGCATCGGTCTCGCCTTCCTGGATCAACGCACGTGCCGCGTTGAGCCAGCCGTCCGCGTACCCGGGCTCCGCCTGCGTCACCGTGTTGAACGCATATTCGGCCCCCTTGATGTCTCCCTGAAGCAGCATTCCGATGCCCCAGTCGTTCCAGCGCTCGCGGTCACCCTTGAGGATTACCGGTTGCCACGGCGTGGAAGTCTTCTCGTCCCCCAGCCGAACCTGCGCGGTGGCCTGCGCGACGACAACGATCGGCAAGTCCGGGATCTGATCCTTGATCTGGCCGGAGACGTTCGTCGGGATGTTCTTCGGATCGACGGAGTACTCGAGGCTGTTATAGGCCTTTCCGACGAGCGACGGATCCTGACCGGGCTTCGGTTGGCCGGCGTAGGCGAACTGCGTGTAGGAGTGCGCGAACTTGCGGTAGTTCAGCTTCGCTGTGAACGTGATCGGGCCGCGGGCATCCTTCGGGATCCTGACGCGGTAGTGCGCCACATCCGCCGCGCCCGGCGGAATCAGCCGCACGTACTGCACGCTTCGCGCCTGCCACGCGTTCCGCTTGTTGATCGGATTACCCTTCCCGTCGAGCTGCAGCGCACGGTAGAAGTGCGCGCCCGGCTCCACCGGCCCGCGCCCCTCGTCTTCCACGCGGCCACTCCAGAAAACAACGCGTCCGTCGGCATCCTGCCCCTGCAACTCGAGCCACACGTCGAACGCGTCAACGGTGCCACCTGGAAAGAAGTGGCCAATCTTCCGTGTCCGAACCACCACGTCCACGCGGATCGTGGAGCCTGGGGCGACCACCGGCTGGGCCTTGTCGATCGGCGCCGCCACCTGGCCGACGTCGCGAATGACGATCGCGCCCTGCTGCTCCGCCTCTTCACCCACGCCGAAACCGGTCATGACCTGCGCGCCGTCGTTGGCGCGGCGCACCATCGGCGTCCGCTCCTTCGTCTCGTCGATCGGCGAGACCGCGAAAATGTCGACGCTGATGAACCCGGATTGCAGGAACTCTCTCGTCACCTTCATCTGCGCTTCGTCCTTATTGACGAGCGCGAGCGCCGTGTTCGCTGCGGCGAATCGATGGCTGTGCACGGTCCCATCCGCATGGCGGCCCGGGTCGTTCGAAGGCGTCGGTGCCATGTGGCAATCTACACAGGTCATCGGCTTCGGCGGGTAGTAGAAAGACCGCGCGCCCTGGCCGGAGACGCCGCTCGCTTGCCATGCGTCGTAGTCGTTGAACCCGCGGAACCAGCGGTAATCGTTCACCGGTACATCGAGATGCACCTTGTGGCACGACGAGCAGAACTCCGGTGAGTCGAGTGTCATGAACGGCTTCATGAACGTCCCGCGATGCGGCTCCGGGTCCAGATAGGTCATGAAGCTGTCGATCGCGCGGATGTACTTGTTCTTGCTGCTCATCAGCTCGTGCAGCGCCGGGTACTCGATCGTGAAACCGCCCTGCCCCATCGATCCCTGCACGTGCGTGATCGCGTGACACGAGGTACACGCCAGCCCTGCCCTCGCTTCAGGCGTATCGATCTGCTCCTTGATGGGCTTTTCGAACCGGCCGTTGAAGAACACCGCGTGGTCGTGACAGCCGGCGCACCACTTGCTCGGCTGCGTGCCGACCACATCCTGCATGTACTCGATAGACTTCCGGTAGAACTGGTTGTTGAACGACGCGAAATGGTGCGCCGAGCTGTTCCACTGATCGTAGATATCCTTGTGGCAGGTGCCGCAGGCCTCCGAGTCCATGAAGAAGTTCGAGGGGATGACGCCGCCGACGTTGGTCTTCGCCGACGAGGGGAAGAACGGCGAGCTCGGTCCGCCGCCTTCTTCGTTCATGGACGCGGGTGTCTGCGACGGATTGACGATGCGGTCGTTCGCGTTGGGAGTGGTCCTGGCGTAGACCGCGGTCACAAGGGGAAGCGCGGCGGCAACGAGCGCCGCGTTCACGACGCTGATGCCGAGCCTGCGCGGAGGCCCCGCGATCCGGCCGAGCCGGAACAGGAACGGCAGCAGCGCGACCACGCCGGCGAGCGACGACACCACGTGCGCGTTGAGCAGCCATCGGTGCTCGCGAAGGTTGCCCACCCAGAGGAGATACAGCGCGAAGGCCAACGCGATCGCAAAGCACACCGCCGGCGCGATCAGCGGACGGCGCAGGTCCGGCTCTCGCGTGAGCAGCAACACAAAGGCCCCCGCCAGCACCAGCCCCAGCACGAGGTGCAGTAACACGTTCGCCATGTAGAAGATTGACGGTGTTGCGAAGGCAGAGATATAGCCGGTATTCAGCAGCAGGATGACGAACCCTGCACCGACCGCCGTCTTGAGTGTCCGCACCTTCACCTACGGTAAGTCTACGCCGCCGGATTGTGCGTTATTTGGGAGCGCCCTGCAGCGAGTAGAAATCGTAGGTGATCTTCCACTCCATCGGACGCCCGCGTTCGGCATGGACGTGGATGTAGGCTTCCGGGCAGGTCGTTCTGGGCGAGGTCCAAAACACCATGTCGGACAGTGGACGATCGGACGTCACGCGCACGCCCGCCCCAGTCTTGCGGTTTTCCACCCTGATATCGTAGTCGGTCGGCGACGCGCCGAATCCTTTGAGCTGCATGCGGTTGGCGGTCTCGATCGGCTTGAGATAGTTCAGCCGGTCGGCGCCGACCTGAATCGCATCCCCACGCACATTCGATGCCTCGAGCTTGAAAGGAACGCGTACCTCGACGTCCGGCCCGCTCGGCTGTCCATCCAGGACGAAGAAGTTGTGGTCGTACATCTCGGTGTCGATCGGGTTGACACCGGTGGATTCGATGCGCTGCGTCAGCGTCAGTTGCGTCTTGCCCGGCGACAGGGCCACGACCTTCGTATACCGATAGCCGTAACCTGATCTGGGATCGTTGACCTCGTGGACAAATTCCACCGAGTCTTTTCGGATGTCGGTCGCCCACTTGCCGCCGTCAACGATCTCGAGCGTCTGGAACCCCCTGGCCTGCTCAGCCGGCTTGCGCAGTACACCCACGCCGATCTTGATGAAGGTCTCACCGGGGTTTGCGGCATCGAAGCCTTGCCCGGTGACGTACTCCTGTACCGGGCCGCTGATCGCATCGTGAAGCTTAGGATCGTACTTGGGATTCCAGCGGCCGAAATAGCTGTGACCGCCGGCCTGCAGGTCGGCGACGACGCCCGACCAGTCGAACCGAGTGGCGCGATAGTAACCGCGCTCGGCATCCGGCAAATACAGGATCGCGGTGACGAGACCGTTCGTGATCTTGACGGCCGGCGCATTGGGCGCATCGCTGTCGGGTGCCGAGACCTTTTGAGCCGCGGCGCGGCTACCAGTCAATAGAGCGAGGACGGCGGCCACCAGGAGAAGTTGTTTGCCGGATTTCATCTGCGTCTCCCTAATAAAAAAAGGCCGCACACCAGGGAAGTGATGTGCGGCCTCTGCATTGGAGGTGCGTGCTAGAAGACGAATCGCGCCGACATCTGGACCTGCCGTGGCAGGTTGCCCGCGGTCGTGATCAGACCGTAATTGACGTTTCCGATCTGCGACTGGACAGGCCCGAAACCGCGAATGTCGAACACGTTCTGGGCTTCCGCGCGAACCTGCAGGTAGCGGGTCCCAAAATGGAAATTCTTCATCACCGAAAGATCCGCCTGCTGGAACCCCGGGTTGCGATACGCATCCTGGTTCGGCGGGAGGTTGCCGGAAACGAAGACCGCGGCGCCCTTGACCTTGGTCGGATCAAGATAGCGGATGCTGGTGGGCGTGACTGGATCGACGGGTGAATGCAGCACGTCTTCCCAACTCCCGAAGTTCGGCGAAAGCAGGTTGTGATCGTCGCTCGCGTAGCTGCCCCACGTCTGGTTGATCTTGATGGTGTTGTTGATGTTGCTCGTCGTGCTGCCGGTCAACGTAATCGGCGTCCCGGTATAGAACTGGTAGGTGCCGGCAAGCTGCCAGCCGCCGACGATGTAGTCCATGACCTTCTCCGCGGTTCCCTCGGGCGCGGACATCCACTTGCGGCCCTCACCGAAGGGCAACTCATAGACGTAAGAGAGGTTGACACGGTGCTTGCGATCCAGCGGGCTGAGGCCCCAGGCCGCCTTGTACGAATCGAACGATTGAACGGTCTTGCCGCCCTGTCCATCGGCGCCGCCGACATCGTCCATCAATTTGCCGTAGGTATAGTTCGCCAGCAGCGAGAACCCCTGGCTGAACCGCTTCTCGACGCGCCCGGTGACGGCGTTGTATTTCGACCTGCCCAGCGGTAGCCCGGACACCTGCACACGTCCGTAGAACGGATAGTCGTACTGCAGCAATCCCATCTGCTGCGTGGTTCCCGTAATGGTCGTTTCAAGGGTCTGCCCGGCCGTGGGGGCCGGCATGTAGATCTGGCTGGTCGCCGAGAGCGACGGAATGAGCAGGTCCTTGGGATAGGTGCTGATGGTGTTGGTGGCCAGCAGGTCGTAACCGCGACTGCCGACGTAGCCGAAGTTCACCGTCATGTTTCCGGGCAGTTGCCGCTGCAGGTCGAAGGACCAGTTGTACTCGCGAGGCATCTTCAACTCGGCTGACACCACGTTCGCTCCCGGATCGAGCGAGCTCTGCAGGTTGGCCGTCATTACATCCTTCGAGTAGGTGTTGTACATCGACGACAGCGGGAACGGATTCGCCCAGGTGGAAATGTAAGTGCGCCCGCCGTCGGTGGACGCATGCCAGCCGGCGATCGCCTGATCCGACAGCGCCACGTTCGCATTGGCGGTGGCATAGCTGTTCGGGTTTCCGGTCGTCGGCAGATACATCTGGCCAAACGATCCGCGAACGACCGTCTTGTCGTTGACCTGGTAAGCCGCGCCCACGCGAGGCACGAACTGGAAATTACTGAGCTGTTGAGGCGAACGATCCGGAAATTCAGGCGTCCCTGCGATCAGGACGGCGCCTGGATCGAAGCTTCCACGCGTCGCCCACTCAGGAACCGGGGTATTCGCCGGCAAACCCGCAGCGACCGCCGCGGCCGTGAAGTTGTAGCCCGGGTTGACGTGGAAGAGCGACGGATAATCCGGATCCCAGAAATAGAGCCGGTCGTAGCGCTCGGTCGTTGGCCGCTCGTTGTCCCAGCGAAGGCCCAGGTTCAGTGTCAGCTTTGACGAGACTCTCCAGTCATCCTGAACGAACGCGCCAAAGTAGTTCGTGTTCATGAACCGGTCCGTCGGCTTGGCGACGTTGTTGCGGTTATTGATGCCGAGCAGGAAACTTCCGAGGCCGGCGACGCGGCCTTCATTCGCACCCAATCCAAAGTCCCCCTGGAACTGGTGCAGCGGATTGACCATGAAATTGATGATGTTGGTGCCGCCGCCCTCGCTGTAGAAGTCGTCATAGTAGCGGCGGTGTTCGGCGCCGACCTTCATGGTGTGCGCGCTATACGACTTCGTCAGCGTTCCTGAAAACACCGCCGTCGTGGACTTGACGGTGGAGAGACTGCCTGCCTGCGCATAGGCTGTTCCGCTCATGAACGTGTTGGCAATGTTCGGAACGTCATTGTTGGCGAGGTAGCCGCGATACTCGGCGGGAAGGAAGCTGTTCGAGAAATCGTCCGGATGTGTGGCGCCCGTGAGTCGCGGCGTATAGGTCGCCGACGCGCGCATGTCCACCAGCGTGGATGGGCCGAGCGTCCAGGTGTAGTTGACGTTGCCAGTCTTGCCGCCTTCAACCTTCGTAATGCTGGATGTGTAAAGCGGCGTATCCATCGTCGGCGTGGAGTTCGCGTCGCTGCTGTAAGTAAGGAAACGGCCGGACAACCGCTGCGTGTTGCTCAGGTTGTGATCGACGCGGATACCGAGCTTGAAATCGGCCTGATGGCTCGACGACTCGAACTGATAATTGTTCAGGCTGCTGCTGCCCGCAACCGACGGACGGTTCGGCATGGGAATCATCGCCAGAATCGCCTTCGATACCGGGGAGATCAGCTCGGCGGGCACATGACGGCCATCGCCGCCAAGCAATCCGGTGCGTTCCCAAAGGCCCCGGGCCGCGTTGAACACTTGCGGACCATTCGGGTCGTACATCAGGTAGACACGCCCGTTGTATGTCGTCTGCGAGAAGTCTCCGGTCCGTTCAAGCGCGGTCGGAACGCTGTTGAGCGTCACCCTGCCCGCCTCGTTCCTCCTGAAATACTCGTTCTCGACAAAGAAGAAAGTCTTGTTGTGCCCATCGTAGGCGCCCGGGACGACAAGGGGGCCGCCGGCCGTGAAGCCGTAGGTGTTCTGGCGGAAGTCGGCCTTCTTCGCACCGATGGCCTTCTGTTCCCACGAGTTCGCGTTGAACATGTCATCGAACATGTAGGCGTAGCCGGTGCCGCTTAATTTGTTGGTGCCGCCCTTGGTGATCAGCGTCACATAACCGCCGGAGATGCGGCCAAATTCCGCCGAGATGCCGGAGGTGACCACCTTGAATTCCGACACGGCGTCCATGCTTGGAATTTGATTGGTCAATCCGTTCGCCTGTCCCGAATTCACCACGCCGCCATCAACGTAATAGTCGACGGAACTGGTGCGGCCGCCGTTGAGCTGAAGGGTATTCTGCCCATTTGCGTTCGCCGTCGTCGAACCCTGGACATTTCCGGCCAGGGCGACCAGGGCGAAGGGGTTGCGATTGAGCTGAGGCAGGTTGCTGATGAACGTGTTGTTGACGACCTCGCCGACCGACGCATCCGAGGTCCGGAGCATGGACGCCGTCGCTGTCACGGTGATCTCTTCAGTTGCCCCGCCGACTTCAAGCCCGAGATCGAAGGTCAGCCTGTCCCCGACGTGCAATTCAAATGGCTTGGTCGCGTTCTTCTTGAAGCCGCTCAGCTCAGCGGCGACGACATACGACCCCGGCACGACGCTCGGGAATTGAAACATCCCGTCCCCGGAGCTGACGCTCCTGGCCTCGACGCCTGTCTGAGTATTGGTAACGATGACGTCAGCGCCGGGAAGAACTCCGCCTGAGGAGTCTTTCACGACGCCGCTGATCGAGCCCGTGTTCTGCGCCGAAGCGGACACGGACCAGAGTAGAAATAGGGCCCACGCCATGGCGATACGTATCGCACGCATACCTTCTCCCCCTTTGCCACAAGACAACGCGACCCCGCGCTTTCAGAGCGGTGTCGGGCGGGGATGTTACATGAACCTGTCTAACAGGTAAAGGGGTGAAAACGGACGGACAGCGGACGCCGATGTCGAGCGCCGCTGCCGGGGCAATGGGAGTCCCCGGTTGGGCTACGATGTCCGCCATGGGCTCCCGTTCGGCGACCCTCCAGCCTGACAAGGTGTCGGACAAGGTCGTCCGGCACCAACTGAGTCGCATCCTCGCCAGCAAGACCTTCTCGCAAGTCGAGCGCCTCAAGCGCTTTATCAGCTTCATCGTCGGGGAGACCGTCGGCGGCCGGGGTGGCGAGCTCAAGGAATACGTGATTGGGGTCCAGGTCTTCGGCAAGGAACCCTCGTTCGATCCGCGCACCGATCCGATCGTCCGCGTCCAGGCCAGGCGGCTGCGCGCCCGCCTCGCCCGCTTCTATCGTGACGAAGGCCACAACGACGAGCTGATTGTCGATCTCCCCAAGGGCGGCTACGCGCCGGTCTTCCGGCTGCGGGAGGAAGCGCCTTCAGCCAAGCGATCCCTGACCGCGACGCTGGCGAGCCGCAACACGGTGGCGGTCATGCCGCTCGCCGACGACAGCCCGGGGGCCAGCCTCGAATATTTCTGCCGCGGCCTGCGCGACGAGATCGTCCATGCGCTCACGTCGATCAAACCGCTTCGCGTCCTTGCCGCGCGCGCCGAGGACGCTACCGCCGACCAGGTCGAGAGCGACCCTTCGAATGCGGCCCTCGTCATCACCGGCGGCGTGCGATCGGCCCGCGATCGCGTGCGGGTCACGATTCATCTCGTCGACGGCGCCAGCGGCTTCTACCTCTGGTCCGAGTCGACCGACGTCGACCTTGCCGATCCGCTGGCCGGCCAGGAGGCCATCGCGAAACTTGTCGCCGACAAGGTGGCGCCCGAAGTGGATGCCGACGGCGCGCCCGGCGCCAGGCGTCAATCCGACAACCTGGCCGCGCGCAACTGGTATCTGCAGGGCCGCTATCACCTGAACCAACGCACCGAGGAAGGCCTGCACAAGGCCGTGGAATTCTTCGAGAAAGCGATCATCGAGGACACGCAGTTCTCCCTGGCCCACAGCGGGCTCGCCGATGCCTACGGGCTGCTTGCCCACTACGGCGTGCTCGGGCCGGCCGATGTCTGGGCGAAGGCGACCTCCAGCGCGGCGGCGGCGGTGATGCTCGACGCGCATTCCGCGGAGGCGCACACCTCGCTCGCGCACGTGCGCGCGACGCAGGACTGGGACTTCACGAGCGCCGAGCAGCTGTTCCAGAAAGCGATCCAGCTCAACCCGCGCTACTCGACCGCCCGTCACTGGTATGCGATGTCCTGCCTCGTGCCGATGCGGCGTCTCGACGAGGCGCTCGAACAGATCCTGCTGGCGCAATCGCTCGATCCGGTGTCGTCGATCATCGCGCGCGACGTCGCCGTCACGCAGTATTACCGGCGCGACTTCGACGCGGCGCTGGAGCAGTGCGATCACACGATCGAGCTCAATCCGCACTTCGCTCCCGCTTATCTCACACTGGGAATGATCCAGGAGCAGCGCAAGGAGTTCGATGAATCGGCGGCGGCGTTCCGGCGCGCCGTCGATCTGGCGCCGAACTCGCTGCGGATGCAGAGCGCGCTGGCGCGCACGCTGGCGTTGTCAGGCAAGCCCGAGCGCGCCGTCGAGGCGCTGCACACGCTCGAGCGGCTCGCCGGCGAGCGCTACGTCTCGCCGGTCGAGTTCATGACGACGGCGTTTGCCGCAGGCGATCGCGAGGCGGGCTATGGCTGGCTGGCGAAGGCCTGCGACGAACGCTGCTTCGAGATGCTGACGCTCAAAGTCGATCCGCGGTTCGAGGCGATCAGTGACGACCCGCGTTTCTCGGCCGCGGCCGGTCGCGTCGGGCTGTCCTAACTCTTCATCGCCCACTTCAGGGCTTCGAAATACATCTGCTGCAGCCACTTCTCGTCCCACAGCTCCCGTGGGTGACCAAGCGTGGAATAGAAGACGCGGCCCTTGCCGTATTCCTTGGTATAAGCAGCGACAAAATCTCGATCGGTGCGGTGCACGAGCGGCGCTTTCAGATCGAGCTTCGCCGCGTCGAGGCGCGCGAGGACGTGGACGTCTTTTCGCGAAAAGTCCTTCAACTGGTAGTGCTCGTCGGTGACCGTGAATGTCGCCGGCAGATGCCGCGAGATTGGCGAGGTCCGATCTTCGACGATCACCGTCGCTTCGGTGATGCCCCAGGGATGCTCGTCGAACCGGCCGCCCAGCATCTCCCCGAACTCCGGCCACGAGAAAAACGCCGTCGCGCCGGCATGCGTCGCCACGAAGCCCTTGCCATCGTCGCGCACGAACCTCAGAAGATCGGCGCGCTGCCCGGCATCGAGATCGATCTCGCGCACGCCGAAAAAGAAGATCGCGTCGAAATAATTGAGGTTGCGTGCCAGGAACTGCTCGCCGCTGGCGATGCCGGTGCCCTGTCTGAACAGGATCGGCGACTTCGTGATCGACTGTGAATCGGTGCGGATGATCGTGTCGTAGAGACCCGCCTCCCAACCGAGGCGCTCAATCGTGCTCAGCGCGTGCGTGATCGATTCGTGCTGATAGCCGTTGCGAACGTCGGCCCAGGCGAGCACGTGTTTTTGAAACGTTCTCGGGGCCTGGGAACGGGCCCCGAGAACCGTCAACGACAGGGTGCTGATCGCAATGGCGCAGGCGATTCGCAGGCCCATCGTCGATTACTGCGCGGTCCGCGCCGGCCGCGGCGTGGCGTCGCCGTCGGTGAGGCGGAGCGCCCACTTGAGTGCTTCCAGATACATCAGCGCGACATCGCGGTTGTCCCACGTCGCGGTGTCGTGCGCGAACGATCCGTAGAAGACGCGGCCCTTGCCGTAGTTCATCGCCCAGGCGAGCGGAAAATCCTTGTTGTGAAGCTCGGCGTGCGGCGGCATCTTCGAGACGTCGAGGCGCAGCAGCACGCGCGCATTCGGAGAGAACGCCTTGGGTTGATAGAACTCGTCGCTGATCGCAAACGTCGACGGGAAGTGCTTCGTCGCCGGAAAATCGGCGCCTTCGTTGATCACCGTCCCGGCCTGATGCCACGGATGCCCGTCGTAGCGGGCGCCGAGCAGCTCGCCAAATTCGGGCCATGACTCAAATGCCGTCAGCCCGGTGTGCGCGGCCACGAACCCCTTGCCCTCATCGTGAACGAAGGCAAGCAACTCCTTCTTCTGCGCCTCGTCGATCGGCACGTCGCGGTGTCCGAGGAAGAAGATCGCGTCCGCCATCGCCAGGCTCGGCCCGCCGCTCGCGGGCTCGCCGGTCGTCCGCTTCGGCTCCTTCGCGATGATGTTGGAGTCGGTGCGGATGTAGGTGTCGTAGAGCCCGGTTTCGTAGCCGAGCCGTTCGATCACCGACAACGCGTGCGACGTGAAGTCGTGCTGCGCGATGCCGTTGCGGGTGTCGGCCCAGGCGAGGACGACCTTGCGGGTGCGCGCCGGCCGCGGCCCGCGCGGCGGCCCCTGCTCGGCGTCGAGCGGCAGCAACGCCGCGCCAAGCACCAGCGCCACGACGAAGATGAAACGCGATCCCTTCATGTCTGATCCCCGATCCCCGATCCCTGATTACGGCAGCCGGAAGGCCACCACTTCATCACTCTGCGGGCTGCGAAGGAATCCACCGCCACCGACCGTGATGGCGACGTACTGCTTGCCGTCCTTGCCCAGGTAGGTGGACGGTATCGAGTGGCCGGGCACGGTGAGCTTTGTCGACCACACCTCGGCGCCGTTCCGCGCATCGAAGGCGCGGAAGTAGCCGTCGGTCGTCGCGGCGATGAACACCAGATCGCCCGCCGTCGTGATCGCGCCCCCAAGGCTCGGCCGCCCGGCCTTGATGCCCTTCTGCTCGAGCTCGTCGAAGGTGCCGAGCGGCACCCGCCACGCAATGTCGCCGGTGTTCGCGTTTACCGCGATCAGCTCGCCCCACGGCGTCGGCGCGCACGAATACTGGGTCTTCTGATCCCAGAAGCGCCCGCCCTCGGGCGTGACCTTGCGGTACGGCTCGCGGCTGCGCGGCGGTCCTCCGCCGGCACCCGGGCCGCCCCGTCCGCCGCGGCCGCCGCCGGCGCCGGGTTGATCGCCGCCGATCGGCGCGCCGTCGCTCTTCTCGAGGTGTCCCCACTGCCCTGCATTCATGACGTTCGTGATCACGAGGTTCAGCTTCTTGTTATAGGCAACGCCGCCCCAGTTGCCCCCGCCGATTGCGCCGGGGAACACGACCACGTCTTTGTCCATCTTCCACGGCGTGTACGGCACCGAGTCCTGCAGCCCGTACTTCTCCCACAAGCCCTGGCAATACGCGGTGTGCTCTGCCGAAATGTTGGACGGCAGCTCCGACCGCTTGATCGAATTGCGCGCCAGCGGCGGCGGCTTCACCGGAAATGGCTGCGTCGGTGACGTCTTCTCACCGGGCGCGGTGCTCTGCGGCACCGGACGCTCTTCGATCCCGAAGATCGGCTCGCCGGTGACGCGATTGAAGATGAAGAGCAGTCCCATCTTCGTGATCTGCGCCACCGCAGGAATCGTCTTCCCGCTTCTCGTCACGTCGATCAACGTCGGGTGCGCGCCGAGATCGTTGTCCCAGATGTCGTGATGGACGAGTTGCTGGTGCCAGAGGCGCTTGCCGGTGGCGATGTCGATGGCAACGAGCGACGTGCCATAGAGGTTGTCGCCGGGCCTGGTCACGCCGACGTAGTCGTTCTCACCGGCAATCGACACCGGCACGTAGACAATGCCGCGCTCGGTGTCGATCGTGAGATAGCCCCACGTGTTCGTGCCGCCGATCGCCTGCCACGACTCGCCTTCCCACGTCTTGTGGTTGGGATCGCCGGGCTGCGCGACGAGATCGAATTTCCAGACGAGCGCGCCGGTTCGAACGTTCCAGGCGCGTATCACCGGGGAAGTCGCCGGCGTGATCAGAACGTCCTTGTACAGCGACGCGGGCGACGCCATCGTCGTGCCCATGTCCACGAAGCCGCCCTGGCCGAACTGCGGCACCATGCGGCCGGACTTCGCATCGAGCGCAATCAGCCGTTCCTGCGCCGATCCGAAAATGCGCGCCGGCGTCTTGTCGTCACCGGCCCAATACGTCACGCCGCGACGCGTGCCGCCATCGGACTCGAACTTCCACAACTGCGCTCCAGTTTGCGCATCGAGGGCGTAGACACCGTTTTGCGCCGTGACGTACATCGTGCCATCGACGACGAGCGGCGTGCTCTCGAAGAAGCCGGTCTTGTCGCCGGTGTGGAACGTCCACGCCTTCTGCAGCGACTTGACGTTGCCGGTATTGATCTGATCGAGGGTCGAGTACTTCGTCCCGGCGGGATCCTGGCCGACGTGAGTCCAATTATTCTGGGCGCTGACGACGGCTGCGGACAGTGCCGCAGCCGCCACCAGGGCGAGTGATACGCGATGACGCATTGCGATTAGAAGTCGACCTTCAGCGCGAACTGCATGATACGCGGGTCGGCGGCGCTCTGGATCTGGCCGAAGCTCGCGCTATTGAGCGCGGTCACCGGCGCGTTGTAGTTCACCTTGTTGATCACGTTGAAGATCTCCCAACGGAACTGCAGGTTCTGCGTGCTGCCCACCTTGAACGTGCGGGTCACGGCCAGATCGTTCTGCAAACGCGACGGGTTGACGATCGAGAACGGCGCCAGCGTGCTGTAGGTGCCGGACGCCGGCGAGGCAAAGGCGGCGCGGTTCAAATAGTTGCCGGCCGTGCCATCGCCATACGGATCGTCGAGGACCTGCACCGCTCGCTGGCCGCCCATGCCGGTCAAGGCATTGTCGACGCCCGTGGTGATCGACGATCGGTTGCCGCTCTGCCAGCGCACGAGCGGCGAGAACTGCCAGTCGCTGAAGGCCGCCTTGACCACGCCGCTGCCAACTTCCCCGACGCGGACGACCGCGGAGACGTTGAACACGTGCCGGCGATCCGACGAACAGTAGGAATAGTCGAGATCGGGGTTGTTTGGATCGACGATCGTCGGCCCGGTGATTTCGGTGGTGGCCGGATCCGACATGCACTTCGACAGCGTGTAGTTGGTGAGCACGCTGAGGTTGTTCTTCAGGCGGCGCTGTGCCGACAGCAGCAGGCCGTGATAAATGCCGCGACCGGTATCGTCGACCTGTCCGATCGTGCCGTAGTACTGCCCCTGCACGGGATCCTGCAGGATCAACCGGCGGCGCTGGTTGGTATTGCCGGTCGTCGCGCCCGCGGCAAAGACCGCCGGGTTGAGCTCCGTCGCCCGCCACAAGTGCGTCGACTTGTTGCCGAGATATGTCGTCGACAGCATCCAGTCGCCGATCTGACGCTGCGCGCTGATGTTCCATTGCTGCAGCGACGTCGGCGTGATGTCCAGCGGCGCATTCACATAGACGCCGAACGATGGGAACGGCTGCGTGGCCCAGCCGGTGTTGAGCGCTGGAAATGGATTGCCGCCGGGATACGTCGAGTACGGATCGGCCCAGCCCCCCGCGGGGTTCGACAGCGTAATCTGCGCGCCCCAGGGCGGGTTGTTCGCAAAGCGTGTGTTGAAGAACAGGTGCGGCGTGTCGTAGAACACGCCCCAGCCGGCGCGGATGCTGGTATTGCCGTCGCCGCCAGGCGTCCAGATCGCGCCGAGGCGCGGCGCAAACTGCGCCATCTTGCTGTTGGTGGTGCCACGGCCCGGATACCCGCTATCGCCCGGGAACAACAAGCCGGCCGGCGCCTGCGGATACACCGTGCTCTTCACGCCGGCATTGAAGCGCGCCAGGTCGAAGTTGCTCGCCCAGCTATAGGTATTGCGCAGCGGGATGAACGGTTCCCAGCGCACGCCGGCGTTGACGGTCAGATCCGCGCGTACGCGCCAGTCGTCCTGAACGTAGGCGCCGATGTAGTCATGATCGTCGAAATCGTAGACGGGGTTGCCCTGCAGGAAGCCGCCGCTGAGCGTGCCCATCATGAAATCGGCGAGCGACAGGCCCGTGCCCTGCCCGTTGAACGTGAACGCGCCGTTGGTCGGGCGGTTGTTCAGCGTCTCGATCTTCGTGTGGATCCAGTTGCCGCCAACTGAGATCTGATGATCGCCTTTCAGCAGATCGACGTCGTCAGCCAGCTGCCAGCTGTCCGAATCGAAGTAGCCGGGATTGGTGCCGCCATTGCCGACGGAGAAGCCGTTGCCGGTGACGTTGATGCCCATGTATCCGGGCAGCGGGCTGTAAACCTTGCTGCCCAGGTCGGTGGCAGTGAAGAACTCCGGCAACGGGCGATCATTGAGGGTCTTGTTGTACGTGACGCGCAGCGCGTTCACGAACGACGCCAGCACGAAGTTATGGCCAACGACCACGGAGTGCGCCTGGTTGTTCTGGCCCGTGCGGCTGAGCGTCAGCACGTTCTTGCCGTCGTAGGTCGCGGGGTTGTCGTACACGGCATAGAGATACCGGGTAAAGATCGACTGCTGGTTGTTCAGCGTGTAGTCGACCTTGGTCAGCGCCCGGTGTTCCGTGTTGTTTTGGGGAATGCCGTACTGCACCTTGCCGCACGGATCCGCCTGATCGACCGGCAAGTACTTGGCAAAGTTCAGGGCGATCGGGCTGAGCCGCGCCGGATCGATCTGATTGTTCACGAAGCCGCCGGTCAGGTTGCGCTGCGTGCCGCCGTTGCAGGCCGGCGACGTGATCGCCGTGAAGTCGCCGTTCAACATCGCGCGCGTCGGGATGTAGCTGATGCTGGTCGGCGGATTGGTCTTCTCGATCTGGCCCTGGTAGCCGCCGAAGAAGAACGCCTTGTTTTTGATCATCGGACCGCCGAGCACGCCGCCGAACGTGTTGCGCCGCAGGCTGTCGCGAGTCGTCGCAAAGTAATTCTTCGCGTTGAAGTGGTAATCGCGGTTGAACTCGAACGCGCTACCCTTGAAGACGTTGGTGCCCGACTTGGTGATGATGTTGACCGCCGACGCCGCATGGTGGCCGTAGCGCGCGGGCAGGGAGCTCGTTTCCACCTTGAATTCCTGCATCGCATCGGGAAACGGCGTCGGCAGGTTCAGGTTGTTGAACGGATCGTTGTGCGTGCCGCC
>AR_comb_assmDRAFT_10362640_pt1 | contig 20641 bp, 15 predicted proteins | sample ArasoioldDNA_FD_10543 | JGI IMG/M metagenome (IMG submission 10543) | reverse complement strand
ACCTGCGACCCCGTGGTCCCAAACCACGTATTCTACCGGGCTGAACTACCTCCCGTTTAAAAAGGGCCCACCCGAAACGGGCCGGCAAAGATAACCGCATTCCGGTAAATAACCGAATCAAGTGAACAATTATTCACTCCCCGCGAACGAAAAGACTATCCATGTTAATGACAAGAGCGGTTGAGTCTATAGGCAGGTTTTTCTCCTGGAACGATTGCAAATGTTCGAATTGAATAACCTCCATGCCTTCAGCAATCTTACGCTTTTTTGTCAATTCAAAGACCATTTGCTTAACAATCGGCTCCGGAACCCAGTCCTTGTACGTAGAGGGTACACCAAATTCATCTCTGTACACATTCGTATGAAACTCCGGGCCAAATAAAAATTTATCTGCTCTGACAAAATATACCTGGTTAAGTCCGGGTTTATAGTGGGCTTGCATGAAGTCTTTTAGTACTCTATACTCTTTCTTTAGCGGGTTAATGTATTGAAAATTGAAAGTGTATATCGCGGTCACCAGTAGCCACAACAATAAGAATAACGAAAACACCCTCCTGGTCTTTTCTTTCTGAAAGAGCTGCAGCAAACTTTCAGTCACCATTAGGAATACCGCAAGATTAAATGCAGCCAGGGTTCGATACGATGGAAAATTTTCCGATGCGATCATGGAAGGCAAATAGATCAGCGCAAGTAGAAAAAGAGTAACTCCAATAAACATTAAACGATCGAAAATCTTTGTTCCTTTCCTTGTTGTGAAAACAATGATTACCCAAAGAGCAAAAATCAAGAGATAAAAGATCTGAGAATAAAGACTTCTGGCAAGGAAAAGAAGATTCATGCTAAACCCCTGTGGAAACGGTCCCGAAAAGAAAAACGAAATTTTCTCAAGAACGTTGAAATGAACCGCTGTTCGCGTACTGGCCTCAACTTCATAGATTTTGAGAGAATGTTTGAATAAAAAAAAGTACACAATATGAATAAGAAGGTAAGTAATAACTCCGAGTACCAGTGAGCGCGTTGGCTTTGCAGATCTACTTTTTGTATAATGGAGAAAGAAAGGAATTAGAAAAATACCAAGGGCATTTTGATAAATAAAAAGGCAAATTATTCCGACAAGGAATGAGGATACAGCAGGCAGAATTAAACGACGAAACTGCTTTTGCTGATTCGATGACGGCATAAACAAAAGATGCCCGCTTATAAGCCCGGCAATAATTGCAAGAAAGACCTCCATGCAGGACGCCCATCCAATGTAGATGCAAACCGATATACTGCAAACCATGTACAAAGAACCTATCGGCCAAAGCTCAGCAGGTAAGTTCAATCGTTGCACCCATTTCTTAAGAGCAACACTCCAGAACAGCGCTGTTATTATCCAACCTCCCAGCGAAAACCATCGTAAGAATTTTAATTGCTCAATTTTGGAAATGGAGGAAAACAATTTTTGGAAGAGCAACCCCGTTAACCACCGGCCCTGCGTATAAAACATTACAAAATTGGAGTCATCATTATTGTGCCATAACTGATGAATCTCGTCCAGGTAAGCATAATCAGCAATAAAAACCTGGTGGTAGATCAGGATAAACAGAAGAGGAATCGCAAACAACAGAGCCTTCGACATGGTCATTGGCAGTAAAACTAAAATGAAGAAAGATACTGTCCCCTTTTAATAAAAAAACCCGCTTGAAAGCGGGGTCATCGTTAACTCGATCGAATTTACATGGCGGCCAACTGCACTTTTTGCTGAAGTTCCAACACATTTTCACGAAAGACGGTATCAGTATCCATCAAATCCTTTACCGTTTGACAAGAATGGATAACCGTTGTGTGGTCGCGGCCGCCAAAATGCTCCCCAATTGTTTTCAGAGAATTCTTTGTGAAGGCCTTTGCGAGGAACATCGTGATTTGTCTTGCCTGGACGATTTCCCTTTTTCGCGTTTTTTGGAGGAGTTTGTCATAGGGCACATCGAAATAATCACAGACCATCCGCTGGATGGTTTCAATCGTGATTTCTTTGCTGGATGATTTTACAAAGTTGCGCAACACTTTCTTTGCCAGGTCTAAGTCGATTTCTCTCCTGTTCAGCGAAGATTGTGCCAACAACGAGATCAATGCACCCTCCAGCTCACGCACATTGCTATTGATATTATACGCAATATATTTAACGACCTCCTTAGGCATTTCCAATCCGTCGTTCTTCATTTTTCTTTCGAGTATTTCAATTCTTGTTTCATAGTCTGGAATTTGGAGGTCGGCGCTCAAGCCCCAACGGAAGCGGCTGAGCAAACGCTCCTGTACACCTTCCAGATCTTTGGGGGATTTATCTGAAGTAAGGACCAACTGCTTTCCAGATTGATGGAGGTGATTAAAGATTGCAAAGAGCGCATCCTGGGATTTTTCCGCTTTGCTGAAAAATTGAACATCATCAATAATCAACACGTCAATAAGTTGGTAGAAATGAATAAAATCGTTGATAGCGTTGTTGCGGCTATGATCCATGAACTGGTTGATAAACTTTTCCGAACTCACATAGAGCACCACTCTATTGGCATGGGTTCTTTTTACATCATTTCCTATTGCCTGGGCCAGATGTGTTTTTCCGAGGCCGACACCCCCATAAAGAACCAGCGGATTAAAAGAGTTTGCTCCCGGTTTCTCCGATACCGTTTTTCCAGCGCGCCGTGCCACCCTGTTGCAATCCCCTTCTATAAAAGCATCGAAAGTGTAAATGGGATTAAGCTGGGCGTCAATCTGCATTTTTTTAAGACCCGGAATAACAAACGGATTCTTTACGGGATTGCTTATGACCAGTGGGAAGTCCATTTCGTTGTTTGAAAAAGTTTTGTAGCCGTGCCCCGGGATGTCCATGGTGACTGGCTTGTTACCAGCATTGCCACTGTCGACCATGATACGATATTCAAGACGTGCTTCTTTGCCCATTTCGCGTTTCAACGTCTTGGCTAATAAATTTACATAATGTTCTTCCAAATACTCAAAGAAGAATTGACTTGGAACCTGGATGACTAAGACATTGTTTTTTAATGATACGGGATGAATAGGTTCAAACCAGGTTTTGTAGTGCTGCCATTCTACAATGTCTTTGATGATCTTCAAACAGCTGGTCCAAACTTTTTCGGCAGTCTTCTCCATTAGGTAAACTAAGCAGTTTATATATCAAGTAAACAGTCTTCTCGGCAGTTAGATTTTTTCATCGGTTCGGAAAAATTTTGACAGGGGAACGAATATCTACAAATCTTTTCTAAAAAAAAATTTTTATTGGCTTGTTTTTTCAGAAAAAAAAATACTACGCAGTTTGCCTATTTTTTTTTAGAAAAAATCAATCGCTGTCTTCTTTTTTGTACATTTCGCGATCTCCAAAAATGAGAAAGAGCGAAGAATTCTTACATAGGATTTGCAACAATTCTTTAATTACGTTTTAATAAATTTTCAAAATGGATGAGGGTGAAAAGTAATTGAGCCGGTTTATTTGAAGGTAATTAAATTTTCAGAGGATGGTGTAAAAATTTCCAAGAAAATTCTGGGATAAAAAAGTATAATGATTTTCAGGATAAAAACCTGACCAATGCAAAAAGTACTTACATTAAAACTGCTACCTTCCGAGGCACTGGACGATAGCATCATTAAAACGTATATTGCTGAAGCTGCCGCGACAAAGCCAACATCTCTCAGCGGCTTCAATATCTTAAAACGGTCAATTGATGCAAGAGGTAAACAGCCATTGGTTATTCTTTCGTTGCAAGCATTCATAAATGAACCCTGGCAACAAAGAAGCTTGCTGACCTTCCACTACCGGGATGTGCATACTGCCAATCGTAAGGTTACCATTATTGGAGCTGGCCCAGCGGGATTGTTTGCAGCACTCAGATTAATAGAAGCCGGAATAAAGCCGATCATATTGGAGAGGGGAAAGGATGTGCGAGCAAGGAGGCGTGATCTCGCTGTCTTAAACAAAGAAGGCGTTATTAACCCTGAAAGTAATTATTGTTTTGGTGAGGGTGGTGCGGGCACCTACAGCGATGGCAAGTTATATACAAGGAGCACCAAACGAGGCGATGTAAATCGAATTCTGAATATGTTTGTGCGGTTCGGCGCCGAAGAGAATATTCTGTATGAATCACATCCACATATTGGCACCAATAAATTGCCTCACATCATAACAGCCATAAGGAAAAAAATCACTGAAAGTGGCGGCGAATTCCTGTTTGAGAAAAAAGTAGTCGATTTGTTGATCAAGGATAACACCGTCAATAGCGTAAAAACCTTTGACGGGAATGTTTTTGAAACAGATGCTGTCATACTTGCCACGGGTCATTCCGCTCGGGACATCTTTCAACTCTTGCATGACCGAAATATAAAGATAGAGTCAAAGCCCTTTGCTCTTGGTGTGCGGGTAGAACATCCACAGGACTTGATTAATAGGATTCAATACCATTGCCACAGCCAGCACTGTGATCCATTTTTACCTCCTGCTTCATACAGCCTGGTCGAACAAGTAGAAGGCAGGGGCGTATTTTCTTTTTGTATGTGCCCGGGTGGCATTATTGCGCCAGCCGCAACAAGTGATGGAGAGGTTGTTGTGAACGGATGGTCCCCGTCAAAGAGAAATAATCCCTATGCTAACAGCGGTATAGTGGTTGAGATACAGAACCAGGATTTTCGGGGACTGAACGATTTTGAGGACATGAATCAAGCGTCAAAGAAAATCTTTAATACGCCGCTTGGAATGATGTATTTTCAGCAACACGTTGAACGTAAGGCATTCAACGCGGGAGGTGGTAAATTTGTAGCCCCTGCTCAACGCCTGGTTGATTTCTGCGAAAAGAAGATATCGTCTAGCTTACCCCCTTGTTCCTATTTGCCCGGTGTTCACTCGGCATTGTTGCATGAAGTGCTTCCAATGGTTGTTTATAAAAAACTTCAGGCGGCTTTTTCGGAATTTGGAAAGAGAATGAAAGGCTATTTCACTAATGATGCGGTGGTCGTGGCCACAGAGTCAAGGAGTTCGTCGCCTGTAAGAATTCCCCGACTCGAAGACGCCCTACATCATCCACAGTTTAAGAATTTATATCCGTGTGGGGAAGGCGCTGGTTACGCCGGTGGAATAGTTAGTGCCGCGTTGGATGGTGAAAGGATTGCGAATCAAATCGCTCTAGTGTTTAGCAAGGTATAGGGGCTAACAATTGTTTACTTAAACAAGTCGTTGAGTATCCCGGCTAATCTTACCCCTCCTTTCAATAATCGTTCGTTGAGCGTTTCCACGTGCAAGAAATTATACCGGTAGGTAAGTCTCTGATTATCCTCTGTTATTTCCGGATAAAGGGCTCCCGCAATCATGTACGATTCAACACCCCATTGAATAATTGACTGTTTTTGCCAGGCGCGTCTTTGTTCTGCCGTAGTAAAATTGATTGCGCGGGTATATTCGGTGTAGCTGAGCTGTTGGTAGTTAATTAATGACTCGTCCCATACAGCATGTAAGTTGGTAGGCGTGTTGAACCATTGCACTCTTATACGGTTTCCACCCAAATTCGATTTCAGGCCAAAATGCAAGGGCTGGTGTATATCACCTACAAAATGGATGAGAAGCTTTAGGTACATGCGCTTCTTATCCATTGGAAGTCGCTTATTCTTCAGCTCCTTAATCAGGAAAAGAGTCTTGGTGTACAGATTAGTCGTTGTATCGTTCTGCAACTGCGCCTGGGCCTGCTTTGCCGTCAACCCAGAGTCAAGGTTAACATAGTGCCAGTTAGTTAGATAATTGTACGTTGAATCAGATTTTATGAAATCTGCCCAATTACTCGCCATGGCCATTGATTCTGTTCCTAAAATTTTTTGAATTGCCAGTCTGGCTTTTGTTGTCAAATACTTGTCGGCTATTTCTCCTATTATACGGTGGCCTAACATTCCCCAGCCAAAAGAGCAACCGGGAATAAAGAATAGGGAGATAAAAATGAAGGCTTTCCTGAAGCTCATAAAGAGATGTTGTGCGGTGGTCTCAAAAATAGTAAGTTACCATAACATCTCCTTTATTTTAATATTACCGTTGAGCAAGTTCACCTTTCTGTGTGCTTAATGTTTTTATATTTGATGATTGTAAACTTACCTTATGCCAATTACGGAACTGCACAACCTAAAGAAGTACTTTGCCACGCAAAAAGCAGTTGATGACATCAGCTTTTCCATCGATCGGGGGAGCATCTTCGGTCTGCTCGGACCGAATGGAGCCGGCAAAACCACATTGATACGGATGATCACAGGCATATTTTTCCCGGATGAAGGTGAAATTCTTTTTGATGGGAAAAAATTTGACCCCATTAATGATATTATCAACATCGGCTACATGCCCGAGGAGAGAGGACTTTATAAAAAAATGAAGATTGGAGAACAGGCGCTATACCTCGCACAGCTAAAGGGGCTAAGTCGCAATAAGGCAATGGAAAAAATTAAAGAGTGGTTTGTCAAGCTGGAAATGCAGAGCTGGTGGAATAAAAAGGTTGAAGATCTGTCAAAGGGGATGTCCCAAAAACTACAATTTGTTACAACGGTGTTGCATGAACCCAAGTTGATCATCCTTGATGAACCTTTCAGCGGCCTTGACCCGTTGAATACTAACATTATCAAAGATGAAATTTATAAACTGTCACAAAAGGGCGCGACGATTATTTTCAGCACCCACAGAATGGAACAGGTGGAAGAAATTTGCGATCACATAGTATTGATTAATAAAGGGAAAAAAATCCTGGACGGCTCCGTAAGCCAGGTAAAGCAAGAATTCAAGGAAAACCTTTTCAGCATCGGGTTTGAACAAATTCCCTCATTAAATGGAACGTCTGTGTTTGATGTTATCGCGACCAAGAATGATTCTTATGTAGTTAAAATAAAAGAAGGAAACAAGCCTACCGACGTGCTGAAATATTTTCTTCAGCAAAACGCTAGTATAAACTCGTTCAATGAATTACTTCCGTCGCTAAATGATATTTTTATAAAATTAGTTGAGGGCACTTCGGTCACCAGACAATTTCTTCGTGGAGAATCGTTGCAAAAATGAACCTCGCAATCATCATGACAAACCCTGAACCATGAACAAGATCTCCATCATCATAAAAAGAGAATATTTATCGAGAGTAAAGAGAAGAAGTTTCATTCTGTCCACTTTTCTTTTCCCCATATTTATAATCCTCTTTATTGTAGGTTCCGTGCTCATCGCAGTTAAATCAAAGGAACAAATAAGGATTGCCGTGCCGAACGACAGTTTTTTGAAAGAATCCTTGAAAAGCGACTCCGCCTCTGTCGTTTTCGTCTTTGATCCATCGGTGGATCAAACAAATTTTGATGAAAAAGGATACACCGCCTATTTAAAACCCGTTCGTGACTCGTTCAGCAGCAAGAACTATACGATCATTTCGAGGAAGCAAATTAGCCTCGAGTCGATGGAGGACATAAGGCACCAGTTGAATAAAGCTTACGAGGACAAACTGCTCCTCCAAAGAAATATTGATAAAAAAACGCTGGATTCGATATCCCTCGCATCAGATAATGCTATCAAAGTCAATAATACCACAGTTGATAAAGCAGGAAAGGAAAAAGAAGCCAATGCCGGCCTGGCGTACGGCGTAGGCTTTGGCAGCGGCTTGCTAATATATATTACCATGTTCATCTTCGGCGCTATGGTGATGCGTGGAGTAATGGAAGAAAAAATGAATCGTATTGCTGAGGTGGTAATTTCGTCGGTAAAACCGTTCCAGTTAATGATGGGCAAGATCATTGGGATTGCGGGCGTCGGTTTAACTCAATTCCTGATGTGGATTATTCTTATCATTATCCTTTCCAGTGCCTTGCAATTATTTATTCCGGCGGACACCTTGCATCATCTTAGTGATGCTCAGCAAAATCCCGCACTAAGCCAAAATGCAACCATTGCAACAAACCTGATGAACGCAAAGGCAAAAATTGTTGGCGGAGCTCAATGGGAAATCATTATTCCTTGTTTCTTTTTCTATTTCCTGGGTGGCTACTTATTTTATGCAGCGCTGTTTGCATCTGTAGGCAGCGTAGTAAATGAAGATCCGCAGGAAGCGCAATCTCTGATGCTCCCGATAACCATGCCGATCATTTTCTCCTTCCTGATCTTGAGCACCAGTATTAGCCACCCGAATAGTCCCCTCGCCTTCTGGGGTAGCATGATACCCTTTTCGTCGCCCATTGTAATGATGGGTCGCCTGGCTTACGGTGTGCCCGAGGGTGTGCCGTGGTGGCAGCTATTTGTGTCAATGGCGCTATTGGTTGCCGGATTTATTTTTACCACATGGTTCGCCGGGAAGATATATCGTACTGGCATATTGTTGTACGGCAAAAGAGTCACCTGGAAAGAAATGATCAAATGGCTTAGGCGGTCCAGCTAAGAGCGAAAAGAGAAAAAGGGATGCCACCAACTGGCAAACCCGTACATCAAATTTTCAGGTGCATCACCGCACTACGCTCTTCTTCCCCTTTCATCTTTATCGTCAATATGCTCACTACTAGCAGCAAAAAGAGAAAAAGAGAGAAAAGAGATGCCAGCGTCTGGAAAAACGAAATCAACCGACATTTCAAATTTCAAGAGGCTAACCTCATCACGCTCTTCTTCGCCTTTAGCCCTATTAAATAACGCGCATCACACTCTTTTTCTCTTTTGCCCTCTTAGCCTGTTAAAATTTTCCTTAAGTGAAAAAGTTTTTATTAAAATACGAAACCAATCGTATATTTGAGTTGAAGTACTTCGTAACCAATTTTTCATTTTGCCGTAAGGCCAAAAAATAAGCAACATGAACTCAAGACCGTTTGCCGTGAAATATGTTTTACCAATCACCATGGTCGCCTTTTTCTCGCTGGCGTTAGTTGCCTGGGGAGACCAAAGAGAAATACATCAACTGAAGCCAGGAAAGGCTGTCACCGATACAGTCCCTAAAGCGAAGCAGGACAAAAAGGTTCGTGATCTCGATGACGTAATTGATGATCTTGATAAGGCGGAATTAAAGCTGGACCTGGAAAAAACAAAGGGCGAAATCGAAAGGGCAATGAAGCAAATAGACATGGCGAAAATAAACGCTGAAATGGAAAAAGCAATGAAGCAAATTGACATGGCAAAAATTCAAATGGATGTGGAGAAAGCAATGAGACAGGTGGACATGGAGAAGGTGAAGGCTGAACTTGAAAAAACAACGAAAGAGATTGACGCCGCAAAAATTGAAAAAGACATGCATGAGGCGCTCGCAAGTGTAGACTGGGAAAAAATGAAAAAACACATGGACGAAATGAAGGACCAAATGGATGAAATAAAGAAGATAGACATGGACAAACTTTCCGAAGACATGAAGAAAGTGGAAAAGGAAATGAAAGAGCTCGGTCCTAAGCTGGAAAAGGAATTGTCAAAAGCCAAGGTTGAAATGGAAAAAGCTAAAGCAGAAATGAAAGAATATAAAACGTTTCTAGACGGTTTGGAAAAAGATGGTTTGATCAATAAAAAGGGGAACTATACCATAGAGCATAAGAATGGAGCGCTCATCATAAATGGTAAGACACAGCCGACAAATGTTTATAATAAATACCGCACCTTCCTTCAAAAACATAAAAAATTGAAGATTGAAAAATCTGATGATGATTTCAACATTGACCATGATGACGACTAATCTCGCTCTCCTATCGGGTCGCACTTGATAATGTCCAATCGTTTAGCCATGAAAAGCGCGCCGTCCCGTCCTGAGTCTGTCGAAGGGTGGGACGGCTTAATTTTATATCATGGCCAACATGTACTTCATAGCACTCGTGGCGCCCGAAGAAATCAACGAAGAGGTAGTGAAATGGAAACGATTCATGAAAGAAAGGTTTGGTTGTTTGGTCGCTTTGAGATCGCCTGCTCACATCACATTAGTTCCGCCTTTCTGGATGGGCCAGGAATCGCAAAGAAAGTTAGAAGATGGAATTGATAATTTTGCCCGGGAGCAATTTCGCTTTCAAATAACCTTAAGAAACTTCGCTGCCTTTAAGCCAAGGGTCATCTATGTAGATGTGCCGGAAACTAAACATTTGGAGGCTTTGTATGACAGATTGTTCAGTTTCCTACTGAAATTAAACACGTTTCCAATAGCAAAGGATGAGCGGGCTTTTCACCCACATGTAACCCTTGCCACCAGGGACCTACACAAAAAATCCTTTCACCAGGCGTGGGAAATCTTCAACGAAAAAAGGTATGAGGCTTCGTGGCTCGTCAACAGCATTTCATTGCTCAGGCACAATCAAAAAAATTGGGATGTGATATTCACATCCCAATTCGCAAAGTAAATCGCTCTCTATTAGTTATACAAAAAATGTGAAGTTGAAGGCATAACGTCCACATTATCCTCCAGCATCTCTATGTCAAGCTGAAAGGCTTCGTCTACTTTCACAGCCACTTTTTCTTTTACAACTTTTTTATATCCTTCCTTTTCGAATACAAATTTGTAAACGCCGGGTTTTAAATCATCAAACGCATAAGCCCCGGTTATATCAGTAATTACCACTTTCTCTTTTTTGGAAAGCAGGTAAGCAGTAATGCTTACATCTTTTAAGGGTTTTTTCCCTTCAGCATTCATGACCATACCAATAATATCTTCCTTCTTTCCAAAACCGGGATCATTATTGCTGGCTTTCGCGATCAATGACCCGAGTGTGAAGGTCGCAATCAGTAATAAGGTTTTCGGTTTCATGTGAATTATGGTTTGTGATCCGAGATCAGGTATAATTCAACTCCATAACAAATCTATGTTTTTTTTATGGGATTGCTCAGCCCCTCCTCAAATTCTTGCCAAACGCTTCTTACAATTTTAGCTGCCGGTAAAATCTCGCCCAACAAAGAACTGCCCTGCCCTATTTCCAGTTCGCCTTCATCCAGGTTACCTTCAAACATTCCCCTTTTTGCCCTGGCCCGACCTAGTATCGTCTTCAATTCGTCGACCGTTGCCCCTCGTAGCTCCGCCTGCATTACTTCCTGGAAAAATTTATTTTTTAGCATTCGCACAGGAGTTAGCTGCTTCATCGTCAAAATCGTGTCTCCTTCCTGGGAATTAATGACGGCCTTCTTGAAGTCCATGTGTGATGAGGCTTCTTCGCTGGCCACAAACCGACTTCCCATTTGAACTCCCTCGGCTCCCATCACCATGGCCGCCAACATTTGCCTGCCCGTTACGATTCCCCCTGCCGCAATCACGGGAAGTTTTGTCGCACCAACCACCGCTGGCACCAGAACCATCGTCGTAGTTTCCTCCCTGCCATTGTGCCCTCCCGCCTCAAAACCTTCCGCCACCACCGCATCACAACCAGCTTCCTCAGCCTTTCGGGCAAACTTACTGCTGCTTACCACGTGGACCACAGTAATCCCCTTTTCCTTTAGGACGGCTGTCCACGTCTTTGGGTTACCAGCCGATGTAAAAACAATTTTAACCCCACCGTCAATGCAAATCTGGATATGCTTATCAATGTCGGGATACAATAAGGGCACGTTTACTCCAAAGGAACGGCTGGTTGCGGATCTACATTTATCTATATGTTCTCTTAAGACATCTGGATACATTGATCCGCTGCCTATGAGACCCAAACCACCCGCATTGGCCACCGCACTGGCCAACCGCCATCCACTTGCCCATATCATTCCTGCTTGTACTAGTGGAACGTCAATATTGAACAGCTTTGTGACACGATTGGAGAAAGTCATTGGCAATTATCTAGTCGGTCGTAAAGATAACGCCGAGTGATGAGTAATGGGTGATGAGTAATGAGTTGTGAAAAATCGATGGTCCAGATTTTGACTTTTACATTTTGACTTTGGATTTCGAATCATCCCAAATCAATATCCGTATTATCTCCGATATTCAGCGTCCTGGTTTCACCTTTTATTTCGGTGTCGCTGCCTATGAGGGAGGCGTCGAGCACAATATCAAATAGGTTGGAGTAAGAACCAATGATGGAGTTTTTTATGATGGAATAATCAATCGTGGTATTTTCTCCTACGGCGACGTTGGGACCAACGATAGAGTTTTTTATGTTGCAACCTGCTGCAATGCTTACGGGTTGAATTATAACTGTATTTTCAAAATGAAGGCCCTCCTCAATCTTGCTTCCAAATTTTTTCAATAACGTGGCGTTTGATTCCAACAATGTATCCTTCCGGCCACAATCAAACCAGTTTTCCACTTTAAATGCTTTAAACTTAACGCCGGCTTTTATCATGCAATCCAGTGCATCAGTAATGCTGTATTCACCATGGCTACGAAGCCCTTGCCTCATATTCATTTCCAGGCACTGAAACATCTGATCGCTTTCCTTTATTTTGTAAAGACCTACCAACGCCATGTTGCTCTTGGGAATGTGCGGCTTTTCGACCACGTGCTCAATCATGCCTTCATCATCGATTTCGGCCACACCGAAATCCCGTGGATCATCCACCTTTTTCACGCCAAGCAGGGAATAAGGACTGTTGATGACTTCATGTACCTCATACTCACAAATGGTGTCGCCGAGTGCGACAAAGACTTCCTCGCCATTGACAATAGTTCTCGTAAGCCGAATGGCATGACCAATCCCTTGCCTATCTGTCTGGTGGACAAAATGCACCGTGAGTTCGGGATACTTGTGCCTGATATAGTCTTGTATCTTATCGCCGAGATAACCAACAATGAAGATAAATTCCTTTATACCGGCTTCGGAAAGCTGATCCACGATAATACTCAGAACCGTTTTACCAGCAAGCGGAATCAATGCCTTGGGTTGCGTATACGTGTGAGGTCTTAGCTTGGTTCCGGCTCCTGCTACAGGAATGATTGCCTTCATGAAAACCTAATCCCGACCAATCGGAAGTTTTGATGAAAAGATTTTTCAGCTTGTGAATGTAGTAATTTTTGACTCAACAAAAACATATTCGACAAATCGTCATTGCAAACTGCGACTCCATTATTTTTGCGGAATTCAATAATGCTGCCCTTCCATTAACAATTTGACATCCAGCAATAAAAATAAACTCAACATGCAAAGAGATACCGTAGTGTTTGATCTCATTCGACAGGAGGCCGAACGCCAACGCAATGGAATTGAACTCATCGCCTCAGAAAATTTTGTTTCATTACAAGTGTTGGAGGCTATGGGGAATGTGATGACTAATAAATATGCCGAAGGTTATCCTGGTCGTCGTTATTATGGTGGCTGCGAGATCGTTGACCAGACTGAACAGTTAGCGATTGATCGCATTAAGCAGGTTTTCAAATGTGACTATGCTAATGTGCAGCCACACGCTGGTGCGCAGGCCAATGCAGCGGTGATGATGGCAGTAATAAAACCGGGTGACAGAGTGTTGGGACTTGATCTCAGCATGGGCGGGCACCTTACACATGGATCTCCTGTCAACTTCAGTGGGAAACTTTATGAGGCGCATTTCTATGGCGTCACGAAAGAAGAAGGCATCGTAGACTACGGCATGCTGGAGCAAAAAGCGAAAGAATTAAGACCTAAGCTCATTATTTGCGGAGCCTCTGCCTATAGTCGCGACTGGAACTATGAGAGAATAAGGAGGGTGTCTGATGAAATCGGCGCATTTGTGATGGCTGATATCGCGCATCCAGCCGGACTTATTGCAAAGGGCCTGTTGAATAGTCCTTTTGAACATTGTCATTTTATTACGTCGACAACGCACAAGACGCTACGTGGACCAAGAGGCGGGATCATCTTAATGGGAAAAGATTTCGAAAATCCTTTTGGTGCAAAGGATCCGAAAGGAAATATTCGCATGATGAGTCATTTGCTTGATATGGCAGTATTTCCGGGTACACAGGGCGGACCGCTGGAACATATCATCGCCGCAAAAGCTATTGCATTTGGTGAATTACTTACCGACGAATATGCCGTTTATGCAAAAGAGGTCCAGGAAAACGCCCAGGCGATGTCGAAAGCATTTGTGGGTCGTGGTTACAATATCATAAGCAAGGGAACAGATAATCATTTAATGCTAATTGATCTTCGAAATAAGACTCTCACGGGAAAGAAAGCGCAGGAAACTCTGGATAAGGCGCACATCACTGTCAATAAGAATGCGGTGCCTTTTGATGATAAAAGTCCTTTTGTAACATCCGGAATACGCATAGGTGTACCGGCCATTACAACCAGGGGAATGAAAGAAAAAGATATGGAAACGGTAGTTGACATGATTGACCGGGTATTAATGAATATCGAGGATGCAAAAACAATTAAGGCAGTGAGTGAAGAAGTGAAATCATTCACGAAGCAATTCCCGCTTTATCCTGAGTTGGCTTGATGGCAATTTGCGTTTTAGTTGCCAGCCGAGAAAACCAAGTATCAATAAAATAACAACGGCCACCCACTTCCAGGGAATACTTTTTTGCAGAGCCACAGTATTTGATTGACCTACCAGGATGGAGGCTGCCCAGTAATATGGCAATTTATTCTCTCCTGAAACAGTGGTTGCGATAAATTCTTTTTTCGCTTTTTGCAAAGCGATATCCAAGGGAATACCGTGGGCAACGTATTTGTAAAAAAGCTCTGTTAGCTTATAAGTACCCTGGTTGTCAACTTCCCAAAGATTGGAAACAGCAGAAGGAATCCCCAACGCGGCAAAACCACGGTTAAAGCTAAATACGCCTTCGCCAGGGTGCAATTGTCCAAGGGCCGTTTCACAGGCAGACAGAACGATTAGTTTAGCAGCGGGTTTCTTGCTGTAAAACAGTTCTGATAGTGCTAATGTGGTATCGGAGAAATAGATCGTTGGCTGGCCATTATATCCGCTATCTGTGGCGTGTGTGTATAATTGGATAATGCGGTAATTATTGAATTCGTTGAGGAAATTGTCTTTTGACGCTTTGTCCAAAACAAGGGTCTTGGCATTACTGAAGTAGTTTTGCATCCGTCGCAATGACAGATCGCTTCCCACCAACGCAGGCAAACCGTTCGTATACCGCACAGGCGCAACTCCAAAAAAATTATTCGAAGTTGACGACCCGTTTTGATCGAACTCATTCAATAAATAACGAGCGGAATAAGTATAGCTTACGGCATGATCATACAGAAAATAATTATTTTTTCCCGCATCGGTTACCAAAGCCTCGAATGGAAAGTACTGGCCATCCGGTGAAATAATGATCCGTCCGGATGGCACATTAATATCTTTAAAAAGCAGTTGGTGCAATTGATGAGAAATCTGAAGAAAGCCGCTAAAGTTTCCATTCAATAATTGGGGGTTAGCGATAAATACTGTGTAGATTTTTGATAAACTATCGAAAGAAGATTTATTGATTTTTTGCAAAGTAGTCTTGCCCACTGTTGCAACTAAAGAATAAATGGCGCTATCACCTGCAAAGATTTCGATCAAAGCCTCGTGGTCTTTAAGAAGCTTTCGTCTTACATCCGTTACGGTTATGAAATTCTTCTCAAGAAAACTCTGATAGTAGAGTGGATTGTTCGTTTTAATAACATCCTGTAATCTTTGAAGCTCCTGCTTATTGGTAAATAATTCAGTTTGCAATTCCGCGTATCGGCTGGAAGATTTGTCTATATTGACCAGAGTCCTTTCCAATTGCTGAATTTTCTTTTCCAATTGTGTTTGTTTTAAAATGTCCTGTTCACCCAGCCAGTGCTGTTCATTAAGTTGGTCATTTAATAGGACGGCACGACTTTTTTCAAAAAAGTAAAATGCATCAGAAGGATTTTTTTGGAGATAGCAGGCTTCAATGGCATGTTCGAAGAGGCGTCGAGAATCGCTTCTCCAGAACAGCTTGGATTGCAAATCCGACTGCAATGTTTTGACTCTGTTCAGAAAAAGATCAGCGGCTTTGTAAATTCGAATTGCTTCGTGGAGAGCCTTTGCCTCTTTGTTTGTTTCATATTGCTTACGATAAGTATCTGCTTTATCAATGACGAGGCTGGCTAGGTAATGTATTTTCTTCTGTTGTGCTATGGCTTGCTCCGAAAAATTTAGGATTCCGCTCTCATTTGTACCCGGCTTAATTTGATCAAACGCAAGTTGGAAATAGCAGTAAGCAGAATCAAACTGTCTTTTTTCTGCAAATGAATTTCCGATAAGTCTGTACAGATCCAAAGTCTCTGACTTGTCTTCACTATAGAGATTTGGATTTTTATTAATTGTTCCAAGTGCTTTTGCATAAAAAGCATGAGCTTTATTTATATCATTAAACCGCAGAAAATAGATATTGTATCCAATATCTTTCAAGGTTTGTTTGCACGCAAAATTGTACCCAGCTTGCTGATCGTTCTTGAATGCCTTGGTGTAAAAGAGAAGCGCCTCGTTAGAGTTACCTTTCCGTAACTGCAATTCAGCAAGTTGGCTAAAAATGGTGCCAAGGTTATTATTGAGGCCTCCCCGTTTACACTCTTCAATTCTATCAGTAATCAACTTTTCTGCGCCTTTATAGTCCTTCAATTCAAGCAGCGCCTTTGTCTGCCAGAGTAAGCTACTTGATACAAACTCCTCGCGTTGATATGGCGCCACCAGCTTGGGATATTGTTTTGCAACCGATTCGCATTGTTGCATGTAATCGATACACCGACGGTAATCACCGACGTCAAAAAGATATTCACCCGATTTGTATAATGCTTGCAGACAAGCAGCATCGACATAAGGTATTCTCATGGCGATCTTGACGCAACTGTCTAATGCTGTCATCCTTTCCTCAACCATATTTAATCCTTCATACATCTCAGACAACCAAAAGTAACTAGCAGGGAGATCTGTGAGATTTACCGATGGTTTAGATGCGTTACTTGTTATTAAGTTGATGCCCTGGCGGTAGTATTTGATCGCGTTTAAATAGTCACCTCGTTTGTAATATATCCCACCGATCCTTCTGAACAGACGTGCATGAGTGGAGTCATTCCTGTAAGGGCAATTCTGCATTTTATCCAAGTATCCATAGAATTCCTCAAACTGGCGTTGAGAATAGAACTTTGCAGAATCCGGCGGTTGGCCTAGCGATTTTTCCAGAACGGTATTATCTGGGCACTGCCCTTTAGACAAAATTGTAAGTCTAAGAAAGATAAGTAGGATGCACGTTCCTCGCGCTATTGCACCATATTTGTAAGGCGCCCTCATGTCGTCTTGGTTGTCTGTTACAGCGTATATGTCGCGGTCCCTTGAATACTTTTATTCGTTTTTTGAAACTCTCGATTTGGCAAAGGAATAAAATTCAATGCCTGGTCAATAATTTTTTTTAAATCTGGCATCACGCCGATTCTATCTATTTTGGAGTCAAATGAGGCAGTTCCGTACAATTCATTGCTTAACATATCCCGCATTTGTGCAGGACCAAGCCTGCTCCCGCATTTTGCCTCCATTATGCTTTGCACCGCGATAGCTGCCCCTGCTATAATAGCGGCGGCACTCGACGTACCGCTGAACTTGTCAGAATATTTGTTAGTATCTAATCCGGACGATCGTGGAGAAAACCCAGCGGTTACCACATTCTCACCGCACGCAAAGCAGTCTATCCTGCTTCCATAATTCGAGTAATTGATCCTTGTATGCGGTATGTCGCTCGAGGCAGCTGCAACTACAATGGCGCCAGAGTCATGGAAAGAATCAAATGAACGATTGAAAATATTCCCCCGCTTACAGTCGACGAAAAGATCCAGATCATTGCCTGTTCGCCGAAGCCCATTCCCCGCTGGCTCAATAACAACCATTCCCAGTGCTGTAGCGAGACGAATAGCTTGGAACACGGCATCCATGGCCTCAACGGGCCAGACATTTCCGCTATGTAGAATATCAAATGCTTGTGCCTCCAATAAAATGATGTCACCAAAATCAAGATGATCTATCGCTGCGATTATGGCATCAGCCGTATTGAATGTACCATCCGGCCTCCATTGCGACATCACATACCCCTTAGTTTCGGGCGTGATGCCAATACCACCCACCGCATTATCCTGCATTATTATGATACCCAAAACTCCTGTTCCGTGATCCTCATGTTGCCAATGACTCCAGCCTGTGTCAGGGAGTTGATTTACTTTTATGTCTTCATGACTTAATATCCATCCTTGCTCTATGTCAATGAACTTTACATTCCCCTGTCCGTCACCACCAGCAAACTTCCACGCATACCTAGCATCAATTCCTGCGGGGGCGGGATCTAAATATAGCTGATAACAGCTCATTGGATTGCCCTGTGTATCCACAGAAGGTAGAGATGCCGAATGAGTCTCGATATAGGCTAGCTCAACCATATCCTGCTCGGCAAACCTTTCCGCTATTTCTTTTGCTTCAATTTCACCGTCGCAACCAACACTGTAGTAGTTAGAGAAATTCGGCGGGTGGTATGTCGGGTCTAACTTCATGACCTTCGATATCAACGCGTCAATTCTTTCTTGTGTGAGAGAAGTAAATAGTTTATCTACTTTCTTGCCACGAACGATTCTACTCAGATCTTGCGACTTTGGAGAACCGCAGACCGGCAATGGATTTTCCTCTTCACTGCTCTGCATCCGCGAACGAAGAAAATCATGCAGTCTTATTACCACCCGAAAAGCAAAGTCTTTCCTATCGTTTTTCATAATGCTCCGGCGTCCGTTACCACCGCATTCGCAGTTTAGGTTGTTGAAGGCTCGGGGTAGGGCGGTGGCGGTGTGCTGGGGTCTTGCGGATCAGATGAAGTTCTTCCAGCTGGTGGTAATATGGGGCTGCTCGCATCTCCAGGCGCAGGGGCCAGATACACTATCACCCTATCTGTATCCCAATGAAAATAGGCTGTGTGATCAATTCCTCCGTTTCTGCTTATTTCATCATAATATTGAAGCCAACCGCTCATATAAGCCACAAATTGATCCTTTAGTCCTTCATTATTTTTGATATCCGGATCAAGAAAGTCATTGTATGAATAGTTGGCCCACTCTCCCCCGTTTTTTTTCATATACTCCAGCGGGTCCTTATCATACACTTTATAAGCTCTAGACACCGCCTTCTTGAACTTTTGGTTGTCATGTCCCTTGTCCTTTGCATGCTGTTCTTTCAAAACTATTCTAAGTTGATTAGTTAGGATCTTCATAACTCAAGTTTTATTGGTGAAAGAATTGGTTACCATTCCGACAGTCAAGGTAGCCAGTATGCATCCCCTAAACCTTTATCAACAACGCCGCGCAATTGCCTGGCCCGTCGTTTATCAATGGGTTGATTCTGCTTAAATAGAGTTGGGCCTGAAATATGCCTGGAGTCAAAAGAAGTGAGTCATTCCAGCTGGTGGAACAGGCAGGCTCTTTGACGTAATAACCTCGTTAAGGTAAACAAAATTCACATATATTTTTTTCCGAAATGTCCTCGCTACTGCCAATTTTAGTTTTTCGCGGCCAGGACAGGTCGTTCATGCTTCGAGCCTGGACTCGATTTTCGTTTCAACATCCATCCTCCGAGAAGAAATACCAACAGCAAAGAAATCGACGTCACCCATTTCCATGGGAAGGGTTTTCGCAGAATTATTTCATCCGATTGCCCAACCAAAATAGAAGCGGCCCAGTAGTATGGTAGTTTGTTTTCCGAAGACACAGCAGTTTGCATAAATTCCTTTTTTGCTTTCTGGAGTGCTATGTCGAGGGCAACACCGTGTGCCACATATTTATAAAACAGCTCTGTAAGTCTATAAGTAGCCTCGTTGTCGACCTGCCACAAATTGGAAATAGCTGAAGGAATTCCCAGTGCTGCAAATCCGCGATTAAAACTAAACACGCCCTCCCCGGGATGCAATTCTCCCAGTGCAGTTTCGCACGCCGACAGAACGATGAGATTAGTTGCTGGTTTTTTGCTATAAAACAGATCAGATAACGATAGCGTTGAGTCGAAGAAGTCGATCGTGGGCTCGCCATTGTATCCGCTGTCCGTGGCATGGGCATACAACTGAATGATGCCGTAGCTATCAAATTGATTGAGGAAATTGTTCTTTGATGCCTTGGATAACACAAGCGTTCTTGCTTTGCTAAAATATTTCTGCATCCGATACAGGGACTCGTCACTACCCTGTAACGCTGGCAGACCGTTGGAGTATTGCACGGGCGCAATTCCAAAAAAATTATTGGAAGACGAAGAATTGTTTTGGTTGAACTCATTTAACAAATACCGGGCGGAGTAAGTATAGCTCACTGCATGATCATACAGGAAGTAATTACGAGTCTTCACATCTGTTATCAATGCCTCAAATGGAAAGGACTGGCCGTCTGGTGAAATGATGACTCGGCCGGGTCGCAAATCAATAGTATTAAAAAGCAGCCGGTATAATTGCTGAGCAACCTGAACAAAACCCGTAAAGTTCTTATTCAACACTTCGGCGTTGGAGATAAATCCGGAGTAGACTCTTGATAAACTGTCATACAGCAGTTTACCTATTTTCTCCAAATAGTTTTTATCCGCTGTTACTACCAGGCAGTAAATGGCACTATCCCCGGCAAATATTTCGACTAATGCCTGGTGGTCCTTAAGTAGCCGTTTCTTTACATCATCAAGGGTTATGAAATTCTCTTCAACAAAACTTTGATAATAAAGCGGGTTGTTTGCTTTAATAACATCCTGCAATTTTTGTAGCTCCTGCTTACTGGTAAATAG
>AR_comb_assmDRAFT_11138061_pt1 | contig 20656 bp, 20 predicted proteins | sample ArasoioldDNA_FD_10543 | JGI IMG/M metagenome (IMG submission 10543) | reverse complement strand
AGAGGCATAAACGAGTATAAGAAGCCCTGAAACACTGCCCAAAATATCCAAAAAGCGACATGCCTCCGGATACGATATTTTTTTTCGCTGGAAAATATGAACGGATACTGCCGCATAGATTCATAAAATTACAAATCATTATCACCTGATCGATGATTGTCGATAGAAAGGGCTTTTCAGTCCACCAACGATTTTTGACGATGATTAACGGTACACACGAAAATGCCTCCGACATTAGGAGGCATTTGCAACCCTAAGCTGGCTTTTTATTTTCTTAACTCGGTAGCTACTAACATTTCATTTTCCGTAAAGAGATGTTGTTTATTCCAGCTAGCAATGGACTGTTCTAATACCCTTTTAAGGTGCATCAACACTCTTTTTTTCTTCCAATTAATTCGAATGCCTTCCAGTTTTTCCTTGTAGACAAGTTCATTGTCGTTGTTATAAAAGTAAATAACAGAATTCTTGGGCGTTTTGACATTACTTTCTATTACCCAATACCCTTTTTCCGAAACCCATTTTGGTGTAGGAAGTGGGTAGCTTTCGTGTTCAACTTGCGAAAAGCTCACGTAAGTGGTGGCGCACAGGGAAAGGATCAGTAAGAAAGTTGAAATTTGTTTTTTCATGACAAATATTTTTTATGATTTCGAAATGTGGAATGAGTGCGAGATAAAACTATCACCATGCAGACGAAAAAAAATTGAAAATAGACCAGGCAAACCCTGCTGTCTTTATAAGATGGGTGAACGTAGATTGGAAGACTAAAAGGAAGATAAACGATCTTTGTCGACGGAGGATCACGAAAAGGCCTTTCCTCTTACATTTAATGCATCTCGCAGGCCGTTCCCCAACAAGTTAAATGCGAGAACTAGTAACATAATAGCGAAGCCGGGCGCCAGAGCCAGGATCGGGTTTTGGGTAATAATAAAATTGTAGTTTTCCTTTATCATGAGCCCCCAACTGGGTTGAGGAGGCTGTACACCAACGCCCAGGAAACTTAGTCCTGCCTCAATCACAATCGCAGATGCAAAATTGGATGCAGCGATCACCATGACAGGGCCCATGATGTTGGGCAGGATGTGATAGGCAATTGTTCGAAAATGCGAAAAGCCTAATGCTCTTGTTGCCTCCACGTACTCAAGCTCCCTGGCAGCCATTACCTGGCCGCGAACCAATCGCGCTACGCTTACCCACATTGTTAAACCTACCGCCACGAACACCTGCCAGAAACCTTTACCCAACACCAGGGTAATGGCAAATACAAGTAACAACGTGGGGATACTCCAAATTACGTTCATGAACCACATGATTACCTCGTCCGTTCTCCCTCGAAAATAACCTGCAAGTGAGCCGAGCAACAATCCAATGGTGAGGGAAATAATTACGGTGATCATTCCCACACTGAGACTCACTCTGGTACCAACAATTAGGCGGCTCAAAATATCTCTTCCATAGGTGTCAGTACCAAGCAGAAATTTTTCTCGGATAATTGGCTTTGTTAAGTCAAGCTGCGAATTGTGATATGCCTGTCGTTCGGTTAAACTTTCGTCAATAAATTTTTGAACAATGATGCTATCTTTTTTTGCATCATAGCTAACGATTGGCACATAATACCACTTGTCCTCACGGCCTGAGACGAGGCGAGTGAAAAACCCAGCAGATGTCACCCTCTTTTCTTTTCTTACTTTCAAAAATGTTTGTTGGTGACCCGGCCGTTGTCTCCCGATTTCAAGAATAATTCGATTGGCGTATGGCGAGGAATCTGGGGACATGAAATACGCAAAGATGGCGAGCAAAACAGACAGGCTAATTACAACAAGACCAAACATCGCTCCCTTATTTTTCCTTAATCGCCGCCATGCTGCTTGTTGAAAGGAGTAAGATGCCATATGCGAATTAATGATAATAATGCGAATTTGCGTTAATAACTGCGTGCATATCGGTTAACGTACTTTTCTTCCTTTCCATTCATAGCGCCCAAATTGTCCCAACCAACCGGCGATGATTGTGTAACCGATATGCAGTGGTTGAAAGAAAAAGAAGTACTTTAAAAGAGATTGTTGATTGAAAAATTTTGCGACCGAATAAACAAAGGGAAATTCGACAATTGTTTTTGCCACCCACAAAACGAGGAGAAATATCCAAAGTACCGGAGACCAGAAACCAAGAATAAGTAAAGCTAAAAAAGAGAAATTAAAGAGGTACACCAGCAGAAGTGCCAGAAGTACCGTTCGATCTTTGTAAAATCGTGCCTTGCTTGCCCAACGGATACGCTGGTTAAAGAACTCCCTCCAGGTCTTCGTCGGTTGCGTAAAAACTATTGCTTCCCTGGATTTGATGTAATGGACTTTACCTGGAAATCTTTGCGAGATCTTGTGCATTAGCAACATGTCGTCGCCGGAGGCAATTTTATCAATATCCTGAAATCCGTTTACTTCTTCAAATGCAGCCTTTTCGTACGCCAGGTTGGCGCCGTTGCACATCGAATGAACCCGCTTATGAACCGAAGCCGCCGTAATGCCCTGTAATACCAAAAAGTCTAAGGCCTGGAAAAGCTCGATGATTGAAGAGTTGCTTCGGAGGATCACCGGAGCAGCAATGAAGGAGGATTTTTTTCCTTCATAAAATGATACGATGGTTTCCAGCCATTTTGGTTGGGGCACACAATCTGCGTCTGTGGTGATAATTAAAGGGCCTGCAGCTGTTCTTATTCCCTGCTCAATGGCTTTCTTTTTATAGGAGTTTATGTCTTCCTCAGCTAAGTCAATTAAGGTTACTTGTTGAAATTGTTTTACGATTTCGGCTGTACGATCCGTCGATTGATCATTCACGACGATGGTTTGAAACAAGTTCGCAGGATACGTCTGTCCTCGCAGCGCCGTCAAAAGGTTGCCAATATTTTCCTGCTCATTCCTGGCGGGCACCACAATTGAAACATGCGTAGCGGCTGGATTAGGCGACGGAGATAATTCAGGAGCAGATAGCCAGCCGAACCAGTAATAAATGATGAGAATGCTATAGCCTGCAAACAGGAAAATTACTATTACGAGGATAGCCATGCTTACCGACAAAGCTAATACTGACCGGTTAAAGCACACCCATCCGCAATTCACAAAAATTTTACCGGATTTATTTGCACCGCCCGAAATAATAACTAATTTTGGATAGTTGTATAAACAACTATATGTCAAACAACCAATTTAAAAAAGGGGAATTATACAGCTTTATTACAGGCAAGGCGTCCACAGCTATAGCCCGACGACTTCAAAAGAAGATCAATGGGAAAGGATTAAACCTAACGATTGAACAGTGGAGTGTGTTATATCATTTGTGGAAAAAAGAAGGGTTGAGCCAACAGGAATTATGTAATGCCACGTTTCGTGATAAGCCAAGCATTACCCGCCTGGTTGATAATCTTGAAAAACTGAATTTGGTGAAGCGCGTTGCTTCCGATAATGACAGGAGGATTAACCTGATTTATCTCACGAAGCAAGGGCAGAAACTGGAAGAGCAGACCATGACAATGGCGGAGGAAACGTTGAATGAGGCATTAAAAGGGGTGCCGACCGAGCAGATTGATGTATGTAAACAGGTGCTACAAATTGTATACGATAATCTAAAATAAAAGCAGAGGCCAGGATTTGCAAGATTTAAAACGATTAATGATGAAATAGATTTCGACATTAATAGCATTGAGACCAATTCAATTTTTGGTCGCTTTGCTACTAAATATTGGCAAGTAAATAATAGCCATTAAAACATAAACGTTAAACCTCTTAAACTTATTAACATGGGCACAGATGTAAAAACTAAAACGCCGGTTAAAGGCGGCGAATGGCTCGTAAACGAATCTTCGGCATTTGACTCGTTTTCTCCCGAAAATTTTTCTGAGGAGCAGCTTATGATTCGCGATATGTGTAACCAGTTTTTGAACACAGAGGTGATCCCGATTTTGGACCGGATTGATTCTCTTGAACCTGGTCTGATGCGTTCACTTGTACAAAAAGCAGGCGAGCAGGGACTGCTTGCTGTGTCATTTCCTGAGGAGTATGGCGGGCTGGGGAAGGACTTTGTTACTTCAACTATCGTGAACGAATACTTAGGTGCTGGTCATTCCTTTTCGGTTGCTATCGCTGCCCACACTGGTATTGGCACGTTGCCTATTTTATACTTTGGTACACCCCAGCAAAAGCAAAAATATATTCCTAAGCTTATTAGTGGCGAATGGGTAGGGGCTTATGGTTTGACGGAACCAAACAGCGGTAGCGATGCTTTGGGTGCGAAAACATCAGCCCGGTTAAGTGACGATGGAAAGTATTACTTGCTTAATGGCCAAAAATGCTGGATAACCAACGGCGGATTTGCTGATGTGTACACGGTGTTTGCCAAAGTAGATGGAGATAAGTTTACCGGCTTCATTGTGGAGCGTGGCACGGAAGGATTTACGCAAGGGCCTGAGGAACATAAAATGGGAATCAAAGGGTCGTCTACAGTACAATTATATTTCCAGGATTGCAAGGTCCCGGTGGAAAATGTACTGGGAGAAATTGGAAAAGGTCATCGAATCGCCTTCAATATTCTCAATATTGGCAGGTTGAAATTGTGCGCTGCCGCCGTGGGCGGGGCAAGGCGTGCTATTACAACTTCTGTCCAGTATGCCACAACGAGAGAGCAATTCAAACAACCTATTTCCAATTTTGGGGCAATTAAGCACAAGCTCGCCGAAATGGCGGTAAAAGTTTTTGCAGCGGAAAGTGCGTTGTATCGCACAGCAGCGTGGATTGATGACAAAGAAAGGGAGTTAATTGAGGCAGGAAAACCTTTTAACGAAGCTTTGCTAGGTGGTGCAGAAGAATATGCTATTGAATGTGCAGCATTAAAAGTATTTGGCAGCGAGACGCTGGACTTTGTGGTGGATGAAGGAGTACAGATTCATGGGGGCAATGGTTTCAGCGCTGAATATGAAATTTCCCGGGCTTACCGGGATAGTCGCATTAACCGTATTTATGAGGGAACCAACGAGATCAATCGGCTGTTAATCCTTGACATGACGTTAAAAAGAGCCATGCAAGGCAGATTAAATTTAATGGGGCCGGCCACGGAAGTACAAAAAGAGCTAATGAGTATTCCGGATTTTGGCGCTGAAGACGAAGTTCCGTTTGCAAGAGAAAAGAAACTGGTGGCTAATTTGAAAAAGGCAATACTAATGACGGCTGGCGCGGCTGTGCAAAAATTAATGATGAAAATCGACAAAGAACAAGAAGTGTTGATGAATATTGCCGACATGGCTATTGAAACCTTCAACGCAGAAAGCATGCTACTCCGGGTAATGAAGATTTGCGATCAGCGGGGTGAAGTAAGTAGTCAACATTATCTTGACATCTTGCGAACATATTTGTACGACGTGGCAGATAAAGTAAATAAGAGCGGTAAGGATGCTATTAATTCATTTGCTGATGGCGATGAACAGAGGATGATCCTTATGGGGCTGAAGCGCTTTACAAAAGCGGAACCATTTAATACAAAAGAGGCGAGGCGAAGAGTAGCTGATAGAATGATTGCTGAAAACAAGTATTGTTATTAATACCCGGTTTTAAGAAAGCGGCCGTCCTTATTCAAGGCTGCCGCTTTTGGATGTCCATAAAGGGTGGCTAACTCCTTCCGGGTGTTTTTTAACTCACCCAGTTTCTTTAGTCTTTTATTTTCGATGACAATACCTATCGACATCAAAATCGTAGACAATATTATAACGAGATAGTAAACAAGTTGCGCATCTTCTTTATACTGCTGGTTCTTCAGCAAATAATAAAAAATATACACCAGGCTAAAAATGCTGTACGCCAATAAGACCGAAAAAGTCATCGTTGCCTTGCCTAAACTTTTTTGATTGGTGATCGCAAGTCTCACATTCCTGAGAAAGAAGATGACCGTGATGGTGAGTATGATCGCGATATCCGGCCCTAACACTATTTTCACCGTTTTTACGGTAAAACCAAATGCTGCAAGAATAATTGCTTCAAAGATGATAAAACCAACTATCATTGACGTGATTCGCTTCGTCATTAACAATGAGGTGCTAAAAAAAATAAGGAACAACATCATCAGCGGGGCATCCAGCAAATTATTAATGATCCCGATGGCGCGGGCAATCGAAACTGGTGATGCTATTACATTTTGAGCGATCAGATTGTAGATGCCGGACGAAAGGTAATACAGGGACAGCGCCAAAAAGCTTCTTAGAGTAAAGAGCTTTAAAACCAGAATTAAGATAAATGGAATGAACAGGACAATCGTAGATATAAGACCCAATATGTACTGAAAGCTCATCTTTTAGGTTTTACTTAGGATAAGGAAATACCACTAGGGTATTATGCGCTATAACGTCACCAAAAAATAACATAGTGTACGGCCAAATCGGTTTTTGGATAAATTCAGTAAAACCTCAAGGCGGTTAGGTAAATCTACGGTCTGTTACTTCAAGTGTTTTTATGTTATTGAGTCACAACACGTAATAGGCGACACTAACGGGCTACAAAATGAATAGTAACTTCCATTTATGAAGTATCTAATCGCTTTCGGATTGATCCTATTGCGCATAAATGCGATGTCGCAGCAATCACACACCAGCATTTTAGCCGGGAAAACAACAGGTCAACTTCCGTTTCTTGAATACGGCCTTGGCGATGACCGGCTTGGCGGCGCAAAGATGACGTATCTCGATAGCAATATTGTGTTTAAGGTTGTTGACAGTGTTAAAGATGACTATAAAGTGAAATTATCCACTAACCACTATGCATGGCTTGCAAAAGGTAGCTTTAAGCAAGACAGTTCTGTACATGTTCAACCATATTATTTGACTAATAGCTGGAAAGTGTACGGTGACGACAAGTACGATTACGTTGAAATATCATTGGACGAACGCTTGCCCTATAGAAGTATCCAGGAAATAAACCCTTCGAAGATTGTCGTTGACATTTTTGGCGCGACAAGTAATACAAATTGGATAACTCAATTGTCGACAGCTAAAGAAGTCAAGAATGCCTATTATGAGCAAATAGAAGATGATGTATTTCGCGTAGTCATTGAATTAAGACATCAACAGCATTGGGGGTATTTTATTTATTATAATGAGAAAAAACTCGTTGTTCGGATAAAAAGACAGCCAATAAAGCTAACACCCCAAAATATGCTCATTGCAATTGATGCCGGGCATGGGGGATCCAACACCGGCGCATCGGGGGTTGGCTCAGGAATCATCGAAAAAGACTACACTTTAAAAATTGCAAGGGAGGTGGAAAAGTATTTTGGCACCAAGAAGGTAAGAACGTTCATGACCCGGACCAACGACACGGATTTAACCATGGTTGATCGAACGCTAATGCTGAGGCAGACGGACCCCGATATTCTTATCAGCCTTCATTTAAATTCAGCAGGAAGCGACACGGTAAAGGGCGTCAGCACCTATTACCGCTATATTGGTTTTCGACCGTTATCTCAAGCGATCTTAAAAAGAATGCGCGAATTGAAATTGACAGAATGGGGAAACGTTGGCTCTTTTAATTTTTCACTAAGCGGTCCTACCGAGTATCCCAATTGTTTAGTAGAAGTCGCGTTTTTAAGTAATAGAGAAGATGAGAAAAAAATCCTGAATCCAAAATTTCATAAACTGGTAGCACAAAAAATATATTTGGGGATTGACGACTGGTTGAAGACCCTGAAATAAGCTACTTTATTTTCGCTGCTGCAGCTTCATCCATAAACCAAAAAAGCTGTCCATGCACTGGTTTTATCACCTGCGCAGGATACAGATCAGGAGTGTAGTCGTTCAGCAGAACCTGTGATACGGCATCAGCTTTGTCGGAGCCAGTTACCAAAAAAGTAATACGAGTGGATAGATTTACAACAGGAGCCGTCAAGGTGATGCGCTGCATGTTTACCGCTCTGACATAGACGGCTTTTACCCAGTGTTTGTTTTCGTGAATGACTTCTTCACCAGGAAAGAGGGAAAGTGTGTGAGCATTGTCCCCTAAGCCGAGCAGAACGAGATCAAAGGTACTTAGCGGCTCGCTGTTAACGTCAGTGGGGAAATAGGTTTTTAATATTTTTTCATAGTCATTTGCCGAAACGTCTGGGTCAATGTCTGTTTTCATGATGTGGATTTGGGATTTTGGAAGAGGAACCTGGTTTAGCAAAACCTCAAAGGCCATTCTTGCATTGTTCCGCTCGTCGGTGAATGGAACGCATCGTTCATCACCCCAAAAGACATGCAGTTTTTGCCACTTGATTTTGCTCCTGAATTCCTCGGACGCCAGTAGTTGATACAATTTTTTAGGAGTGCTTCCCCCGGAAAGTGCAATTGTAAAGCGATCTCTATTCTCCAGCACTTCATTGACAAAACCGACCATCCATTCTGCAACCTGCCAATTTAATTCGTCCACATTTTTTGCGATGGTTAACTGCATATTTAGATTGAATCACGCGAGGTTAAAATAATCTCCTTATCAGTTGAATAATAATAGTAATAGCCAGGCTAAAAATGATCATTGTTGTTATTGGAAAATAGAAGCGAAAATTTTCTCTCTCAATTCTAATGTCACCAGGCAACCTGCCAATCCATGTCAGCTTATCATGAAAAAAATAAATGATCAACCCAAGCAAAACGATCATTACACCCGCCACAATAATATATTTACCTGTGTCGCTGCTCACAATGCAAAAATAGATTTTATCATTACGCAGAAACGGGATCCAATAAAGATCCCGTTTCATTCCCTGTTATAATAACCGCATTACTTCGTTCTAAGCAACTGGTTCTCGTGCTTGCTGCCTTTTTTTATCCAGGAATTTTTCCAAAAGGTCGGGTACTCGTTCAAAGGCCGCCCCCATTCCTTTACTCGTTCGCGTTGGAATAAAAGAGATCTGGTCGCTGCGGGTTACTAAAAATCCAATCGGAGCCACCCCCATTCCAGCGCCGGCACCTCCACCCCCTCCTTCACCCTTTCCCTTGCCCGGCATATCTCCATGACCTTCACCTTCTCCATAACCAAGACCGATTCCGAATTTGATGACAGGTATGCACGTGAATTCACCGAGCTGAAAGGATTGCCCAATCACCGTTTCCGTCTTTGCTTCTGTTCTTATAAATTCAGTGAGCTGTCTCACGGTTTCATCTAAATTGACTGCCATAAAAATTGATTTAATGGTAAAAAAATAATTATTTCAAAAAAGCATATGCAACTTTCCACGGTGCATTGCGAATTCTTAAAACGAGATAATTTTCATCGATGAAATTTACCCAGCAATACTTTTGCGTAGTTGGCAAAAAATTCAGCGGAAACAACCATGCATTTCTTAAGCTATCTTCTGTATCAATCGCAACCTTGCATTCAGTCATTTGAAAACTCTTAATTACATTCAAGAATTTTCGGAATTTACCCATTCCTTGCTTTCTTTGTTTTGCAGTTCGTTTACGGGCTCTCCTTTTCTTTTTGTTGGCAAAAATTAATTCTTCAAGGTCCCATTGTTTATTTACAAATAGCACTCGCAATCTGATTGTCCATCTCTCATTGTCATAGAAGGCTGTCGCCCTTCCGATGCTAATCCACCTGAGCGAAACCTGGGGAATTCTTGTATCAACTTGCAGTTCGAAAGGAGTGAGGAGAAGCCAGACCAGGATCAAAAAAAGAAATATGATTAGCATGATCCACACTACGCAAAGTTCCCCAGCAAAGGAGATAAATAAGATGACCGTTGTCAAGGAAGTTGGTGAGATATTGACGTAACAACCACTACAAAGAATTTACGATCTCGGGATCCTTATATTGAGCTTTTTCATTTGCTCCTTCAGTTTGGAAGGTATCTCACGGCAGCCACAATTCCTGACATGCTCAAGATGCCAGTCTATCCTTTGAGATAGCGAAGGATTTTTTGGCATGCGGTGGCCAAGGTGCCATTCTTTGTTGATTTTATTTGCTTTCATGATGCGAATCTCTAAAATATAAAGCGGTCAGTGAGCTCCGTGGGGGAACCAAATCTATGATATCGCAGAAATTTCAAAAAAAAGATTATCAGCCACAAAAGCTGGCAAAGTTTTTTCCAGAAGATATAATGACGCTAATTTTATTATTCTAAAATCATTCATATGCGCTGGATAGGAGGGCGGGAAAGCTCAAATGTAGACGACCGACGTGGTTTTTCCACAGGGGGAGGTGTCGCTATCGGAGGAGGTATCATCGGCGTTATTTTTCTTGTAATTAAACTGCTTACTGGTGGTAGTGTGGACGAAACTCAATTACCTGGACAAAATGTGGAAATGACTGCCGAAGAAAAGGCTGCTGACGAGCAAAGAGCAAAATTTATAAAGGTGGTGTTGGGGTACACGGAGGATGTTTGGGATTCGCTATTTGCTGTTCAGGGAAGACAATATGAGAAACCTACTTTAGTCTTGTTTCGAAGTAGCGTGCAATCAGCGTGCGGTTTTGCCAGCGCGGCTAGTGGTCCGTTTTATTGCCCCGGCGACCACGAAGTCTATATTGACCTCTCTTTTTACCAGGAATTAGAGGACCGTTTCCAGGCACCGGGCGATTTTGCGGAGGCCTACGTCATAGCCCACGAGATAGGGCATCACGTTCAGAATTTGCTCGGCATCTCGGATAAGGTACACAACCTTCGACAGCAGTTAAGCGAAGGGGAGTACAACAAATACTCGGTAATGTTAGAGTTGCAAGCCGATTTTTTAGCTGGAGTATGGGCTCATCATGCCCAGCAAATGAAAAATATACTTGAATCGGGAGATATCGATGAAGCATTAAATGCAGCCAATGCCATAGGAGATGATAGGCTGCAAAAACAGTCACAGGGGTATGTTGTACCCGAATCATTTACTCACGGCACGTCAGAACAAAGAATGTACTGGTTTAAGAAAGGATTTGATACTGGGGATATGAGCAAAGGAGATACCTTTCACGATCCATCCCTGCAATGATTGACGCTACGCTCTCCATTGCACAAGATATGTTTAATCCAACGACACGTTACCATCAATGTACTTGAGGTTGTATTTGAATTGTGAAAGCCTCCATCCTTTGCTAGTCTTCAATGCTTTTAAATCGTAACTGCCCACAAAGATTCTAGAATTCCCTCTGGTGGCGGATTTCTTATAATGACTTGCCACAGCGTAGCCGTAGATATCGGCCGCGGCTTCATTTACGGTGATGAGATAGTGGCCTGCCTGGTGATGCACCGCATCAATTCCAACGAAACCTTGCTGCCACAAGTCACATATTTCCCTTGCCGGCAATTGACTGGCGTCGCCACCGGCGCTTGCCATATCGAACCACACACTTTCCGTAAAGACCTCATCCAGCACCTTGGCCCATTCCTGAGCGTCCACGTACATGAACAACTTGTTGGTTAGTTCCGTTATTTCGATTTTATCTTCAAATTTTTGATCATTCATATACAATCTTCATTAGAAAAGCGTTTAACAACTGTTGCATCATCACACGAGTTGAATTTTGGAATACGACAAAAAAGCCACGAAGATTTGAAATCAGCGACTCTACGAATTGGCTAAATTGCGAAGTTTTGCTCAATAGAAAAAAGAAAGATGAACGGAGCGTCGCAACGAAAGCTTAATAGAGATGCTCCAGCCGAGAGCAAAAAATTCTTAACTCGGCATTGGCAAAATTTCAACACAAAACGGTTGAAAATCACACGGTTTTCGCTTTGTTAATTCAAATTATTTACTCGTACTTTGCACCCATTAAATCCAATACTTGCAAATGGGACTTTTTAACTGGTTTACTCAAGAGATAGCTATAGACCTGGGAACAGCCAATACTCTTATTATACATAATGACGAGGTAGTAGTGAATGAACCGAGCATTGTGGCGCTCGACCGGAATAATCCAAAAAATGTGCTGGCGGTTGGTAAGAGAGCGTTAATGATGCATGAGAAGACCCATGAAAGCATACGTACTGTAAGGCCCTTGAAAGATGGTGTAATTGCTGATTTTAACGCTGCTGAATTAATGATACGGGAGATGATCAAAATGATCTATCCCAAGAAACCTCTCTTCCCTCCAAGTTGGAGGATGATGATCTGCATTCCTTCTTCCATTACTGAGGTTGAAAAAAGAGCTGTTCGCGACAGCGCCGAACAAGCAGGTGCCAAAGAAGTATATCTCATTCACGAGCCGATGGCTGCGGCACTGGGGATTGGTATTGATGTGGAAGAGCCGGTAGGCAATATGATTATAGATATCGGCGGAGGCACCACCGGTATTACAGTGATCGCATTGGCAGGGATCGTTTGTGATCAATCGATTCGAATTGCGGGTGATGAATTTACCGCCGATATCATGGAAGCGCTGCGCCGATATCACAGTTTGCTGATCGGCGAACGGACTGCTGAACAGATCAAAATACAGATAGGGGCTGCGATGAAGGATCTCGATAATCCTCCCGACGACATTCCTGTTAATGGCCGTGACCTTGTAACAGGTATTCCAAAACAAATTATGGTGAGCTTCCAGGAAATTGCGGAAGCTCTTGATAAAAGCATTTTCAAAATCGAAGAAGCAATCCTAAAAGCACTTGAGCAAACTCCCCCCGAGCTCGCTGCTGACATTTATAGACGAGGTTTATATCTTACAGGCGGAGGTGCGCTGTTACGTGGACTCGACAAACGACTCAGCCAGAAAATAAAATTACCCGTGCACGTCGCTGATGATCCCCTAAAGAGCGTGGTGAGGGGAACAGGTATTGCATTGAAAAATTATGACAGGTATCCGTTTGTAATGCGGTAAAAGCCATCCGCACCGCGTGCCGCCATGGTGTTGGTGGTGACGTACTGAAGGGACGTTGTAAATGTTTCACCTTTTATAAAGTTTCCAGTTTTATAATAATGAGTAAGTGATCATCGTTACCAACTGTGTTCATATGCGTTTGTGCTGTAATGCTACGCTTGTGGTCGGCAAGGAAAGTGCATTCGGCATAAATTCTACAAGGCATTGTTAATTCAGGCCAATCGCGGCAAATAACAAATGTGAAAGGAAGAATTGGAATAATTTTGATTGTTGTTTCCATACTCTCCCCGCTGGGGGTTTCCGATAGGTACCTGCCTGCCGGCAGGCACAGTCGGGATGGAGGGAGCTTCTATGCGTAACATATTTCTTTTCATTGGGCGTTATTTCACTTTTTTTGCGTTCCTGGCATTCCAGGTTTTAGCGTTATCATTTTTATTTCGCTACAATAAATATCATCGCGCTGTCGGCCTGGGCATGGCAAATGAATTAACGGGGTGGATGAATTCCAAATACGCGAACGTTGACCAGTATTTTCATCTCAAGCAGGAAAGTGATCGTGTTCACCATATAAATGACTCATTGCTGAATTTGTTAAAGACCAATTTCCTGAATTCTGACACGGCTACAAGATTTGCTCATGACTCAATCCCTTACGATACTTTGGGCCATCGACGTCGCTACTTATGGCGCGATGCAGAAGTGGTGAGCAATTCAGTCAGCCGGGAAAGAAATTATATCCAAATAAATCGGGGCTCAAGCCAGGGCATCAGGGATAATATGGGAGTGCTGAATGCTGATCTGAGCCTGGTGGGTATTGTAGTGAATACAAGTGAGAATTTTGCCCAGGTCATGAGTCTGCTGCATGTAAAGAACAATGTAAACGCAATAATGAAACGAAGTGGAAGTGCGGGTACCATCAGTTGGGATGGCAAGAATGCACTGTACTTGACAATGACCGGCGTTCCTAAAAGCGATTCAATATTCAGGGGTGACACGGTATTAACGGGAACATTTTCGTTAAGCTTTCCGCCTTTAAAAGTCATTGGAACGGTAGCCGCCATTGTAAAAGATAACACGAGTAGTTTTTACACGCTGAGAATAAAGCCGGCAGCAAATTTTCAAAACCTGCAGCATGTGTTTGTGGTGGAAAATCTGCAGGGTGATGAACTGGAGAAACTGGATAAGGAGACCCGCAAGAAGATTGATGAAATAAAAAAACCGGGCAAATGAGTGATCTGTTAAAGAACATTATACGTTTTGCGATTTTCATACTCGTCCAGTGGTTTGTATTGTTTAAAATACCACCGCTTCACAGGTTTATTGTTCCCTATATTTATTATCTGTTTATACTTTGGCTTCCATTCTCAATTTCACGGTTCTGGTTGTTGATCATCGGCTTCCTCACCGGACTTTCTCTTGACTATTTCACACAAACCCCTGGGCTCCACGCAGCAGCATGTGTATTGATTGCATACATCCGCCCCTTCATAATTAATCTTCTAATTCCAAAAGATAGTTCGGAACTGACTTACCGGGAGCCTTCCCCTCGTACGCTGGGCTGGACACCTTACGCGGTGTACGTCTTAATTCTTACGCTTTTTCATCATGGCTATTTGCTTTTCCTTGAATGGTTATCCTTCGGAAGTGTTTTGACCTTTTTTGTTAAACTTGTCGCCAGCACTGGGGTAAGCTTCTTGCTCATCTTTACCACTGAACTTTTATTCACTCGCAAACTCAGGTATAGAACAAATACTGCGTAAAAAAAACTTCATAAAACTTTTGATAAATAGTGTAAAAGGGTTTTTGCATTGTAGCTTTGGTGAAATTTTTAACTGATTTTTCTTTGGTCTATGCCTGTGTTTAACCAATCGAGAAGCCGTGTTATCCGCATTATTTTCTTCGCGGCCTTTTTGGTACTCGTAGCACAGCTGTTCCACTTGCAGGTTATTTCACGCGAGTATAAAAAGCAGGCAGATATCAATGCCATTTTTTCTAAGCGGATGTATCCCTCTAGAGGAATTATTTTCGACCGGAGGAATCGAGCCATCCTGAATAACACACTCATGTTTGACCTGATGGTGACTCCATCCGAGGTAAGAGGAATTGATACTAGTTACCTCTGCCAACTGATGGAAATTGACACGGCAGAATTCCGAAAAAGAATTAAAATCGCTGTCATAAAGAACAAGGCTTTTCGCCCATCTGTTTTCGAAGAACTATTGACCCCGCAGAAATATGCAAGGATGGAGGAGAATATGTGGCGATTTAGCAATGGATTCTTTTTACAACCCAGGCCGGTTCGAACATACCCATATAATGCAGCTGCTCACATCCTGGGCTACATCAACGAGGTAGATACATCGATCATCAACAAATCAAATGGATTTTATTTGCCCGGTGACTATTCCGGAAGAACAGGCCTTGAGCAGTATTATGAAAAAGTGCTCATGGGCCAAAGAGGCACCGAGTTGTGGATCAAAGACAATTTTAACAGGCTCGTCGGGCATTATCAAAATGGGATTTTCGATACGTTGGCGGTGGCGGGAAGGAACCTAAGAACCTATATCGATATTGATGTACAACAGCTGGCTGAAAAATTATTGACAAACAAGGTTGGGGCCATTGTAGCAATCGAACCAAAGACGGGAGGCATTATCGCGATGGCTTCCGGACCAAGCTTTAACCCGAACGATCTGACGGGTCCTTTCAAGCAGAAGAATTATACCAAGATGCTTTTGGATGTGAGTACCCCACTTTATAATCGCGCCATCAAGGGTCAATACCCGGGCGGTTCAACCTATAAACCGCTTGGCGCCTTGATCGGGTTGGATGAGGGTGTGATAACGCCGGAAAGCGGTTATCCTTGCAGGGGCGCTTATTATGAATGCAACAGGCCGGTAAAATGTACGGAGAAGTGGGCCGGTCATGCGGCGAACCTCCGGCTGGCGATTGCGTGGTCGTGTAATTCATTTTTTAGCAGCACTATTCGAAAAACGATCGATAACCCAAAGTATCATAATCCCAGGATCGGGCTAACAAAGTGGAAAGAGTACTGCAACGCCTTTGGGTACGGTCATAAGTTGGGGTTGGATATTCCTAATGAAAACGGCGGAAATATTCCAGACACCACTGCATATGACAAAGAATATCGCGGTCAATGGAATTCTTGCACCATGACCGGCGGTGGTCTTGGCATTGGTCAGGACAAGATGCTGGTGACACCTCTTCAAATTGCAAATGCTATTTGCATCGTTGCAAATAAAGGCTATTACTATTTGCCACACTTCGTCAAATCCATCGATGATGAAAATGTGCGCGACACTCTGCTTGTAAATAAATTTCGAAAGAAGCATTCAGTGCTTACTCATATTCCTGACGACGTGTATGATGTCGTAATCGACGGTATGGAGGATGTGACGGTGGTAGGTACTGCTGCACACATACCCAAAATTCCCGGTATCAATGTTTGCGCGAAGACAGGCACCGCTCAAAACAAGAGGGTACTCGACAAGAAAGTTGTCGAGTTAAAGGATCACTCCTTATTTGTTTGTTTTGCGCCGAGGGAAAATCCTAAGATCGCCATCTCTGTTATTATAGAAAATGGTGGCTTCGGTTCCACATGGGCCGGCCCTATTGCTTACTTGTTGGCTGAGAAATATCTTACGGATTCTCTCAGGGCGGATCGTTTGAAAGAAGTCGATCGCATAGCGGCCGCTAATCTCATGCCTTCGTACCTTACTCGCGAACAATTCAAAGCCGACTCCATCCGTGCATTTGAATGGTTCAGGATGACAAAAGACAGCAGCTACATCGATAAGTATACCTACGAGAATATCGATGAATCTTTGTTACCTAAAAAACAAACCCCCTCACCTCAAAAAGACAAGACTCATAGGTCGGCCATTGCAATCATAGACGATAAAAACTTCAGAAAGAAAAATTATCTTACAAAGTTCTCATGAACGATCGGGGTCCGACTATATCAAAAGGAATTGATTGGAGTTTAGCGTGGATTTATTTACTGTTGGTGCTGATTGGTATCACCGCAATATTCGCTGTTACATATAAGGAAGGTGATTCCATTATTCAAAGTTTTCTTGGCTTTAGAACTGACTACAGCAAGCAATTTTATTTTTTCCTTGGATCCGGTGTGCTGGGTATTTTCATGCTGCTCACAGATAGTAAATTCTTTACTGCAACCGCCAACTTGTGGTACGCTTTCGGAATTTTATTATTGTTTCTTGTTTTTCCTTTCCATACAAGCATAAAAGGAACCGAGTCGATTATCCGCCTGGGAGCGTTTAATTTTCAACCAGCGGAATTTTGCAAAATCTGCGTGGCGCTTGCTCTTGCAAAATATTTATCACGGCCAGATACAGATTTTACAAAAACAAGAGCACAATTAATAGCGGCCGGGATTGTTTTGTTCCCTGCAGTCTTAACTCTTATGCAAAGTGAAACAGGGTTGGCACTTGTTTATTTCTCCTTCTTTATTGTGATGTACCGCGAAGGCCTGCCGTCAACTATTCTTATTATTGGATTTTCGTTGGCTGCACTCGTTGTTGCCACCTTATTACTTGAAAAAAATGTACTCGCCCTTATTCTTACTGTTATTGCTCTGCTCATGCTCTATTTTATGCGGCGGCAGATCAGGAGAAACAGGTACATTTTGCTTAACGTAGTCTTCCTTTGGCTCGTATGCGTTGGTGTCCAGCGATTCGCTGTCCCATTCGCGTTTAAGCATATTCTGAAGCTATACCAGGTAGAGCGTATCTACAGCACGGTCGGCAAAGAGGTACCTACTGAATATGTAAAGTCGCATCAAAAAGAATCGGCAAATCCAACTGCCAAGAAGAAAGATCCCGATTACAATGTAAAACAATCAAAAATTGCTATCGGCAGTGGAGGACTTTCAGGGAAAGGTTTGTTGAGAAGCACACAAACCCGGTATGGCTTTGTTCCTGAACAAAGAACAGACTTTATTTTTGACACCATTGGTGAGGGCTTTGGTTTTATTGGATGCGTTGTGCTGTTAGGCATTTACCTCATTCTGCTTTTCAGAATTGTTGCAATTGCAGAAAGGCAACGAAGCGTTTTTAGCAGGAGTTATGCCTATGGTGTGGCCGCGGTGCTTTTCTTTCACATGGTGATAAATATTGCAATGACGGTGGGCCTTGCACCCGTCATCGGTATTCCCTTACCATTTGTAAGTTATGGGGGAACGTCTTTGCTTACTTTCACTATTCTGCTATTCATTCTCATTCGTTTGGATGCCGACCGCCAAATGGTCCTTAGATAGAAATCTCAACAATCAATCGCGATATGTATCAGATCAAATTCCAAAATGGGATTTGGGATTTGTATTTTTGGATTTATGCAGATGATTCCCCTTAGCGAAGGCACATTCACGGTTGACAAGACGAAGCTCTTTGTGCCATTTGATCCGCAGGAACACGAACTTAAAAATCGCCCGGCAGGAAGTCTTTTGGTAGAAGTTCAGCCGTTTGTAGTTGTTACTTCTAAAGACATTTTACTTCTTGACACCGGATTGGGTTTTCAAAATGATGGCGTACTGCAACTCCACAATAATTTAATGAACAATGGTATCGATCCCTCCAGGGTCACGAAGGTTCTGCTAAGTCATTTGCATAAAGATCACTCCGGGGGAGTATCTAAAAAGGATGCGGATGGTTCCCGGGAGCTGAGTTTCCCAAGCGCAAAATATTATGTTCAGGAAAAGGAACTGGACCTTGCCTTTAAGAAAGGGTTCCCTTCATTTATTACTGAAGAATTGGAACTATTAAAACAATCACCACGGGTGGTTTTCCTAAATGACAGTAAAGGAGTCGTCGATACATATATTGAGTATGAAATTACCGGCGCGCATTCACCCTATCACCAGGTGTTTTGGATAAAAGAAAATGACCAAATAATTTTCTTCGGTGGAGATGACGCACCGCAACTACAACAAATGAAGCATCGCTTTATTGCAAAGTATGATTACAATGGTAAAAAGGCTATGGAGTTGAGAAAGCAATGGTGGAACCAGGGCAATAAAGAAAAATGGACGTTCCTCTTTTACCACGATGTTAAGAATCCTACATATAGGAATGAGGACGTTAAATTGCCCGAGTAAAAATGCAAATGCATATAGAGCGCATTCGGGTTGAAGAATACGAAGAGAGTACGATCAATTACTTGTTCTGACCATCAACGGCAAGGGTTTCAGCATTGTTTTCTCCCAAGTTGTGTATTTATTTTTTAGTTTCTGAAAAATTTGCGGATATTTTTCCTTTAAATTATTTTTCTCAGTAGGGTCATTAATCAGATCGAAGAGATATTCATTGCCTTTTTCATCTTTCAACCATTTCCAATTTCCCTCACGCATCGCTTTATTATCTCGTCGTTGCGAAACTCTCCAGTACAATGTTCGATCTATTTCTTTTTTACTTCCCAGCAGAGCCTTTGTTACATCCATTCCATCCAGGGCGAATTTTGGATCAGCCTTAGCTTGCGCAAGGGAAAGAACAGTTGCAGTCCAATCAAAAGTGGTTACTACCTGCTTGGATTCAGTGTTCTCTTTGATCTTGCCTGTCCATCTGACAAAGGCGGGCTCGCGGATTCCACCTTCCCATAGTGACATTTTTCTACCCTGGTAAATTCCATTATCGGAATATCTTTCGCCTCCGTTATCGCTGGTGAAAATAATGACTGTTTTTCGAGCCAGGCCCAAATCATCAATGGTCTTTACAATCTTTCCCACAGCGGTATCCAAACTCTCCATCATCAAAGCATATATCGACGCCGAACCACCTTCCTGCCATTTTAGAAATCCGAGTGGATAAGCTTTATCACCGCGAACTTGCCACGGCCAGTGTGGCGCACTAAATGTAACACACAGGAAAAAGGGTTTATGGTGAACCCTTTTGATGATATCAACTGCTTTGTCAGTTAATAAATCTGTCATGTATCCATTTATTATCACTGGAGTTTCGTTTTCATAGAGATCATTATCACCGGTAGCGGCGGTGTGAGAAATATAGTCGACGGCTCCTCCATGAAACCCGAAGAATTCATCAAAGCCGTTTTTTCGCGGAGCGAATTTTGTATCGAAGCCAAGGTGCCATTTTCCCACGAGGTAAGTTTCATAGCCCGCGTTTTTTAAGAGTGAAGGAAGGGAAGGATGGTTTGGAGGAAGTCCCACCGCGCTGTCGTCTTTATTCCAGTCAAGCGGTTCGTGCAATCCCACTTCAAGACGTGCAGGATATCGCCCGGTAAAGAATGCAGCTCTCGTGGGTGTGCACACGGGCGCGCTCGCATATGCATTCATGAACTTTACTCCCTGCGAGCAAAGTTTGTCGAGGTTTGGTGTTTGGTAATCTTTTCTTCCATAGCAACTCAGGTCAGCGTAACCCAAATCATCAGCCATGATGTAAATGATATTTGGCCTGGGAGATTTTTTTTGTGCAATTCCTGGTTGGTAATAAAACAGGATGGCAAAGCTTATCAAAAACTTCTGCATAAACATGGTTAGCGGTTAAGTCGTGTAGCAAAACTCTTTTTCGCTTTCTCTCCTTTTGCTCTTAGTCTCGAGAAGTTACGAAAAATGCAAAAAAATAATTCAATAACTAATTAGATTCTATTCACGGATACCAGGTCTGGGAATGTTTGAATCTCCTAACTATCTTATACCACTCCTTTTAGAGCAAGTATTCAATTAGACTCTTGCAATTTTGTATTTACAACTAAATTCGGCTGATCAGCGAGCAATTCGCGTTAATTAGTGAAAGTAAAAAGGCCCGCCCTGGAAAGAGCCGGCCGTTGCTAACCTATGAAAAACACCAGGT
>AR_comb_assmDRAFT_10110712_pt1 | contig 20664 bp, 21 predicted proteins | sample ArasoioldDNA_FD_10543 | JGI IMG/M metagenome (IMG submission 10543) | reverse complement strand
ACCATATCCAGGCAGGTGGTGATGAGTCCGACTGCTCGGGGGTACGTTCGTTCACGCGTCGCTAGATGGAGAATCGCCAGGCTGTAGATCAAGAAAGATCCCAGAGAAACATAAGAAAGCAGCGGAAACCTCGCGACTCTATCGGGATTGCATAGAATGACGCCCACCGCGACAATCGCAAAGCCCACCCTTAACCACGCCAAGACCCGTTCTTTTTGTAAAATCCATTGATCTTGCGGCGTCATTTTATCCTCCGTTTTGTAGGCCTTCAGTCAACAAAGGAATCTACGACAACTTTTACTGGCTCTTAGTAGTTCGAGCGGAAGATATAACATCTGCATTGCCGGGACGGCCCATGATAAGGAGCGCCGCCTTAAATCGATTATTTACTTTGAGCTTGTCGAAAATATTCGTCAGATGGGTCTTTACGGTCTTTTCGCTGATGAATATCTTTTTGCCGATCTCCTCGTTTGTCAGTCCCTCCGCTACCAACCGCAAAATTTCGAGCTCTCTTCTCGTTAAAATCTTGACGGCCTCGTTATCCTCTCTAGCGTTGCCGAGATCAATAAATTGATCTTGAGCAATCTCTTCGAACGCGTCGGCCGCAGGCAGCTCCTTGTCGATCCATACGCCGCCGCTATGAACCGTCTTAATGGCTCGCAGCAATGTAGAGAAGTCAATGCCTTTAAGAACATAGCCACGGGCGCCGCCCTTGGCTGCGTTCAAGATATTTTCGTCCTCCGAGAATGCCGTGAGCACGAGCACCTTGGTCGCCGGATTGATGTCCTTCACTTCCAGGAGAGTTTGAACAACATCACCCTTAGGCATTTTGAGATCGAGGAGTAGAATATCCGGCTTAGTCCGTTCCACAAGCTTGGTTACCTCGTCTCCTTTGGAGACTTCTCCGACGACGAGAATATCCTTTTCCAGAGACAACATTCTTTTTATTCCTTCGCGAAACAACGTGTGGTCATCGGCAATTACGACTTTGGTCGGCACCATCTTAATCTCCTTCACTGATGAGTCGGTAACTGACCTAAAATACCTTAAAACAGAAAAGCTGCCAACTGAGATTTTGGCGGTCCCTAATGATGGCCTAGGACTCTAGTCGTAGTTAACGCGCGGGTCTGGCGATTTTTGGCCCAAAAAATACTACCCAAAGCGTATTGAGATGATCGGGCTGGCAGGATAATTAATTTTAAAACTCAGTAAAATTTCCAGTTGTTAGGGAGGTAAGATGAAAAGTTTGTTTTCGGCGAGCGCTCTAGTATTTGCTTACATTATGTTGTTTGCACTTTCTTCCTGTTCCACTCAGGATGATATGGCGGCAAAACCTACCCCACCTGCTGCGCCGGCTCCTGTCGCTAAGGCTGAGAAAGCTGCCCCGGCGGAAAAAGCCACGGCGGAAAAAGCGCCGGAGAAAGCGAAAGCAACAAAGGTGGCCGGTGATGTTGGTCTGCTCGATCTTGAAAAAAATTATATGATTTTGGTTACAAAGGAAGGTAAGCTGATCACTGTTGACTTTGATCAGAAGATTCAAGCGACTCAAATAGATCCTACCCCGGCCAAAATAGCGGACATTGGGCTCGGGTCTTCGGCCGTGGTTGTGTATGAACAGGCCGGGGAGAAAAGTGTTGCGACTAGTCTGGAATTCAAGGCGGCAAAGGGTGAATGATTGCGCGGTCCAGGTCTGAGATTTTACGATTCATGAATCAGGAGGGATAAAGGAATGAATATCAAAGCAATGGTCGTGGGTGGATTAGCTGTATTGGTAGCGGGTGCGCTGGCGTCGCCTATGCTTGCCCAAGAAGAGAAAAAGGCGGAAAAGGCGGAAAAGTCAGAGAAGGCCAAAGCCCAGAAAGTCTCGGGAGACATTGGCTTGCTCGACACCGAAAAGAACTACATGATTGTGGTGACCAAAGAAGGTAAACTTATCACGCTGGACTTCACCCAAAAAACCAAAGTGACGGAGTTGAAAGAAAGTCAAGTCAAGATGGCGGATATCGGTCTTGGCTCTTCGGCCGTGGTTGAATATGCTGTAAAGGGCGAGAAAAACGTCCTGAGCAAAATTGAGTTTACTCCCGCGAAGGGCGAGTAGTCAGAAAGCTAAAAACTGCGTCAGTAAACAGGAGTGGGTTCACCGACCCACTCCTGTTTTTTTTCATCGTTGTCACGTCTACTGATTTTGAATAGCGTTCTTCGACAAGCAGCATGCGAAAGCACGCCGCGTCGCGGGAGCGCTTTGCTTTAGAGGTGGGCCTGAAAGGGGTTAATCTACTAGAAGCCGTCTTCTTCGAAGTCGGTAATAACGATCTTGCGATAGCCGCGTTCGTCTTCGAGCGTCTTTTGACGCCGGCTCTCTTTTTCGGTTTCTTCCTGGCACTTGACACACAGCCGGGTGAAAGGCAGCACTTTCAGACGGCCTAACTGGATCTCACCCTCGCAGCTTTCACAGATACCGTAGGTCTTGTCCTTGATTCGCTGTAACGCGTCATCAATAGCGTGTAACTTTTCCCGTTCACGGTCGTTGAGAATAAAATTTATTTCCCGATCTCGCTCGTCGCTGGCCAGATCATAGGTGTCTCGGCCCTCATCCTTGACGCCTTCCGTCTCTTCCCTGACGCGGCCTTGCATTTCCTTCAGGAGCTGCTTCTTGGTTTCCTGCAAAGTGTCGGCAGCCTGCTTTAGAAACTCTCTACGCTGTTTTTTTTCTTTTTCAGGATCGATTTTAGGCATGGAGTATCTCACCCATCAGGTCATATTCTAGAGCATCCGTAATCTTGACATCGACGATATCCCCTGGCCGCGGCGGCGGATACGCCTCCGAAGCATCTGTAAAAACGACACCGTCAACTTCTGGTGCGTGGGCTTGCGTTCGTCCGGCAAGTTTGCCGAATTCCGAATCAACAGTCTCAATCATAACTCGGTCAATGGTACCAATCAAGGCCTTGTTCTTTTTTTGTGAGATTGTGGCCTGGAGATCCATGATTTCTTGCCAACGCCTCTCTTTTTCCTCTTCGGAGACTTTTCCATCCATACTGGCTGCGGCGGTACCTTCCTCCTCTGAATACTTGAAGATGCCCAGCCGATCGAATTGAGTCTCTTCGACAAAGTCTAACAGCGCCGCAAAGTCTTCGTCCCTTTCGCCGGGAAACCCGACAATGAGTGAGGTCCGAAGAGTGAGCCCGGGTATAGCTTCACGAAGTTTTTCGACGGTTTCCCGTACGGCGCTGCCGCTCTTTCCTCGTCTCATTCTTTGCAACAGCCGACGACTAATGTGTTGAAAGGGGATGTCGATATACTTGCAGATCTTGTCGCTTTCACGGATCACTTTTAGTAGAGGCTCGTCCAAAAAGTTAGGGTAGGCGTAAAGTAGCCGGATCCACATGACCTCCGGAACTTCAATCATTTTATTGAGCAAACCGAAGAGCGTCGTGCCGTCTCTCCGATCTCTCCCGTAGGCAGTTAAATCCTGAGCGATAAGATTGATTTCTTTGACTCCTCCTTGTGCCAGCAAAGCGGTTTCATTTACCACCGAATCAATCGAACGACTGCGATGCGGCCCCCTGAGCTGCGGGATGATACAGAAGGCACACTTATGATCGCAGCCCTCAGAGACCTTGAGAAAGGCGGTGTAAGAAGGAGTGGCTCTAACCCGAGGAGTATCATGAGCGTAGAGGTATTGCGGAATACCGACGTATTGCCGGCGGTTGTTACCCACCTCTTGGCGCCGAAGGATATCGACGATTTTCGGAACCTCACCCGTGCCAATGAAAAGGTCCACCTCGGGCAATTCCTTGGCTAGTTCTTGCGGATATCGTTGCGCCAGGCAACCTGCGACAACAAGCTTTTTGATCTTGCCTTCCTCTTTGAGCCGTGAGATCTCAAGGATGGTATCGATGGACTCAGCTTTAGCGGCGTCGATGAAGCCACAAGTGTTAATTAGCACTACATCTGCATCCGCGGGTTCCTGCACCATCTCGTACTGGTTCTGGTGCAAGAGGCCCGCCATGACTTCGGAATCGACTAGATTCCGGGCGCAGCCTAGACTCACGATATTGAATCTTTGCTTAGTCGGCCTCATTGACCTAATTCCACGATATCGACGCCGTCGGGCACCTGAAAAAGGAAAAGAGATTCTTCGACTCCAACCCCCTTGCGCATACCGGAAAAACGGATCGTCGTGACGTTGGCTGCGGCGTCGCGTACGCTTATCCAGTCGATATCAGACGTGCTACGGTTGACTCCCACGAGTACCTCGCTGAATCCGCCGAGTTCGCCCTTAGGCTCCAACCGGAGCACATAGTCGTTTTCCTCAACGCCCTTCAGCGCAGCATTGAAATCCTTTTTTAGATTACCGAGTCCAAGCAAGAAAGATAGCGGTATGTCGGAACGGAAAGCGTTTTTCAGGGGACTCTTGATCACTTGATTTTGTTCCGGCTGGTAGAAGTAAAGATTTTTCCCGTCGGCCAGAACAACCTGCCCTTTCGGTTCTTCGTAGCGCCAAAGCATCTTTCCTGGCCGCTTAAAATATAGCTTGCCCGAGGCTTTGAGTTTACGATTGAGCGTTTTTACCTCCGTCTCCTGGCGAAAGTCCGCAACAAAATCGACGGTGGCATCGTAATTTTTCTGAAGGCTGTCGACAATCTGATCGGCGGTTCGGCTTTCCGTGGCGAAACCTTGTGCACTTGCGAATATCACCCCTAGAGTGAAAATTAACCCCGACAAAATCCTTGGAACGGTTCTACGCTTCAAGCTTTCTAGCATACACTTCCCGTGGTCTGGCGCCATCCGGTGGACCCACTACCCCTTCCCGTTCCATTTGTTCGATCATCCGTGCCGCTCGGTTGTACCCTACTCGTAACCGCCGCTGAATCATAGAGATCGATGCCTGTTGGGTCTCGGTTACAATGGCAACCGCTTGGTCGTACATTTCGTCGTACTCTTCATCGACAGCGGCAGCTTCAATATCCCTTTTGACTTCGAAGACCTCGGGGCGGTAACGAGGGCTTGCCTGCTGCTTGACAAACTTCATCACCTTCCGCACTTCCTGATCGGAGACAAAGGCACCGTGGACACGGGTCAGCCGCGCCGTGCCCGGAGGCAGGAACAGTAAGTCGCCATTGCCTAGGAGTTTTTCTGCCCCAATAGAATCCAGTATGGTCCGAGAATCGACGCGAGAGGTCACTTGGAAGGAAACTCGAGCAGGAAAGTTGGCCTTGATGAGTCCGGTGATAACATCCACCGATGGACGTTGTGTTGCAAGGATGAGATGGATGCCGGCGGCGCGAGCTTTTTGTGCAAGGCGAGTAATATATTCCTCGATATCCCGGCCTACTGACATCATCAAATCGGCCAGCTCGTCGATAATGATGACAATCCTCGGAAGGCGTTCATGTACGAGGGGTGATTCCTTTTCCAGATCGCCGCCGAGTCCGGATTTTGCGTCACTTGGGTCGGTCTCCATGAGCTCAATGACGCCCTTCTTGGTAGCGGTTTCTTTTTCCAACAGGCGGTTGTAATTGTCGAGGTTCCGAGCGCCCTTATCTCTCATTAGACGATAGCGGCGATCCATTTCATCCATGGCCCAAAAAAGTGCTGCGGCTGCTTTCTTGGGGTCGGTGACAACAGGAACGAGCAGGTGGGGAATATCCTCATAGATCGTGAGTTCGAGCATCTTCGGGTCCACCATGATGAATTGCACATCCTGTGGGGTCGACTTAAAGAGGATGCTGAGAATCATGGCGTTGATGGATACCGACTTGCCAGTTCCCGTGGCGCCGGCGACCAATAAATGAGGCATCCGGGCAAGATCGGTGGAGAAAGAAGAGCCGCTGGTGTCCTTACCCAAGGCTAGGGTTAATTTGGAGTCCGCGTGCTGATAGGCCTCGCTTTCGATGACTTCTCTTAGAAAGACGATCTCCCGTCGGGGATTTGGAATCTCGATACCCACTACGGACTCGCCGGGTATTGGGGCGAGTATGCGAACACTGACAGCCCGTAAGGCCATAGCTAAGTCATCCGCAAGCGTCACGATTCGGCGAACCTTGACCCCTGGTGCCGGCTTGAATTCGTACATCGTGATTACGGGGCCAGGACGCACGGCGACGACTTCGCCCTCTACGCCAAAATCGGCCAGCTTTTTCTGTAGGATAAGCGAATTGGCGTGGAGTGTATCTGTATCTAGTTTTAGATTTCCTTCTTCCGGAAGGTCCAACAACTCGGCCGGGGGAAGCTTATAGCCTTCACCGATCTCCGGCAACTTGAATTGCTCCGGGGGAGTGACGTTCTTCTTTTGGACTTTTTTGGCCGCCTCTTCCTTGTGGTCGTCTTTAACGACAATCGCTGGCGGCACGTAGTCGCGCCGCTCCTTTTTGGTGTTTTCCCCCTTGAGTTTTTCCTTTTTCTCTTTTAGGTCCCGAAAACCGCTGATCACTACAGGGACTAAAAACTTGTTAAGTTCTGTCAGCTGTCTCCTTAAGCCATTTAGAATGTCAAGCAGCGAGTTCTGAGTCAGAAGCATGAGTGAGAGAAGGAGGGCAAAGAGGCTGATCAATACAGCGCTGATCCGTCCAAACAAGGGAATGAGCACAGTTTCTTTGAGAAACCCACCCACAATTCCCCCCGCTTCGCGGGCATTCTCAGACTCGATGAAGAGACAGAGAGTCACTGCTGTGCTGATAAGAAGAATGGCGTAGCCGCTGGTTTTAACGTAGGAAATTCCAGCGAATTTTGCACGGAACATTTGCAGGGCAATGAGGCACAGGAAAATCGGCAAGAGATACGCGGCAGCTCCGAATCCTTGCAGTAAAAGATCTGCTAGGTAGGCGCCGACGAAGCCACCCCAATTGTTTGTGTCGATAGGCCCGGAGGGAGTGTTAAACGAACGATCACCGGGATGGTAAGTCAAGAGACTTATAGTGACCAAGAGAGCGGTTAAACACATCACCACGCCCCAGATTTCCCGATTGAGTCGACCTTTTTCCATAGCGCCTCTAGACTTGAGCTTAAGAGACTCTAGGTCTCGATGATGTAGGGTAGAATAACCGGACGTCGCTCAAATCGCTTTCGGAAATAGCGCCGCAACGCTTTACGGAACTCTTCTTGAAGTTCGGCGGGATCCGTACGGGTCTCACGGTTCAGGTTGGCTAAGATATCGAGCACGACTTTCCTTGCCTGTCCGAGAACCTCTTCCCCTTCTTCGTCGCGCATGAAGCCGCGAGAAATAAGATCCGGCCCGGCAACAATCTCGCCGGATTGCTGGTGAATCGCCATGATCACGAGCACCATGCCATCTTCCGATAGATGGCGACGATCCCGAATCACTATATCTCCAACATCTCCGACGCCCTTGCCATCGACAAAAACCCTGCCTACCTGGACGGGCTGGACTTTTTTTGCGCTTGTGGCCGTCAGCTCCAAAACGTCACCATCTTCCAGAATGAAACAATGGTCTTCTGGTAAGCCGACATCTTGCGCGAGCTTGCGATGCCGCACAAGATGGCGATACTCCCCGTGGATAGGTACAAAGTAGCGTGGTCGAGTGAGTTGGAGCATTGTTTTTAGCTCCTCTTGGCTCGCATGGCCGGACACGTGGATCTCCGATACCTTCTCGTAATGAACCGCCGCCCCACGCCGGTATAGGTGGTTGATGAGATTCGAGATTGTTTTCTCATTGCCGGGGATAAACTTTGAAGAGAGGATCACCGTGTCTCCCGGGTCGATCTTGATCGACTTGTGGTCGTTCAACGCAACCCGATGAAGCACGGACAAAGGCTCACCTTGACTGCCCGTGGTTAGAAAAGTCAGCCTTTCAGCCGGCAGTTCGTGCCAGGGTTCATTTTCGGTCATGAAGTTCCTGGGAAGCCGCAGGTAGCCGAGCTCAGCTGCGACCTGACCATTTCTAATCATGCTACGCCCGCTCAATACTACTCTTCGCCCGCAGCTCTCGGAAATATCGACTACCTGTTGAATCCTTGGAATACTCGAGGAAAACGTCGAGACCAAAATCTTGCCTCCGCTTTCCCGAAATATTTGTTCGAGATTCCTGCCCACCTCTCGTTCGGACGGTGTGTAGCCGCTGCGCTCGACATTCGTGGAATCGGAAAGAAGTAAGAGTACCCCTTTTTCACCATAGGCGGCGAAGCGCTGAAAATCGAACATTTCGCCTTCCATCGGCGTATTATCGATCTTAAAGTCACCTGTGTGGATCACCGTTCCAACTGGTGTTTCAATGGCTAACGCCAGGCAATCCATCAAACTATGGGTGACGCGGATCCCTTCGATCTGGAAAGGTCCGATCTCCCAGGACCTGCCAGCGGTAATCTCGTGAAGGTCCGCAGTGTCGAGGTCATGTTCCTTTAACTTGTTGTTGATTAGCCCCAGAGTGAGACGAGTACCGAATACGGGGACGGAAAAGTGGTTCAAAATGTAAGGCAGCGCGCCAACGTGATCTTCATGCGCGTGGCTGAGTAAGATGCCTTTGAGCCTATCCTTTCTTTCCAACAAGTAGGTGACATCAGGAATAACCAAATCAATGCCCAGTAAATCGGCCCCTGGGAACATGAGACCGCAGTCAATAGCGATGGCAGCATCTCCATACTCCAAAAGCATCATGTTGAGGCCAAATTCTCCTAACCCTCCCAAGGGTATGATTTTCAGAGTCTCCATGGTTACCTCAGGCGATTCGATTCTCCGTGGGCGGGCTGATTGCAGCTGTAGTTTGTTCCTCCTTCAGCTTTTCTCCTGGGTTGAGATGCAGTTGGAGATTGTTTTCTATGAGCTCCTGGACGTGTACTGAAAGGACTCGCAACGCTCCTGGTCGATAGTTTTCCACAGCTACCGACGCGCCGACAGTTACTTCGATTTGGCCGCTTCGAATGCGCCAATCGCCTTTTGGTAGAATCGCGCTGCTGCCAATAATTGTGACCGGAACAATCGGTGTTTGGGTTTTCATGGCGAGCAAGAGGCCGCCCCTTTTGAATGGTAGCAAATTGCCATCGATGCTGCGGGTCCCTTCCGGAAAAATAACCAAAGAAATACCTCTTTTCATTCGTTGCTTGGCTTTCTTTAAGCTGCCTGACGCGTCAAATCGATCCGACCGGTTAACAGTAATGTGCTTAGACGCCCACATCGCCCAGCCGAAAAAGGGAACCCAAAGTAGTTCTCTTTTGGCTATCCAGCGAAGCTGAAAGGCGGGGAGACTTTGAACCAGTATGGGAATGTCGAGGTGGCTCTGATGATTCACCATGAAAACATACTGCTGTTTCGGATCCAGCTGGCTCAAACCATTGACTTTGACAGCAACGCCGCAAACTGCAAGAATCAGCCGCGTCCACAGTCGGGTGATTCCGTGCACATGCTTGCCATAGGGATCAAAGAGTCCAAAGACAATTGTTAAAAGAGCAGCCGGAACGGTGATCATACAGATCACCAGCAGCTTAAGGCCGTAAAGCATGGATACGTAGGCAGCCTTGACTAGAACAAATGATTGAAAAAGCTGAATAACCTTAATGCACGGCAGGCCAAAAAGCAATGGAGCGAACTCGGGTTGGTAAAATCCTTAGTGCCATTCCCATGGTTCCGTCAGCGGTCTAGTCCACAGGGATCGTTGTTGACTAAGGAGTATGCCGGCGATAGTGTAGCGTTGCTCTTTCTGTCGTTTATGAGCGTCGGGAGGCTCTGATGTCGGTAAACAAAGCAATCTTGATCGGCAATTTGGGGAAAGATCCTGAGGTACGTTTTACCTCCACCGGACGGGCCGTCGCGCGCTTTCCTATTGCGACATCCGAAGTGTGGACCGACGCGGAGGGCAATCGGCAAGAGAGAACCGAGTGGCATAATATTATTGTCTGGGGAAAACAGGGTGAAACCTGCGGGCAGTACCTGGCCAAAGGCAGGCAAGTTTTCGTCGAAGGCAGTATCAGAACCCGTAACTATGACGATAAGAGCGGGAACAAACGTTACGTCACCGAGATTGTCGCGCAGCGGGTCAGATTCTTGGGTGGTGGCGGTGGAACACGGTTGGCTCCGGAGGACCCGGGTGGCGGCGATGATGGTCAAGGTGGCGGGATGCCGCCCGTGGATGACGATATACCTTTTTAGCCCTTCCAGTGGCAGCAGCATCTAAATAACAAGATTTCGCGGCTCTCCTTCAAAAAACGCGATTATATTATCTGCAACCTCTCTCAACAGCCGTTCCCGCGCTTCACGCGCACTCCAGGCGGTGTGCGGTGTTACAAATAGATTATCTAGCTCTTTGGCCGCGCGAATAATTGGGTGACCGGCCGGGGGAGGCTCATGTGATATAACATCGAGCGCTGCCGCCGCCAGCTTCCTGTCACGCAAAGCGTGAATCAGTGCCGTCTCATCGACCAACGCTCCTCGAGCCGTATTGACCAGCAAGGCAGACGGCTTCATTAGCGACAGAGTTTCTGCGTTGATGAGATTTTTCGTCTGCGATGTGAGCGGACAGTGCAATGTGAGTATGTCGGCTTGGCGGAACAGTTCCTGCACCGGAAGTCGGTCGGGAGGTGGAGGCTCCCCGGAGCCAGGGCGGGCAGCAATAAGTACTTCCAACCCAAATCCTCGTGCCATGTCCGCGACCGCCCGGCCAATGTTGCCATAGCCGATGATGCCCAGTTTTTTCCTGTTGAGCTCAATGCTCGGAAAGTCAAGCAACGTGAATACGGGACTCTTCTGCCACGCATCGGAGCGCACAGCCAGGTTGTAACGAGCGGCGCGGGTCGCGAGCTCCAGGATGAGCGCCAGGGTAAATTGAGCCACGGATTGGGTCGCATAGCCGGGCACGTTGCAAACCCTGACACCGAACTCTCGGGCCGCCTCGCGATCGATGACATCAGTCCCCGTAGCGGCGACGACGATAAGCTCTAGTTCTTTGGCCGCAGCTGAGCTGAAGACCGCTCGGTCGATGACCACCTTGTTGGTTACCGCGACTGATTGCCCAATTAATCGTTGGCAAGTTTCCGCCGGGCTCGTTGTGGGGTAGGTCGTACAGTCCCATTGCTTGATAAAACGCCGCAGTGAAATATCGCCGTAGGTAGCAGCGTCAAGAAAAACGATCTTTGGTCCGCTCATATCTTGTCCTTTTCCTGCCGCTCAAGTTGTTTGGCTTCCTCCCACAAACGGTCCATAATTTCCAAAGACGAATTCGCAGGATTTTTTCCTGCCTCATGCAATCGGTTCTCGATATAGCTGAAGCGTTTGATAAATCGCTCGGTTGCTTGTGCCAGGATATTTTCCGCTTGCACGCCGAGAAAGCGAGAGAGATTTACGAGCGAGAAAAGCAGATCGCCGAGTTCCTCGCCGGTGCGTTGTTTGTCTCCGGAAACACAGGCTGTTTTGAGTTCCGCCAGCTCTTCCTCAACCTTGCTCCATACGGGGGCTAGATCCGGCCAATCGAAACCAACTTGAGACGCCCGTTCGGTGATAGTCTGCGCTCGGGCAAGGGCGGGCATTGATCTGGGAAGATTTCCCAACGCGGACACAGGCGTGTCGCCATCCTTCTCAGTGGCCTTAATTTTCGCCCATTGCTTTAGGACGGTGTCGGAGTTCGGTGGTGCCTTGCCGGAAAAGACGTGTGGATGGCGTCGGACCATCTTGTCTTTCAAGTTGCGGACTACATCTTCCGCTGTGAAAGCGCCGCTTTCCGCGGCAATTTGGCAGTGAAAAATGATCTGGTGCAATAGATCCCCTAGTTCTTCGCGGATCTGCGCAGAGTCTCCCTTATCGAGCGCGTCCAGGAGTTCGTAGGTTTCTTCCAAGAGAAACGTCCTTAGCGATCCGTGACTCTGCTCTTTGTCCCATGGGCATCCGTTATCACCGCGGAGTTGGGCCATGATTTCCAACAGCTTAACAAATGTTTCCCCAGCCAGCTCGTTTTTCACTGTACCCTCCGCAATGTGTTCTGGGTTAAGCTTCCCTCTGAATCGGCAGCGTGCTAGATCTTACGTGTCGCTGCGACTGATGTCTAGGAATGCAAGTGCTGAACAACTGGAGTTGAGAATCGGGAGAAAGGAGAGAAAACTATGCCCGCCGCCGTTATTGACAGGCTCGAAGTTTATTATGAAATAAGAGGTTCGGGTTCGCCGCTCCTGATGTTCGCGCCGGGTGGCTTTGATGCCACGATTGACAAATGGATTGCAGCCAGCGCCTGGAAAGAGATAAACGCGCTCGATGCACTCGCGGCAGAGCACACGGTGGTCCTCTACGATCGGCGCGAGGCGGGCAGATCGGGTGGACGGGTGGAGCGTTTGGGGTGGGGCAGTTATACCAGGCAGGCAAAGGCTCTGTTGGATCATTTGCGAATCGATTCCGCTTACGTGATGGGCGGCTGCATGGGGTGTTCGGTAGCGCTGGCATTTGGCGTTCACTACCCGGAAACAACCCGTGCTCTACTGCTTCATTGGCCGGTGGGAGGGTATCGTTGGAAGCTGAACGGTTTGGACCGGTTCCGGCGTCACTACGATTTCATTAAGGCAAACGGACTTAAAGCGGTTATTGAGCGCGCCCAGACTGGAAAGAGTTTTTGGTCCGATCCCGAGTCAGGCCCCTGGGCATCGGTGATTGCCCGCGATGGCCAATTCGCTGAGAATTTTGCCGCCCAGGATTTGGAGCGCTATATCGGACTCGTATTAACGAGTGGACGCGGCTTCTTCGATCGGGACACCGCCACCGGAGCCGAGCCCGAAGAAGTGATGGGCATAAAAGCGCCGGCGCTGATCATACCTGGTGATGATCCGTCCCATGCCACCTCCGGAGCTCACTATCTGCGGGAGTGTCTTCCGGAAAACGAGTTTTGGAATGTGATGCCGCCGGAACAAACGACGCGGAAGGTCTGTGATCGAATCCTGGAGTTTTGTCGGGTTCATAGCTGATTCTCATTTGCGACTTGAAAAACAGTGGACCGGCAAAAAAAAATCTGATAGGGACAAACTTCCTAGCTCAAGAAAGGTTTCAAGGAGGGGTTCATTCAATGGACGTCACGGGTGCCATGCTGCAACTCAATACTCCGGACGGAAAGATGGAAGCCTACGAGGCACGTCCTAAGGACAGTGGGTCTTACCCTGGAATTGTCGTCTTGATGGAAGCTTTTGGCCTCAATGACCATATAAAAAAAGTGACGGAACGTATTGCACAGGAAGGTTACGTTGGGATCGCGCCGGATCTTTATCATCGTGAATCGGAACGGGTCGTGCTGTATAGCGATCTACAGAAGGCTGTCGGGATCATGAACCGCTTGCAGGATGTTAAGGTGATGGACGATGTCGGTGCGGCGATTGCGCGTTTGAAGTCGCAGAGCAACGTGAAATCAGGGTCCATTGGCGTGACCGGTTTCTGTATGGGCGGGCGCTTCACTTACCTTTCGGCAGCCCATCACAATAAGGATGTTAAAGCAGCTGTGGTGTTCTACGGTGGCGGTATTCCTATGGGCAAACCCAGTCCCTTGTCGCGGACGGGAGAAATAGCCTGTCCGATGTATCTTTTCTTTGGCGGAAAAGATCCGCTCATTCCAATGGATCACGTGGATCAAATTAAAACTAAGCTCACCGATGAGAAGAAAAACTTCACGATGGAAGTCTATCCCGAAGCGACCCACGGGTTTTTCTGTGACGAGCGACCAAGCTATCATGAAGCGTCGGCGAAAGATGCTTGGGCACGGACCAAAGCCTTTTTTGCCCAACACCTAAAATAAACGATGATGCAATTCTTCAGGAGAGGAAAGGTAATAATGCCTTTCCTCTCTTTTTTTGCGCGCCAGTGGGCTTAACGTGATTGGGAAAGTTACGACGGTGGCAAGAAGTCGGAATCGAGATCTGGTAACTCTAGGGCTCATTCAAATGAGCACCAGTGAAAGTCCAGACGCAAACTTGGCAACAGCGCTGCTAAGAATCGGCGCTGCCGCCAAGAAGGGCGCACAGATCGTCTGCCTCCAGGAATTGTTCCGTTCGCGGTACTTTTGCCAGAGCGAAGATCATCAGAACTTTAAACTTGCCGAAACCATTCCCGGCCCGAGTACAGAAGCTCTGGGAAAGTTCGCCAAGGACAACAAAATCGTCATTGTCGCGTCTCTTTTTGAAAAGCGATCCGCTGGGATCTATCACAATACCGCGGTAATCATCGATGCCGACGGAACTGTCGCAGGCAAGTACCGCAAAATGCATATCCCGGACGACCCGCTTTACTACGAAAAGTTTTATTTTACGCCGGGCGATCTCGGGTTCCCGAGTTTTCAAACGCGATACGCCAAGATCGGTGCGCTGGTCTGCTGGGACCAATGGTTTCCCGAGGCGGCTCGGCTGACATCTCTCGGTGGAGCGCAAATTCTTTTCTATCCGACAGCCATCGGTTGGATTCCCAAGGAACCCCGCGCTGTCGCACAACACCAGCGCAACGCCTGGGAAATTATCCAGCGTTCCCATGCGGTGGCCAACGGTGTCTATGTCGCTGCCGTAAATCGAGTCGGCCGGGAGGGCAAACTCAGATTCTGGGGTCATTCCTTTGTTGCCGGTCCTTTCGGAGAGATCCTGGCATGTGCGAGCGGTGCACGGGACGAAACTATCATTGTGAAGTGCGATCTCCGTAAGATTGAAGAGACACGTCAGAGTTGGCCCTTCCTCCGCGATCGACGGATCGATGCCTACAGCTATTTGGGTTCACGCTTCATTGAGTCACTCGGAAAGGACTAACTACGGTTCATCTGTGCGGTTATTTCGCCATGACGAGGACATACTTTAGTCAAGCAACACCCCGATCCCTCGGCTACTCCATGCCCGCGGAATGGATGCCTCACCGGGCGACCTGGCTTGCCTGGCCCCATAATCGGGAGACCTGGCCGACCCAATTGGAGACCGTGCGGGAGACCTGGGTCCGGATGATGCAGGTTCTAGCCCTAAATGAACAGGTGGTTCTTTTGGTCAATGATGAACTGACGGAACAGGACGTGAGATTACGACTCAAGAATGTGGATGCCCTCGTGACGAATATATCAATTCTGAGGATTCCGACGGTGGACGTCTGGATGAGAGACTACGGGCCGACATTCCTCACCGGAGCGGAAGGCGAAAATTCGCTGGCGTTGAATGATTGGATTTTTAATGGTTGGGGGAGAAAATACCCGGCTTACGAAGAGGACGATCGGATCGCTAAGGACATTGCGTCCTTGTTGAAAGTTCCGGTGTTCCACCATCCGGTGGTGCTCGAAGGAGGCTCCATCGAAGTTAACGGCGCCGGGGCCTGTCTCACGACGGAGCAGTGTTTATTGAACAGAAATCGGAATCCCCATATGAGCCGCGGCGAAATTGAGCAGTTCGTCAAAGAGGCGCTGGGAGTGACTCAACTCATCTGGTTAGGAGAGGGTATTATTGGGGACGACACGGATGGGCATATCGATGATATCGCCCGCTTCATCAATCCGATGACGGTGGTCTGTGTATTGGAAACAAACTCTAAGGACGCGAACTATGCTCCTCTCCGGGAAAACTATGAGCGCCTTCAAGGGGCACGGGATCAAGATGGCAATCGTCTTTCCACTGTGACTCTTCCTTGCCCCGCGCCGGTTGCGTATGAGGGGTCCCGCTTGCCGGCGAGCTATGCCAACTTTTACATCGGCAACCAAGTGGTCTTGGCTCCGGTATTCGACGATCCGAATGATTATAAGGCGGTGGGCATTCTGCAGGAGCTTTTTCCCGAACGTCAGGTTGTGGGCTTGCCTTGCAGGGCGGTGGTTGCTGGCTTGGGTGCAATTCACTGTGTAACGCAGCAAGAGCCGAGTATTTTGGCTTGCAGGCCTTGACAATTCATCGCGGTCGTTCCTATCCTACGGTATTCGCATGGGTCAGATCATTCAGCTTGAGGCGATTCATCAAGCGCGTCGCCGACGCTCCGAGAAGGTCAGCATGGAGCAATGCGTGCAGTTGCTCGAATGGAATCTGAAGAAGAGCCTCGACGACTATCTTTGCTCGCCTCGTGAAGAGCGATCCATGCGCGCGACTCAAATTCGCAAGCTCAGCGAAATACTTGAGTACGCGCTAAGACTTCTCTAACCTTCATTCCGATAAATCGTGGAATTTCTAAGTCCGATTGCACTCATTTTGCTTTTTACTCTGGCCGTCTTGCTTGTGGGTTGGTTATTTCTCAGTCGATTTGAAGCTCTTTTGCGCGAGAAGAAGGAAGACCAGTCACTGCTCCTCATGCAGCAACAAATCGACCAACTGCGTATCCAATTGAGTCAAGCTTTGGACAACAATGCGCAGCTTGTCCAGCAGCAGTTGGGTCAAGTGCTCGGTAACGTCAATGAGCGACTTAAGGAAAATGGGGAGATTCTAGAGAGGACACATCAAAGTCTTGGTGAAAGGCTCGACAACGCTGCCAGGGTGGTGGGCAACGTTCAAAAAAGCCTAGGCGGGCTCGAGGAAGCGAATCGCAAGATCTACGATGTGGGGAAGGATATCGCATCCCTGCAAGAGATCCTTCGCGCCCCTAAACTGAGGGGCGGACTGGGTGAGTTTTTTCTGGAAGACTTGTTGGCTCAAATTCTGCCCGCCCAACATTTCATAGTCCAGCACGCCTTTAAAAGCGGTGAGAGGGTCGACGCGGTGATCAAGCTAGGTAGCTCATTGGTTCCTGTGGATTCCAAATTCCCGTTGGAAAATTTCAAGCGAACGCTCGAAGCCGCCAATGATGATGAAAGAAGTCGAACTAAAAGGCAGTTTATTAGTGATGTCAAAAAGCATGTGGACGCGATTGCGAGTAAATATATCCTGCCCGATGAGGGGACTTATGACTTCGCCTTGATGTATATTCCAGCAGAAAATGTTTTCTACGAGACGATCATCAAGGATGACTCGGAAGGGGAAAGAAATCTGAGTCAGTACGCCTTGAGCAAACGGGTTATCCCAGTTTCTCCCAATAGTTTTTACGCATATCTCCAGGCCATTGTTCTTGGCTTGAAGGGCATGAAGGTTGAAGAGCGGGCTAAAGAAATCATCCAATACTTGAGCCGACTGCGAGGCGACTTCGGGAAATTTCGAGACGATTTTGGCCTGCTCGGCAAGCACCTAAATCACGCTCAGGCCAGTTATCAAAGTACCGAGAAACGTCTGGAGCAGTTCGGCCAAAGACTTCTTTCTGCCGACGCGAATGAGGAGTTTGTCGAATTTCGTTCATACGATCGCAAGACGGGATAGCCAGCCAATCAAAAACAGTGACGATATCCTCTTATGCGGTTAACTCTTTTCTCTCGTTTAATTCTCGGATATCTCGCCGTTTTTGCGCTGGTTATCGCGGTAAGTCTTTATGCCCTCCGGGAACTGCAACGCTTCGACGATATCACCCAGTCGATTCTCGATCGAGACAATCGCATTCTGGATTACGAAAAAAAACTTGCCGATAGCTTTCTGTCGCAAGTCCGCTACGAACGGAAGTTTGTTATCGCAAAAGACCAAGCACTCTATCGAGAGTTTCTTAAGTTCAAGGGCGACTTTGAGCGTAATCTGAGCGAGGCTTCGGGCATTGCAGATCCGAAGCTAGCGGAGCTATTAAACCAAGTGAAACAAGATTACAGTCGCTATCATGAGTTGTTTGACAAAGAAACAGCCCAAATCAAGGCACATCGTGAATACCCTCAAAGCTGGTACAACCGTGAAAAAAACCAGGTCACAGACAGTATCCTGGGCTTGTTAGAGCAGCTCCAAGCGGAAAGGCAGCAGGGCACCTTTAGAAAAGTCAGAGAGCTGGCCGATGCTGGAGCCCGGGCCCGGGATGCGGCATTGACGATTACGATTGCTTCGCTCCTGTTTATCTTAGTACTTTCGCTGCTGATAGCACGGAGTATTACTCGCCCGATCTCCATTCTGAAAAACAAGACCCGAGAAATCGCTAATGGGCGATTTGAGGGTGACCTGCGTCTCTCGTCTCCGCCGGAAATAGGAGAACTCGCTGCTTCCTTCAACCTGATGTGTCATAAGTTGAGCGAGATCGACAAGATGAAAAGCGATTTTTTTGCTTCCATGTCGCATGAGTTGCGCACGCCTCTAACCTCGATCAAAGAGGGGACAGGGCTGTTACTGGAAGGCGTGGGAGGAGCCACGACGGAGAAACAGAGGAAATTGCTAACGATCCTTGCTGAAGAGAGCAATCGCCTTATAGGTCTCGTCAATTCTTTGTTAGACCTATCGAAAATGGAAGCTGGGATGATGAATTACAGCTTTGAAAAAGCCAGCCTGGCCCCGTTGATCAAAAAGGCCGTAGGTGAGATAACACCTCTGGTAGAGGCAAAAGGCATACAAATGGAAGCCGAAGTCCCCGCGGGACTTCCGACGGTAAAAGTGGATCGCGAGAGAATATTGCAGGCGTTACGGAATCTGATCGGTAACGCGGTCAAATTTACACCCAAGGCTGGACGTATCAAAGTTTCGGCGAGACCGGTCACGGGCAAGGTCGAAATTTCGGTTAGAGACACCGGCCCTGGAATCGCGGCGGAAAATTTGAAGACCATATTTGACAAATTTCATCAAGGAAATTCAGACGGAACATTTTCGGCTAACGGTAGCGGACTAGGTTTGGCAATTGCCAAGCATATCATTGTTTCTCATGGTGGAGAGATATGGGCGGAAAATCATCCAGATCAAGGCAGCACGTTCATATTTGTGTTACCCTGCTGATTCTCTTGTGCTGGGGCTGCGCCTTATCGCAAAAAGAAATACCGAAGGTAACTGACCCGGTGCCAGCAGTGGTTCTTAAGCCACAGTCGCTCCCGGAGCCGCCTCCCATTGTTGAAGAGCCCAAAGATGCTCTGGAGCGTCGCGAGGCGAATGAGGTTTTATTAGTGGCGCAGAATCTTCTGGCCAAAGGAGATTATGAGGGCTCCTTGCGGGAAAGCCAAAGAGTGTTAGGTTTGTTGAAGGATCAACCACCAGCTGATACAGCTATCTTTAACATGGGTCTGGTTTATGCCCACCCGAAAAATCCCAAAAAAGACAACAAACGGGCCATCTATTTTTTCAGCCGGGTGATTAAGGGTTACCCGGACGGTCCCTGGGCTGAGCAGGCGAAAATCTGGGTAGGTGTGTTAGACGGTGTTGAGAAACTAAAGCAAGTAGATCTTGAAATTGAAGAACGGAAACGTGATCGGTCGCGTTAGGGGAGCTAATAGTGTCAAGCAAGATTCTTGTAGTGGACGATGATGCGAACCTGCTCGAGCTCGTGAAAATGAGGCTCGAGTCTGCAGGTTACGATGTCGCGGCAATGCTCGAGGGGGGAGATGCGATGGCCGCGGTTAAGACGCAGTCCTTTGACCTTTGTTTACTTGACCTTATGCTGTCGGACCGGGACGGTATCGCGCTCATGGAAGAGGTCCATGGGGTGAATCCAGATCTGCCTGCCATTATTCTAACGGCCCATGGAACAATCGAAAGCGCTGTCGAGGCCATGCGCAAAGGAGCCTACAGTTATCTTACCAAACCCTTTGAGCCCCAGGATCTGCTTCTCCAGATCGAACGGGCGCTCGACCACAGAAGGCTCAATTCTGAGATCAAGCGCCTAAAAGGACTCTTGGAGGAAACCAATAATTTTGGGAACATCATCGCGCGCAGCTCGAGGATGCGATCTGTGTTGGATATTGTCACCCGGATTGCGAAGCTCGATTCGACGGTTTACATCCACGGCGAGAGCGGCACCGGCAAGGAACTAATTGCGAAAGCAATTCACCTCGCAAGCGCGAGAAGCGAGAAGGCGTTTGTCCCCCTCAACTGCGCGGCCTTGCCTGAAACGCTCCTCGAAAGCGAACTCTTCGGCCATGAAAAAGGTGCGTTTACCGGTGCGGTGAAAAGTACCAAGGGACTGTTCACGCAAGCGCATGGAGGTACTTTATTCCTCGACGAGATCGGGGATATGCCGCTTTCGACACAGTCCAAGCTGCTTCGCGTGTTGCAGGAGCGACAGTTCTATCCAGTGGGAAGTGAATCGCCCGTTGACGTTGATGTGCGCGTGATTGTTGCGACCAATAAGGATTTGGAGGACCAGGTAAGGAAGGGACTGTTCCGCGATGATTTATTCTATAGGATCCATGTCATTCCGATCTATCTTCCCGCCTTGAGAGAAAGGAAGGAGGATATCGTCCCCTTAGTTGAACATTTCTTGAAGAAGTACAGCCAACAGATGAAGAGAGAAGTGAAGGGGTTGACCCCGGAGGCTCTAAGGAAACTAATGCTGCACGAGTGGCCAGGGAACGTTCGGGAGCTAGAAAATACCATCGAATACGCCGTGGCCATGGCGCAAAAGGATGTGATCACCGATGACTCCGTGCTTCAATCCAAGACCGTTCCGTTGGACGGAGGAAGGACTATAGACTTTGACCGAAGAGACGGGTCTCAAGATCGGCTGAGGCCGCTTAAGGATGCACGAGATGCGTTCGAAAGAGACTACCTGGTTCAAGTTCTTTCTATGACCGAAGGCAATGTAAGTCAAGCTGCAAAACTTGCGGGCAAATATCGAGCCGATTTCTATGAATTGCTGAAGAAACACGATCTTAAGGTCGACGAATTCAAGCGAATGAAAACTGGCATGCCCAATTGATTGGAAATACCTTCAGGGACGTTCCTGCTCGCCAAATTTAGCCTTGCCATCAAGATTCAAGCCCCGCAT